>Ga0157379_10004084_pt1 | contig 12453 bp, 9 predicted proteins | sample S25metaG_FD_121802 | JGI IMG/M metagenome (GOLD analysis project Ga0157379, IMG submission 121802) | Switchgrass rhizosphere microbial communities from Kellogg Biological Station, Michigan, USA - S2-5 metaG | ecosystem: Host-associated > Plants > Roots > Rhizosphere > Soil | place: USA: Michigan... | reverse complement strand
TCCAAAAAGAGTTGGGGTAGCGCCTACCACTAACCCGTCATGGGCGGCCCCGAGCCGCCCATCCATCGGTGCGCATCGCGCATCCGATTGATTCACTTTCGCGCGCGGACGCGCGCTTGATGGGTGGCCGGGTCAAGCCCGGCCATGACGATCGAGGCATCACCGCGGTGCGGGTTTGTAGGTTGCGGGCATGTTCTTGGAGACCTTGCCCGGAAACGCCGGCTTGCGCTTTTCCAAAAACGCCGCGACGCCTTCCTTCACGTCCGGTCCGCCGCCAAGTTCCACCGAAAGCGCGCCATCGATCTTCATCAGCTCGAAGGGATGGGCCATGCCGGAATAGCCCCACAGCATCTGGCGCGTCAGCGCGAGCGACACCGGGGCCGCGTTCTCCACCATCTCTTGCGCAATTTCCCGCGCCCGCGCCAAGAGCTGTTCCGCCGGCACGACTTCGCTGACGAGGCCACCCTCCTTCGCTTCCGCGGCGCCAAAGACGCGACCCGACAAGCACCAGCGCAGTGCCTGGTTGAGGCCGACGAGGCGGGGCAGAAACCACGCGCTGCCTGCTTCCGGCACCAGACCGCGGCGCGCAAAAACGAAACCGAATTTCGCTTCGCTGGCGGCGATGCGGATATCCATCGGCAGCGCGAGCGTTATGCCGACGCCCACCGCCGGCCCGTTGATCGCCGCGATCGAGGGTTTGCGGCAGTTGAAGATCGCCTGGACGAAACCTCCACCGGACGAGCGCGGCCGCGTGCCCGCGAACATCGCGGTGTTGCCGCTCCTGGTGTCGAAGGCGTTGGCGCCGCCGGAAATGTCCGCGCCGGCGCAGAAGCCGCGCCCGGCACCGGTTACGATGATCACGCGCACGGCATCGTCTTCGTCGGCGCGCAGGAACGCGTCTTCCAGTTCCTGGCCCATGATCGCGGTGTAGGCGTTGAGCTTGTCCGGTCGGTTCAGCGTGACGGTGAGGATCGCGTCGCTCAGTTCGTAGGTGATGTGCTCGTAGCTCATGGCGTGCTCCGCGTGGTCGCGCAAACGATAAACCTTGGACCGCTGATGCCAAGCCTTCCGCGAGGGCATGTGATTGCGAATATCGAGCACGGGCCCCGAACAAACCAAAACTCGTCATGGCCGGGCTTGACCCGGCCAACCATCGCGTGTGGCGACAGCTGGCCATGAGCTACTTGAGCGCGCTGATGCGCGCTAAATGGGTGGCCGGGTCAAGCCCGGCCATGACGGCATGCGGCAACAATCCGGCACTGTTGGAAACGACTCGACTCTTGGCCTCAGGACTGATTTTTTGTCGGCCGAGCCAGCACAGAAGCGTCGAGGGAGTTCGCCATGACGGCCATCAATCCGGTAACCGATTTTTCCAAGGACGGCGAAATCGGCATCATCACGCTCAATTCCCCGCCGGTGAATGCGCTGTCGGCCAATGTGCGCGATGGTCTCCACCAGGGCTTCAAGGCGGCGATCGAAGATCCCTCCGTAAAAGCAATCGTCCTCATCTGCGAAGGGCGCACCTTCATCGCCGGCGCCGACATTTCCGAATTCGGCGGCGCGCAGAAAGGCGCCAGCCTCTTCGATGTCCAGGCGATGATGGAAGATTCGCCCAAACCCGTCGTCGCGGCGATCCATGGCACTGCACTCGGCGGCGGCCTCGAAGTCGCGCTTTGCGCGCATTATCGCGTGGCGGTGCCGAGCGCGCGCTGCGGTTTGCCCGAAGTCAATCTCGGCCTGCTGCCTGGCGCCGGTGGCACCCAGCGCCTGCCGCGCATCGCCGGCGTCGAGAAGGCGCTCGAGATGGTGACGAGCGGCCAGCATGTGCCGGCCAAGGAATGTCTCGAGATGGGCCTGATCGACGAGCTCGCCGATGAAGGCAAGCTCAAGGAAACCGCGATCGCCTTCGCGCGCAAGATTCTCGCCGAGAACAAGCCGCTCAAGAAGGTGCGCGAGAACAACACGAAGCTCGAAGCCGCCAAAGGCCATCCCGAGATTTTCCTGAATTTTCGCAAGGCCAACGCGCGCAAGTTTCGCGGCTTCAAGGCGCCCGAAGCCAATATCCAGTGCATCGAAGCCGCCGTGAACCAGAGCTTCGAGGACGGCCTTAGGACTGAGCGCAAGCTGTTCATGGAAGTGATGTCCGGCGCGCAGTCGGCGGCGCAGCGCTACTATTTCTTCGCCGAGCGACTGGCGAACAAGATTCCCGACGTGCCGGACGACACCAAGCTGATCCCGATCAAGAAGGTCGGCATCATCGGCGCCGGCACGATGGGCGGCGGCATTGCAATGAACTTCGCCAATGCCGGCATCCCGGTCACCATCGTCGAGGTGAAACAGGACGCGCTCGACCGCGGCCTCAAGGTGGTGCGCGCCAATTACGAGCGCAGCGCGCGGGGCGGCCGCTTTCCAATGTCGGAGGTCGACAAGCGCATGAGCCTGATCACGGGCTCGCTCGACCTGAACGATTTCAAGGATGTCGACCTGGTGATCGAGGCGGTGTTCGAGCGCATGGACGTCAAGAAGGAGATCTTCGCCAAGCTCGACGCAATCTGCAAACCGGGCGCGATCCTTGCGACCAACACGTCGGGCCTGAACATCGACGAAATCGCGAGCGCCACCAAGCGTCCGGAATATGTCATCGGGCTGCACTTCTTCTCGCCCGCCAACGTGATGAAGCTGCTCGAGATCGTGCGCGCCGATCACACCTCGAAGGAAGTGATCGCGACCTCGATGAAGCTCGCCAAGACCATCGGCAAGATCGCGGTGCTGGTTGGTGTCTGCCCAGGCTTCGTCGGGAACCGCATGCTCGGCCAGCGCGGTCGCGAGGCGCAGAAGATGGTGCTCGAAGGCGCCATGCCGTGGGACGTCGACCGCGTGCTCTATGAGTTCGGCTTCCCGATGGGACCGTTCGCGATGAGCGATCTCGCGGGTCTCGACATCGGCTGGGTGAAGGAGAAGTCGAAGGGCGAAACCATCCGCGATGTGCTGTGCGAGGCCGACCGCCGAGGCCAGAAGACCGGCGCGGGGTACTACGACTATGACGAGGACCGCAGCGCCAAGCCGTCACCGGTGACCGAGAAGATCATCAAGGACTTCGTCACCAAGTCGGGCAAGAACCCGCGCAGCATCGGCGACGAGGAGATTCTCGAGCGCTGCATCTATCCGATGATCAACGAGGGCGCGAAGATTCTCTCTGAGAAAAAAGCGATTAGGCCGTCGGACATCGATGTCGTCTGGGTGAACGGCTATGGCTGGCCGGTCTATCGCGGCGGCCCGATGCATTACGGCGACCAGATCGGACTCGACAAGGTGCTGGCCAAGATGAAGGCGTTCGAAGCGACGATGGGCGAAGCCTTCAAGCCCGCGCCGCTCTTGGAGAAGCTCGTCGCCGAAGGCAAGAAATTCGCCGATATGCGGTAGTTCCCCTCACCCGGCCGTTGCGATGCAACGGCCGACCTCTCCCGTAAACGGGAGAGGTGATGTTGAGCTAACCTCTCCCGCTTGCGGGAGAGGTTGGACGATGCGAAGCATCGGACGGGTGAGGGCGTTAACGCGGCAAATGGAGTTTTGTTGCATGCCCTTCGCCAGCATCAGGGGTCTCGATTTCTACTTCGAACGCGCCGGCTCCGGACCGCCGCTGCTGTTCATTTCGGGCTCCGGCGCGGATCTGCGCATCAAGCCCAACCAGATGGACGGGCCGCTGCCGAAGCATTTCGACGTGCTGAGCTACGACCAGCGCGGCCTCGGCCAGACGTCCAAGCCCGATGTGCCCTACACGATGGCGGAGTATGCCGAAGACGCGGCGCGGCTGATGGACTTTGTCGGCTGGCGCAGCGCCAAGGTGATCGGCGTTTCCTTCGGCGGCATGGTGGCGCAGGAGTTCGTGCTGCGTCATCCCGGAAAAGTCGAGCGCCTGGTGCTGGCCTGCACGTCGCCGGGCGGTGCGGGTGGTGCCTCCTACCCCTTCCATACCATCGAGCATATGGGCCGCGAGGAACGCGCCCGCCACATGATCCCGATATCGGACACGCGGCGTGACGCGGCCTGGCAGAAGGTCAATGCCGAACAGTACGAACAATTCGTGGCACTCGCTGCCAGTGATCCGTATGCGGACGAACCGGGCCGTGCCATGGGCTATCACCGCCAGCTTGCCGCCCGCGCCGGGCTCGACACCTATGAGCGCCTGCCACAGATCGCCTGCCCAGTGCTGATCGCCGCCGGACGCTATGACGGCATCGCGCTGCCGGCGACGCAGGAGAGGATGGCGGCGCGCATCAAGGGCGCACGCCTGCAATTCTTCGAAGGCGGCCACCTTTTCATGATCCAGGATCGCGCTGCGCTGCCTGCGATGATCGAATTCTTAAAGGGCTGAGCTAGACGCGCAGAGAAAGTGCGGCCACCGCGAAGATGCCGGCGACGTCGAACAGCAAGCTTGCCGCCAGCGGCTGCTCTTCCGGCCGCGTCACGCGATTGCGCACGAAACCAATCGTCGCGAGCAGGGTGTTGAGGATGGTGGTCGCCCATAGGTTTGCGGTGAGCGCATAGAACAGTCCGACGAACAGCCACACGATGATGAGAATTCCCACCGTGCGCCAGCTGTTCCATGGCGCGGCATGGGTGAGGTGGTAGATGCCGAAACTCACGCTCGTCACCACAATGGCCGCACACGTCGCGGCAATGCCACCGAGCACCGGCAACAGCAGGTATTGCGTCAGGCTGAAAACGATGCCGACGAAGACCAGGACTTCGGCGAGGCTTGGCGCGAACAGTGCCGTGAGCAGTTTCGGCAGCCGCCGCCATTGCTCCGGCGGCTCGCGCCAGAGCGAAAATGCGAGGAAGACAAAGCCGCCCGAAAGCGCCAGCGCCGCCGCGGCCGGTGCAAAGGCGAGCGCGCCGCCGGCAAGTACGCCCATGGCGGCGAGGCGCTTGAGTTCCAGGGCGGGAACGAGCGTGCCGGCGGCCAAGACCACGAGCAGTGAATAGAAGATGCGCGGATAGGGCCGCGGAAACGCGTGGGTGGCGATGAGATTGGCCGCCGCCAGCACCGCGACGGCGCCAAGCGCGAGCACAATCTCCGATCCTGAAAAGCTGCTCAAGCGCCCTGCCCCGTTTCGTGGTGCCCGCGGCAGTATAGGCGAGTCGTCCGCCGGCGCACCGGTTTGACTCGCGCCGCACCTCTCGCAACGATGGCGTTGCATCAGGGAAAGAATCCATGGCAGAGCCGGGAACGCTGGAAAATCCCATCTCGATCGCAGCCGCGCTGGCACGTGTCGCGGCCGCCAAGTCCGATGCGCCCGCCGTCACCTGCGAGGACAAGACCGTCACCTGGCGCGACCTGCACCGCCGCAGCAACCGCATGGCGCGCGGCATGGCTGCCAATGGCGTCAAGTTCGGCGATTTCGTCACTATCGCGCTGCCCAACTCGATCGCCTTCATCGAGGCCTGCTACGCAGTGTGGAAGCTCGGCGCCGTGCCGCAGCCGGTGTCCTCGCGCCTGCCGCTCGCCGAACTCAACGCCATCGTCGAATTGGCCAAGACGCCCATCGTCGTCAGCGACGTGCCGTTCGCGTGCGAACGTCCGGTTGTGTCGTCGCAGGCACTTCTGGCGGCCGGCAAGGACGACAGCGATTTACCCGATGTCGTTGCGCCGTCCTGGAAGGCGCCGACCTCGGGCGGCTCGACCGGTCGGCCGAAGCTCATCGTCTCCGGCCAGCCCGGACTGGTCGATGGATTGAACGCGCAGTTCTGGCGCATCGCCAAGGACGACACCATGCTGATGCCGGGTCCGATGTATCACAACGGCCCCTTCATCACCGCCTTCGGCGGGCTGCAGATCGGCGCGCGGCTGGTGCTGATGACGCGCTTCGACGCGGAGACGACGCTGCGCGAGACCGAGCGACATCGCGCTTCCTGGATCTATCTGGTTCCGACGATGATGGGCCGCATCTGGCGCCTGCCCGAAGAGGTGCGCGCCAAGTATGACGTGTCGTCGCTCAAGACGGTCTGGCATCTTGCAGCGCCCTGCCCGGCCTGGCTCAAGGAAGAGTGGATCAAATGGCTCGGCGCTGAGGTCATCTGGGAACTCTATGGCGGCACCGAAGGGCTCGCCTCGACCACGATCTCGGGCAGCGAATGGCTGAAGCATCGCGGCTCGGTGGGCAAGGTGGCGATCGGCGGCATCATGAAGGCCTTCGGACCGGATGGAAACGAGCTTCCCATCGGACAGACCGGCGAGATCTACATGAAGCGCGCCCAAGGATTGCCGGCGAGTTATCGCTATGTCGGCGCCAGTCCGCGCGTCATCAACGGCGATTGGGAATCGATCGGCGATATCGGCTGGTTCGACGAAGACGGCTATCTCTATCTCGCCGACCGGCGCACCGACATGATCCTGGTCGGCGGCGCCAACGTCTATCCGGCCGAGATCGAGGCGGCGCTGGAAGAACACCCGCTCGTCGCCTCGAGCGCGGTGATCGGCCTGCCGGACGAGGATCTCGGCAACCGCGTGCACGCCATCATCCAGCCGCGGCCCGGCCTCGATCTCGAGGAGCTGCAGCGCCATCTGGGCGAGCGCCTCGTCATCTACAAGCGGCCGCGCAGCTTCGAATTGGTGGATGAGAATGTGCGCGACGACGCCGGCAAAGTGCGCCGCACTGCGCTCCGCGACGAACGCATTGCGAAGCTGAAGGCGGGAACCTGATTATGTCCTCGCTAGGTGCCCCGCCGACGGAGTTCCTTTCGATCGGGCGCAACCTCGCGCGCCTCGCGGCGGAGAAACCAACCGCACCAGCGCTCACCGTCGCCGAACACACGCTGACCTTCGGCGAACTGCACGCGCGCAGCAATCGCATGGCGCGCGGCCTCAAGCAGCAGGGCGTGAAGCTCGGCGATTTCGTCACCATCGCTCTGCCGAACTCGCTCGACTTCATCGTGGCGGAGTTTGCGTGCTGGAAGCTCGGCGCGACGCCGCAGCCGGTGTCGTGGCGGCTGCCGGCGCATGAAATCAACGCGATCATCGCGCTCGCCAATGCGCCGCTCGTCATCGGCGACAGTACGACACTCAAGGCCGAACGGCCGGTGGTCTCGCCCGACGCGCTAGTCGCGCTCTCCAGCGACGCCAGCGATCTGCCGGACGCCATCGCGCTCTCCTGGAAGGCGCCGACCAGCGGCGGCTCGACCGGGCGGCCGAAGCTGATCGTCGCCGGCAATCCTGGCGTCGTCGCGCGCGGCGCGAGCGAAGGCGCTCTGTGGCGCTATTCCGGCAGCGACACGGTCTTGATGACCGGCCCGCTCTACCACAACGCGCCCTTCGGCTTGTCGGCGACGGCGCTGCACACCGGCGCGCATGTAGTCCTTATGGTCAAGTTCGACGCTGAGGAAACGCTGCGCCTCATCGAGCGCCATCGCGCGACCTGGCTCTATCTCGTGCCGACGATGATGAGCCGCATCTGGCGATTGCCGAACCGCGAGCAGTACGACGTGTCGTCGCTGAAGACGATCTGGCACATGGCGGCACCCTGCCCGCCCTGGCTCAAGGAGGAATGGATCCGCTGGGTGGGCGGCGAGACGCTGCTCGAACTGTATGGCGGCACCGAGGGCCAGACGATCACCATCATCGACGGCAATGAGTGGCTGGCGCACAAAGGCTCGGTCGGAAAACCGCTGGCGCTCGGCGAGATGAAAGCGTTTTCAGCGGACGGCAAGATGCTGGGCCCGGGCGAGACGGGCGAAATCTATCTGCGCCGCGATCCCTCGCTGCCGCCGTCCTACCGCTATGTCGGGGCGGAGGCGCGCACGCTTCCCGGTGGCTGGGAATCGCTCGGCGATATCGGCTGGTTCGATGCCGAGGGCTACCTCTATCTCGCCGACCGGCGCACCGACATGATCCTGGTCGGCGGCGCCAACGTCTATCCAGCCGAGATCGAAGCGGCGCTGGACGAGCATCCCCTCGTCGCGTCGAGCGCGGTGATCGGCCTGCCGCACGACGAACTCGGCAACCAGATCCATGCCATCGTCCAGCCGCGGCCGGGCCTCGATCTCGACGACTTGCGCCAGCATCTCGCGGCACGGCTCGTCAGCTACAAGCAACCGCGCACGTTCGAACTCGTGACAGAGAACGTCCGCGACGACGCCGGCAAAGTACGCCGCACTGCGCTCAGGGATGAGAGGATGAAGAAATAACTTCGGTGTCATGGCCCGCCGGAGTGCGGGCCACCCAGGTGACGGCGCATTTGCTGTCGACAGGACGGACTCGGAGATTACTTCGACGAGATCGATAAGTTCATCAACTGGGTGGCCCGCACTCCGGCGGGCCATGACAGAATGCGCTAGGCATACTTCTTCGCCATCCCCGCAATCGTCGCGTGGAATTCGGCGATGGTTTCGCCGATCACCTGTGCCACCGGTTTAACGGTGTCGATGCGGCCGGCAACCTGGCCGGAGAGCGCGATGGACGCCTCCATGTCGCCGCCGAAATAGAGTTCCTTGGCGTGGCCAAATTCGCTCATCACATTGGGCGGCGGCTCCTTCTCGATGCGTGTCGTCTTCTCCGTGCGCAACGCGCGCAGCGCCGGACCGGGTCCAAAGCGGTTCAAGAAGACGGTGTCGGTTTCCTGCGCCGCGAGAATCGCGTTTTTCCAATTGGCATGCACCGGCGATTCCGCCGACGAAACCATGCGCGTGCCCATCTGGATGCCTTCGGCGCCCAGCATGAAGGCGGCTGCCATGGTGCGGCCATCGACCATGCCGCCAGCGGCGATCACCGGAACTTTCACCTTCTCGCAGACGAGCGGCAGCAGCACCATGGTCGAAACCTCGCGCGGATTCTTGAAGCCGCCGCCCTCGCCGCCTTCGACGACCAGGCCGTCGACGCCGCAATCGACGGCGCGCAGCGCCGCCTTGAGCGAGGGCACGACGTGGAAGACGGTGAGCCCCGCCGCCTTCAGCTGCGCACAATACTTTTGCGGATCGCCGGCCGAGGTGGTTACGAATTTGATGCCTTGGTCGACCACGAAATTGACGATGCCCGGATCGCGCACGAAGGCTTGCGCGATGTTCACGCCGAACGGCTTCCTGGTCAGCTCGCGCATCTTGGCGATCTCGATCTTGATCGCGTCGAGTTCGCCCGATGACGTCTCGATGATGCCGAGGCCGCCGGCATTGGAGACCGCCGAAGCGAGCGGCGAGCGCGCGATCCAACCCATCGGCGCCTGCACGATGGGATATTCCACGCCGAGCATTTCGGTGATGCGATTGGTGATGGTCATGGCTACTCCCGCGCGCCGTTCAATCCGAACCGCGATGACCGTGTCGAATGACGATTGCATTTACAAGCGCCTCCGATAGGGCGCGAGTTCAAGTGTAATTTACATGGAACTAAATATTATTATGTAAAAAATGAATTCGAATTGACACGTCAAAGACCTATTTGAGAATAAGCGCAATATAGAATCGCACTTACGCAAAGTGTCCAGCCACAGCGGATCGACCGCACAGCCATGGTCCGTTCGCTTCCGATCTACGTCATCAACCTGGCGCGCCGACCCGATCGTCTCGCAGTGATTGCCGAGCGGCTGGCGGCCGCCGGGCTCTCATTCGAACGCATCGATGCGGTCGATGCTCAGTCGACGCCGGACGAGGCTATCGATCCCCATTTTTCTGCCGGCTCCGGTTTCGGCCGCGTAGCCAAGGGCGATCGCTGCTGCACGCTGAGCCACCTGCGCTTTTTCGAACGACTTGTCGCCTCTCGCGATGACTATGCCCTCGTGCTGGAAGACGACGCGGTTTTTGACGGTGCGGCGCTGCGCCGGGTGCTCGACACCAATTGGCTGCCGCCCGAGGTGGATCTGGTGAAGATCGAGGCGTATGGCGGGGTCGGGCGCAAGATCCTGGTGGGCCCCCAACAGCGCTGTCTTCCCGGCCTGTCGATCGCGCGACTTCATTCCCGCCACACCGGAACCGGCGGCTACATCATCAGCCGCGCGCTCGCCGCCTGGCTGCTGTGGGAGGCCAAGCCCTTGTCGGTACCGATCGATCATCTCCTCTTCAATCCGCAACTCTCGCCGGTGTTCGAACGCATTCGGCCATACCAGCTGTTGCCGACGCTGGTCAGGCAGTTCGATTTCAAAGTCGATTCCGATATTGACCACTGGCGAATTCCCTATCGCCAATTCAGCGTCGAATTCGTCAAGCGCGAATTGTGGCGCTTCGCGACGGACGTGCGCGCGTTGCCGCAGCAAGTGGCACAGCTCGCGGTTGGAAACTGGCGCTTCGTCAGCGTCTGAAGCGCGCTGAATGTTCAGTCCATTACCGGTCTATGTGATCAACCTCGCACGGCGGCCGGATCGCCTGCGCGCCATCGCGCAGCGCCTTGGCGCGGCAGGGCTGGCATTCGAACGCATCGACGCCTTCGATGCGCAGATCATGGCGGACGCAGCGATCGATGCTCATTTCGCCCCCGACACCGGCTTCGGCAAGGGTGATCGCTGTTGCACGCTCAGTCACTTGCGGCTCTTCGAGCGACTTGCGAATTCGTCGGATGACTATGCAATCGTCCTCGAGGACGACGCCGTGTTCGACGCCAAGGCCTTGCGTCGCCTGCTCGATCCCGGATGGTTGCCGCGGAACGTCGACCTGGTGAAGATCGAGGCATACGGTCCGGTACACCGCAAGATCATCATAGGCCGCCGGTTGTCCGTATTCCCGGGCGTATCGATCGCGCGATTGCACCGCAAGCACACCGGAGCGGGTGGCTACATCATCAGTCGCAGACTCGCGTCGTGGTTGCTCGCGCACAGCCGACCGTTGACCATGCCAATCGACCATCTGCTGTTCAATCCGCTGATCTCTCCGGTCTTCCATCGCATACGGCCCTACCAACTGTTGCCCGCGGTGGTGCGGCAGTTCGACATCAACACCGACTCGGACATCGCACCCTGGCGGACACCGGAACGCCGGTCCGGCCGCGCATTTCTCAACCACGAACTCCGGCGCTTTGTCGCCGACGTTGCCGCCTTGCCGCACCTGGCGCTGCGGCGATGGCGTTTCGTTAGCATCACGAGTCGCTAGGGCTGCGCGTCGAGCGTTGCGATTGTCTCGGCCAGGAGCGGTGCGGCCAAGGCACGGCGCGCCACGAGTTCGGTCTGAATCTTCGCATGCGCCCGGCGGTCGATCTTGTAGAAGATGGTCAGCACGATGCCGATCGCGGTGATGAGGGCCGGACCCACGCCATAGACAAGGCCGAGCCCGTTCACCGTGGCCTGCGTGAGATGGATGTTTTCGCCGCCCTTGTTGGCGATGTCGACCGGAAAGTTGATGGCATCGAGCGCGAAGCCCGCGATGAAACTGCCCAAACCGCTCGCCGCCTTGGCGGAGAAGGTGATGCCGGAGAAGTAAAGTCCCTCGCGCCGCGCACCGAACATCAACTCATGCTCGTCGGCGGCGTCGGCCATCATCGACTGGAAGCCGATCGCGAGAAACGTGACCGCAATGCCGGAGAACAGTTCCCTGCCGACGAGGATCGTGGTCAATGTCGGCCCATTGGGTGGCAAAAGACCGGCGATGCGCAGCAACGGCAGACCCGCCTGGATCACGCAGATATAGGCGAGGCTCCAGATCACCATCGTCTTCTTCTCGACGTGCGGCCCCAACAGGGCGACGAGCGGAATTCCGGTCACCAGTCCCAGCGTCAAAACGATCGTGATGAGCTGAATGGTCGACACGGGCAGCTGCCAGAAGAACTTGCCGCCGTGCAGCGTCAACGTCGCGGCCGTGCCTTGCGCCACGAAGAACAGCAGCACCACGAAAAACAGGATCAGGAACGACTTGTTGCGGACAACTTCGCCGATCTCGCCGGCGAGGCGGCGCAAGGGATGGTCGGTGCTGACGACCGTGCGATGCAGGCGACCGAGTGCCGGCAGAGTGCCGAAGGTTGCGATGGCGCCGAACAGGCACAGGATCACCCCACAGGTCCAGCCGAACGGCACATAGGCGGCACGGTTGAACAGTCCCGCCTTGCCGCCGAGAAAAACGCTGTAGCCCAGGATGATCGGCACCAGCGTTGCGGGCACGCTGAAGAACGATCGCCACGCGACGATGCGCGAGCGTTCGAGATAATCATCGCTCAGTTCCGCGCCGAGAGCGAAATACGGCACGATGAAGGCCGACAACCCAATGCGCAGGACCAATGCCATGCCTGTGACATAGATGAACAGCACCCAATGGCTTAAGCCCGGCGGCACGGAAAACAGCATGCCGAGCCCCACGAACATCGGCAGAAAGCTCGCGATCATGAAGAGATGACGCCGGCCCCAGCGCGACTGCGTGTTGTCGGAAATCGAGCCGACGAACGGATCGACGAAGGCATCGACCATCAGGGCAAGAAACAACGACGTGCCGGTCAGCGAGCCCGAAAGGCCACACACCGCCGTCAGATAGAAGAACAGGAACGTG
>Ga0157379_10004083_pt1 | contig 12455 bp, 7 predicted proteins | sample S25metaG_FD_121802 | JGI IMG/M metagenome (GOLD analysis project Ga0157379, IMG submission 121802) | Switchgrass rhizosphere microbial communities from Kellogg Biological Station, Michigan, USA - S2-5 metaG | ecosystem: Host-associated > Plants > Roots > Rhizosphere > Soil | place: USA: Michigan... | reverse complement strand
CGGCAGCGATCAGTGGGGCAACGTCGTCTCCGGCATCGATCTCGGGCGGCGCGTGGAGAACGTGCAACTCTTCGGGCTCTCGACGCCGCTGATCACGACGTCGTCGGGCGCCAAGATGGGCAAAAGCGTGGCAGGCGCCGTCTGGCTCAACAAGGATATGCTCAGCGTCTACGATTACTGGCAGTTTTGGCGCAACACCGAGGACGGTGACGTCGGACGCTTCATGCGTATCTTTACCGATCTTCCGTCGTCGGAAATCGAACGCCTCGAAACGTTGCAAGGCGCCGAATTGAACGAAGCCAAGAAAATTCTCGCAACCGAAGCGACAGCCGTGCTGCACGGTCGCCCCGCTGCCGAGGCTGCGAGCGACACGGCGCGCCGGACCTTCGAAGAGGGAACGCTGGCTGTCGGCTTGCCGACAATCTCGCACAAGCTGCCGGAGGGCATTCTCAATCTTGCCGTGGCAAGCGGGCTGGCGGCCTCGAACTCCGAGGCGCGCAAATTGATTGCGAACAACGGGCTGAGGCTCAATGATGTCGCGGTCAGCGACCCCAAGCTCATCGTCGACCAAAGCAGCGTGACGGCCGACGGCGTGGTGAAACTGTCTGGCGGCAAGAAAAAGCACGTGCTCGTGCGACCGCTCTAGCAGCGTTCCTCAAGGCGTAGCTTGATTGGCCTTGGGCGGATCGACGCTGCGCGAGGACGGCGTTGGCTGCGCCGGAGGCTTGATGTTGGACGGCGCATTCGCCGCGTCGGGCATGCGACCCTCGAAAATGCGGCGAAGAATTCCAGGCGTCACCATCGAGAGCGGATTGACGCTGACGCGCGGCTCATCGGCATTGCCGGCGACAGTGTAGGTCATGCCGATGATGCCCTCGCCGGGTTTGGACACCAGAAGATCGCCTAGCAGAGGAATGAAGCCCAGAACGCTGTTGATGCCGAACAGCGGCACCAGCGTGCCTTTGATCGCGACTTCGTTCTTGGGACGGTCGACATATCCCTCGGCGCTGACGCCGATGGCCGGACCCGTGGCGCGGGCGCTGTGGATGGCAAGCACGCCGTTGCGGGCGCTGAAGGGAATCTTGAGTGTATCGATTGCGATGCCTTGGCCCGCCAGCAGATTGCCAAAGCCGATCAGCGAGCCTGCACTGAAGAGGCGCGCCAGGAACGGCTGGTTGAGCAGCCGGAAATCCTTGAGCACCAACTGCCCCTGATAATCATCTGTAGACGGATCATCGTTGGGCGGAGCGTTCGCCGGACCATGTAACGTAACCTGAAGGTCGAGTTTGCCGCCCTTGATGCTGTTGAAGCCGAAAAGCCCACGCGCCAGAACCCCGAGATCGTTGGACGCCACGACGAGCTTACGGTCGCCGCCCGCCGGCGCGATGCTGCCCGTGACGGTCGCGCCCTTGCCGAGTGTGCCGTTCAGCGCGAGCGCCGACGGCCGCTCACCGACTCCGGAGACATCGAGGCTGAAAGGCGCAATCGCCACCGCATTGCGCAGCACGAGACGATCGAGTTTCGCGGAAATGTGGAAGGGCTCGTTGGAGCTGGAGCTGGTTGTCGAGCCGTTCTTGATTTCGGGATCGTTGCCGCGCCGTGCCAGGCGGGAGCCGTCGACCGAGCGTCCCTTCACCGCGATATCGACGCCCGACGCATTGCGGATGAGATTGAACGAGAAATCGTTCGTCGTTCCCGAACGCACCGATGGCGCGTTCAACGACGCCAGCGTGCCATCGGCATTGAACGTCGCCGACAGAGTGGCCTGAATGGAAGGCCCCGTGATCTTGAGATTGGCCGATTGCAGCGTGCTGTGCGGGCCGAAGGTTGCCGTGCCGTGCGCGGCCGCCGCGACGCCTGCCGGCTTGGCGATGCCAACCAAGTCGAGCGAAAGGACCGAAGGCGTCATGTCGAGCGCCAAGTCGGCCGACTGAAGCTGGCCGCGATGACCCAGGAGCGTCCCGTTCACGCCGATGACGCCGCTCAAATAGTCGTTGGCGCGGAAGTGCAGCGCGTTACGTCCCGCCTCGTCGACCAACCCCTTCACCGTCACACGCGTCGTAATGTCCTTTCGAGTCTTGAAATCCTCGACCCAGTCGATCGTCAATCGCGAGGTTGCAAGCGAGGCCGGTCCGCTCGCGTGCAGATGCGTGTTGTCGATATCGAAGTGCATGGCGCCGTCGGACAGACGCAGGTCCTGGCCCAGTGCCACGCCGAAGCCGGTGACGCCGGCGCCGACCTTGATCGCCACGCTTTCGATGCTGAGGTTGCGCTTCAACGGCAGCTTGAAGTCGAGATCGACGCTCGCGTTGCCCTTGGTCTGGTCGGGATCGATGTTGAACCGCGTCGCATAGTGCAGCGGCTGAAGGTCGGTAACCTTCAGGATATCGGCCATGGACCCGTCGACGTGCGCGGAAATCTCGGCTGGCGAATCCGGCGCGCTGAGATCGGGAACGAAGGCGTGCCCTTTGCTAACGGTGAGCGCGCCGATACGTCCGCGCGACACGTCGACGGTGAAGGTGTTGCCCGTCAGTTTGGCGTTGCCGTTCACGTCCGTCAGATGCGGCAGGCCGGTGACGTAGTTCGCTTCCGCGTTCACGATCGGAAACGTCATGAGCAATGCGCCGTCCGGCAACTTGTTCTCATCGAGCACGCCCGCCGGGAAGTGGGTCTCGAACAGAATGGGTCCGACCGATCCCTGGAAAATGTTGCGGCTGATCCAGTCGCGAGCGCCGTCCGCCGCGCCGAGCGGCCAATAGTGGAGGAGATTGGCGACGCGCAAGGGCCAAATACGGCCCTTGAGTTCGGTCACCGGCGTCTGCTTGTCGATCAGCGTGACGCGGCCTTCGGTCTCGAGTTGCAAGCCGGTGCCGGTCGCGCCCAGCTTGTCGATGAGGATGTCGTGCGTCGCGGGCAAGTAGCTGCCGCTGAGCGTCGCCGACGAAAGCGAAACCGGTTGCGCGAAGACGTCTGGAATCGAGAGCGCGAGATTGTCCGCACTCAAAGACACGCCAAGGCGTTCGATCGCACCGCTTACATCGTAGAAAAACTGGCTCGTTCCGGTGAGATGGGCGCGCATCTGATTGGAATCGAGAACGGCATCGTCGACGATGAGTTTCGCGGTTGCTCGATCGTAACGTCCGCTGAGCCGCAGTGTTTTGACGAAGACCGGTTGTTTGATGCCGATCAGTGTGGCCTTGCCTGCGGCGTTGGCGTCGAATCCAGCCGAGAGAAGATGCGTACCCTCGATGGCAAAGGTGGCGGAGAAGTCCGCCAGCATCGCAACGGTGCGCAGGAAGTGGAACATTTTTGCGTTGCGGCCGAGCGCGGCAACGTCCAAGCCATGGACACGGATGTTTCCCGTGACCGGACCTTCCGCCGGCGGCAGATTGAGCTGTCCGGTGATGTGCGCGGCGCGGCCGGAGACCTCGACGTCGGCGGCAAGGGTGGCGACGAGATTGTTTGCCTCCGTTGCGATTCTGACGTCGGCCCTCGGCGCGACGAGGAACATCCCGGTCGTCTCGTCGAGGAAGGCGACGCGCGCATCGCGGATGGCGAAAGCCTGCAGCGAAGAGGCTCCGCTGCTGTTGGCATTGATCGCGTCTCTGATGCGCTTGATGATGTCCTTTTGCGTATCGTCGCGTTCGACCCCGAGCCGCACGCCGCCGTCGGTCGTTCGTACCAGCGTCAGCTGCACGCCGACGAGCGTGATGCGGGTCACCACGAGCTTGCCCTGGATGAAAGGTTGGGCCGCGAGATCGATGTCGGCTTGTGGCGCCTGGGCGATGATCCGGCCCTTGGAGTCGAAAACCCTGGCGCCCAGCACCACGAGATTGACGCGGCCCTGACTGCGCGACCATTCGATGGCAGCTTGGTCATATTTGACAGCGATACCGGGTAGCGCCTGCGCCAAGGCATCGGAAATTTGTCCTGACAGCGGCCCCAGCGAGATCGGCCCAACCAGAAGTCGCAACGCGGCGCCGATGACAAAAAAGAGCACTGCCACGCCGATGGCGGCCGCGACCACCATTGTCCGGCTGATGTGGTGTGACTTGACGTAGCGGCCGATGCCGGACGCGTTCCAGGCGTCGGATAACGATCCGCCACTGGTTGCGCTGCCGGTTTCTCGGGCTGCTATGGGGTCCTGCGCCACTGAAGTTGCACCTTTAACCCCCTAAATTCGTGATCAATTGGGGCTGAAGCTTGGCCTTCGTGCCCAGATCAGCTATCAGCTTATGGCCTAGACATCGCCCCCACGTAAACGTCGAAATCGCCTTTTCGGAGACCGCATGGACCTCAAGCCCGGCGATAAGGCCCCGAAGTTCCGACTTGCGACCGACGGGGGGAATGAAGTATCGCTCGCCGCGCTCAAGGGTCAGCCGTTCGTCTTGTACTTCTATCCGAAGGACGACACGTCGGGCTGCACCAAAGAGGCCATCGGCTTTTCCGAAAGCCGAAAGAAGTTCGACGCTCTTGGCGTGGCCGTCATCGGCGTCTCGAAAGACAGCGCGGCGTCACACGACAGATTCAAGGCCAAGTACAAACTCAAGATTGTGCTGGCCTCTGATCCTGAAACGGAAACGGCCCTCGCCTACGGGGTCTGGGTGCAGAAAAGCATGTACGGAAGAAAATACATGGGTATGGAACGTGCAACTTTCCTCGTCGATGCCAAGGGAGTGATCCGAGAGATTTGGCGCAAAGTCAAAGTACCGGGACACGTGGACGCGGTACTCGCCGCGGCTAAAGCCCTGCAATGAATCCGCGCCCGCCGAAAAAAGCCTTCGCAGCGCGATCGGCTGCCGGTTCCTTCTTCTGGGGCAGACGTTCGGCTCAACGACGTCAAATGGATGAAATGTCTTCGACCGGGAATGGCGCAGAAGACGAACACAAGGGAAGTGCCGGAATGAAACTCGTGGAGCGCGTCTGGACTTGGCTTCACGAAACGTTTCCCGAGCGCCAGATCTACATCCGCAGCGACGGGCGGGTACAGTTCTTCACTTTCGGCGCCAGCCTGCAGGCGACATTGGCCGGCCTTACGCTGATATTCCTCGGCTGGGTCGCGTTCGCAACCGTGAACGTGATCTTCAAAGATCGGATCATCGCGGCGAAGGATCACCGTTTCCAGCAGATGCAGTCCGCCTATGAGAACCGCGTCGCAGACCTGCAGCTTTCCTATGACGAGTTGAACGGCGCGTTGGTTTCGGCCGAGGACCGCTTCAAGACCACAGCCGACGAGCTCGAGATCAAACAGAATACGATCATGACGTTTCTAAATCGCAAGCGGCAGGTAGATGCGACCTTGGCTGGGCTGGCCAATTCCACAGTACGCACACGTCTCGACAATGGCGCGAGCGACGGTGCGTTCATGGGTGGTCCGGTCAGCGGCAGCGACACGATGCTGCCTCTCAACGCCCTGCCGCCGCCACCCAAGGTGATGCAGCCAGCGGGCATGTCGGCCCTGCCGATCAGTCCCACACCGGTCGCGCCTCAGCCGCGCACGATCAAACCGACCAAGGCAGGTTTCCTCGACTTCGGCGGCGCGCTTGGCCACCTTACCGGTCTGCTGTTCAAAGCTTCTGCGCCGGCACCGCATGTCACCAACGCCGCGCTGATGCAGCATCCGGCGCTTCGCGTTCTTGCCGACGAGACAGCGCGCATCGCAAAGATCGGACAGACGGAAACGGCACTGATGTCGCGGACACAGGGCGAAGTTGCGCAAGGCGTAACCGCGCTGCAGACCGTCATCCGTCACACCGGCATCAATCCAGCCGACTACACGAGACGTTTCGCAGGCACCCATGGCATGGGTGGTCCCGAAATTCCGCTTCAAGGCATGCAGATCGAGGGCATTTCCGACCAGAGTTTCAGCGATGCGTTCCTGCGCGCATCAGCCGTGCTCGATCAGATGAACACGCTCCTTTCCGCGATGCATCATCTGCCGCTCGCCACGCCGGTCATGGGCGCGCAGTTCGAGCGCACCAGCGGTTTCGGCGCGCGCGTCGATCCGATCACGGGGCAATACTCGTTTCATCCCGGCGTGGATTTTTCCGGGCCCTGGGGCTCACTGATCGAATCGACGGCTCCTGGCACCGTGATTTTTGCCGGACAGCGCGGCGGCTACGGCAATATGGTGGAAATCGATCACGGCCTCGGAATCCACACCCGTTACGGCCATCTGTCGGCCATACTCGTGCAGGTCGGAGCAAACGTTCCGAAGGGGACCCCGATCGGCAGGCTGGGATCGACGGGTCGAAGCACGGGGCCGCACGTCCACTACGAGGTCTGGTACAACGACGTGGTGCGTAACCCGAGCACGTTCATCGAGGCCGGCAGACATGTTTACCAGTAAGAAGGACGCCCCAGCCGCTCCCGCTCCAGTCGCGCAGCCGCAGCCGCGCGTCGCACGCTCGGCAGCCTCGATCATCAGCCCCGATCTCGTCGTGAACGGCACCCTTGTTTCGACTGGCGACATTCAGATCGACGGGCGAGTCGAAGGCGATGTCAGAAGCGTCGGTCTGGTGATCGGCGAAAAGGCGTTCATTCACGGTGAAGTCTGCGCCGAGGACGTCACGGTACGCGGTCGCGTGCAAGGCAGCATCCGCGCGCGCAAGGTTTTGCTCTGCGCCACCAGCAGAGTGGAGGGCAATATTCTGCATGAGACGTTCGCGGTGGAGAGCGGCGCGTTCTTCGACGGAAATTGCCGCCACGCCGAGAATCCGCTGGCCGACGACGCGACCACCGCGAAGGCGCCATTGCCGGCCACGCCTGCTCAGGCAACGACATCGATGACGCCACGAGCTCCCGCCAACGAGGCACCGCGCCCGCTAGCCGCGCACTAGCGAGTCACGCGCTCCGCGCTCGTTTCGCGCCGGACTGAATTCTAGTCGAGATCCTCGATATCTTCCTTGGGCTTGCCACCGACGGCCTGTGCCAACGCGGCCGCCATGAAGGGATCGATGTCGCCGTCCAAGACGTCCTGCGGCGTTCGGCTTTCAACGCCGGTGCGCAGGTCTTTCACGAGCTGGTAGGGCTGCAAGACGTAGGAACGGATCTGATGGCCCCAGCCGATGTCGGACTTCTCGCCGATGAAGGCACCGGTTTCGTCCTGCTTCTTCTTAAGCTCGATCTCGTAAAGCCGCGCACGCAGCATGTCCCAGCAATTGGCGCGATTCTGGTGTTGCGAGCGTTCGGTCTGGCAAGCGACGACAATGCCTGTCGGCAAGTGCGTGATGCGCACCGCGCTCTCCGTCTTGTTGACATGCTGCCCGCCGGCGCCGGATGCGCGATAGACATCGATGCGCACGTCCTTGTCGGGGATATCGATCTCGATCGATTGGTCGATCACGGGATAGACCGTCACGCTCGAAAAGCTCGTGTGCCGGCGCGCGTTAGAATCGAAAGGCGAGATGCGCACCAACCGATGCACGCCGGCTTCGGTCTTGAGCCAGCCATAGGCATTGTCGCCCTTGATAAGTAGCGTCGCCGACTTGATGCCGGCACCCTCGCCCGCACTCTCCTCCAGATATTCAACCTTGTAGCCGTGCTTTTCCGCCCAGCGCGTGTACATACGCTCGAGCATCTCGGCCCAGTCCTGGCTTTCCGTGCCGCCCGCGCCGGCATGGATTTCGAGATAGGTGTCGTTGCTATCGGCTTCGCCGGAGAGCATCGACTGCAGGCGTTGCTGTTCGGCGCGGTCGTGCAGTTCGCGGACGGATTTTTCGCCTTCGGCGATCATCGCGGCATCGTTTTCGCTCTCGGCCATCTCCATCAGACCGAGCGCATCGCCAAGCTCGTTCTCGAGGCTCCGCACCGCTGCAAGCGAAGTCTCCAGTCGCTGACGCTCGCGCATCAGCTTTTGCGCGTCCTGCGGATTGTTCCAGATGGCGGGGTCTTCGGACTTGGCGTTCAGCTCGTCGAGCCGACGCGTGGCCTTGTCCCAGTCAAAGATGCCTCCTCAGCAGGGCGATGGCCTGCTGGATCTCTTCGACGGTGCGTTGCACTTCGGGGCGCATGATGATTCTCCGCCCGCTCATATAGGGAGCGAGCGGCCATTCGTAAAGTTGAGTGTCTCAGTAGAGCCCGCCCGTGCTCGGCTCGGGCGTCGTTCCGGTCGGGGGCGGCGTTGCAGGATCGGTGAACGCACCCGTGCCTTCCCCGTTCTCGGCACCAGGCGCATCGGGTTCGCCCGGCGCGGTGTTTGGTTTGAAGACCTCGGGGATCGAACCCGGCCCGCTCGAAAGCGCGCCGCTGTGGTAATCGACGTTGACGATCTCGACACCCGGCGCCACGCGGAACGGCAAGCCCGGCTCGCCGGACAAGGCACCCTTCATGAAGTCTCGGAAGATCGGCGCGGCAACCGTCGCACCCTGCTCGAGCGATCCCAGCGTGCGGGGATTGTCGAAGCCGACATAGACGCCGCACACCAGATCCGGCGAGAAGCCGACGAACCAGACATCCTTGGCTTCATTCGACGTACCGGTCTTGCCGGCGAGCGGCTTGCCGACGGCGAGTACCGAACGTCCCGTGCCTCGCAGCACGACGCCTTCGAGCAGCGAAACGATCTGATAGGCGGTCTGCGGGTCGAGCACTTGTTCGCGGGTATCGGCGAGCAGCGGTTCAGTCTGGTTTCGCCAACCCGATTGATCGCAGCCGTCGCAGCTGCGCGCATCGTGGCGCCAGATCGTCCTGCCATTGCGGTCCTGGATGCGGTCGATTAGCGAGGGGATGATTTTCTTGCCGCCGTTCACGAACACCGAATAGCCCGTCACCTGTTTCAGCAGCGTCGTTTCGCCCGAGCCGATCGAGTTCGACAGAAATGGCGCGAGATGATCGTACACGCCGAAATGTTCGGGATATTCGACCACCTTCTCCATGCCAATAGCTTGAGCCAAGCGGATCGTCATCAGGTTGCGCGACAGCTCGATGCCGCGGCGTAACGTCGTCATTCCCAGATAGTGTTTCTCGAAATTCTTAGGACGCCACACTTTGCCGGTGCCATCGATCATCTCGAACGGCGCATCGAGCACCTTGCTGACCGGCGTGTAGCCATTGTCGAGCGCGGCCGCGTAGACGTACGGCTTGAACGATGAGCCAGGCTGGCGCATCGCCTGGAAAGCGCGGTCGAACTGGCTGGAGGCGTAGCTGAAGCCGCCCGACATGGCGAGAACGCGCCCGGTATGCGGATCCATCGAGACGATGCCGCCATTGACCTCGGGCACCTGGCGCAGACCAAAGTCGCGCTTGTTGTCGACCGCTTCGACGTAGACGACATCGCCGAGCTTGAGCACGTCTTGAGGCTTCGTCGGCGCGGCACCGACCGAGGCATTGCGCAATTCCTTGCGCGCCCAGGATAGTTCGCTGAACGGGATCGTAGCGAGGCTGCCGTCCCCAAGCCCGATCTTGGTCGCGCTGCCCTCGAACGCCAACACGACTGCCACACGCCAGCTGTCGATGCCGGACTGGTTTTCGACGGCGGCGAGCGTGTCCTTCCAATTGCCGGCGACGTTGATGTTGCTGAGCGCGCCGCGCCAGCCATGACGCCGATCATAGCGCACCAAACCTTGGCGCAGTGCATTCACCGCATAGTTCTGCAATGTTGTGTCGAGCGTCGAGCGGACCTGCAACCCGCCGTCATAGAGCGGCTGCTCGCCGTAGCGCGCATAGAGTTGGCGGCGCACTTCCTCGACGAAATAGTCCGCGTCTTCGGTCTGCGAGCCGATCGCGCGCGTCTGGGTTATGAGCGGTTCGGCGAGCGCGGCGCGTTCTTGCTCCGCGGTGATGTAGCCATTGTCGCGCATCTGGCCGATCACCCAGTTGCGCCGATCAAGCGCGGCCTCGTGGTTGCGCACCGGATCGTAAGCCGAGGGCGCCTTGGGCAAGGCGGCGAGGAACGCCACTTCCGCTATGTCGAGTTCATCCAGCGACTTGCCGAAATAGTTGAGCGCCGCCGCCGCCACGCCATAGGAGTTCTCGCCCAGATAGATTTCGTTGAGGTAGAGCTCGAGAATCTTGGACTTCGGATAAGTCGCATCGATCCGGATGGCGAGAATGGCCTCGCGGATCTTGCGCGAGAATTTGACGTCGCTGTTGAGCAGGAAGTTCTTGGCGACCTGCTGGGTGATGGTCGAGGCGCCTTCGAGCCGCCTGTGCTCGAAGACGTTGAAGATGTCCTTGATCGCCGCGCGCATGATGCCGGACGGATCGATGCCCGGATGGGTGTAAAAATTCTTGTCTTCGGCCGAGGTGAACGCCTCGGCGACGAGCTTCGGCACGAAGGCGACGGGCACGAAGATGCGTCGCTCGCGCGCATATTCGCCGAGCAGCGTGCCGTCGCCGGCATAGACGCGCGTCGTCACCGGCGGCTGATAGTTGCGCAGTGCCTCGACACTCGGCAGGTCGCGCGTCACGGAATAGATATAGAAGAGGCCGCCCAACACGGCTGCCGCCGCGAGCACGCCTGCTCCCAAACCCGCGTAGAGTAGTATCCGGCGCCACATCGGCGTTTTCAGCCCCTGCTGGGCCGCCCTTCTATCGCCCGATTATGGCGATGGAAAGGAATTCCGCCATCCATCTGGTTAAGGATTGCCTTCGGCGGTTTTGGCGAAATAGCGGTCGATGGCATCGGCGATTGCCTGCGCCACACCATTGCGCCAATGCGCCGAGTTCATGGCCTGGGCATCGGCGCTGTTTGAAAGATAGCCGAGCTCGATGAGCACCGATGGTACATCCGGCGCTTTCAGCACGACGAAGGCAGCGGAGCGGTGCGGCTGCCGCGGCAAAATGGTGGTGGTGCGGGCGAGTAGCGTCACGGCGCCTTCGGCGAATCGTGACGAACGGTTCATGGTGTCGCGTTGTGCCAGATCGATCAGGATGGGCGCTACGGCCGAGTTGCCGCCGGACAGGTCGACGCCTGCGATGACGTCGGACTGGTTCTCCTTGCGCGCCAGTGCCGCGGCCTCCCGGTCGGAACCCGATTCGGAGAGGGTGTAGACCGACAGACCCGTGACACTGGAATCGGGATTGGAATCGGCATGCAGGGAAATGAAGAGGTCGGCACGCCAGCTTCGCCCAATGCTCACCCGCTCCTTCAGGGGAATGTAGACATCGCTATCGCGGGTCAGGTGGACCACATAGTCCGGCCGGTGGGCGAGTACGCGGCCCAGCCGCTGCGCCTCATCCAAAACCACATCTTTCTCCAGCAAGCCATTGACGCCGTTCGTTCCGGAGTCGATCCCGCCATGTCCGGCGTCGATGACGATGACGCGCTTTTCGGACGTGGCCGGCGACTCCTGCTCCGCCGGCGGCAACGATGCCAGAAGCGCTGCTGCGGCTTCGCGCGCCCTAAGATCGGCCGGCCAGCCTGAACTCTTGTCGAATTTGTCCTGCGTCGTGCGGAACAGGTCGATCACGACCCGATAGCCATAGCCGCCGGTCGGTGGAACGACGAGCGCATTGCTGACGCTCGCCGGCGCGTTGAGGTCGATCACGAAGCGTGAATTGCCCGAGCGGAACAAGCCATAGCGATAGCTTCGTACGATCCCATTGCCCACCGGTCGCGGCGGCGCGTCCAAGTGCCACTGCACCACCGGCATATCGATCACCACGCGATTGGGGTTCGACAGGGTGAACGTGCGCATGGCGACCGGATCAGACACTTCCACCACGAAGCGCGTGCGGTCCTGATGCTCGCCGATGCGAACGCCCATGATCACCGGCGCGGCAGCCTCCCCCGGTTTGTTCAGGCCCTTGGCCCTCAGGACGTTCGAGATGACGTCATCGACGTTTCTGGACGGATTTTGCGCCAGCGCGGATCCCGCGAGGCCGATCAGCAGCAGCGTTGCAGACAGCGCCCGGCGCGCGGTGATCGAATTCGTCTTCGCCATGGCCGGGCGCGATTCCATACCGTCTGCGTTTCGTTAGTACAGATAACCCGCCCTGCGATCAAAAAAATGGCGGGCACTGGGCCCGCCATGTGAGTCTGAAGCTGAGCTCGGATCAGAGGCCCAGCGGATTGGTGAGGTCATCCGTGTTGAGCCGCACGCCAGCGTAGAAGAACCGCCCGATCGGGCTCGCCGGATACCCGAGGTCCTGGTTGTTGGCCGAAGGCTCCTGATAAAAGATGTTGTCGATACCGGCATAAACGTGCAGCGCGCTCGTAACGTCGTAGCCGACCTGAATCGAGTGGATGTTCTGGTCGGGGGTATGGAGCAGGTTTGCTGCCGCGATGTTCGGCTCCGAAATTATAGACTGGCGCGTAAAGTTGAGAACGCCGTTGTACCACTGCCAGTTATAGTCGACGGTCCAGCGGTCAAGGTGCCAGATGGCGTCGAGATTGAGCTGCCAGAACGGCGAGCCCGGTGTGTTGGACGAGTCGGTTGCAGCCTGCCCCGGTAGAGGCGTAGTGGCGATCTTGTCGAGGTGATTGCCGATCAGGTGCAGATCAAGCGTTCCGGAGT
>Ga0157379_10004082_pt1 | contig 12455 bp, 10 predicted proteins | sample S25metaG_FD_121802 | JGI IMG/M metagenome (GOLD analysis project Ga0157379, IMG submission 121802) | Switchgrass rhizosphere microbial communities from Kellogg Biological Station, Michigan, USA - S2-5 metaG | ecosystem: Host-associated > Plants > Roots > Rhizosphere > Soil | place: USA... | reverse complement strand
TCCGACCGTGAGCGAGCTGATCCCCACCCTGCTCGCCAACCTGCAACCGCTTGCGCAGACCCCACCATGAGAGGTGGGGTTGGTCACGACCGCCCGGTCTCACCCGCGCCGAGCAGATGGACTCCGGAGGGCGCCCGCTGCCGGGCGGGCGGTTCAGCAGGCTGGGGCAGCACGGCGTCAGCGCGCGACGACCGCAGGTGACGCCACAACATCATCACCAGGTCACTCAGGTTCGCGGGCTTGGCGATGTAGTCCGTGGCTCCCGCCTGCAGGCACTTCTCGCGGTCACCCACCATCGCCTTGGCCGTCAGCGCAATGATCGGCATCGATCGGTACTTCTCGATCCGGCGGATGATCGTCATGGTTCCGAACCCGTCCAGGTTCGGCATCATCACGTCCATCAACACGACGTCGATCTCGGGATGGCACTCGAGCAACTCGATGCCGTCCTTGCCGTTGTACGCCTGGATGACGTTCACGCCGAACTGCTCGAGCGCAGCGGTCAGCGCAAACACGTTGCGGGTGTCGTCGTCGACCAGCAGCGCCGTCTTTCCCAGCAAGCCGTCCGTGATGTGATCGGGCAGCACACCGGATTCGCCTTCTGAGCCTTGCGCGATCGGGACGGCCGGCGACTCCACCAGCCGCGGCGGTTCGGCCTCGCTCGCGCGGGCGAGCATCGGCATGCTGTCGCGCCCGTTCAGACGCGCATTGAACGCGGCCGGCAGGTACAGCGTGAAGGTGCTGCCCTTGCCGGCTTCGCTCGAAAGACGGATGACGCCGCCGAGCAGGCGCGCGAGCTCCCGGCTGATCGACAGGCCCAGACCCGTCCCGCCGTACTGGCGGCTGGTCGTGCCATCGGCCTGCTGGAAGGCCTCGAAGATGAGCCGCTGCTTGTTGGCGTGGATGCCGATGCCGGTGTCGATCACCGCCAGGGCCACGACCGGCCCGACATCGGCGGGCATGCCGTGCCCGGCAAGCGCGTCCGGGCCTGCAGGACCGATGTGCAAGGCCACCATGCCTCGCTCGGTGAACTTGATGGCGTTGGACAGCAGGTTCTTGATGATCTGCTGAAGCCGCTTGCCGTCGGTCTCGATCACCGGGTCCAGTCGCGCGTCGACCGCGAGACGCAGCTCCAGGCCCTTGCCGTGCGCGATCTGGCGGAACGTGCGGTCGACATAGTCGGACAGGTCGGACAGGCGCTCCGGCGCGACGTTCAGCGTGACGGTGCCCGACTCGATCTTCGCCAGGTCGAGAATGTCGTTGATGAGGGACAGCAGGTCGGCGCCGGACGAATGGATGGTGTTCGCGAACTCGACCTGCCTGGGGCTGAGATTGCCCTCGCTGTTCTTGGTCAGCAGCTGCGCCAGGATCAGCAGGCTGTTCAGCGGCGTGCGCAGCTCGTGCGACATGTTGGCGAGGAACTCGGACTTGTAGCGCGAACTCAGCGCGAGCTGCTCCGCCTTCTCTTCCAGCGCCGCCTTGGCCAGCTCGACTTCGCGGTTCTTCAGCTCGACCTGGCTCATCTGCTCGGACAGCAGCCGGGCCTTCTCCTGCAGCTGCTCGTTCGCCGCGCGCAGTTCCTCCTGCTTGTTCTTCAGCAGGGATTCCGATGTCTTCAGGTTCAGGGCCTGATGCTCCAGGCGTTCGTTGGTCTTCTGCAATACCTGCTGCTGACTCTGCAGCTCCGTGGTCAGCGACTGCGACTGCTGCAGCAGGTCTTCGGTGCGCATGTTGGCCGCGATCGTGTGCAGCACGACCCCGATGCTGTCGGTGAGCTGGTCCAGGAACGTCAGGTGGACCTCGCTGAACCGCGACATCGACGCCAGTTCGATCACGGCCTTGATGTCCCCCTCGAACAGCACGGGCAGCACGACCACGTTCGACGGCGGCGCGGACACGAGCGCGGAACCGATGCGCAGGTGGTCGCCCGGCACGTCGGCCAGCAGGATGCGCCGCCGGTCCAGCGCGCACTGGCCGACCAGGCCATCGCCGAATCCGAGCCGGCGCGGCAGTTGCCTCGATTGGCGGTGCGCATAGCTGGCCAGCAGTTCGAGCTGGGCGTCCGGACCGGGGTCGCTCGCCAGGTAGAACACGGCCTGCTGGGCGTTCACCAGCGGCGCGAGCTCGGACAGGATCAGGCGCGACACCGGCGCGAGCTCCCGGTGCCCCTGCAGCATGCGGGTGAAGCGCGCCAGATGCGTCTTGAGCCAGTCCTGCTCGGTGTTCTTGAGCGTCGTGTCCTTCAGGTTGCGGATCATCTTGTTGATGTTGTCCTTCAGCGCCGCCACCTCGCCTTCGGCCTCGACCATGATCGAACGCGTCAGGTCGCCCTTGGTCACTGCGGTGGCCACCTCGGCGATCGCCCGCACCTGCGTCGTCAGGTTGGCCGCCAGCTGGTTCACGTTGTCGGTCAGGTCTCGCCACAGGCCGGCCGCACCGGGCACCCTGGCCTGGCCGCCGAGCTTGCCTTCGATGCCGACCTCGCGCGCAACGTTCGTCACCTGGTCGCCGAACGTCGCCAGCGTGTCGATCATGTCGTTGATGGTGTCGGCCAGCGCGGCGATCTCGCCCTTCGCGACGAACCCGACCTTGCGCTTGAGGTCGCCGGCGGCCACCGCCGTCAGCACCTGCACGATGCCGCGCACCTGGCTGGTCAGGTTGTCCGCCATCGAGTTGACGTTGTCGGTCAGGTCCTTCCAGGTGCCGGCCACGCCGGGCACCTGCGCCTGGCCACCCAGCTTGCCTTCGGTGCCGACCTCGCGCGCCACCCGCGACACCTCCGAGGCGAAGGCGTTGAGCTGGTCGACCATCGTGTTGATCGTGCTCTTGAGCTCCAGGATCTCGCCCTTCACGTCGACGGTGATCTTCTTCGACAGGTCGCCCTTGGCCACCGCGGTGGTCACTTCGGCGATGTTGCGCACCTGGCCGGTCAGATTCGCGGCCATCGAGTTGACGTTGTCGGTCAGGTCCTTCCAGGTGCCGGCCACGCCGGGCACATGCGCCTGGCCGCCGAGCTTGCCCTCGGTGCCGACCTCGTGCGCCACCCGCGACACCTCCGAGGCGAAGGCGTTCAGCTGGCCCACCATGGTGTTGACGACCGTGCCGATGCGCAGCACCTCGCCGCGCATCGGCCGGCCGCCGATGTCCAGCACCATGGTCTGCGACAGGTCGCCCTTGGCGACCGAGCCGATGACACGCGCGACCTCGGTCACCGAGTACGTCATGTCGCCGATCAGCGTGTTGATCGCGTCGGAAAAATCGGCCCACGCGCCCGTGGCCCCGGGCACGTCCACCCGCTGGCCGATGCGGCCTTCGTTGCCGACCTGGACGCTGACGCGGGCGAACTCGGCGGCGAGCGCCGAGTTCGTCTCGACGACGTCGTTGAAGGCCAGCGCAATCTCGCCATCCACGCCGCTGAGGTCGAGCGGCATTCGCACCGAAAAATCGCCACGCTTGAACGCGCGCAGCGCACGCAGCAACTCGCCGCGGTCCAGGGCCGGGCGGCGCTCAGCGGTTCGATCCAGAGATTGCATGGCGTGCCTCCTGATGCCCGCTGCGGTGACGATCCCGCCCGCGGCCCACGCGCCCGCAGGCCAGGGAGCCGCGTCTGGAATGTTGCGGCGCGCAGCGTCCGTCCGCCACCTCGATGGATCGAAAAAACGGTCGTCGATTGCGCCGCCCCGCTGTCGCGGTTGGCACGACAGCCTGTCGTGGCGGCCTGAGCGTCTATTCGGCGAGCTGATGCCGGATCGCGTAGTGCATGAGCTCAGCGTTGTTCTTGAGCTCGAGCTTCTCCAAGATGCGTGCGCGGTAGGTGCTGATCGTGTTCGGGCTCAGAAAGAGCTGCAGGGCAATCTCGCTGATGGTCTTGCCCGAGGCGATCAACCACATGATCTGGTATTCGCGATCGGACAGCTTGCGGTGCAGCGGCTGGTCCTCGCCACCCGCGAGTTCCTGCGCCAGCAGTTCACCCAGCGCCGTGCTGACGAAGCGACCCCCCTTGGCGACCTTGCGGATGGCGTTGACGAGGTCCTCCGCCGCGCTCTCCTTGGTCAGGTAGCCGGCCGCACCGGCCTTGAGCACGCGCAGCGCGTACTGGTCTTCCGGATACATGCTGAGCACCAGCACCGGCCGCTGCGGGAAGCGGCGGCGCAGTTCCTTGACCAGTTCCACCCCGCCCTTGCCGGGCATGTTGTAGTCGACCACAGCGACCTCCCAGGCGACCCGTCCGCACAGCTCGACGGTCTCCTGGCTGCTGCTGGCCTCGCCGGCAACGGCCAGGTCTGCCTCGGTGCTCAGCATCTGCTTGAGCCCTTGCCGGACCACCGGGTGATCGTCGGCGATGATGACCCGCACGGTCATGGTCAAGCTCCTGAGCTGCCCATCGGGATCGACACGGCAACGCGCGTGCCCGCACCGCGCACGCTGCGGATGTCGACGCTGCCGCCGAGCCGCAGCGCCCGCTCGCGCATGCCCAGCAGCCCCAGCGAGGCCTTGCCGTTGAGGGGTTCGGGGGCCATGCCCACGCCGTTGTCGCTGACGTTCAGGATCAGCCGGTCGCCGACACTCGACAGCTCGACATCGAGCCGCGTGGCCTGGGCGTGCCTGGCGACGTTGGTGAGCAGTTCCTGGAAGATCCGGAACATCGTCGTCGACAGATCCTTGTCGAAGCTCTCGGATTCGGGCAGCAGCGCAGAGTTGCAGCGCACCCCGGTGCGCTTCTGGAACTCGGTGGTCTGCCAGGCGATGGCTGCGACCAGGCCCATGTCGTCCAGCACCTCGGGCCGCAGGCCGGTGGAGATCCTGCGCACCGTGCGGACGGTGTCGTCGATGGTCTGGCACATGGCCTCGGTCTTCTCCAGCAGCGTCGCCTGCTGCAAATGCCTGGACAGCCAGAAGATGTCCATCTTCAACGCGGTGAGAACCTGGCCCAGCTCGTCGTGGATCTCGCGCGCGATGTGGGCACGCTCCTGTTCGCGCACGGTGATGACATGGGTCGCCAGCGCGCGCAGGCGCTCCTGCGACTCGCGCAGTTGCTGCTCGGCCTGTCGGCGCTCGGCGATCTCGCGTTGGAGGTCGGCGTTCTTGCGATACAGGTCGACGAAGACCGACACCTTGGACAGCAGCACTTCGGGCACCAGCGGCTTGATCAGGTAGTCGACCGCGCCGACCTCGTAGCCGCGAAAGATCGAGCCCAGCTCGTCCGCCGCGGCTGTCAGGAAGATGATCGGCGTGTGCCGGGTGCGCTCGCGCGCGTGCAGCAGGCGGGCGGTCTCGAAGCCGTCGATGCCAGGCATGCGCACATCCAGCAGGATCAGCGCCAGTTCGTGCTCGAGCGCGCAGCGCAGCGCTTCCTCGCCGGAACGGGCGAGCACGAGATGGTGGCCGAGATCCTCCAGCAGTGCCGTGAGTGCCAGCAGATTCTTCGGCTCGTCATCGACAAGGAGAATGTCGGCCCGTCCAGCCGTATCCATTTGCCGCCCTCTCCGGCCCGCCCAGTGCGTGCTGCCGCATCGTATCGAACGCGGCAGAACAATGGAACCAGCGCTCCCGCCTCGCATGGCATTCCCTCGCGATCAGTCGAAGACGTCGCCTGGGACAGCGGGCTGGGCCGGTTCGGCACGCTCGGCGCGATCGCTTTGCCCGCCCGGGGCGTTGCCTTCGGAGATCAATCGCCAGGTCCTGGCCGCCCAGACCAGCGCCGTGCCGGCCGCCCGGATCAGCGGCCGACCGGCGCCAGCACCGATCAGGTCCGGATCCTCGCTGCGATTCGCCTGGCGGATGCCCAGCTCGTGGATCCCCGGGGCGGTATCGGCCCAGACTTCATTGAGCGGCCAGCCGCGACCGCGGCGGCGATTCAGGCGGACCATGGCAGGAAGCAACGGTCTCGCACCGTCGTGACCAGAATCGAGCCGTCCATGGCACTCACCCCCGGGCGTCAGAAAACCTGACCCCATGCTAGGCAGGCAAGGCGTGACCCGCTATCGGACGATCTGGATTCGCAGGTCACCGCCCCACGGCAGCGCGTCGATGATTCAATGACGGCTCTGTCGCACCCGGACTCAGTGCCAGTTGCCGATCTTCAGGTCCTCGGGCGCCGGCTGTCCCTTGCCGGTCTCCACCAGGTCGCGCAGGCTCAGCAGGAAGGTTGCCCACTTCGTGCTGCAGTGCGACGTGAACTCCACTTCCTCGCGCCATTGGCGGTGGCCGAACATCACGATCGTGTGCTCGTCCTGCCGCGAGAGCAAGAACTCGATGTCGGTTCCCACCCACTCCGCCGGGCCGCTCTCGACGCGCCAGCGCACCTTCTGCTCGGGCACCAGTTCGAGAACGTCCATGTCGAAGCCGCCGATTTCGTCGCCGGTCGGCGTGTGGAAACGAAAGTTGATGGTTTCGCCGACCTTCGAACTGCCGGTGGTGGCCCGCGTCCACCAGCCTGCCAGTCCGTCGATCGTCGACAGCGCTGCGTAGACCTTCGCAGCAGGGGCCTTGATGCCAACTCGATGAATGATGTCGATCACGTTGTGCTCCGTTCAGTTTGACTCAGTACACGCGTCCCAGATGACTGCGTGAGGTCAATCTAGCCGGGTGGCGGCGCGATCGTGAGTAACAAGATCGTCGTGAATCGCTCATCCGCTGCGCTTGACGGCCAGACCGGCGAACGACTGGCAGTTCGGCATCATCGACAGGACATTGATCGTCACGTGCGGCGGCCGCGTGGCGACCCAGGCGACGACTTCGGCAATGTCCTCCGGCGTCAGCGGCGTGGTGCCTTCGTACACCGCATCGGCACGCTGCGCATCGCCGGCGAAGCGGACCGACGAGAACTCTGTACCGCCGCACAGGCCGGGCTCGATGCAGCTGGCGCGCACGCCGGTGCCGATCAGGTCGGCGTTCAGGTTCTGCGTGAACTGGTGGACGAACGCCTTGGTGGCGCCGTAGACGTTGCCACCCGGGTACGGGAACTCGCCGGCAACCGAACCCAGGTTGACGATCGTGCCGCGGCCTCTGGCGACCATGCCCGGAAGCACCAGCCGCGTCACATGCACCAGCGCGCTGCAGTTGGTCGCGATCATGCGATCCCAATCGTCAGTGTCCGCGTGCTGTGCTGGCGAGAGCCCCAGCGCCAGGCCGGCATTGTTGACGAGCACGTCGATCGCCTCGAACTCCGCCGGCAAACCCGCGACCGCCGTGCGCACCGCCGCGGGTGTGGTCACGTCCAGCTGCAGCGGCAACACGCGGCCCGGATGCCGGTGCGCCAGGGCATGCAGCGGCTCGACACGGCGCGCACAAGCGATGACGCGGGCTCCCTGGGCCAGGAAGCGCTCCGCGATGGCGGCGCCGAAGCCGGCGCTCGCGCCGGTGATCAAGGCAATGGTCACGCGCCGTCCCTCCGCTCAGATGGCGTACTGCGCGACGCCGTTGCCGAAGGACCAGTTCTCTTTCCTGACCTCGACCAGGCTGACGATCACGTCCGCCGCCTTGATGGCGCCCGTGGCCTCGATCGACGTCGCCAACTTGGCATACAGCGCCTTCTTCATCTCCAGCGTGCGGCCCTCGTTGCAGGTGATCTGGATGAACGCGACACGCTCGCCGTGCGCGATGTCCAGGTACTCCGGCGTGCAAGAGATCTCCTGCGATGCATGGCGCGTCAGCACCTGGAAGCGGTCCTTTGGCGGCACGTTGAAGGCCTGCACCATCGAATCGTGAACGGCATCGGAGATGCCGCTCAGCTGCTGGTCGGTCAGTTCGCCGCGAAGCGAGATGCGTACGAAAGGCATGTCGTGTTACCTCGTGTGGTTTCTGTCGAAGCAGTCTATGTATGATGGAGATTCAAGTAAATTTAGAAATCTTCAACTTACTCATTCGTGATGCTCATATGTCAGCCGCCGTTCCACTGCTCGATCTCGCACTGCTGCAGACGCTGGTCGCGGTCGACCAGACCGGCACCCTGGCCAAGGCAGCCGACAGGGTCGGACGCACGCAGTCGGCAGTGAGCCTGCAGATGCAGCGCCTCGAGCAGTCGCTGGCGCTTGAACTCTTCGATCGGCGCGGGCGGGCGCTGGCCTTGACCGACGCCGGCCAGGCGATGCTGGGCTACGCGCAGCGGCTGCTGGAACTGAACCGCGAAGCGGTCTCGGCCGTGCGCGGCCACCGTGTCGCAGGCCAGGTGCGTCTGGGCATGTCGGCGGATTTCGAGCACACCTGGCTGCCCACGGCGATGGCTCGGTTTGCCGCATCGCATCCGAAGATCGTCGTGGAGCTGCGGGTCGACCGCAATTCGGCACTCGAACAGGCGGTGGCACGCCGCGACATCGATATCGCACTGGTACTCGGCCCTCCGGACCCGGCCGACGCCACACTCGTCGGCACGGTCCCGATGGTCTGGATCGCCACGCGCGAGTTTGCCTGGGAGGCGCCCGCCAGCCTGCCGCTGCTGCTGCTCGAACAACCCTGCATGTTCAGCACCGCCGCGCTGCAGGCGCTCGACGCGCGCGGCACGCCGTGGCGTGTGGCCGTCACGAGCCCGAGCCTCGGGGGGCTCTGGGCCACCGCAATCGCCGGCATGGGTGTCACGGTGCGCAGCGCGGTCGTGTTGCCGCAGGGTCTGAGCGATGTCGGCCCGCGCCTGGGCCTGCCGCCGATTCCGCGCGTCGGGGTGCGGATTCTCGAATCCGCCAGCAAGGCAACGTCACCCCGGGTGACGCTGCGCCGGGTGCTGCGGGAACTCGTCGACGAGTTCGTCGAACCGGTTTGAGCGGCGGCGTTTTTGCCTAGGCCACCTCGCCCGGCCGCGCCAGCAAATGCGCCAGCAAGGCGCGCAGCACCGGCTCGGACTGCGCGCCGATGCGGAACAGGCGCAGCCGCGGCGCGGCGAGCCCGCGGTTCGGGGAGCCCGCGCTCAGCCGGCTCCACAGCTGCTGCAGCGTCGCCTCGAGGAACAGCCGGTCGGTGCTCGTGTCGACCAGCAGCAGCAGGCGCGCCAGCGCCACGATGTCGAGCAGCTGGCCGAGCTCGAACAGGCAGCCCTGGTTGGCCGGCGCGAAGCTGCGCAGGTCCATCAGCACCACGTCGCTGGTCGCGGCCAGGCGCTGCATCGTCATCTGCCAGGTGTCGGTGCGGCAGAAGAACGCGTTGATGCGGTAGCGCCCGTCCGGGTCGGCGGCCGCGTCGAGTGCCGCGATGCGGCGTTCCAGGTCGGCGCCGCCGGTGACGAAGCTGCGCGCGAGGCGCCCGCTCAGGAATTCGAGGAACTCGTGCGGCTCGACCGTGCTGGTCACGAGGTCCGGGCCGGCGATCATGCGGATGCTTCCCACCGGCTGCCAGTGCCGGCGCAGCTTGTCGAACAGCCGCTCGCTGCGCTTGCCGAGACGGTACACGCGCAGCAGCAGGAGCGTGTGCGGCGCACCTGCACCGCCCGGCAGACCGAAGCCGAACAGCGCCGCCGTCTTGTAGCCGACGAAGGCTACGGGGCCGATCAGCATCCACCATGGATGGATGAACGCAAAACCGATCGCCTGCACGAACGCGAACATCATGAACAGCGCATCGACGATGATCGACTGGTCGCTGAACTTCTTCGCCTGGTAGCGCCGGCCGAGCCAGCGCAGCAGCGGCCAGCCCAGCACGCCGAACACCAGCATGCCGACTCCGATGATGGCGAGGAACACGCCGTGCGCGCCGAGCCCGACCTGCGCCCCGGTGGCGGCGAAACTGCGCAGCACCGCATCGTTCGTGTCGGCCAGCGTGATCAGCAGTTGCGAACCGAGGGCGAGCATGAGCATGAAGACCAGCACCAGCGGCCCGACGGCGCGGATCGGCCGCAGCAGGAAGGTCGCCAGCAGCACCGACGGCGGTCCGTTGTAGATCAGCCAGGCGAGAGGGAGAGCGAACCCGCGCAGCGATGGATTGCGCGACACGGCGAACGTGCAGATGGCGGCGAGCACGAGGCCATACGCGCCCAGCACCTGCAGGCGCCGGCGCGCGTCGTAGGCGGCCACCAGCAGCACGGCCAGCACGCCCGGCCAGAGGTAGGTCCAGAGCAGGAAGGCCCATTGCGCCAGCGCGCCGGAGCGCTGCTGCCGGTCGGCAGCCTGCGAGCCGGCCGTCATCAGCAGCGCATAGACGAGCCCGGCACCGGCGTACACCAGCGCCGCCCGCCACGGTCCGCGCACGCCGCGCTGCAGCGCCTGCGCGGCGGTGCCGGTCGGGGCCGGCGCCGCTGCGGGCTCGACCTCGACGATCTGCAACGCCGCGCCGGGTGCCGCGCGCGCGGCCGGCAGCGGCGTTGCAGCGGCCGTGCCGGCCAGGATGCCCATGCCGCGCAGCACGGCACGCCGGTACAGGCGCAGCAGCAACAGGCAGACCGGCAGGGACAGCAGCGCCGCGACGAGCACGAGCGAAGGCAGCATGCCGGTGAGCGCGGCCGTGCTGTTCATGCCTGCGGTGGCCATGCCGCCTCCTCGCCGGACGCGGGGCCGCGCATGCGGCCCGGGGCGCGCCGGACCGTCCCAGAATGCCACCGCGACCGGCGCGTGGCAGCCCCCAAGGATCACTGCGGCGGGGATGCCAGGGGCGTGTCCGAAAACGGCGAGTACCGCCACGGCGGCTGGCCATAATCGTTGCCATGGTCTTCGATCCCGATGCCGCCTATCAGGCCCTCAGCGCACGCGATGCCCGCTTCGACGGCCGGCTGTTCGTCGGCGTCACGTCGACCGGTGTCTATTGCCGGCCGATCTGCCGCGTGCGCACGCCGATGCGCCGCAACTGTCGCTTCTTCGAAACGCCAGCGCAGGCCGAAGCGGCGTCATTCCGGCCGTGCCTGAAATGCCGCCCGGAGATCGCACCGGGCCCCGGCCTGCCCTGGACGGTGATGGACGCTTCGCGCACGCTCGCGCTGCAGGCCGCGCAGGAACTCGACGCACAGGCGGCGAGCGGCGATGCGGCGTCGCTCGCGGCGCTGGCCGACAAGCTCGGCGTGAGCGATCGGCACCTGCGCCGCATCTTCGCGACTGAACATGGCGTGACGCCGATGCAGTATCTGCAGACACGCCGGCTGCTGCTGGCGAAGCAGTTGCTGACCGACACGGCGCTGCCGGTCGCGCAAATCGCGCTGGCGAGCGGCTTTCGCAGCCTGCGGCGCTTCAACGCGGCGTTCGCGGACGGGTATCGCATGAGCCCGAGCCGCCTGCGCGGCGCGGTCGACAGCGATGACGAAGCGCCGGGCCGCGACGCGGGCGCGCTCGACGCGGTCGAGGTGCTGCTCGCCTACCGCGCGCCGTACGACCGCACGGCACTGCTGCGTTTCATCGCGCAGCGGGCGATCCCGGGCATCGAGCAGGTCGACGGCCTGACGATCCGTCGCACGCTGCGTGCCGGCAGCGTCGCGCCGCAGGCGGGCTGGATCGAGGCGCGCTTCGAACCCGGGGCGGACCGCGTGCGCATCCGCTTCGCACCATCGCTCGCACCGGCGAGTGCGCGCGTCGTCGCCGGTGCACGGCGCTGGCTCGATCTGGACGCGGCGCCGCAGGCGATCGACGCGGCCCTCGCCGCGCTGCCCGGCCCACCCGGCATCCGCCTGCCCGGCAGCCTGGACGCGTTCGAACTGGCCGTGCGTGCGGTGCTCGGCCAGCAGGTCACGGTGGCTGCCGCGCGGACGCTGGCGCTACGTACCGTCGAACGTTTCGGTACGCCCGTGCAGACACCGTGGCCTGACCTCGCTCGCGAGTTCCCGGCACCGGCCGCGCTCGGCGCCGCCGCGCTGGAGGATGTTGCGAGCCTGGGCATCGTGCGCACGCGCGCGAATGCGTTGATCGCGCTGGCACGCGACTGGCCGTGCCTCGCCCCGCTGTTCGGCGCGGCGGCGGCGCCGCAGGAACTCATCATCGCGCTGTGTGCGCTGCCCGGTTTCGGACCATGGACGGCGCACTACATCGCGATGCGCGCACGCGGCTGGCCGGATGCATTCCCGCCCAACGACGTGGCCGTGTTGAAGGCGATGCAGCAACTCTTCGGCACGCGCACGCAACGCGAGGCCGATGCGCATGCGCAAGCTTGGCAACCGTGGCGCGCCTATGCGGTGCTGCGGCTTTGGAACAGCCTGGAGAAAACACCATGACCCATTCGCTCGACAGTCTTCACAACCTCTGCACCGCGCACGCGACGGTGATCACGCCGCTCGGCGCCGTGCTGATCGCACGCACGGCCGATGGCCTGGCCGGGCTGTGGTTCGAAGGCCAGAAGTACCACCCCGGGCCGCTCGCGGCGCCGGAGCGCCCGGACGACCCGTTGCTGCGCGAAGCCGCGCAGCAGCTGCAGCGTTACTTCGCCGGCAACGCAGCGGCGTTCACGCTCCCGCTCGACCTGCACGGCACGCCGTTCCAGCGTGCGGTCTGGCAGGCGCTGCTGCAGATCCCGGCCGGCCGCACGCTCAGCTATGGCGAGCTCGCGCGCAC
>Ga0157379_10004080_pt1 | contig 12457 bp, 6 predicted proteins | sample S25metaG_FD_121802 | JGI IMG/M metagenome (GOLD analysis project Ga0157379, IMG submission 121802) | Switchgrass rhizosphere microbial communities from Kellogg Biological Station, Michigan, USA - S2-5 metaG | ecosystem: Host-associated > Plants > Roots > Rhizosphere > Soil | place: USA: Michigan... | reverse complement strand
GGATTGGTGTCCTGCGCCTCGTCGACCAGGATATGGTCGACGCCACCGTCGATCTTGAACAGCACCCAGGACGCGGCATCGGCGCGCGACAACAAGGCCGAGGTCTTGATGATCAGGTCATCATAGTCGAGCACGGCCTCGGCCCGTTTGCGGCGATCATAATCGGCCTGAATGGCGTCGGCAAAGGCAAGGGCGGCACTGCTCGCCTCAGCCACCCGCAAATGCGCGAGCTTGAGATCGAACGCGACGAAGCGGTCGCGCGCCTGTTCGAGAGCGGCGCAGAGCGCGGGTACAGCATCTTTCAGCCCCTTGCTGCAAAAGCGTTGGCGGGCCTCACCCTTTTCGGTGCAGAAGATGATCCTGAACAGCGAGGCGCGGGCTTCGCCGGCCACGTCCTTGGCCGCGGCAAGGCTCGATTTCAGCCTTTCGTCGTCTGCCGTTTCGGCTTGCAGGACGAGGGCTTGCAGCAATCCATCGATTTCGCTGTCGGTCAGAACCACGGCGAGTTCGGCAATGAGAGCATCTTCCTGCTCCTGCTCGACGCCGAGCAGGCGCTTCAGCGAAAGGCCTTCCGCCTCGGCCCAGTCAGGGCGACCATCGTGGTAGCCGATCATAGCGGCCAGCTCGGCGTGCTTGTCGAGCACCGTGTTCACAACCTGGCGGAAGTACTCTTCGCTCGTGAGCGTAATGACCTTGGCGAGCGCATTGCCGAGCGTGCTGTCACGCTGCTCGGCGGCGCGGGCGATCGTTGCATCGAAGGCTTGCCGTCGCATGTCGGCCTGGCCGCGCTCCTCCAGCACTTTGAAATGTGGCGTCACCTGAGCTTCGAGCGGAAAGCGCTGCAAGAGCCGCTCGCAGAAGCCGTGGATGGTATGGATCTTGAGTCCGCCTTTTGCTTCGAGTGCGCACGCAAACAGGCGCCGCGCGGTGCGGAGGTCGCCGTCCTCAGGGGCACGCCCCATCAGTAAAAGCAGCTTTTCGCGCAAGTTGTCCTCAGGCGCCGTGGCCCACGCCGCAAGCTCTTTGAGCAGACGGTTCTGCATCTCCGCCGCCGCCGTCTTGGTATAGGTGAGGCAGAGGATGCATTCGGGTTTTGAGCCGGCGATGAGGAGCCTGAGGACGCGCCTGACCAGGACCTCGGTCTTGCCCGTGCCGGCATTGGCCGAAACCCACGCGGAGGCGTCCGGGTCCGAGGCCCGCCCCTGATTGCGGTCGGTCTCGTGCGGGAGCGGCGCAAGATCGTTCATCGCCACTCCTCCTCGGCCTCTTGCGTAAGCCATTCATCGACGCGGGCGAGGTGGGCATATTCGTCGTAGCGGTAGAGGCCGGTGAAAGCCGCCGCGCGGCGCCGCTTCACCTCGTAAGGCATGGCGGAATCGCTGTAGCGCTCGATGAGTCGCGCCAATTGTACGAGCGCTCTTTCGCCGAGTTCGACGGCGTCGCCTTTGGCGGCAGGGCGGTCCTCACCGCCATCATTGCGGCCTGAGGCGTGGATATAACGAAGCTCACGCACCGGCCGCTTACCGACATCGCCGAACCCACCGTGTTGGGCGATCGCAGATTCGAGCGGAAGCTGCGGAGCGTAGAGATCGTCGACATGACCAGGCAGAGGCGGCTTGCCGGTCTTGTAGTCGTAGATGACAACCGAGCCGTCTTCGCCGATGTCGATGCGGTCGGCGCGAGCGGTCAGTTCGAAGCCCGAGGGAAGCGTGAGCGCGCCTTTGACCTCCGTGTGCGTGCTCGTGGCGAATGTCCGCCGCGTCGGCTCGGTCGCGGCGAACCAGAGGGCGAATTGCTGGAAGGCAGGCCGCCAAAAGGCTTCCACTCGTGGCGAGCCGCCAAGCTCATTGAAAGCACGATCGGCGAAGGCAATCAGCTCAGCGTAGATGTCTGCAGGCAAGGTATCGGGATAGGCTTCAGCAAAATCGTGCAGCGCTCTATGCACGATCTGGCCGCGCAAGGCCTGATCGGGCTCGGTGCCAAGCGGCTTCAGAGGTTCCAGCTTCAAGATATTGCGCGCGAAGATCTCGTAAGGGTTGGCGATCCATTTCTCGATGCGTGTCACGCTGAGACTGCGCGGCCTCGCCTCGGCCGGTGGGCAAGGTCTTGGCGGCTTGGCCGGAGCAAAACAGGGAGCATGGTTGCGCTCTCTTGCCCAGGCGACCCACGGCTGCTCCGGCTTGATCTTGTTTTGCAAGTCAGAGGCGGTCACCAGCGCTTCGAGCCGCTGCAGCCAGCGCGACGGTACCGTCGGCACCCCGTCAACTTTGAGTGCACGGGTGAGATAGACGGTGCCGGCACCAAGCGCTTGCGCGAAATCATGGGCGGCGAGCCCGACCAGCTGCTCGGGCGGACTCAAGCCGAGCGCCGCGCGCATCGGCCTGCTGAGCCAAGGACCGGACTCTTGCGGCCGCGGCCAGACGCCTTCGTTAAGGCTGCCGAGGATCACGACGTCAGGCTGCTGGAGTCTTGCTTCGAGCGGCCCCCAAATGAAGAGGCGAGAGTGGAGCGGAAAGCGTGGGCGGACCACTTCGCCAGCGATCAGGCTGCGATGGAAAGGTGGGTAATCTGCGGCCCCTAAAGTGAGACCGTGTCCCGCGTCGATGAGCTCGGCAAGCAGTACCGACAAGGCTTCGCCGGCATCGCCTTGCCACAGCCCTGACGACGAGCCGCGCTCGTCGCGCGCCAAAGCTTCGGCGACGTCCGCATGGGCTCGGGCGAATTGTGCCGCCTCTCGCGAAGCCCCTTCCTTGAACAGAGACGTCAGGGGCGCGAAAGCAGCTTCCAGATCGGCGACGAGCTCGAGAGCAATCACTTGCTCCTGCTCCCTGATCGCGCGACGGACTTTTTCTTCGTCGCGAGCGGCTTTGAGCGCATCGCGCGCGCCTTGGAGGCCTTGCCCAACATAGATGTCGCGGAAGGCACGGCGCTCGAGCGCCCGCGCCGCAGACCTGATCTCGAAAGGCGAGCGTCCAACGCGCGCGAGCGGATGCTTAAGCAGCGCCATCAGCTCCGACGGCGCGAAGTTGGTCTCGACCGCGCCAAGCACGAGATCGAGGAAAGCGCCAGGAACCGTACGCGCCACGGGTACGCCCGCCGAGTCGTCGATGGTGAGGTCGTAGCGCTTGAGCCGCGCGGCTACGCGCCGCGCCAATACGCGGTCAGGCGTGACCAGGGCCGCGGTTTTTCCTGGCGTCTCGATCACAGACTTGAGGATCAGCGCGATGGCCTCGGCCTCGTCATGCGCGGTCGGCGCGACGATCAGGCGAATGCCGGCAAGCGCATTGGCGAAGCTCGCGCGGCCCTCAGGCGAGAGCCCATCAGCACCGAGGAAACGCTGCCAATGCTCAGTGCTCTCCGCCGGCCGTAGCGCCTCGCTCACGAGATGGAGCCGCGCACGAGCGGCCGCGTTTGGCTCGCTTCCAGCCAAGTAGGTCACATTTTTGCGCTCCACGCCGATCTTACGCACGAGCTCGGCCATGCCCGCTTGTGGATGCTCGGGGTGATCTCCGAGCAGCGACCAGCTTTCGTCATCAAGCGAAAGATCGAGGCCCGGCAACACGACCGCGCCATTCGGCAAAGAGGCGATGGTCTTGAGCAGCCGTGCGGTCGCCGGCACCGTGCCGGTCGAGCCTGCGGCGATCACAGGGTGGGGCGAGCCTAGTGCGAGGCGCTCCGTCTCCAGCGCCATTAGCATATTGCGGCGCGTGATCGGGGAGACGAGCCCGTTCTCCTCGAGATGGTTAGGCCAATGCTCGGTAACGATCTTGAGGAAGTCTACGGTGACTTGCCAGTGCGCGGCGAAATCCTCTGGCACGATGTCGGCGAGCTTCGAGAGATCGACCTCCTCGCGTTCGACATCGTCCATGAGTCGCGCGAGGTCGGCCGCGAGATAGGACGCCTGACCAGGCGTTACGCTCAGGATGGGAGGTCCTTCGACCGATCTATCCGCGACGGCTTCCTGTTGCAGGCGGCGGCCCAAAGCAAGCACGAGCTTCATCAGAGCGAGGCGGCGGGGAAGGGCGCCGATGGCCGGTGCGCCGATCGCACCGTGATCCTCCGCGCTGTCGCCAGCGCCAAAGATAATGGCTGCCTCCTCGTCGGGATCGCCGAGGGCCCTGATGCGTGGATGCAGCAGCGCTTCGCTTCCAGCCTCGGCGAGAAAGGCCTCGCGCAACCCTCGAGCAGCGCGCCGCGTCGGCAGATAGATCGTGGCCAGAGGGAGGGCGAGGGGATCGGGCTTTGCGCCGCCGGGCAGAGGCAGGTCGCCCCCGAGAATCGCCCTGGCGAGAATGGAAAGGAAGGGCGCCGAAGGCGGGATGGTGTAGAGCCTTGGCCCCCCCGGTAAGGACTCAGGCACCTTCGCTCTCGAACAACGTCTCGGCCTCGACCAAGGCTTCCGGCGTGCCGACATGCATCCACCGGCCGTCTAGCCTCACGCCGTAGAGCCTGCCCTTGGCGAGTGCCTTGTCCCACAAGACGTTCAGAGAGAAGCGCCCCTCCGGCGCGTCTTTGAACAGCCTCTCATCGCACAGCGAGACGCCCGCAAAGGCGAAGGGCACGATCTCCCCCTCTCCGCGCCGCTGGAGTCTCCCATCGGACCCCATCGAGAAGTCGCCCTTGGCCGCATAGCCGATGCTGGTGGTAATCGGCGCAAGCAGAAGCAGACAGTCCATCGTTGCAGGGTCCCACAGCCGCAGCATGCGCTGGAGTGCTGGCGCTGCGCCCTCGCTCCATACCGAGTCGGCATTATGGATGAAGAAGGGGTCCGACCCGAGCAGCGGCAGCGCCTTCTTAACGCCGCCCCCAGTGTCGAGCAGGACTCCGCGCTCGTCGGAGACGAAAATCTTCGGCGGCTTGCCCTGCCGGTTCAGGACGTGAGCTTCGAGCTGATCGGGGAGATAGTGGACGTTGACCACCGCCGTCTTGACGCCCGCTTGCACGAGTCGGTCGAGCACGTGATCGATCAGCGGCCTGCCGGCAAGCGGCACGAGCGGCTTCGGCACGCGCAAGGTCAACGGGCGCATGCGCTCGCCGAATCCGGCAGCAAGCACCATCGCCGTCTTTGCCTCGGTCATGGCCGCGCGCCCTTACAGCACAAGTGGCCGGAGATCGCCTGCCGATGGCAGCTCGCGCGCGTAGAAGCGGCAAAGCTCGGCAAGCGCCGGATGAGCGAGGTCGCGCTCAAGATAGCGCGCGACCCTCGGGATGTGGGCGAGATAACCGCGCTTGCCGTCACGTTTCGCCAGTCGCGCAAAGATGCCGAGAATCTTAGAGTTGCGTTGGGCGCCGAGCGTTGCGTAAAGGGTACGGAACTGATCTGACGAAAAGTGCTGGCTCTGCGCGTTTCGGGCGGCACAGTACCGAGCGAGTTCGTCGCGTTCAAGCGCTTCCGGAACGTCGAGTCGGGCGTCCTGGAGGAGGGAGACGAGGTCGTAGGCAAGCGGGCCCTTGAGAGCGTCCTGGAAGTCGAGGATGCCAACCTGCTTGATACCCTTCCGCTCTGGCAGCCACATCAAATTGGGTGAGTGATAGTCCCGGATTACCAGGCCCGGATCGGCCTGTGCGGCTTGTGCCAGAAGCGGGCGCCACAGGCTGAAATATTCCTGGCGAAGAATCTCCGGGGGAGGTCTTCCGTGTACCGCCGGCCAGAACCAATCGATGAGAAGCGAGGTCTCGGTCAGCATCGCATCCGCGTCATAGGCAGGCAGCCGGTAAGGCGCGTGGCCTTCGATGGGTAGAAGGTCTGGCGGCGGCTTGCGGGCAAGCGCCACCAGGACATCCACTGCCGCGCCATAAAGCTCAGGCAGGGGGCGACCTTTGGCGATCTCGCCGGTAAACAGGCGGTCGCCGAGATCCTCGAGGATCAGGAACCCCTTATCGAGATCGAAGGCATAGACAGCGGGCGCCGATAGCTCACGCTCTCTAAGCGCTCCCGCGACCGCCACGAAGGGGGTCACGTCCTCAGCGAGATGAACGAGCGCGCTGTACGGCTTGCCGTCGCGGATCGGTGGGCCATCCGGTTGCCGCGGCGAATTCATTAGGATGGCATTGCGATCCGGCAGCACGAGCCGCGCATAGGAGCGGGTTGACGCGTCGCCTTGCAGATATGCGGCGCCGGCCTGGGCATAGGGCGTCTTGTCGAGGAATCTCCGGAGTTCGCGTAGGCGTGTCAGTCGCGACTCCCAGTTGCCATGGGCGGTGAACACGATACGGCGGAGGTTCGGCAGCGCCGTCTCGTCCATGGCGATGTCGAGCCGGTCTGTCGGCAACCAGCTCTCGGCGCGCTCGGGCCACTCGATAAGGACCACGCCTTCGCCCAGCGCATCTTCGAGGCCCAGTTCGTCAAGCTCAGACGATTCCAATCGATAGAAATCGCAATGGGTGAGCGTGAGCCGGTTCGTCTCGTAGCGCTGCATCAAAGCGAAGGTGGGACTCGGCACCTCGTCCTCGCCGCCAAGCCTCGTGACCAGAGCGCGCGCAAAAGTCGTCTTCCCTGCGCCGAGCGGACCGCTCAGCGCGATGACATCGCCGGCCTTGAGGGAAAGGGCGATACGGCTTGCGATGATGTCGAGCCCGACGAGGTCGACATCGTCGAGACTCCAACTCGAGGTCATCCCGCGCGGCTTGACTTGTATAGCGGCTGTTCAAGCTCGGCGTCGGCACGCTCGCCGAGCGGCAGCAGCACCATGACCCGCGTGCCGCGGCCGGGAGCCGAGTCGAGCGACACCGTGCCGCCATGCAGCCCGGCGAGGCTCTTCACGATGGAAAGCCCGAGTCCAGCGCCGCGATGGCGGGAGCCGTGCGATCGGCTTTCGAAGCGATTGAACACAACCTGCTGATAATCCTCCGGAATGCCCACGCCCTGGTCCTCCACAGTGAAGGCAAGCATGGAATCCTCTCGCGCGCAATTGAGCGCGATCTTGCCGCCCTGCTCCGAGAAGCCGATGGCGTTGGAAAGGAGATTATACAGTATCTGGGTCACGCGGCGGCCGTCGGCAACGAAGCTGTCGATGCTTGGCTCTATACCGATCTGAAGCTTGACGTTGTTCAGCTTGAGACGCTCCTCCACGCCCTGCACCGCCTGGCCGATCACGTCGCGCACCTTCACTGGCGATAGCTTCAGATCGAGGGTGCCGGCGTCGATCGTGGCGAGATCGAGAATATCGTCGATGATCGAGAGTAGCGTCCGTCCCGAGAGGCAGATGTCGTTGAGATAGTCGCGCTGTCGGTCAGTGAGCGGACCGGCAATAGGACTCGCCAAAAGCTCGCTGAATCCGATGATGTTGGTGAGCGGCGTCCGCAATTCGTAGGATACGTGGCTGATAAAGGCGGTCTTGAGCCGGTCGGCCGCCTCGAGCGCCTCAGTACGCTCAATCAGGGCGCGTTCGGCGCGCTTGGCATCTGACACATCGACATAGGTAAGCAGCGTGCCGCCATCGGGAAGCGGCAGAGCCGCGCAAGCAAGCACGCTTCCATCAGGCCGGTCGAACTCACTCTCATAGGCGCGCTCGGCTGCAATCGCGGTGACCGCAGCCTTGGTGCGCTCCCATTCTTCGGACGCATCATAGAGCTCGCGGCACCACGATATGATCTCCTCGATGTGTGGCTCGCCATCGAGCTGATGCGGGTTCAGGCCCCAGATCGCGGCAAACGACTCGTTGTAGAGCCTGAGCCGTCCGTTCGGGGCGAACACGGCGACGCCCTCGCGCAAGGTCTCGATGGTCTCGCGCTGCATCTGGATCAGCGCATTGTAGCGGCTCTCGAGGCCGATCCGCTCAGTCACGTTCTCATAAAGGTAAGTGATCCCGGCTTCGCCCTCGCTATCGGCGATGACATGCAGCGTTCGACCGTCGGGAAGGTGCCATTGGTCCTCGATTTGGGCATTGGTTCCATAGGCCGAGAGCCAGGATTTCTTCCATTCGCGAAAATCAGCTTTCTCCGGCAACCGCCGCGCCTGGCGCAGACGGTCGAGGATCTCACCATCCCGCGGATGGTTGGCGAGCCATTTGGGGTCGAGCTGCCAGAGCTCGACATAGGCCTGATTGAAATGGGTGAGGCGTTGGCTTCCGTCGAATACGGCGAAGGCGGTCGCGAGCCGGTCGAAGCTTCTGAAGCGCGCATCGAGGCTGGGCTTTGTCTCGATGTGGCATCGCTCGGCCACACTCGCCTGTGCGTCCAAGAGTCTGCGCAGCGAGGCCACCTGTTCTTCGAGTCGGCGATGTTTGGAGGCGAGCTCGGCGGCCTCTAGCCGCTGGCCGACGAGGTCGCGTACTTTGAGCACGATGGCTCGGCCTGCCGCCCTGCCGTCGATTTCGACATAACGGTCGCGCAAGGTGGTGAGCATCAGATTGAATGCCTCGCCCCGCTCGGCCAGCCCCTCGATTGCTCCGTCGAGTTCGTTGACTGAAGACGCGTCGAGCCATCCAGCGAAATTCAGGAATCTCGCGGCTTCGAGCGGCACACCGTAATTCGCGGCCAAGGTCGCAACCAGGAGATCGGCCTCGCCCGTCTCCGACACGGTGAGCAGCATCTGCGGCTCAGCGGTGAGCACGGTATCGAGCATGCTCCCGCTTAGCCGGTAGCGCTCTGCCTCGTTTGCGGCTTCAGCCGCAGCCTTGCGCGCGCGCTGGGTGGTACGCAGGCAAATAATTGCCGTGCCGATAGCAAAGGCGATGACGCCGAGTGTGATGCCGAGCAGAAGCAGCATGCGCGCATCAAGCGCGATGCCTGCAGTGGCGGCTATGGCCGCCTGGGGGAGGAAGAGAGTGGCAAAGCAGGCGGCGACACGAGACAGCGCCTTTGGCCACCTTGATGAAGGTAGGCCGTTGCCCCCGCTGGTCCGCATGGTCCCTCGCTCCGCGCCGCCGCCCATGGCCTTGCGCTCAGCGCCGCTTAACGCTGCCACAGACTTAACGCGGGTCGTTTTCGACCCTGCGAGCTTCAAGGCGAATCAAGCTTAGATTAGCTGCATCGCCGAGTCTTGCCCACTGGCGCGAGCACTAAGGCGGGCAAAGATTTATCGCTTCGCGGTCAGGGTGCGCTCTAGATTTCGTCCCGGTGATAACCGCCGAGCGCGCCCGCAACGGCTCCGATGAAGGCGCCGATAAGAAAAGAGAGCGAGCTAAAGAAAGAGAAGCTGATCGCTGCCTTTCGAGCCGCCTCGGCAGCTTCGGGTGAAACTGGAGCGGCTGGCGCAGGGGTCGCTGCCGCCACAGCCCCAGCCACCGCCGAACCGACGATCAGCAGCGCAACCACGATTATGGTCGCCAAGGCCCAAGCGAGCAGTCCGTGCGCCGTGTCGCGAAACAAGACCTCGTCGGTTCGCACGCCCATCCATTTCTCTCGGAGGCGACCCGCCAAATAGCCGCCGAGTCCGGCTGACAACCATTGCGTGATGATCAACCAGATGCCGGCGGCGATGCCGAATGTTGCAGGAGGCGTCGAGGAAGGAGTCCAAGGAGATACCGTAGCCGGGTCGAGCCCAGGCCCAAGCGAGACAAGAATGATCGTGACGCCGACTGCGCCGACTGCGCCGGCGAAAATGGCGCCCCAATGAACGCCCGAGGCAGAACTCTCGACGGAGGCCTCGGGAACGATAACTTTAGTGCTAACCATTTTTGTTGCCTCTCAGAATTTGTGCGCAACCAACAGGCATGAAAATCGAAAGTTCCAAAAGGGACAGAACGATTCGCGGGCTGCGGTCCGCCCACCTTCGTCAAATGGGGAGGCGTCAAAAAAAGAAGCCCCGGGTTGATCCGCGGGGCCTCTTCGAGGTCGTCCCGACTAGACGGTGGGCGCAAATTCCAAACGGCCGACTTTGCTTCCTTTCGAAACTCAAGCGAGAAGCCATTGTTCCGACGATTGCTGCTCCTATCTTCGGTTATTGCTGCGTCGGCTTCACCGGCGTCTGACCGCCGTTCCTTTTTGCACATTGGGAACTTTGCGCATTAGCGTAAGTTGAAGGAGTCCTTCGGTATCGGCTCTCTGTCACGCAATGAGCGCCGATGCCCGCTCAGGCAAGCGATTAAGGCTCGGGCTAAGGTGTCCGAGCCTTTGCTTTATGGGCCCCTGAAGATTTGGAACGCGACTCGAACCTCGTCGGCGGCCGGGACTTATAAGCCCGAGTGTAGGAAATTGGAGACTGGCCTCTTCGCCAGCCGGCGATATGACGGCATCTCCTATCCCATCGATCAATTCTGGCGGGACGCGCGCGAGGGCAAGCTCGCCAATGTGGTTTTCGTCGATCCCAATTACACCGACCGCGCAGAGGATATGGGCACGTCCAACGACTCTCACCCGTGGGACAACCTGCTGGTGGCTGAGGGCTTCTTGGCAAAGGTGCACGATGCGCTCAAGAACGGTCCACAATGGGATCGCATGGTGTTCGTGCTCAATTTCGACGAACACGGCGGCTTTTTCGATCACCTGCCGCCGCCGATTGTCAGGACGACACCAAGCTCGCCGGCCCAGGGTTCCGCATCCGAACTTGAAGCGTCTCGGCTTCAGGGTTCCGGCGATAGCCATGGGACCATTCGCGCCGCGCAAGATCGAAACGGCGGGGCCTTAGGAGCACTGCTCCATCCTCAAGATGATCGAATGGCGCTGGGGCCTCGAGCCGATGACTCTGCGCGACCGCTACGCGAAGAACTTCGCCGAGGCGCTCGACTTCACGCAGCGGCGGCCGGCGATCGATCTTCCGCCTTACGATCCACCGCCGGCAAGGGCCTGCGCCGCTGGCGGCGGGTGGCTCGAGCTTCAAGCCTCGCGCGACGGCTCCGTAAAGGTTATTTGCGATGGACCTCCGAGTGCCGACTGCAGCGCCACGCTCAGGGGGTTAGTGAGCAAGCTCGCGCTCGCGCAGGTGCCCGTCACCAGAATCGGCCAGGGAAGCAAGGTCGTGCTGGAGCTGAAGCTCACCGATGAAGCGCGCGCCCTTCTCGCATCATCGGATCGAATGCCTGCCCTACTGGAGACAATCGTCACCGACGAGAAGGGCCCGATATGTCGTCGTCGATCCTCATACGTCACGACAGCCGCTAGGCGCGGCCCGAGAAGCTTAGTAGCGGTAGGTGTCCGCCTTATAGGGGCCTTCCAACGGCACGCCGATATAGTCGGCCTGCTCGGGCTTAAGCTTGGTGAGCTTGGCGCCGACCTTGCCGAGGTGCAGTCGCGCCACCCTCTCGTCGAGTTGCTTCGGCAGGGTGTAGACCTTTTTCTCGTATTTGCCCGGATTGGTCCACAGCTCCATCTGTGCGATCGTCTGGTTGGTGAACGATGCGCTCATGACGAAGCTCGGATGGCCCATGGCATTGCCGAGATTGACGAGCCTGCCCTCCGACAGAAGGATGATGCGCTTGCCGTCGGGAAACTCGATCTCATCAACCTGCGGCTTCACGTTTTCCCATTTGAAATTGCGCAGTGCCGCGACCTGAATCTCGGAATCGAAATGGCCGATATTGGCGACGATGGCCCGATCCTTCATCGCGCGCATATGACCTAGCGTGATCACGTCCTTGTTGCCGGTCGCGGTGACGAAGATGTCGGCGCGCGGCGCGGCGTCCTCCATGGTGGTGACCTCGTAGCCCTCCATCGAAGCCTGCAGCGCGCAGATCGGATCGATCTCCGAGACCATCACGCGGCATCCGGCATTGCGAAGCGACGCGGCTGAGCCTTTCCCCACGTCGCCGAAGCCCGCGACCATCGCCACCTTGCCCGCCATCATCACGTCGGTGCCACGGCGGATGCCGTCAACCAGGCTCTCGCGGCAGCCGTAGAGATTGTCGAACTTCGATTTGGTGACGCTGTCATTGACGTTGATCGCTGGAAATAGCAGCGTGCCTTTCCTCTGCATCTCATAAAGACGATGCACGCCAGTCGTAGTCTCCTCGGTCACGCCGCGGATGTTCTTGGCGATCTCGGAGTACCAGCCGGGCTTGTCCTTAAGACGCTGCTTGATCGTGGCGAACACGACCTCTTCCTCCTCGTTGGTCGCTTTGTCGAGAAAGGCCGTGTCGCCCTTCTCGGCACGCACGCCGAGATGGACGAGCAGCGTGGCGTCGCCGCCGTCGTCGAGGATCATGTTCGGAGTGCCGCCGTCGGCCCATTCGAAGATGCGGTGGGTGTAATCCCAATATTCCTCGAGGCTCTCACCCTTATAGGCGAATACAGGGATGCCCTTGGCGGCGATCGCCGCGGCGGCGTGGTCTTGAGTCGAATAGATGTTGCATGAGGCCCAGCGGATATCGGCGCCGAGCGCCGCAAGCGTCTCGATCAGGACTGCCGTCTGGATGGTCATGTGGAGGGAACCCGCAACGCGCGCGCCTTTGAGCGGCTTCTTGGCCGCATATTCCTCACGCACGGCCATCAGTCCCGGCATCTCCGTCTTGGCGATGGCGATCTCTTTGCGGCCCCACTCGGCGAGCCCGATATCTCTCACATGGTAGTTCATTGCCCT
>Ga0157379_10004078_pt1 | contig 12458 bp, 11 predicted proteins | sample S25metaG_FD_121802 | JGI IMG/M metagenome (GOLD analysis project Ga0157379, IMG submission 121802) | Switchgrass rhizosphere microbial communities from Kellogg Biological Station, Michigan, USA - S2-5 metaG | ecosystem: Host-associated > Plants > Roots > Rhizosphere > Soil | place: USA... | reverse complement strand
GCGGCGGCCGCGGCGCGTTCCTGCGCCTTCTTCTTGGGCTGGGCCTTTTGCGGATTGTTGTGCACGCGCGCCTTCACCACACCGGCATTGGCCAGCATCTTGTGCACGCGATCGGACGCAACCGCGCCCTTGGCTATCCAGGACTTGGCGACTTCCAGGTCCAGCTTGATGCGGTCGGCGTGATCCGACGGCAAGAGCGGATTGTAGAAACCGATCTTCTGGATGAAGCGGCCGTCGCGGGGATTGCGGCTGTCGGCGATGACGATGTTGTAGTGCGGGCGTTTCTTGGTACCGCCGCGAGCGAGACGAATGCGAAGAGCCATTTTACTTCCTTTCTCAATTGTCATTCCCGCGAAAGCAGGAATCCGTTTTCCGTTGTTGATACGAACTACCGCCGTCCCGGAAACATTCCGGGCGGCATTCCACCGGGGAACCCGCCGCCGCCCATGCCGGGCGGCATCATGGGCATCTTGCCTTTGCCCACCATCTTCATCATGTCCGCCATCTGGCGGTGCATCTTGAGCAGCTTGTTGACTTCTGACACTTCCACGCCGGCGCCGGCGGCGATGCGCTTCCTGCGTGAACCGTTGATCAGGTCGGGTTCGGCCCGCTCCTGCTTGGTCATCGACTGGATGATGGCTTCCTGGCGGGTGAGTATCTTGTCGTCCAGGCCAGCCGCTTCCAGCTGGCCCTTGATCTTGCCCACGCCCGGCAGCATCCCCAGGACACCCTTCATGCCGCCCAGCTTCTTCATCTGGTTCAACTGGGACTTCAGGTCGTTCATATCGAACTGACCTTTCTTCATCTTAGCGGCGATGCGCTCAGCTTCCTGCTTATCCAGCGTCTCCGACGCCTTTTCGACCAAGGACACCACATCGCCCATGTCGAGGATGCGCGAAGCCACACGCGCCGGATGGAAGGCCTCCAGCGCGTCCAGCTTTTCGCCGGCGCCCAGGAACTTGATCGGCGCGCCGGTGACGCTGCGCATGGACAACGCGGCGCCGCCGCGGCCGTCGCCATCGACGCGGGTAAGGATGATGCCGGTGACCGCGACGCGGTCGTTGAAGGACTTGGCGATATTGACCGCGTCCTGGCCGGTCAGCGCATCCGCGACCAGCAGGGTCTCGTGCGGATTGACCAGCGCCTTGACGCTGGCGACTTCGGCCATCAGCTGTTCGTCGATGTGCTGGCGGCCGGCGGTATCGAGAATGACGGCGTCGTAGCCGCCGACCTTGGCGGAGGCGATGGCGCGCTTGGCGATGTCCAGCGGTCCCTGGCCGGCGACAATGGGAAGCGTGGCGATGCCCGCCTGCTCGCCCAGCACACGCAACTGCTCCATGGCGGCGGGACGGGTGGTGTCCAGCGAGGCCATCAGTACGCGCTTCTTGTCCTTGGTCTGCAGCAGCAGACCCAGCTTGGCGGAGGTCGTGGTCTTGCCCGAGCCCTGCAGTCCGACCATCAGGATGGGCGCTGGCGGCGAGCCGATCGACAGCGCCGCATTTTCCTGGCCCAGGGTCTCCACCAGAACGTCATGGACGATCTTGATCACCTGCTGGCCGGGGGTGACCGAACGGATCACGTTTTCGCCAATGGCGCGCGGGCGCACCTTGGCGATGAAGTCCGTCACCACCGGCAGGGCGACATCGGCCTCGATCAGGGCGGTACGCACCTCGCCCAGGGCGGCATCGACGTCAGCTTCGGTCAGAGCACCCCGGCCGCGCAGGCGGTCGAAGACACCGGTCAGACGGGATTGTAGACTCTCAAACAAGCAATAACTCCAAGCACTTAAGCCCCAGGGGGCGCACCTGCGCTGCCTGGGGGCGATCCCCCGCGCCGGGCGGGGGACCGGAAAGTCGTAGCGGCTTTCCGGAAAGTGGCCGGGTTTTAGGCCCCAAAGTGCAGGAAAGTCAAATTTTGCGGGCGGTTTGACGGAACCCCCACTCCGCGGCGCAACATCACGCGCCACCTGGGAGTCCGAACATGTACATCGCCGGTTTCGTCATCCCCGTCCCCGCCGAAAAGATCGACGCCTATCGCCGATGGGCTGAGAACAGCGCGGCCTTCTTCAAGGAATATGGCTGCCTGGAGATTGTCGAAGCCTGGGAAGATAAAGTCCCAAGGGGCAAGGTCACGGACTTCCATCGCGCCGTAGCCGCAACCGAAAACGAGAAGATCGTCTTTAGCTGGCAGATCTGGCCCAGCAAACAGGCGCTGGAGGAAGCGGAAGAAAAAATGCACCAGGACCCGCGCATGGAACCGGCCGGAGAAATTCCGTTCGATGCCAAGCGCCTCATCGTCGGTTGCTTCTCCCCCATCCACACGATGGGTCGTGACACCGGTGGCCGTGATTGACAGGTCGCGGACCTGCTTTGATGCTCGGCCACAAAACAACAGAACAGGGAGAATATCCGTGACCGATCTCAATCGCCGCCTGATGCTGGCGGGCGCCGCTGTATCGGCGCCTGCGCTTGCCCGTGCCGCCGATGTCAAAGCGGCTCTGGGAACGCCGCGTTCGGTGATCAGCGATCCGCCACGTGATTTCTCGCCCGGTGCCGCGCCCGCTTTCTCGCCCGATCCCGACATCCTGCGGGTGGAGCCCGCTTTCGGCGGTCTTTTGATCGGCCAGGAAGTGATCCGGCGCGTCCATACCGGCCTGCATCTGGCGGAGGGACCGGCTTGGTCGAGCCTGGGCCAGTACGCCATCTTCAGTGACGTCAAGAACGACACGCTCTACCGCTATATCTGGGAGACCGGCGAAGTCACCCAGTTCCGCAAACCCTCCTTTTCCACCAACGGCAACAGTTTCGATTTCCAGGGCCGCCAGCTTTCCACCCAGGATTTTTTCCGCCGCGTGGTGCGTTGGGAAGTGGACGGCTCCATGAGCGTGCTGGCCGACAATTACAACGGCACGCCGCTCAATTCGCCCAACGACCTGGCGCCGCACAAGGATGGCAGCGTGTGGTTCACCGATCCGCAATTCGGCGGCAACCTGGCGGAAGGCCATCCCGACGAGGGCGACGGGCCGATGAATGCCGGCGGGGTGCGCGATCCCCATGTCGGCAATACCGGCGTGGGCATCCAGAAGGCCGGCAGCCTGCACCAGCAATTGCCGATGAACGTCTATCGCATCGACCCGAGCGGCAAGGTCGAGATCGCAGTACCGTTCGAGCAGGGCAAGGCGCCCAACGGCATCTGCTTCTCGCCCGACTACAGCAAGGTCTATGTCATCCGCGGCGGCGGCATCACCGTGGGCGATATCAGCGGATCAAAAGTCACCAATCTGCGCGTCTTCACCGACTGCATGGTGGACGGCGTGCGCTGCGGTCCCGACGGCATGCGCGCCGACAGGAGCGGCAATATCTGGTGCAGCTCGGCGGCGCCGCTGGGCTATGGCGGGGTGACGGTGTGGAATCCGCAAGGGCAACTGATCGGCCGCATCCGCCTGCCGGAAAGCTGCGCCAATCTTTGTTTCGCCGGGCCCAAGCGGGACCATCTGTTCATGACCGCGACCCAGTCGATCTACATGCTGCGGGTCAACATCCAGGGCGCGTCGCCCGGCTGAGCCGGGCGACGCCCATTGGCTCAGCGGCGAGGCTGGTGTGCCTGATCGAGGTGGGCAAGCACGGTTATGCGCACGCCGTTTGGATCGAGGAGAGAAAAACGGCGAATGCCCATTGGCTTGTCCTCTAATGGCTCAATGATCACACAGCCCTGATTGACAGCTCGCTCATGAAGTTCATTGACGCTTTCGGGAAAACCAACGTCCATGGCGAAGCCCGCAGGTAGCGCCGCGGATTCTGCTGCGTCACCATTGAGCGTCACTTGCTGCTTTGGTTCTGTTGGAGAGGCGAACATCAGCATGCCCGCCTGATCCATAACGAGCTTGAATCCAAGCAACTCCTCGTAAAAGGAGCGGCTTGCTGACAAGTCCAAGGCCCTGATGTCGGGAACAGTTCGTACGATAGTCATGGGAGACTTCTCCTTTGATGGCCGCCGGCCATCGGTTCGGAGACGCTGCAGAACAGCAGAGTAGGACTGGCCGGTTCGCCTGGCCTTCGCCCGCACGATGCGTTTGAAATCCTTGTCGGCCGTCATTCGGCGCCTCTTGCCCCAGAGCGGAGATCCCAGCGTCCCCGTCCAAGGGCGGGCTGCCGAACGTTCGGCGACCGAAGAGAATCTGCTCCCCTTTGCCTCTGTCAGGACAATCCGGCTGGGCGGATCGAAAGAGGTCAAGCGCACGGCCGCGCTCCGCCTGAGAGTTTGCTCCTAAGGACGAATTGTCAATGTTCTGACACTGACTAGGCCTCGGCCCTTTTCGGGAAGGGAGTTAAACCAATTGCATTGACATAGGGATATTGACGGGTTCCCCTTCCCGCCAGAACAAAACTGCTGGGAGGACTTCCATGACCTTTGATTTGTCGCGCCGCACCCTGCTGGCCGGCGCGGCCGTTGCCGCACCCACCCTGGCCTTTGCGCAGGCCAAGCCGCAGCTGGCACCCTCCTCCTCCATCCTCAATGGCCGCGCCTACGGCCCGGATGCGCCGCCCAACACCTATCCCGATCCTGACATTCTGATCCTGGATCCTTCCGCCAACGACCTCTTCCTCGGTCACAGCTCGATCAAGCGGGTAAAGACCGGCTTTGAATGGGCGGAAGGTCCGGCCTGGAGCAGCCAGGGCCACTATGTGGTGTTCAGCGACGTTTCCAAGGACATCCAGTATCGCTACATCTGGGAGACCGGCGAGATCACCGAATTCCGCCGCCAGTCCTTCAACTCCAACGGCAACACGTTCGACTTCCAGGGCCGCCAGATAACCGCCCAGCATTTCCTGCGCCGCGTGATCCGCTGGGAGCATGACGGCTCCATGACCGTCCTGGCAGACAACTACAACGGCCAGCCGCTGAACTCGCCCAACGACATCGCGCCCCACAAGGACGGCTCGATCTGGTTCACCGATCCCTATTACGGCGCACAATTGGCAGAGGGCCATCCCGATCCCGGCGTCGCCATCTTCAATCCCAAGGGTCTGGCCAATCCCAATATCGGCAATGGCAGTGCCGGCATTATCGGTTCCCAAAAACAGGTGCGCCCGCCCTGCGTCTATCGCTGGGATCCCAGCGGCAGGCTGGATGTGATCGTGGAGGGCAAGCCTGGCCTGGTACCCAACGGCATCGCCTTCTCGCCTGACTACAGCAAGGTCTATTTCGTCTGGGGCACCGGCATCGACGTGGCCGATGTGGTGGGCAGCAAGATCGCCAACCAGCGCCGCTTCACCGATTGCGATGTGGACGGCGTACATTGCGGCCCGGACGGCCACAGGGTGGACGTGGCGGGCAATGTCTGGTCGGGCTCGACCTCGGTACCGGGCTATATGGGGGTAACGGTGTGGAATCCCGCCGGCAAATGCATCGGCCGCATCCGGCTGCCGGAAACCTGCGCCAATGTTACCTTCTGCGGCCCCAAACGCGACTGGTTGTGGATGTGCGCCTCCCAGTCCGTGTATCTGGTGCGGGTTGGCATCCAGGGAGCGGCCCCGGGCTGAGAAACCGGGCCCGAGATCGGGACAACTCTGGCGTGCGGAATCATCCGTTTACGGAAGGGCGGCGGGGCCTTACGGTGCCGCCCGGAAGTTCACACCCGAAAGTTCCCCATGCCCAAGGTCCCCGACATGTCCGCCGCCTCGGTCAAAAGCCGCGAGGCCCTGACCAAGATCTACAAGGCCTCCAAGCCCAAGGATGCGCCGGCGGCACCGCCCAAGCCACGCGTCGCCAAAGGGCGCTAAAGGAAAAAAGCCCGCCAGATGGCGGGCTTTTTCTTTGGGGCTACTCCTTGAGGCCCAGCTTCTCCGCCAGATAGACGAAGGACAGTCCCCACATCTCGGCCGCCTGCCGGTGATCGGCGGCGGCGGCATGGCCGCCATCGGTGTTCTCGTAGAACAGCACCTGATGTCCCTGCGCCATCATCTTGGCCGCCATCTTGCGCGCATGCACCGGCGTGACGCGGTCGTCGCTGGTGGCGGTGACGAAGAACACCGGCGGGTAGCTCACGCCGGGTTTCACGTTCTGATAGGGCGAATAGGTGAGGATGGTGTCGCGCTCCTCCGGCTTGGCCGGATCGCCATATTCCCCGATCCAGCTCGCGCCCGCGCCGATATGGCTATAGGCGATCATGTCGATCAGTGGCACCTGGCACACCACGGCGCCGAACAATTCGGGGCGCTGCACCATCACGGTTGAGACCAGCAATCCGCCATTGGAGCCACCCATGATGCCCAGCTGTTTGGGCGTGGTCAGTCCGCGCCGCGCCAGGTCCGCCGCCACCGCCTCGAAATCGTCGAAAGCCTTCTGGCGTTTGGTCTTGAGCGCTGCGTCATGCCAGGCGGGCCCAAACTCTCCCCCGCCGCGGATATTGGCCACCACATAGATGCCGCCATGAGAGAGCCACAGCCGCCCGAAATTGGCGCTGTAGGACGGCGTCAGCGAAACCTCGAAACCGCCATAGCCATAGAGAATGGTGGGCGCCGGACCATTGAGGTTTTTTGGCCCCGTCACGAAATAGGGAATTTTGGTGCCGTCTTTGGACGTCGCCTCAAACTGCTCAGTGACGAGATTCGATGAATCAAATCGCGCCGGCAGCGATTTGATCGGACGCGGCTGGTCATTGCCGCCGTCGAAATAGAGCGTGGTCGGCGTCAGGTAATTCTGGAAGCTGAACAGGACTTCCGGCCCGAAATCATTGTTGGAGACGATATCGGCCGATCCCTGTCCCGGCAGGGGCAGAATCTTCTGGGACCAGCTATTGCCGTCGGTGGTGAAGACATGCACCGCCCCGATCACATTGCTGGTGATGGCGGCATAGATCTTGTCGCGGCCGATGCCAACGCTTTCTATGCTCTGGCGGGCGGTGGGCGCAAAGATCACCTGCGGCTCCGTTCGGCCGGCTTGGCCGCCGGCCTCAACATCACGAAATGCCACCAGCGCACCCTTGGGCAGGCTGACGCCGTTGGCGGTCAAAGGCTCGCGCAGAAGCACAATCCAGGCACCATCGAACAGGCCCTTCATGTCGGCGGAACGCGGCAGCGGCAATTTTTTCAACGCGCCATTATCCAACGCGAAATAATCGGCTTCGAAAGCACTCACCCAGCGGATCACCAGTCCGGCATTGCCTTGCCGGGTATGGAAAGTGGCCGGCGACGCGCCTACATCGCTGGTCTCGCCTTCATAAAGCGTCTTTGCTGACGCCAACGGCTCGCCGCGCCGCCATTGCTTGACGATACGGGCATAGCCGGAGGTGGTTTCCCCATCCTTGGCGGTGGCGAACAGGACCGTATCGTCATCCAGATAGCTGGCATCGGTCTTGGCTTCCGGCACGGCGAAGCCATCGGACGCCAGGCTTTTGGCCTTCAGGTCATATTCGCGGATCACCACCGCGTCGCCGCCGCCGCGCGACAGTTGGATCAGGCAGCGGACCTCGCCCGGTGAGCATTCCGCGCCCTTGAAGACCCAGTTCTCTTTCTCCGACTTGGCCAGTGCATCAACATCCAGCAGCACCTCCCAGTTGGGCCGGGCGTTCTGATAGTCAGCGACACTGGTGCGGCGCCATATTCCTTTGGGATTGGCCGCATCCTGCCAGAAATTATAGACAAAGCCGTGGCGGAGCGTGCCCATGGGGATGCGGTCGGTGGCATCCAGCACCTCCAGAATAGAGTCGTAATTCTTCTGGTAGCGCGGGTCGGCCTTGAGTGGCGTGAGCGACTTCCCATTTTGTTCCTTGACCCAGTCGAGTTGTTTTTGGCCATGCACATCTTCCAGCCAGGCATAAGCGTCATCGGCGGCATGGGAAGCGGTCACGGCAAAGGCTCCTGTGGCAAGGACGGAACCGATGAACAAGGCAAACAGGTTCACGCGCATGGGGGTGTCCGGGAATTGACATGGCAGGATGGGAATTTTCGGCAGGCGAGGCAATGGAAAAGGCCGTTCCTTCCGGCCTCGTGTCGCGCTTGGCCGCGCGCCACTGCGGCGTTCGGTCGGGCGAAAGGTCCACCGGACCTTTCGCTTTTCCGCGCTCACCCCCCTATAACGTCGCCATGACTGCTTTTGTGAAGATGCACGGACTGGGTAACGATTTTGTCGTGTTCGACGCGCGCGATATCGCCATCAACCTGGATGCCGCAAAGGCCAAGGCCATTGCCGACCGTCATTTCGGCGTGGGCTGCGACACGGTGGTGGTGATCCGGCCTGGCGGTGCCGAGGCCGATGCTGCCATCCTGTTCTACAACGCCGACGGATCGGAATCGGAATCCTGTTTCAACGCCACACGCTGTGTCGCGCGCCTGTTGCTGGACGAGCGCGGACTGGCGCGGGTCAAGCTCTCCACCAAGGGCGGCATGCTCGCCTGCAGCGATGCGGGCAAGGGCCAGGTTATGGTGGATATGGGGCCGCCCCGGCTGGACTGGCGCCAGGTGCCTGTGGCCCGCGAGGTCGACACCATCAATTTCCCACTGGATGTGGGCGGCACCAGCGTGCCGGTCAGTGCCGTCTCGATAGGCAATCCCCATTGCGTGCTGTTCGTCCCCGACGCGGAGAAGGCTCCGGTCACACAACTGGGACCCAAAATCGAGACCCTGCCCTTCTTTCCCAACCGCACCAATGTGGAATTTGCCCAGGTGCTGGACCGGGAGCGTATCCGCATGCGGGTGTGGGAAAGGGGCGTGGGCGTGACCTTGGCCTGCGGCACCGGCGCCTGCGCCACGGCGGTGGCGGCCATCCGCCGCGGCCTGACGGGGCGCAAGGTGGAGCTGCTGCTGGATGGCGGTTCGCTCCTCATCGAATGGCGTGACGACGATCATGTGCTGATGACAGGGCCCACCGCCATGCCGTTCCGCGGGCGGCTGGAACTGGACAGACTGTGATCAGGCCATGAGCGTCGAGGTCCTCACCTTTGGCTGCCGCCTCAATGCCTATGAAAGCGAGGCGATCAAGAACCGCGCCGGCGAGGCGCAGTTGCGCGATTGCCTGGTGGTCAACACCTGCGCCGTCACCCAGGAAGCGGTACGCCAGTCACGCCAGGCCATCCGCAAATTCAAACGTGAAAACCCTGAACGCCGCATCATCGTCACCGGCTGCGCCGCACAGATCGCTCCGCAAAGCTATGCCGACATGCCGGAGGTGGATGCGGTGTTCGGCAATGAAGAAAAGCTGACTGCCGGCGCCTATGCCGATTTCGGCATCGGCCTCGCCGAGAAGATCCGCGTCAATGACATCATGAGCGTGGCCGAGACCGCGCCGCAGATGGTGGACCATTTCGACGGCAAGACCCGTGCCTTCCTGCAGGTGCAGAATGGCTGCGACCACCGCTGCACCTTTTGCGTGATCCCTTACGGCCGGGGCAACAGCCGCAGCGTGGCCATGGGCGCGGTGGTGAGCGAAGCCCGGCGCCTGGTGGAGAAGGGTTTTCCCGAGATCGTGCTGACCGGAGTGGACCTGACCTCTTATGGCGCGGACCTGCCGGGCACGCCTTCCCTGGGCCTGCTGGCGGAAAAACTCCTGAACCAGGTGCCGGGGCTGAAACGCCTGCGCCTTTCCTCCCTGGACGCCATCGAAGCCGATCCCGTCCTGATGCGAATGATCGCGGGAGAGGAACGGCTGATGCCGCATTTCCATCTTTCCGCCCAGTCGGGCGACGACCTGATCCTCAAGCGGATGAAGCGCCGCCACAGCCGCGCCGATATGATCGGCTTTTGCGATCACGTGCGCGCCCTTCGCCCCGGCGCCGCCTTCAGCGCCGACCTGATCGCCGGCTTTCCCACCGAAAGTGAGGCGATGTTCGAGAACACGCTGAGCCTGGTGGACGATGCGGGACTGTCCCGCCTGCATGTCTTTCCCTATTCGCCGCGGGCCCAAACGCCCGCGGCCAAAATGCCGCAATTGCCGCGCGCCACCGTCAAGGCGCGGGCCGCCCGGCTGCGGCAGAAAGGCGAAGCCGCACTTGGCGCGCGGCTGGCGGGCATGAAAGGATCGCGCCATATGGTGCTGGCGGAACGGGGCGGCATCGGGCGCACCCCCTGCTTCACCCCGGTGGAGATCGGGGACGAAGTGCCGCACGGTACTTTCCTGCCCATCCTGATAACCGGACGGCGCGGCGAACATCTGACAGGCGTGCCAGCTTGAAAATCGGCGTGAGACTTCCGGCATGAGGACTTTTGGCGAAGCTCCGCCGCCGCCCACCTTTTTCGACCGCCTCAAGTCCGGCCTGGCCAAGACCGGGCTCGGCGAGCTTCTCACCAAGAAGAAGCTGGATGCGGCCACCATCGCGGAATTGGAAGAGGCCTTGATCCGCGCCGACATGGGCGCGAGCCAGGCGGCCAAGCTGGCGGCCGCGGTGGCGAAGAACCGTTACGACGCCGAAATATCGGGTCGCGAGCTCAAGGCCGTGCTGGCCGATGAGATTGCGGCGTTGCTCAAGCCCATCCAGAAACCTTTGACCATGGCCGAAGACAAAAAGCCCTTTGTCATCCTGGTGGCGGGGGTGAACGGCACCGGCAAGACCACCACCATCGGCAAGATGGCCAAGCGGCTGGCCGAAGAAGGCGCGCAGGTCACCCTGGCGGCGGGCGATACCTTCCGCGCCGCCGCCATCGAGCAGCTTCGGGTCTGGGCCGATCGCGCCAAGGCGCAATTCGTCGCCACCCGCGCCGGCGGCGATGCCGCCGGGCTGGCCTTCGAGGCACTGGAAAAAGCCAGGGCCAATGGCAGCGATGTGCTGTTGATCGACACCGCCGGCCGCCTGCAGAACAAGGCCGGGCTGATGGCCGAGCTGGAAAAGATCGCCCGTGTGATCAAGAAGCTGGATGCATCGGCACCGCATGCCGTGCTGCTGGTGCTGGATGCCACCACCGGCCAGAACGCCATCAGCCAGGTGGAGGCCTTTTCCGCCTCCGTGCCGCTGACCGGCCTGGTGATGACCAAGCTGGATGGGACGGCCAAAGGCGGCATTCTGGTGGCCCTGGCGGGTCGCTTCGGCCTGCCGGTGCATTATATCGGTGTGGGAGAAGGCGAGGACGATTTGCAGCCCTTTGTCGCGACAGACTTTGCCCGGGCGCTGGTGGGAGCCGAGGCATGAACCCGCAAATCCGGCGGCTGGCGCTCGACCTCGGTCCGCTGCTGATCTTCTTTGCCGCTTTCAAGTTGGCGGGTTTTTTTGCAGCCACAGCCGCATTTATGGTGGCGATATGTGTATCCCTGGCACTGGGCTACGCGATCGAAAGGAAACTGTCGCCCATGCCGCTATTCACCGCGGTCATGGTGCTGATCTTCGGTGGACTGACGCTCTATCTGGAAAACAAGACTTTCCTGAAGGTAAAGGTCACGGTGATTTATGCCTTCTTTGGAATCATTCTGTTGGGCGGCCTCTCCTTCAATCGTCTTTTTATAAAATACGTATTCGCCCAGGCCTTTGAATTAACTGAAAGCGGCTGGCGAAAACTCACATGGCGCTGGGGAGTTTTCTTTCTGGTTCTTGCTGTTGTTAACGAAATGGTGTGGCGCAACACTTCGGATGATGTCTGGGTTTCGTTCAAGGTCTGGGGGATCATTCCCCTGATCTTCCTGTTTGCACTGGCACAGACCCCGCTGGTGATAAAGCATCAGGCCCATGACGCAGGCGGCAAGACGACGCAAGATTGATGCGCGGCCCGCATCGTGCGGACTATGTTCTTAAAATCATTGGCAGCTTCGCGAGCCGATGGTGCGATGAAGCCACAGTCCATACTATGCGTTGTGCCCTGGCCGTATGCAGTGGCAATGCCATTCGACAGGTGAGGCCCGTGGATCACAGCGCGCGCGTGTTGAATAGGTGAGACAAATAAAAATTGCGCATGGACTTCTGCAGGCAAAACCGTTTTAACTTCGGCTTCCGGATGGACACGCCTTTCCTGCAACCCGATTACGGGGCATGATCGATAGTGGCGCCGCCGGGGAGCGGCGAAGAACAGAGCATCAAAGGGGTCGTTGGATGATGAAGGGGCAGCGCAGGCCGGGGAATGGTTTTGACCTTTCCGAAGCGCCCTCTCACCTGATCCGCCGTTGCCAGCAATTCTATGGCGACCTGTATGCACGCGAAGCCGGCGGCAAGGAGCTGACCAAGCAGCAGTTCACCCTGCTCTGCGCGCTGGAGCAGAATGACGGCGTCAGCCAGACCGCGCTGGTGGAGATCACCGGCATCGATCGTTCCACCCTGGCGGAAATGGTTCGCCGCATGCTGGAAAAAGGATTGCTGTCGCGGGAGCGTACTGAAGAAGATGCGCGCGCCAATGCGGTGGCGATCAGCCCCTCGGGCCGCAAAGCCCTTCGCAGTGCGCGCAATGCCGCCGACCGCGCCGAACGTGCGCTGCTGGAGGCCCTGCCCCAGCCGGAACGCCTGAAATTCGTCAAGGCCCTGACCCAGATCGCCCAGGCCG
>Ga0157379_10004076_pt1 | contig 12460 bp, 10 predicted proteins | sample S25metaG_FD_121802 | JGI IMG/M metagenome (GOLD analysis project Ga0157379, IMG submission 121802) | Switchgrass rhizosphere microbial communities from Kellogg Biological Station, Michigan, USA - S2-5 metaG | ecosystem: Host-associated > Plants > Roots > Rhizosphere > Soil | place: USA... | reverse complement strand
GTCGTCTCGATGGCGCTGCTCGTCCTGGTCCAGGACGACTGGCACTACCTGTGGCTCGGCCTGACCCTCGTCGCGCTCGGGTCGATCTTCTTCGAGCTCGCGGCCGTCTCCTACAACGCGGTGCTGACCCAGATCTCGACGCCGGCCACGATCGGCCGGATCTCGGGCTTCGGCTGGTCGATGGGCTACTTCGGCGGGATCGTGCTGCTGCTGGTCGCGTACGTGCTGTTCCTCTCCGGGGACGGCGGGCTGCTCGGACTGTCCACCGCGAACGGCTGGAACGTCCGGCTGGTGGCGCTCGTGGCGGCGGGCTGGTTCACCGTCTTCGCGATCCCGCTGTTCCTGGCGGTCCCGGAGACGCGGCCGGACCCGGACCGGCCCGCCCGTCTCGGCGTCGTCGGCAGCTACCGGGCGCTGTTCCGCGACCTGCGCGACCTCTACCGCGTCGCCCCGCACACCGTGTACTTCCTGGGGGCCAGCGCGCTGTTCCGGGACGGGCTGGCCGCGGTGTTCACCTTCGGCGGCGTGCTGGCCACGGTGGTGTACGGCTTCGACTCCGGCACCGTCCTGGTCTTCGCGATCGCGGCGAACGTCGTGTCCGGCCTGGGCGCGATCGTCGGCGGCCGGATCGACGACCGGATCGGCCCCAAGCCCGTGATCGTGGGCTCGCTGATCGGGCTCATCGTGGCCGGGGTGGTGCTGCTGTTCGTCTCCGGCTCGACGGCGTTCTGGGTCGTCGGGCTGTTCCTGTGCCTGTTCGTGGGGCCGGCGCAGTCGTCCTCGCGCACGTTCCTCGGCAGGCTCTGCCCGCCGGGGCGGGAGGGGCAGCTGTACGGGCTCTACGCCACGACCGGGCGGGCGGTGTCCGCGCTCGCCCCGTGGCTCTTCGGGCTGTTCGCCCTCATCTCCACCCGCGCCGGGATGGTCGGGATCCTGCTCGTGCTCACCGCCGGGCTCCTCGCGCTGTGGCCGGTCCACCCGCCCGCGGTCGCCGCCACCGCGCCGCAGCAGCCCTGATGGTTCCTCGTGCAACCATCCCCACCTGCGGATTCGTGGTCCCGGGTAACGCTCACGGACGGCTGTGTTAACTCTCGGCGCGTGTCTCGTGAGCTAAGTCACAGACGGCTGACACATCACATTCGCGTGTGGCAGAGGCGATTTTCGGGGAGACTCTCACACCGGAACAGGAGCGGGCTGCAGACGGCCGTGAGCCATCGCCCAGCCCGGGAACGCTTCCCGCCGGGAATGCACGTCTGCAGTCGCGACGTTACACCCGGTGGTGACGACGTCGTAGGGGTACCCCTGCGACAGAACGGGAGGATGACGCATGGCCGACCGCGTGCTCCGTGGCAGCCGGCTCGGGGCTGTCAGCTACGAGACGGACCGCAACCACGACCTCGCGCCACGGCAGATGGTCCGCTATGTGTCCGCGTCGGGTTACCAGTTCGAGGTGGCCTTCGCGAACGACGCCGAGGCCCCCGCGACCTGGGAGTCCCCGCAGGGCGGCCTCGGCCGCCGGATGGACGGCGTGGAGCCGGAGCAGAAGAAGACCAAGCCCCCGCGCACCCACTGGGACATGCTGCTGGAGCGCCGTTCCATCCCGGAGCTCGAGGAGCTGCTCAACGAGCGCCTCGACCTCCTGCGCGAGCGTCGCGCCGAGATCGCGTAGCACCCTCCCGAACCGGTCGCGCCGTCAGACCACGAAGCCGGGCCACCTCCCGCGTGGCCCGGCTTCGTCGTGTCCGGTGAGTTTAGGGTCGAAGGCATGTCCGAGCGCACCTTCCGGGACCTGGCCGACGCGTACGTGACCGCCGCCGCGGACCTCGACCCGCTGCTGGCCACCGAGCTGGGCCTGCCGACCGGCCAGAACCGGCTCCCCGACCTCTCCCCCGCAGGCGACGAGGCCCTCGCGGCGCTGGAGCGGGACACCCTCGCGGCGCTCGACGCCGCCGGGGAGCCCGCGAACCCCGACGAGCGCCGCTGTGCCCGCCTGCTGCGTGAGCGGCTCGGTGCGTCGGCCGCCACCCGGGAGCTCGGCGAGCACCTGCGGAACGTCCAGATCCTGTTCGGGCCGGTCCAGTCCCTGCGGACCGTCCTCACCCTCGCCCCCACGGACACGCGCGAGCAGCGCGCCGACCTGGCCGCGCGCCTCGCCGCGGTCCCCGAGGCCTTCGCCGGCTACGCGCGGACGCTGCGCGAGGGCGCCGGGCGCGGGCTCCTCGCCGCGCCCCGGCAGGTGGACGCCGTCGTCGAGCAGCTGGGGTCGTGGGCGTCGGTCGGCTGGTTCGGGGACTTCGCGGCGAAGGCCGGTCTTCCCGCCGGGAGCGCCGACCCGGCGAGCGTGGCGCTGGTCGGGCTGCGGGACTTCCTCGCGCAGGACTACCGGCCGCGCGCCGAGGGTGTGCCCGACGCCGTGGGCGAGGAACGCTACCGCGCCGCGGTCCGCCGCTGGACCGGGGCGGACGTCGACCCGCGCGAGGCCTATGACTGGGCCTGGACCGAGTTCCACCGCGTGCTCGCCGAGCAGGCGGCGCTCGCCGAGCGGATCCTCCCCGGCTCCACCCCGCGCGCGGCGATGACCCACCTCGAGACGCACGGCGAGATCGTCGAGGGCGTCGAGGCGGTGCGCGAGCGGCTCCAGGGGATCATGGACGACACGATCGCGGCGCTGCAGGGCACGCACGTCGACCTCGCGCCCGAGCTGCTGCGGGTCGAGGCGATGATCGCCCCGGAGGGCAGCGCGGCGGCGCCGTACTACACCCAGCCGTCGCTGGACTTCGCCCGCCCGGGCCGGACCTGGCTCCCGACGTTGGGCCGGGACCGCTTCCCGATGTGGGACCTGCTCACCACCTGGTACCACGAGGGCGTGCCGGGGCATCACCTGCAGCTCGCGCAGTGGGCCCTGTGTGCCGGCCGGCTGTCGACGTTCCAGGCCTCGGCCGGGATGATCAGCGCGAACGTCGAGGGCTGGGCGCTGTACGCGGAGCGCCTCATGGACGAGCTGGGCTTCCTCCCCGACGACGGCGCGCGGATGGGCTACCTCGACGCCCAGATGATGCGGATCATCCGGGTGATCATCGACATCGGCATGCACCTCGAGCTGGACTGGGAGGGCGCCTCGTGGACCCCGGAGCGTGCGCGGGAGTTCTTCGGCGCCCACTGCGGCCGGGACGCGGTGTTCCTCGACAGCGAGCTGCTGCGCTACCTCGGCGGGCCGGGGCAGGCGATCAGCTACAAGCTGGGCGAGCGGGCGTGGCTGGCGGGCCGGGAGGCCGCCCGCGCGGCACGGGGCGCGGACTTCGACCTCAAGGCCTGGCACATGGCCGCGCTGTCCCAGGGCTCGCTGGGGCTGGACGACCTCGAAGCCGAGCTGGCCGTCCTCTGAGGTCTCCGCAGATCGTGCTCGTCGCTCACGCGGCGGGCTTGCGGTCCCGGCCGCGCAGCCAGGAGAAGCGGTGTTCCAGCCCCCACCGGGCCACGTTCACGAACGCCTCCGCCATCACGGAAGCGTCCATCTTGGACGAACCGATCTCACGCTCCGTGAACGTGATCGGCACCTCGCGCACGCGGAAGCCCGCCTGCAGCGCGCGCCAGGCCAGGTCGATCTGGAAGCAGTAGCCCTGGGAGATCACCGAGTCGAGGTCCAGCTCCTCGAGGACCTGCCTGCGGTACACGCGGTAGCCCGCGGTGATGTCCCGCAGCGGCGCCCCCAGCGCGATGCGGGCGTAGAGGTTCGCCCCACGGGAGAGCCACTCGCGGTGCACGGGCCAGTTCACGACCTGGCCGCCCGGCACGTACCGGGAGCCGAGGACGAGGTCCGCGCCCGGCCCGTCGTCCAGCGCGGCGAGCAGCGCGGGGAGGTCCTCGGGGGCGTGCGAGCCGTCCGCGTCCATCTCGACGACGACCTGGTGCTCGCCGGACAATGCGTGCCGGAACCCCGCCAGGTAGGCCGCGCCGAGCCCGTTCTTGCCCTCGCGGTGCAGCACCCGGACCCGCGGGTCCGCCGCCGCCATCTCGTCGGCGAGCTCGCCGGTGCCGTCCGGGCTGGCGTCGTCCACGACGAGGATGTCGGCCGTGGGGACCGCCGCGTCCAACCGCGCGACGACCCGCCCGAGGTTCTCCCGCTCCTCGTACGTCGGGATGACCACCAGCACCGGGCCCGGAGGCTCAGCCATCGATGTCCTCTCCTGTCGGGGCCGCCGCTCCGTCCCCCACCTGCCTGGACGCGTCCGTCGTGCCGCGTCCCCGGTGGCCCCGCCTGCCGAGGACGACCGCGGCGGCGATCGCCGAGACGCCCACTGCGGTCAGCACCCACTCGGGGACGGAACGCAGCCGAGTGGCCAGCGTAGTCGTGTCCTTCAGCGTCTCGACACCGACCAGGGTCCCAGGCACGAACTGTCCCGTATGTCCGGTCACCACGCCGTCGGTGTCGATCAGCGCGCTGACCCCCGACGTCGTCGCGACGACGGTCGGGCGGTCGTGCTCCACCGCCCGCACCCGGGACATCGCCAGCTGCTGGTAGGTCATCTCCGACAGCCCGAACGTGGCGTTGTTGCTGGGCACGGCCAGCAGCTGGGCGCCCGCGGAGACGCTGTCGTCGACCAGGTCGTCGAACGCGATCTCCCAGCAGATCGCGATGCCGATCCGCGCCCCGTCCGCGTCCAGGACGCCGGGGCCGGGACCGGGCACGAAGTTGCCCGCGCGGTCCACGTAGGAGGAGAAGAGCCGGAAGAACGAGCGCCACGGCATGTACTCGCCGAACGGCTGGATGCGGCGCTTGTCGTTGCGCGCCACGGGGCCCTGCCGCGGGTCCCAGACGAGGACCGAGTTGCTCGTGGTGCCGTCGTCGTTGACCAGGACGGAGCCGACGAGGATCGGGGCCTTGACCGCGCGGGCGGCCTGGGTGATCTCCAGCGCGGCGTCCCCGTTGCGGAAGGGGTCGATGTCGGAGGAGTTCTCCGGCCAGATCACCACGTCAGGCTGCGGTCGCCTGCCCGCCGCCACGTCCGCGGCGAGCTGCTCGGTGACCTTCACGTGGTTGTCCAGGACGGCGCGGCGCTGGGCGTTGAAGTCCAGTCCGAGCCGCGGCACGTTCCCCTGGACCGCGGCCACGGTCAGGTTCGTGCCCGGGTCCGCCTGCGTGACCGGGAGCAGCGCGGACAGCGGGCCCGCGACGAGGCCGATCACGAGCAGGACGGCGGGCGCGACCGGCAACCGGTCCTCGCGGGCCCACAGCCTGCGCGCCAGCTCGCCGAGCGCGAGCCCGGCCAGCACGGTCACGAAGGACAGCAGCGGCACCCCACCCACCGACACGGAATGCAGGAACAGCCCCTCGGCCTGCCCGAACCCGACACGCCCCCACGGCAGCCCGCCGAACGGGACGCGGCTGCGGACGGCCTCCATCCCGACCCAGACCGCGGCCCCCCACAGCGGCGCCGCGGGCAGCCGCGCGGTCACCGCCATCCCGGCACCCGCGAGGCCGAAGAACAGCGCCTCCGCGAGGCTCAGCGCCAGCCACGGCAGCGCGCCGACGAACCCGCCCGTCCAGGACAGCAGCGGCACGAGGAACGCCACCCCGAACACGAAGCCGAGCAGGAAGCCCCGCCGGGCCCGGACCCCGCGCAGGGTCGGTCCGAGGACGGCGAACACGAGCGGCGCGAGCCACCAGAGGTCGCGCGGCGGGAAGCTCACGTACAGCAGGACCCCCGCCAGCGCGGCGGGCACCAGCCTGGCGAGCAGGCGCACCGCGCGTCCCCGCGGCCGGGCGGGGCTGCTCGCGGGCGGATCGAGGGTGGGGGCGGCCACGCGGGGAGCCTACGGGCTCCAGCCCGGGTCCCGTCCGCTGCGGGCGGGCAGGGCCTCGGACGTCTCGCGGTCACAGCAGGTCGAGGACGCCCGCGTCCGCGGGGCCCGGGCGGCGGAACCACTCCCGGCCGTAGGCCGCCGCGAAGTCCTGCTCCGGCAGCTCCGCGGGATCGACCTGGCTCTCGTGGGCCAGGATCGCGGCCCGCTTCACGGTGAGGTGCCGGGCGTCGCCGGTGACCGTCAGGGTGATCTCGTCCGCGCGCCTGCCGAACCCGACGGCGGCCGCCGCGGCGGCGCCGTGCACGAGGTGCACGCCGTCGCCGAGACCGCCGCGGTCGACGGTCGCGAGGTAGGCGGCGGCCCCGGTCAGCTCGGCCGCGATGGTGCCGACGACGCCGGCCATCCGGTGGTCGGGATGGCCGTAGACGCCCTGCTCGTCGTCCGCGAGCAGGGTCTGCGCGCCCTCCTCGTCCAGGATCTCGGCGACGCGGGTGGCCAGGGCGAGCGGCTCAGCGCCCGCCAGCGCGCGGGCGTGCCCGTTGTCCGGGCCGCCGGGCAGTCCGGAGTCCCGGCGCCCCAGCAGCACCAGCCGGGACACCCCCAGCAGCTCGGCCGCGTGCTCGAGCTCGGCGATCCGGCGACGGCCGACCGTCTCACCGTGCCGCAGCGGCACGCGGGAGCCGCCGAGCTCCCCGCCGGTGGCCATGACGAGGACGGTGCGGGCGCCCGCGTCGGCGAGCCTGCGCAGCGTGATGCCGGTGAAGATCGCCTCGTCGTCCGGGTGCGGGTGCAGCGCGACGACGGTCTGTCCCCGCAGGTCGGGGACGGTCGAGACGGGAGCGGTGCGGGGCGTGGCGGTGACGGGCATCGGCTCGCAGACTGTGCGGTGCCCGCCCGGCGATGCCTCGGACTCGGGCCGGGGCGGATCGGGCGCGGCGGAAGGACGGGGTGGTCAGCGGGAGAGGCGACAACACCCCGGACAGCAGCGACCCGCGAGGGGGCGGCCGGTCCGGTCCATCACGGGCGACACTATGGCACAGGTCCGCGCGGCGGCGACAGCCGACCCGCCGGCATCACACCGGCGGGTGGTAGTCCGATCTCTAGTACTTGGCCTTCGGCATCAGGATCCACAGCACGATGTAGATCACGAACTGCGGGCCCGGCAGCAGGCAGGACAGCAGGAACAGCAGGCGGACCAGGAACGGGGACAGACCGAACCGCTGCGCGAGGCCTGCGCAGACGCCGGCGATCACGATGCCGTCGCGCGGGCGGGTGAGGGTGGTGGCCATCGGCTCAGTGCTCCTTCGTCGAGCGGCGGCGGGTCTCGCCGCGCACGTCCCAGACTGGCCGTCGGCGCGCGCCGGGACATCGGGAGAACGCCCCTAGCCGGGTCGGGGTTCCCCCTGAGCCGCGCTATAGCACGTCCGGCCGACGGATTCCGCGAGCCGGCCGAGTTGTCCCCAGGTCGGCGTCGTCGAGGACGCTCACTGGTCTGTTCCGCTGGGTCTGCGCTCGTCTGTTCGGGGGTACCCGGGCAGTTGTCCACAGCGTGGCGAAGAGGGGCTCCCGAGCGTCGGTGATCGTTCCTAGCGTCCCCGTCGTGCCGAACCTGCTGCTCCACCGTCCCGTCCGGATCCCCGTCCTCCTGCTCAGCGCGCTCGCCGTCGGCGCGCTCGGCCTCATCGGGCGGGCCCACGCCGGAACGCCGCCGGACACGGGCCCACCGGTGGTCGTCGCGCTCGGGGACAGCGCGGCGTCGGGCGAGGGCGCGGGCGACTACGAGCCCGGGACGCGTGGTGAGGGCGGGGACTGGTGCCACCGCTCCCCCGCCGCCTACGTCCACCACACGTCGCCCGCGGAGCGTGGCGTCAACCTGGCCTGCTCGGGTGCGGACAGCGCCCAGGTCGGGCTGGGCACCGCGGTGCGCTTCACCGAGGGGTCGCAGGCCGCTCGGCTGACCGAGCTGGCCCGCCGGAACCGGGTCACGGCCGTCACCGTGCAGGTCGGCGCGAACGACGAGCCGGACCTGTCCGGGACCGCCGTCGCCTGCATCCGCGCCTTCCTGGACCTTCGGGAGCCGGGCTGTCGGTACAGCCTGGGTCCGATCTGGGCGCAACGCACGGCGGCCGTGGAGCCGCGGGTGGAGGGCGTGGTGCGGTCGGTGCGCAGCGCCATGGGCGCGGCCGGGTACGGGGACGCGGACTACGCGCTGGTCCTGCTCTCGTACGCCGCGCTCGGCAGCGAGACCATGCCCGTCTGGCACGGGGTCATCGGCTGCCCGTACTCCCGACCGGATGCGGCGTGGGCGCGCACCGAGGCGTTCCCGCTGCTCGCGGAGGCCATCGGGAGGGTCGCCGAGCGCACCGGGGCCCGGTTCCTCGACCTCACCCGGCTCGCCGAGGGCCGGGAGGCGTGCACCGGGACCGAGCGGACGGAGTGGCAGCGCCGGCTGTCGGTGGACCCGCGGTCCCTGGTCCAGGGCACCCTCGGCGAGGCCGGGATGCGCCTGTTCCAGGAGTCGTTCCATCCGACGGCGGCGGCGCACGCCGCGATCGGCCGGTGCCTCGCGGAGTTCGTCCCCACGGGGGCCGCCCGGTCGGCCTGTGTCCCCGGCCCGGACGGGCAGGCGCACACCGAGGCGGTGGCGGCGTGACCGCGCTACAGGACCACGAGGTCCCGCGAGGTGGTGTTCAGCCGCTCCACCCCGGTCTCGGTCACCACCACGATGTCCTCGATCCGCGCGCCCCACTCCCCGTCGGTGTAGATGCCGGGCTCCACGGAGAAGGCCATGCCGGGCTCGAGGGTCAGCCTGCTGCCGCCCACGATGTAGGGCTCCTCGTGCACGTCGAGGCCGATCCCGTGCCCCGTCCGGTGCACGAACCGCGGGCCGTACCCGGCCTCGGTGATCGGGCCGCGCGCGGCCTCGTCCACGCTCTCCGCCGTCACACCGGGACGCACCGACTGGACCGAGCGCTCCTGGGCCTCCTGCAGCACGGCATAGATCTCGCGCACCGCCTTCGGGGGCTCGCCGCCGACCGCGTACGTCCGCGTGCAGTCGGAGTTGTAGCCGCTGGCGAGCGGGCCGCCGATGTCGATCACCACGACGTCCCCGGGCTCGATCACCCGGTCGGACACGTCGTGGTGCGGACTCGCGCCGTTCGGGCCCGAGCCGACGATGACGAACGCGGCCTCGGTGTGCCCCTCCGCCACGATCGCGGCCTCGATGTCCGCCCCGACCTGTGCCTCCGTCCGCCCCGGCTTGAGGATCTCGGCCATCCGCCGGTGCACCCGGTCGATCGCCGCACCCGCTGCGCGGAGCTCGGCGATCTCGGCCGCGTCCTTGCGCATGCGCAGCTCGCGCACGATCGGGCCGGCCAGGGACTGGCGCACGTCCGGGAAGGCGTCCCGCAGGCCGAACACGTGCGAGGCCGGCATCGAGTCCGCCACGGCCATCCTGGTTGGGCCACCCGCGAGGTCGCTGACCAGCAGGTACGGGTCCTCCCCGTCCGTCCAGGTGAGCACCTCGACGCCGAGCTCGGCCAGCGGCACCCCGGCGAGGCCCGGGGCCTCGAGCCGGGGTACCACGAGCGCGGGCGGTGCCCGGTGGCCCGCGGCGGGCAGCACCAGACACGTCAGCCGCTCGTGGGACTCGCCGGTGTGGCCGACGAGGTAGCGCAGGTCGGTGCCCGGGGTGATCAGCAGGACGTCCTCGCCCTGCTCGGCGGCCACCTCACCGGCCCGGCGCAGCCGGTCGGCGAGCAGCTCGGTGGGGACGGCGTGGGTCATGGGGGGAGCTTAGGACCTCCGGCCCCCGGATCGAGCCGCTCCCGTCCCGCACCGCCCGGGCCTGGCATGCTGACCCACCGTGACGGCTCCCGAGAAGATCCCGGCCGGCTCGCTGATGCTGCTGGACGCGGCGAGCATGTACTTCCGCGCCTACTACGGCGTGCCCGAGTCCATCACCGCGCCGGACGGGACACCCGTCAACGCGGTGCGCGGGTTCACCGACATGATCTCCCGGCTGGTGACCGAGTACCGCCCGGCGCGGCTCGTCGCCTGCCTGGACCTCGACTGGCGCCCGGCGTTCCGGGTCGCGGCCCTCCCGTCCTACAAGGCACACCGGGTGGCGGGCGCCGCCGAGGACGGCCCCGCGGCCGCGCCCGCCGGGATCCCCGAGGAGGTGCCGGACACCCTGGCCCCCCAGGTCCCGATCATCCTGGAGGTGCTGGCCGCGGCCGGGATCGCCACGGGCGGCGCGGAGGGCTGCGAGGCGGACGACGTCATCGGGACCCTCGCCCACCAGGAGGCCGTCGACCCGGTGGTCGCGGTCTCCGGGGACCGGGACCTGATGCAGATCGTGCGGGAGGAGCCCATCCCGGTCCGGCTGCTCTATGTGGGGCGTGGCCTCGCGAAGGCCGAGCTGCTCGGGCCGACCGAGGTCGCCGAGAGGTACGGGGTCCCGGTCGCCCGCGCGGGCGAGGCGTACGCCGAGATGGCCATGCTCCGGGGAGACCCCTCGGACGGGCTGCCCGGCGTGCCGGGGGTCGGTGCGAAGACGGCGGCGACGCTCGTCGGGCGGTTCGGGTCGTGGTCGGAGCTGGTCGCGGCCGTGGCCGATCCCGCGGACGCCCGGCTCGCCGCCTCGGCCCGACAGAAGCTCGCCAAGGCCGCGGACTACCTCGCCGTGGTGGAGCCCGTGGTCCGGGTGGTGCAGGACGCCACGGTCGACCTCTCCCGGGACGACGTGCTGCCGAGCAGCCCCGTGGACCCCGCGGCGCTCGACGCGCTGGCCGAACGCTGGGGGCTCGGTGGCTCGGTGGAGCGGCTGACCAAGGCGCTCGCCGGCTGAGGGCCACCCGCACGTCAGAAGAACGTCCCGCACCAGGGGCGCTCGGCGGTGGCGAACAACGCGTCCGCCCGGGTCACGGCCGCCGGGTCGTGGGCGGTCCACAGACCGGCGGCCACGAGCTCGGAGGGGCGGCGGTCACCGAGGTAGGCCATCGCGAGCGCCGACACGTCGCACTCGAGCTCGGTCGGTCCGCCGGGATCGCCCGCACCCTTGTCGCCCGCGAGGTGCACGCCGTCGTTCGCGGGGAGCAGGCGGTCGCGCACGCGGATCCGCACGGGCGCGGCGTCCCCCCAGGTCCGGGCCGCCAAGGCGCCGGGGACGTCGACGAGGCGCAGCCAGGTCTCGTCGGTGAGCCCGGTGGTGGTGCACTCCCGGGGGTCCGTGAGCAGGAGGTCGAGGGGCTCGTCGACGGGGCGCAGCCGCGCCGTGACCGTACCGAGGAGGTCGATGCCCAGCAGGAACCGCCAGAGCGCCGCGGCGCCCGCCGTGGTGCCCGCGTGCAGGTCGGCGAGCTCCAGCTCGGTGGCGGCGAACCCGGCCCCCTTGCGGGACACCGACCAGGCGGCGAAGCCGTCGTCCCCGTCCGGTCCGGTGTGGACGGCGACGCCGCGCGCCGACGTGTGCGCGGCGCCGCGGTGCAGGACCAGGTCCCACCAGCCCGGGGTGCGGGTGATGGCGCCGGCCCGGGCGGCGGGTCGGATCCGCTCGTAGAGGGAGGGCAGCAGGGTGCGGGCCTCCTCGGGGTCGACCATCCGAACCCGTCCGCCGGTCGGCGCCGCGGGGTTCAGGCGCGCACCCGCGCGGATCTCCAGGTTCCGGCCGCGGCTGGCCACGCCGTAGCCGAACCGACCGTAGATCCGGGCCTCCGTGGCCCGCAGCGTCGCGGCGACCTCGCCGCGGGCCGCCACGTCCCGCAGCTGCGCGGTCATCAAGGCGGTCAGCAGCCCGCGGCGGGTGTGGTCGGCCCGCACGCCGACGCGGGTCACCGCCGCCATCGGCACCGCGCCGCCCGGTACGGCGAGCTCGGCGGCGAAGCTCATGGCGGTGCCCGCGAGGACCCCGCCGTCGCCGTCGACACCCAGGGTCCGCCCGGGCTCGTAGACGGTGCTCGAATGCGCCCACCGCTCGTCGTCCACCGGGCCCATGTGGAGCGCGTGGCCGAAGAGGCCGTGGGAGGCGCGGAGCTCGTCCGGGTCGAGGACGCGGACGGCGGCGTTCGGCGAGGCGGTCACGCCCCGATCGTCACTCGGGACGGCCGGGCGTGTCACCTCGTTTCGCCGGGGCGGGTCAGACCCGCCCGACCTGGTACGTGCCCTTGTCGTCGAGGACGGTCACGGGGACCTGCACGTTCTCCCCGTCGACGGTCGCCGCGCAGGTGAAGCTGTTGCCCGGGGTCACCCGCTGCCCGTGCGGACAGCTCAGCGCGGTGACCTGGAGTCCGTAGTCCCGGGTCAGGATCTGCGTGACGCCGGACTGGAGGGCCTGCTGGTCGAGCTCGGAGACCACCAGGAAGCCGGGCTTCCAGAAGCCGAGCACGAGCACCGCCGCCACCACCACGACGCCGACGATCCCGCCGATCAGCAGCGGCAGCCTCCTGCCGCCTCCCTTGCGCCCGGGTCGGGGCTGGGCCACGACCGCCGTGGTCTCGGCAGCGGGGTCGCCCGCCCGGCGCGGGTCCCAGGGGCGCTGTGGCCCCGCCGCGCCGCCGCGTGGGTCCCAGCCTCCTTGTGCGGGCTCTGCGGGCTGTGCGGGCTGCTGTCCGGTCCGGGGATCCCAGCCGCCGGAGCCGGCCGCCTCCCCGGCCGC
>Ga0157379_10004075_pt1 | contig 12463 bp, 12 predicted proteins | sample S25metaG_FD_121802 | JGI IMG/M metagenome (GOLD analysis project Ga0157379, IMG submission 121802) | Switchgrass rhizosphere microbial communities from Kellogg Biological Station, Michigan, USA - S2-5 metaG | ecosystem: Host-associated > Plants > Roots > Rhizosphere > Soil | place: USA... | reverse complement strand
TCGATCGGCGTGCCGGCGGCGATGCGGCCCACCAGCGGCACATTGACGGCGTTCTCGGCGCCATCGCTATAACTGCGCCGGGGCGCGGTGATGCGGGAATCCGTCATGCGGATATCTGTGCGGCCATGCCGGCCGCCGGCCCGCTGAACCTGGCTGCGGGTGGTGGCGGGCCGCAAGGTCTCGGCCATATTGTCGGGCAGCTTGAGCACTTCCAGCGCGCGGGCCCGCTTCTCCATGCGGCGCAGGAAACCGCGCTCCTCCAGCGCGGTGATCAGGCGGTGGATGCCGGACTTGGATTTCAGGTCCAGCGCCTCTTTCATTTCATCGAAGGAGGGGGGAATGCCGCTCTCGCGCACCCGCTCATGGATGAACATCAGCAACTCATATTGCTTGCGGGTCAGCATGTGGCCTCTCTTCCCCCAAAAGACGATGGCCCACGTAATATCGGGATCGCCCCAGGATTGCCCGGCGAACAAAGCCGGTACATTTTCGAATCGTTCTACTTTAGTTCTGGGGTCCCGTCAACGGAATCGCGGAACGGAACTTTGCTCCCATCCGTTGTCATGGACGGTGGAACGCAAACGCAATTTTCGATCAGGAGGCATAAATGACGTTCAAGACTCTCTTACTAAGCGCTGTGATCGGCGCGGGTGCCTTGGCGGGATTCGCCGTACCTGCCGTTGCAGACATCGCCTGCAATCGGGCGGGTGACTGCTGGCATGTCGATTCGCGTTACGACCGTCCCAGTATGCGGTTCGACTACCATCCCGACGACTGGTACTTCCACCGCGAATGGCGGGACCGCGACCGGATGCGCTGGCGCGGATATCACGAGGGCCGCGGCTATTGGCGCAACGGGCTCTGGATCACCTTCTGATGAACCCGCATTGACACGCGGAGGAACTCTTTTGGGTGTCCTCCGTTTTTTTGGCGGGAGGCGGTTCACTCGAATGCAGATGGAGATAGAACCATGAAGATCAGAACCCTTGTCCTTGGCGCCCTGGCCGGCGCCGCCGCGGTGGCCGCGACTGCCGCACCCGCTTCGGCCTATATTGCCTGCAATCGTTTCGGCAATTGCTGGCACACCGGCGAGCGCTATGAGTATCGTCCCGCCTTTGGCGTCACCATCCATGACGACAATTGGAAATGGCGCGGTCACCGCTATCACTGGCGTGAGCATGAAGGCCGCGGTTACTGGAATCGTAGCGGCGTCTGGATCACGTTCTAACGCCGGTTAAGTGTCGTTGGAAAAGGCGGTCTTTTAGGGGCCGCCTTTTTCTGTTTCAGCGCGGCAGCGCGTCCGGCGAACAGTCGATCGCGCGCGCCAGCTTCTCCCGCGTGGCGGGCGAAAGGCCGCGGCTTCTGCCGGTGAGGAAAGCTAGGATTTCGCCTTGCGATATGCCTGCGGCGCGGGCCCACTCGGTAGGACTCAGGCGGCGGGCGATCATGAAGGCGCGGAATGCGTCGCGATCCTGCCCTGGTTCGATTTGCATCGGGCGCGGTGCCGTCACTTCGCCCATCAGCACTTTGGGCTTGGGATGGCGGGAGGTCGAGACCCGCTCGGCAGGCGCCGGTTCGGAGCGCGGGGCGGGCGGCGTTGCCGAAATTGTCTGCTGCGGACCCTGGCCCGGCCTGCCCAGCATCCCCGCCGATCTGCGTGGGCTGCCCATTGATAATTTGTCTGCCATCAGCGGAAGCCATTGCCGAGAAGAAGCCGCGTTGCGGCCGCCACGTCCTTCTGGCGCATCAGGCTTTCGCCCACCAGCACACTGGTCACATGCGCTGCCGCCAACCGCTTCAAGTCGGCCAGGGCGGAGAGACCGCTTTCCGCCACCACATGCACACTGCGGGGAATTTTTGGCGCCAGCCGGATGGTGACGCCCAGGTCGGTGACGAAGGTCTTGAGATTGCGGTTGTTGATGCCGATCAGGTCGGCATCCAGGTCCAGCGCCCGTTCCAGTTCGGGTTCATCATGGACTTCCAGCAGCGCGTCCATCTTCCAGCGCGCGGCTTCCTCCAGCAAGGCGCGGGCCTGATCGTCGGACAGCATGGCCATGATGATCAGGATGCAGTCCGCCCCCCAGCTTCTGGCCTCGACCACCTGGTAGGGCTCGATCATGAAGTCCTTGCGCAACACGGGCAGGCTGGTGACTTCGCGCGCCTGGGTGAGATATTCCGGCGCGCCCTGGAAGGAGGGCGCATCCGTCAGGACGGACAAGCAGGCGGCGCCGCCTTCTTCATAGGCCATGGCGAGCGCCGGCGGATCGAAATCGGCCCGGATCAACCCCTTGGACGGTGACGCCTTCTTGATTTCGGCGATCAGGCCGAATTCGCCGCTTTCCTTTTTCTCTTCCAGCGCGGCAAGGAATCCGCGCGGAGGATCCATGTCGCGGGCGCGGGCCTCAAGTTCGGCAAGGCCGGACCTGGTCTTGGCGGCCGCCACTTCCTCTCGTTTATAGCCGAGGATTTTGTCGAGGATGCTCATATCTAATGGCCTATTGCTTCGCTATTTGAGGCCGTTTCGTTCGAGGCTATCAGAAGTTTGTTGAAGGTGGCATGGGCGCGGCCGCTGCGAATGGCCTCATCGGCCATCTCCGCGCCCTGGCGCAGGTCCCGGCTCTTGCCCGCCACAATCAACGCGGCAGCGGCGTTCAGCAGCACGATCTGGTGGTAGGCGCCGGGGGCTTTGCCCTCCAGCAGTTGCCCCAGTGCGGCGGCATTATGCTCCGCGTTGCCGCCCGCGATCTCGGCCAATGGCCAGCGCTTGAGGCCTGCATCTTCCGGCGTGATCTCGCGGGTGACGACGGCGCCCTGGTCCAGGATGGCGATCTGGGTGGGGCCGCTGATGGATAGTTCATCCAGCCCATCGCGGCCATGCACGATCCAGGCATGGCTGCTGCCCAATGCCTTGAGCGCCTCGGCATAAGGAACAAGCCAGTCCGAGGAGAACACGCCCACCAACTGGCGCGTCACCTTGGCGGGACTGGCCAGCGGCCCGAGCAGGTTGAAGATGGTGCGCCGGCCGATCTGCTTGCGCGCAGCGCCCACATATTTCATGGCCGGGTGATAGGTCTGCGCAAAGAGAAATACCAGGCCTGCCTTTGCCAGCACGGAAGCGGCGGCTTGCGGGTCGAGATGGATGTTCACGCCCAAGGCTTCCAGCACATCGGCAGCCCCGCTGCGCGAGGAGGCGGAGCGATTGCCATGCTTGGCTACCGGAACGCCGCAGGCCGCGACCACAAAGGAAACCGCCGTGGAGATGTTCAAGGTGCCGAGTCCGTCACCGCCCGTTCCGCACAGATCCACCGCGTCCGGCGGCGCGGCAATCCTGAGCATGTGGCTGCGCATAGAAGTGACGGCACCGACAAGCTCCTCCACGGTCGGTTTGCGGTCGGCCGTGGCGGACAGATAGGCGATGATCTCTTCTTCGCTCAGGCGGCCGGTGAAAATCGCATCGAACAGTCTTTTGGTATCGGCTGCGTTGAGAGGCTGGCCGTCCTGGGCCTGAGCCAGGGCGGCGGGAAAATCCACCGAAGCGCTTGTCACTTTCATGGCTGGCGCATGGTCTTCAAGCCGGAACCTTTGCGAAGTCGCGCGCGATCTGAAGGAAATTTCCCAGCAAGGCGTGGCCGTTTTCGGAGGCGATGCTTTCGGGATGGAACTGCACGCCGTGCACGGGATGGTTCTTGTGCATCACGCCCTGAATCACGCCGTCGTCGCTGGTGGCAGTGATTTCCAGCGACGCGGGCATCGAAGGCGGATCGATGGTGAGGGAGTGATAGCGGGTGGCCAGGAAATCATTGTTGAGGCCTCGGAACACGCTTTTGCCGCTGTGGTGGACGCGGGAAAGCTTGCCGTGCATCGGCTCGGGCGCGCGCACCACCTTGCCGCCATAGACCTGGCCGATGGCCTGATGACCCAGGCAGACGCCCAGTATCGGCATGGTGCCGTTTGCCTGTTTGATCACATCCAGGCAGATCCCGGCTTCATTGGGGGTGCAGGGGCCGGGCGACAGCACAATCCCTTCCGGCTTCATGCCTAGCGCTTCGGCGGCCGAAATCTCGTCATTGCGGACCACGCGCACATCCGCACCCAACTCCCCCAGATAGTGAAAGAGGTTGTAGGTGAAACTGTCATAATTATCGATCAGCAGGAGCATTGGGCGGACCTGGCCAGTTGGAAGGCCTCAGGTTATAGCCGAAAATTGTTGCGTCTGCACAAGGCGCTGGAAGGCACATAATATAAGGCCCGGGTGATCAAATCATTCCTTTCGGGCTTAGAAGGGGATAAATGCTCGACCGCCTTGGCTAATGTTTGATTCATGACCACCGTCCGACAGGGCGCTGTCCCTCGGGCCGCCTCACTCTTCCCCGTTATCGCGCTGCTGCTGGCGGAGGTGTCGTTCACGACCGGCGCGACATTGGCCAAGGCTTTGTTCCCGATCGTCGGGGCGGACGGCGCCACATCGTTGCGGCTGCTGGTCGGCGCGGTTTTGTTGTCGGTGGTGTTTCGCCCCTGGCGGATCAAATTTGCCGGACGGTGGCGCGCGCTGTGCGCCTATGGCGCCGCGCTGGGTGCGATGAACCTGATGTTCTACCTGGCACTGCGAACGGTCCCCCTCGGCGTCGCCATCGCCATCGAATTCACCGGCCCGCTCGCGGTGGCTGTGGCGAGCTCCCGCCGGCGCACAGACCTTCTCTGGATCGCGCTTGCCGTCGCCGGCCTGTCGCTGTTGCTGCCGATCGGCGACATCGGGCGTGGTATCGATCCCCTCGGGGGCGCACTGGCACTCGGGGCGGGGGCATGTTGGGCAATATACATTCTTTGCGGGCGGCGCGCCGGTGACACGCATGGACCGGTGGCGGTTGCGGGCGGGATGATCATTGCGGCACTGGTCATCGCACCGGTTGGGATTGTGCATGCCGGCTTACGCATTCTGCGGCCGGAGGTGTTGCTGATCGGCCTGGGCGTGGGCACCTTGTCGAGCGCGCTGCCCTATGCGCTGGAAATGGTGGCGCTGCGCCGGCTGTCCCCAACCACCTATGGCACGCTGGTGAGCACCGAGCCCGCGGTCGGTGCACTGGTTGCGTTTCTCGTTAGGGGAGAAACCCTGCCGCCGGTACAGTGGCTTGCGATAACGATCATGATCGCGTCCACGATCGGCGCGACTGTGTCGGCACCTGCCTCTGACAGCTAATTCGTCATATGCGCGGCCCGTTATCGATCAGCAGGATCAATTTTCACCCGATGTACAAGCGGCCGCCGTGCAATCCGGCGCCGGGCTCCATTTTCCAGCAAAGTGGTGGGAAATGAAGGCCTGTCGCGCAAGTCAGGACCGGCGGCCCATTTTCGCTTTTGCGCGGCTTTTGGCGTCCGAACCGGTCTTCAGGTGATCGATAAAGGCCCGCAATTTCGGCGGCATCTGCCGATGCTTGGGATAATAAAGAAACATGCCCGGCGTCATCGGCGCGAAAGCCTTCAGCAGCGGCACAAGTTTTCCCTCTTTCACGGCCTGGGCCGCAATCGGTGCGGGAAGTTGTGCCAGGCCGACGCCCCGGATGGCGGCGCCTCGCAAAGTGAAAAAATCGCTGGCAATGAAAGGGCCGGAGACGATCGCTTCGACCGGTCTGTTGCCGTCGGCAAAAAACCAGGGCGCCAGCGACCCGTCGGAACGGCGCATCCGAAGACAGGCTTGGTTGCCAAGATCGTCGATTCGTTCCGGCGCTTTTTTTGTGCGCAGATAAGACGGGCTGGCAAACACCATCAAAGGGAAGGGTGGCGAGAGCCGAAGTGCGACCATGTCGGGGGCGATGAATTTTCCCATGCGGACACCGGCGTCAAAGCCCTGGGCCGCCAGATCGACCAGTTCTTCGCTGGTGGCGATTTCCAATTCGATAGCGGGATAAGCCGCGCAAAAAGAGGCGATCACCGGCTCCAACAGGATGGGCACCGCCGCGCGCGGCGCGGTGATGCGCAGCAGGCCCGCTGGCCGTCCGCCCAAATCGCGCGCCGCCTGGCTTGCGGCGATCAGTTCCTCGAAGGCGGGTCTGGCGCGCGCCAGGAAGCGTTCGCCTGCTTCAGTCAGTCCGACGCTGCGGGTGGTGCGCAGGAAAAGCGCGGCGCCGACGCGGCCTTCCAGCGCCCGCACTGCCTGGCTGACCGCGGATGGCGTCACCCCGAGTTCCGTGGCCGCCTTGCGAAAGTTTTTGTGCCTGGCGACCGCGAGGACCGTTTCGATCCCATCGAGCGCACCCTGCCGGACTGTGAAGTTCTGCTTCATGGTGCGTCCAGATTATCGCGGATAGTCGCATCCGGAAAGCGGGCCTATATCCGGTCGGCAATCGGGAGACCTCGCCATGGAAGTGATCGAAAGGGTTGAGCAGGTACGGGGCCATTATCACGCTCCCAATCTGACGGAACGGCTGAAGGCGGCGCTGCCGCAGGATCAATTGCTTACGCCGCAGCAATTGGGCGGGCTGGATCAGTTTCACAGCCGCGGACTTGCCGCCACCGCCGAGTTGGCGAAGCTGGTGGAGCTTGCGCCCGGCATGGCGGTTCTGGATGTGGGCTGCGGCATCGGCGGGCCGGCCCGCTTCCTGGCGGCGGCGCATGGCTGCCGGGTTGCCGGCGTCGATCTCAGCATGTCCTTTGTGGAGACTGCGCGCTATCTGACGGGACGCACGGGACAAAGCGGGCAGGTGTCGTTCCAGGTTGCCAGCGCGCTGGCGCTGCCTTTCGGCGATGCCACCTTCGACGCGGTGTTCCTGCAGCATGTGGCGATGAACATCTCCGATCGTGCCCGGCTTTATCGCGAGATCCGGCGGGTGCTGAAGCCAGGCGGCCGGTTTGCGACCTTCGATGTGGTGTTGAAAGACGGCGAACCGCATTTTCCCGTTCCCTGGGCGCGGACACCGGAGGCCAGTTTCCTTTTGACCGCCGAGGCGACACGCGACGCCATCGAACAAGCCGGTTTTCACACGCGGATTTGGCAGGACGACACCGAAGCCGCCAAGGACTGGCTCGTCCAGTTGCGCGAATCCGGGCCGCCGCCTGCCCCCAATCTCGGTCAGGTGGTGGGACCGGATTTCCCCCAGCTTCTGGCCAATATGGGCCGAAGTCTTTTGGAGGGCCGTATCGGCGTCCTCATGGCCGTGTTCGAAGCCGCATCCTGACAGGAGGTCTCATGTCGCCGCAGGTTCTTTTCCAGACACAGCTCGTTTTGGGTTATGTCGTCTGGCTGCTATGTTTCAGCACCTACATTCTGCCCTGGCTTAAAGGGCTGGACCGCGTTGCGGCACATCGCGCCATCGCCACCCTGCACAGTGTCCGTTTTTTCGGACTTGTCTTCCTTCTGCCGGGTGTGGTCAGTCCAGATTTGCCCGTCAGCTTCGCTGCATCCGCGGCCTATGGGGATTTCGCAGCCGGCATTCTGGCCATTCTGGCGCTGTTGACGTTTCGGATACGGCCGCTGTTCTGGCTGTTTGTCGTGGCCTTCAATCTTGTTGGCACGGCCGACCTGATCCTCAACTATTACCATGCGACCCAGGTCGGCCTTCCGGAGCGGGCGGGCCAACTGGGCGCCACCTACGCCATCCCAATTCTGTTCGTGCCCGTGCTGATGATCACCCACATCGTGGCGCTCATCTGGCTGGTGCGTCCTCAGGCCAACGCCGCCGTTACGAGCAGAGCGGCGGCGTCCTAGGATCGGATTCAAGCAGCTTCAGAACCGTTTCCCGCCTGCCTTGCGAGCGACAATAATTATGACGGGATTTTGTCGGTCGCGATTGTTTGTGATAGACCTGCGCATGAAATGGGCAGGATAGCCCATCAAAGGCAGGGATGATGTCGACCATCCTCGAGGCATATCTCGAGAACGAAGCGGCGCTCAAACGCTTCTTGAGACGCTTCATCAAGTCCCGGGAGGGGGCCGATGATCTGGCGCAGGAAGCATTCCTGCGCGCCTTCGCCGCTGAATCCGGACATTCAATCGTTTCCCCAAAAGCTTTTTTATTCAAGGTTGCCAGGAACTTGGCGCTCAACGAGCTTGCCCGGCAATCCACTGCGGCAACTGAGCCCTTAGGGGATTTTGAGGGCCGGGAGGTCTTAGAAGACAGCAGTCAGGCCGCGGTGGACGATGCAGTCGATGGTCGCGAACGTATTCGCATGCTCGCGCGCGCGATTGCCGCGCTGCCGCCGCAGTGTGCGAAAGTGTTCATCCTGCGCAAGATGCAAGGCCTGTCGCAAAAGGAAATCGCGGCGCGGCTCAACATCTCTGTCCGGACCGTTGAAAATCACGTCGCGCTGGGCTTGGTGCGGTGCAAAGCCTACATGCGGGCCCAGGGCGGCGCATCCGACCAAGGGGCGGGGGTCTCCCGGATCCCCGAACCGGCACCACAGGCTTTTGTTAAAGCCAAGGTGGCAGAATAGCGCCATGCCAGGATCGAAAGCGCAATGAGCAATAGCGGCAAAATCCTTGCTTTTCCTGATATGGCAGCGCTTGACGGGGAAGCCGCGGCTTGGGTGGCGAAGTTCGACGCGGGCGATGTCTCGGCCAAGGACCAGGCGGCGTTCCAGGTCTGGCTGAACAGCAGCGCGCTTCACCGCCAGGCCATTGCGGAATACGGAAACTTCTGGTCGGAATTCGACAAGCTTGGGCAGCTTACGGCTCCCATTGAAGCGAAGCCGGAGATCGGTCTCCAGGCCAGGCGTCCTGCGGGGGTTGCGAAATATTGGCTGGCGGCCTCTGCCGCTGCTGTCCTTGTGATGGTCGCGGCCGGCGGGGTTCTCCGGCAGGGGATCCCCGATCGCCCATCGGTTCAACAAGCGTCAGCCCAGCGAGCCGCCGCGTCTCGTCCGTCAGGCCGGCAATCTTACGTCACGGCCGTTGGCGCCCAGAAGAAGTTCGCCCTGGCCGATGGTTCGGTCGTAACCCTCAATACGAATAGCCGGATTGATGTGGAGATTCTGGGCAATCGCCGGGATGTTCATCTGGTCCATGGTGAAGCCTATTTCGAGGTCGTACACGACAAGACGCGTCCCTTTACGGTGTATGCGGACCGCTATGTGGTGCGCGACATCGGGACGGCGTTTGCCATTCACCTCCTGGACAAGTGCCTAGTCAATGTGCGGGTTACAAAAGGCAGCGTTGAGATTGCCGCGCGAACCCGCAAAGGCAAGGCCTCCCATGAAGCGAAAAGCCTGGGCGTTGTCGTTGCGGGCCGCGATGTGGTGTTTGGACAGAGAATCGAGCGCGCCGAAGTCGTGTCCGACGCCGAGTTGGGCCGGAAGCTGGCCTGGCGGCAGGGGCAGTTGATCTATTCCGGACAGCCTCTAACGGAAGTTCTGGCCGATATCAGCCGCTACTCGGACATCCAGATCGAGCTTGCGGATCCTGCACTGGGGAACCTGCCGGTCGGCGGCGCTTTCAGCGTCAATCAAACCGACGCCATCTTCGCCGCGCTGGAGAACAATTTTGGCGTCCATGCGGAATGGAAAGATGCGCGCCACGTCCGCCTCACGTCCGTGAACGATAAAGCTTCCTCGGGCAGGTAACATTTTCTTCAACCGTAGGCCGGCTGTTTGCGCGAGCAGCGCGACACCCATAAAACTGCCAAATGTGTTTCGAGCTGCGGGGGGCAGCTTGTTGTAAAATGGCAACAACTGCGGTCCTTTCCTGTTTTTGCATCCGGCCGACTAGGTGGATTGGCGCAGTCGCCGGTCTCACCCATCAAGGCCGGTGTGAAGGCAGAGTTGTGCCAACCCACTGGGTCAGAAAATGAGGTTTAGGGGAGAGACGCTCGCGGCGGTCACGCTTTGCGGATTTCTGGCAATTCCAATACCAGCCTTCGCAGAACCAACCTACGCGCAGTCCACGAAATATAACCTAGATATTTCGGGGGCAGACCTTCTGACAGCCTTGCCTGCCTTATCGCGGCAGACGGGGGTGGTGGTTCTTTACCCCTATCAACTGGCCCAGGTCCGGAGCAATCCGGTCAAAGGTTTGTACACGGTTCCCGAGGCGTTGCAGTTGATGCTTCAGGGAACTGGCTTCTCCGGTGACGTCACTGCGCAGGGAGCTGTTTCCATCTCCCGGCAGAGAAGACGCTGCGACACAGAGGGAGAAGACGCCATGCTTCGTGATTCAAAATCCACCGTATCGGTCCTTGCGCTGCTCGCCAGCCTGTTCAGCGCGCCGGTCTGCGCCCAGCAGGTTGCGCAGGCGGGGGGTACGCCAGAGGGCTCCGTGGAAAGCGTGACCGTCTCCGGTTCGCGCGTCATCACCGATATCTCCAACTCGCCGACGCCGATCACCGCCGTCAGCACCGAGCAGTTGCTGGCCACCACCCCCACCAATCTCGGGGATGCCTTGAACAAGCTGCCGGTTTTCATCAACAGTGCGACCCAGCGCAACGCGGGCAGCGCCGCAGGTAACACTGGCGGCAACTTCCTCAATCTGCGCAATTTCAGCCAGCAGCGCACCCTGGTCCTCTTGGACGGCATGCGCCTTCCGGCCGCGAACCAGAACGGCAGCGTCGATATCAGCACCCTGCCGCAGACGCTGATGTCCCGCGTGGATGTCGTCACCGGCGGCGCTTCGTCGGTCTATGGTTCCGACGCCATCACCGGCGTGGTCAACTTCATCCTCGACAAGAATTTCAGCGGTATCAAGTACGAGGCGAATGCAGGCATTTCGACCTATCAGGATGGCTTCTCGTATAAGATGGATCTGGCGGCGGGCACCGACCTGTTCGGCGGCAGGGGCCATATCGAAGGCTCCATCCGATATCAAAGTCAGGACGGCGTCCGGAAGGAGGCCCGCCCGTCGGGCGCGGAAAATCTGGGCTCCTACAATAGCGGCAGCAACGCCACCGTGCCGGTCACCAATATCACCCAGGCCGGCCAGACGGTCTCAACCTCTGCGGGCAAGATCGGCTGCACGAACTGCTCGGTCAACGGCTTCGAGTTCGGCCAGCCCGGCATCCCCACGCCCATCTTCTACGGCACAATCCCTGTGACGCCCGGCTCATCGGCTCCCAATACCGCGATCGCCCAGGGCTGCCCCACTTGCGCCCACGTGAACAATACTTCGATCTTTGGCGCCACGAGGAATGCCACGGCGTTCGGCCGCTTCAGTTATAACCTCGATAAAGACACCACATTTTTTACCCAGCTCTCGCTCGCACAGGCCAATGTCTTCAACTATTTCTTCCCGGAGCAGCAAGAGGCCAGCCGCCAGACCATCACTTATTTCAAGGACAATGCCTTCCTTCCGGCGGCCACCCAGGCGTTGCTGGGCAATAACTGCGCCACGGACCCTACCTGTCACACCGACGGTACCAACACCTTCACGGTGTCGGAATGGTACAACGCCCCCAATCGCGTGCGGGCAACCAACAACGTCACGCGCAACATCATTTCGACCACCGGTGTGAACGGCGTGGTGTTCAACGATTTTGCCTGGGATGCGCATTACACCCATGGCGAAACCCGTCTGTCGACCTCAGGTATCCACAACGGCAACAACCAGTTCCACGATGCGGCCCAGGATGCGGTGCTCGATGGCGGCGTGCTGAAGTGCTGGAATGAAACGGCGGCGGCGATCGCGCAATTCGGCCGTCTCTATCCGGGTTGCGTGCCGATCAACACATTCGGCAACAACGTGACGACCGATCAGCAAAATGATTACTGGGGCAGAACCACCCATTTTGCCGAGACCAACATCATGGACGATATCGCCGCCGACATCTCGGGCGAGGTCTTCCAGCTGCCGGCGGGTCCGGTCAAGGTGGCGCTCTCGGGCGAAATGCGCTGGCTCGACTACACGATCGATTCCAATGCCTCGCCGACCGCGGTGGTCGATTGCACGGGCTTGCGCCTTTGCGGCAATGCTGCCGGAAAGGGCTTCGTCACCAATCAGGCCAGCGTTACCCAGACCTTGTGGGACAACAACACCCTGCCGTCCGTCCAGGCTTCGGAGAATGTGTGGGAATTCTCGGGCGAAGTGAATGTCCCGATCCTCAAGGATGTTCCGCTCATCCAGAGCTTGAATGCCGACCTCGCGGGCCGCTACACCGATTACAGCATCTCCGGCTCGGTACAGACCTGGAAGGTCGGTCTGGATTGGCATGTGAACGACAGTGTCCGCTTCCGCGGCACGACCTCCGTCGACATCCGTGCCCCCACCTTGAACGATCTGTATTCGCCCCAGGTCTCCGCCAGCGGGCCCTTCCTGGATCCCCTGACCAACTTCAATCCGGGCGGCATCCAGACCATAAGCCAGGGCAACCCCAAACTGGTGCCGGAAACCTCGCGTACCTATACGGCGGGCGTGGTGCTGACGCCGACCTTCATTCCCGGCCTGACCATTTCGGCGGACTACTACCAAATCAAGCTGACCAACGCGATCACCACCATCCAGGGCAGCAATCAGACGATTGCCAATCTCTGTATCGCATCCGGCGGT
>Ga0157379_10004074_pt1 | contig 12465 bp, 10 predicted proteins | sample S25metaG_FD_121802 | JGI IMG/M metagenome (GOLD analysis project Ga0157379, IMG submission 121802) | Switchgrass rhizosphere microbial communities from Kellogg Biological Station, Michigan, USA - S2-5 metaG | ecosystem: Host-associated > Plants > Roots > Rhizosphere > Soil | place: USA... | reverse complement strand
TGGCGCGAAATACGGGACTTTTCCCCCTGCTTCTGCCGCGGCTATCCGAGAATCGTCTCGCCAAATCTTCCGCAAACCCGCCAACCACACCGGTTTCAGCAGTTTCGAGACAGAAACTAGCTAACGATTCGGTAGGCCCTCTCCCCTGCCTCGCTCTTCGTGGACTCGACCTTCAGACCACCTTCTTCGTGATGTGGCCACTAACGAGGCCGCGTGGGGTGGTTAGGTCTTGGCACTGCAATCAGAAGATTTAGAATGAATGACCGCTCGCGGGCTCAGCGGAGAGTCCCTAGGTGAACTCAAGGACAGGTCGTGGCAGAACGAGAACATATTCTTTTCGTATGCAGTCGAAACCAGCTGCGAAGTCCCACCGGTGAGCGGATCTTTGCGAACTCGGAGCGGTTCGAGCCGCGATCGCGAGGACTCCGAGCGAGTGCGAATCGGCGACTCACAGCAGGAGATGTCTTATGGGCAGACTCGATCTTTGTTATGGAACGTGACCACAAACGCGAACTCCTTAGGAACTTCGGCAAGGAGGCAAAGGGCCGTAGGATTTTCGTCCTCGACATTTCCGATGATTATGAATTCATGGACTCGGAGTTAGTTAACCTCATCACCGCCGGCGTTCGAAGCGACCTTGGAGAGTAGCCGGACAAAAGCCGCCCCTTAGAGGCGGCTGGAAACGAGGTATGCGCGCTGACCAGCGGTCAGCAATCGAATGCCGAGCCTAACCGTTCGCGATGTTCAGCGCGTTCATTTTTCCAGGATGGCGGTTTACGTCAACTGACCACGAATGAGGGTTTACTAAAGCCGGAACCGTCACTTGTGCAACGGAGCCGGAGCGGGCCAATTCCATCCGTCAGATGTGCGTTTCAAATTACGGACTATGGACATCTTAGGTACAGCAGGGTCGCGCGCAGGAGCGCCGCTGAGGACTACGTGATCGCCTATTCTCAATGTGTCGTAATCGATGCCGGCGCGGCGAAGCTGTGCGAGGGACAGCCACTCGACTGTGTATATCAGGGAATCTGTCGTCTTCAAGGTTAAGATCGAGTGAGGATTCATATACTTGATCTCCTCGATATTGCCTTCGATCGTGACCGTATTTTCGCGCTCAAATGCTGAGTATCCATGATGGGCCTGAATTGGCATGCCGACGAGCATCGTACCGAGCAGTGCAGCCAGTGTGAATCTCATTGCCGCCTCCTTTTTCCTCAAGAACCGAACCACGCAGGCTTTCCCTTTTCCTCAGAATCGCCGAACTTCGGGTAAGAATCGTTTGGCCTTCTTAGATGACGATCCTACGGATCTTTGAGAGCGGTTCCAATGACCTAAAAGATACCTTTACGGAGAAGTGTCGATAGCCCACGGGAACCCGAGCAAGAGGACGCCGAAGTGAAGCGTGCCGTTCTCGGCGGAGATCAATTCAGATGGGTGGCAAAACTGTAGAAGTCTTCTTGTTACTCGCTATCTGACGATGGCGCAGGACTGAGTTGCAGCGAGTTTACTGATGACGATGATTTCGCAACCGACGTTCAGGTCGGAGCGATTGAGTGAGAGTCATCGCCATGTGAGTCGGTCGCCCGACGTATGGATGTATTCGAGCTGATGGTCGGCAAGCCACTGCAGCTTGGCCGCGTCACCGTCGGCCGAGATGATGAGGATCTCCATGCCGTTATACGAAGCGACGTCGAGGTTCGCCGTCACCGCGATCCACCGCCCGTCGGGCGACCAAGCGGGCCAGCCGTTCACTGCGACATTGGGTAACGTCGCGCTGGTCGCTGGCAGCGATCGCGCGTCAGAGCCGTCGACGTTCACCACCCACAACTTCCCGCCCTGCACGAACGCCACGCGTCGCCCGTCAGGTGAAACTGCGGGGCAGTCTGGAGTGTCGAGATTCGGGTCGAGCCGCCGTAACCCACGGAAGTCGGCGCCTGAGATATACACGCCCGACGGGCCGCCCTCCTTGGGATAGCCGACGACGATCAGCCGACCATCTGGCGTAAAGTTGGGCGCGGTGTAACCCGGGAGCGAGACGATCTCGCGACCCGAGCGCGCTCGTACTACCACCCGGTAGTTCTTCACGGCATCCCATGCCGCGTAGGCGATGGCCGATCCATCGGGCGCGAGCGCGAGGTACTCGCGGCGGACTGGGGCGTTCCAGTTGAACGCGCCCGACAACCCGTTGTTCGCCACTTCGGCGGCGAAGAGCGCCCCGGTGCGACCGTCTGCCGTGACGACGGCGATCTGCCCGGCGGCATTCATGTAGGCGAGTTCGCCGTTAGGCGCCGCGTAAGGCATTGTGCCGTCGGCTAGTGGAGCGACGCTGCCGCGCTCGACGAGCACTTCGTAGACGCGCCCTTCACGTGCGAACACCATGCGACCCGGCAGCCCCGGGTTGGGAGGCCCGTCTATCGTCGTCTGTGCCGCGGCCGAGCGCCGCGAGCAGTAATTCGTTATGCCAGCGTCACTCGGGGAGTTCCGGTATCCGATCCGGATCTCGAAGGTGCCGTTCTTGGCCGAATAGGCCGATGTGAATTGCGCCGCGGCGAGGGAACCACCGAATATGATCGTACCGTCCGATCGCGCACTGTAGGTGCCTTGTTCCCCGCGTGGCGTTAGGCGGTATCGGCCGCCAGACTCCAGCACGAGCGTGCCGAGCGCGCTCGGAGCCAGGGAGAGATTGCTCCACAGCTCCGCTTTCTGGGTGAGCACGTTGTACTTCATGCCCGGCATGGTAGACGGGACGAGACACTGGTACTCCCCCAGCTCCGGCAGAGCGTAATGGATCGTCTGCGCGGCCGCGGGAGCGGCGCTGGCAACGACGAGAGCGGCAGTTAGGCGAACCAGGAACCGAGTCATCTTTTCTCCGATCAAGGAACGCACAGAGTGAAGCGCTACATTCGCTGCTTCGACCTTCGCCGCACAAGCCTGGCGCAGATCACTGTCACCCAACAGCGCGAGCCGCTCGCTCATCCGCCGGCTGTCTTCGTCAATCCAGTGGGAGAGGGCCAAAGCGTGCAACATAGGCGTAAGCATTTCTCGTGCTCAAGGTCTCGGATTCTCGAAGAGAAGCGCAAGCGTCCTAAACGCAAAGCCTCTCAAATAGAGAAGCGAGAAAAAGGACTGCGAAATATCATCTCGACCGGGCAAACTCGATAACTTTCAGTACAAAGCCGTTACATGACAGAAGAGGCGTACTCCAGGTCACGATGGCCGGAGAGCGGTATCATCTCTCTAAGCGCTATACTGTGGGTCTGCGCGCACTTTCTCTCCCAACTCCAAACCGACGCAGGCTGGCAAGACGCCTTAAGGATTCAGAATCAGTCGGCATGAACACATCGCATTGGCGCTCCTTTGGAACTCCAGGAAGGACTCCACCAAACTGACTCCTCTAGAACAGTCCCATCTTTCCGGCTGTGCCCGATGCATCACCGGATTAAACCTCTGTAATCAGTCGAAGACGCTCGAAGAAGCCGAGCGCCGCTACAAGGTATTTGTCATCAACAGTTAACTGGGTCTCCTAATGAGTGCGTGATACGCTAACTCCGTTTCGTACTGTCTCTCCCGACACGACCAACGCAAACTGAATAACAATTTCAATGAGCTGCACTCAAAAGGACGTTCTTTTAAGCGAGTATCGTGACACTGTCGCCGGGTATATCCGCATCGTGAAACGACTGAAAGCTAAAACTCCCGCCTTATCGCCGGTCGATTTTGACAGCTTGAGGGCCGAGGCGAAGGATTGCCTAGTGAAGTGCAAAGCTGCCCAACGGCTGCTTCAGCAGCACGTCGCTCAACATCACTGCTGAATCGTCAGGATCTCAAACAAATTAAACACGACTCTTTTCTCTCCCCGTCATCAGTGAAACTCCACCACACACCTGCTGCGTGCGCGTTCTCCGCGCCACATCCGGCAACCGGCCCTAACGGGTCGGGAGTCTCGCTGACCCAAGAAAGCTCGTCAAGTGATCTTCCGAAGAGCCGAACGATGCATGGGTAAGTTTCTTGCACTGCGGGCCTAACTCTCACTAAAATTTTCTGTACGAATCCGAACGCTTTTTGAGGGACTGATGTATGAGTGGCGAGGTTAAGTTTCGGATTAATACCCCAACGATTGCCTTGTTCAATGAGAAAGAGCGACAGGTAGCCCGCACGATTCCTGGCGGCGCTGAAGTCATTGTTAGTGATGAAAATGCCCTCCAGGAGAATAAGCTCATCGAAGTGCAGTGGGCAGAGAAGCGGGTCAGAATGTTTGCCCAGGACATTCGCGCACGGGGAGAACGGGTTAGCTCAGTCTCTTGACAAGCCATTTTTCGGGTCTCTCTTGAGCTGGCGCTGGTCGTCCATCCAATCGAGGATTGCCTGCCGGGTGATCGGCCCCTTGCCGTCAGCGAACACTCACCAAATCGGCCCATATCCCTGCGAAATGCTATTTCCCAAACCTTTGCAGCCTTGCATTGGTCTGGCATCTTCCACACGTCAAAAAGGACCTCCCGAAGAACTGATCCAACATGAGAGCCACCTTTATTTCACCCATGCTCCTGCTTCGGCGGGAAACGCTACCGCAGGGCCCGGAGTGGCACTACGAACTGAAGCACGATGGTTATCGAGCCATCGCGTTCAAGTCCGATGGAAGGCTCCATCTCCGATCCCGGAACAATAAAGACTTCTCGAAGCAATATCCGCAGCTCCTGAAGGGGCTGGAAGAACTGCCTGACGAAACGGTCATCGATGGAGAAGTCGTTGCCTTCAATGAATCCGGTAGACCGTCGTTCAATGTTTTACAGAATTCCGCAACTGGCAAAGCCGAACTCGTCTACTACGTTTACGATGTGATGGTCCTGGCCGGAAAAGACGTCATGTCCGAACCTCTTGACAAACGCAGGATGATGCTCGAAAAGAAAGTACTACCCAAGCTCAAGGAGCCTGTCCGCTATTCCCAAAATCTCGATGCGCGTCTCGACGATCTCATCAGTTCTGTCAAAGCGACAGGTCTTGAAGGTCTGGTCGCGAAGAAGGGTTCGAGCCGATATGAACCGGGCATCCGATCCGGTGCATGGGCAAAAGATGCGAATCCAGACCGGACAAGAATTCGTCATCGGGGGCTACACGCTGGGGGGAACCACGTTCGATGCGCTCGTCTTTGGATACTACGAGGGAACGCAACTGTTGTATGCAGCACGCACTCGCAATGGATTCACACCCGGCTTAAGAGCAGCACTCTTTAGAAAACTGCGGTCGCTGGAAATCTTGGAGTGTCCTTTTGTGAATCTACCTCAGACGAAAAAGGGCCGGTGGGGACAAGGCCTGACCGCCGAGAAGATGAAGGAGTGTCGCTGGGTGAAGCCGGATTTAGTCGGGCAGTTCAAATTTCTGAATGGACCGGGGACGATCACCTGCGGCATTCTCGGTTCATCGGATTGCGGGAAGACAAGAATCCCCGAGAAGTGGTTCGCGAACGCCACGAGAGCTAACCCTTCGGGCTTCGCTTCTTAGTAGTTTTCCTCGCCTTTGTGGAGGCCACACTTTTGGGAGATGTCTTCTTTCTCGAGCCAGACTTGGATTTCCGGACTCGAGACTTTGTTGGCTTCGTGCGCTCTTCCTGTTTAGTCGCTTTACTTCTGGAGGTCACCAACGCCGCAAGTTTTCCCGCGGCTTTGCCGATTGTCGCCGCGGCCTTTATCAAGACACCGTTTGTGTCTGGGGGAGCAACTTTTTTCTTCGCCATGCGATCCAATTTAAAGGTTACCGAGCAACCAGCCAAGGACGAACAGAACTACTATTCCCGCCACAACGAGATAAGTAACGATTCCCGCCACATTCGACCGGCCTGTTTTCCCATTGTATTTGGTTCCACAAGGAGTGCACTTCACATGACTAAGTAGTTTGGGGCCAACAAGGCCACCCCACCAGGTGAAGGTGACTGCGATCGCGTCAGTGCAGTGGCATTTCGGGCACGAGGCATAAACCGACATAGCTCTTTCTCCTTTGTAGGAGGCTAGCCCGGGGTCATGGGCAATTCAACGACCGGCATGACCAGGTGAGTTGAGCTTGCGTAGAGGGGGTGACGATATTACTCGCGCTGAATGGGCATGGATTGTGTTGCCACACATGAAGCTTCGGTTGGAATCAAACCACGGCGCACCGCAGTTCACTACCGGATCCTCGCCGGCAATTCTCCTCAAGCATGAGCCTGACGAAGTAGTCCTGACAGAACGCGGACGGCGTTCGAACTGCCAGCGATCTTGTCCGATAAACGTCGGTCGAGCCGCAGGCCGGAATTGGGGTAGAGGCGAAAGTCTGAAAATCCCCCGCGAGCTGCATCCATATATATAAGGATGGGCTTGCCATACCATACATTTGTTCGGTATATACATCGACTGAGGTTCGCGCCATGGTGTTTTGCAGAGAGTGCAAACAGCAGGTCGAGGACTGCGTGCACTTCGTCGCGCCGCTCCTCGTCCCCGCTGTTCAGGTCTACGATCCGAAAGTGCAAACGCTTGCCTACCAGGCGAAGGATCACATCCTGGAGATCACCTTCAAGAATGGACAGGTCTGGCAACTCTTCGGCCTGAAGCCTGACATCTACGACGAGCTTCTCCATGCCACGCTTTCGTCGTTTCTAAAGTTCATCGCGCATCGCTACAAGGCGGCACCGGTACGGAGGTCTACCGCGTTCAAGCAGGAATGCCCATCATGCAAGCGACCGATGACGGAGCAACATCGAACGACAGGTGGTGCGTTGCGCATCTTGTGGAAATGCCTTCCATGCAATCAGACCCTATGGCGAAGCTATGCGACGGAGTCGGTGCGAGAGCGTGGGAAGCGTTAAGATTTCATCGTCCGAAGACAGCAAAGACACGAACGAACTCATCTGCGATGACGAGAGCCAACTTCATTCCACCTATGCTTCTGCTTCGAAAGGAAAGGCCGCCCGAGAGGCCGGACTGGCGTTACGAATCGAAACACGGCGGGCATCGCGCCTTCGCCTTCAGGCCGATAGCGCCGCCTATCCTCGATCCGCAACAATACGGGTTTCCGAACGAGAACACGGGCTGTTGGATTTAACAGGCGTCTATTCCAGCCCGAATCTCGCTCTGCAGTTCCGTCGCCTCTTCCATGACTGGTTTCAGTAGTGCGAGCCACTGCTCGTACTGCATCGTGACCTCGGTGCCGTCTTTCGCGTCAAGAGTCCTCAAGAGGCTTTGAAGAGAATCCACGATATTACTCAGTCGGATCGCGTGTTCGTCGGTCAATACAGACTTGATGACGCTCAACCTTTGCCTCCCGTGCGAAACTTCGCAATTAGTTGTCGGTCATCGACATCTGGAAAGCATCCTTCGAGGAGTCCAATGAAAACGGCGTTATTAAACTAGAGCCCGTGCTGTTTTTCAAAGGAAAATCGTCGGAGGTCTTGCAGTCGTCAGTCCGTTAGGTCTATTTCTTTCTTGGACGACCGCCTGCGCGGACTTTTCTCATGCCTTGAATCTGCCGGTAGTAGTCCGGCCCTCGCTTCTTTGCGAGCGCCTTACCGGCAATTTCGGCACAGCGGCTAAGGACTCTCTTGTCGGAGATGGCCGCGCCACATTTGTTGCACTTCAGCATCAGTTCAATCAACCTACAGAGTCGGAGAGTGAAGCACGACCCTGGCAATCTCGTCAAATCAGATACGTCCCTCGCTTGTTTTTCTTCTCCTCACGCAGCGACCACGAAAACCACTCGAAAGTGTCTTTTCATATGTGGCTCACCTCGCGTCGTAGGACGCCACAAGACGTTTTTTCTTCCACGAAAAGGTATCACTATCCCTCGTAACCTTTACTCCCGGGCGGACGTATAAAAAAGATGATAATAGCGGCTCTAATTCGAAGAAATTGCTGGACTTCCGCGTGCGTCGGAAATATTCTTCGAGGCATTGTCGGTCACTAAATCATTGAAACAAAACTTGACTATGAAGAGATCCATAATTCTCTGCGCTGCGCTTGTCCTGATCACCGTCTCCCCGGCTGCTCCGCAAACCCGAATCGCTGCACAAACTCCGGTGCAATCGCCCGCAACTGCAGCGAATTCCTCCGAGCAATACCGCACGATGGTCGCGACCTATTGCGCGACTTGTCACAGCTCTCAGGCGAAGATGGGCGGACTTGCCCTCGACACCTTGAGTCTGGATGCCGTCGGCAAAGACGCGGCGACTTGGGAAAAGGCGGTTCGGAAACTGCGCGGCCGATTGATGCCGCCGCCTGGCGCAAAGCAGCCGGAGCAAAAGGAAGTGGACTCGCTTATCGGATATCTCGAAGCGAAACTCGACGCCAACACGACGCTGCCTCATTCCTCGTTCGTCGAGGTCCAGCGGATGAGCCGTACGGAATACATCGCGTCCGTAAAGGCGTTGGTAGGTGTCGATGTGAAATCGAAGGACATCCTGCCCCAGGACACTACGATTCTTGGCTTCGACAACATCGCGTCCGGGTTGGGTGTTTCTCCGACATTCGTCGAACAGTATGTCGAGGCGGCGCGCGTCATCGCGAAGCAGGCCGTAGGCGATATCAATCTCGACGATGCCACCTATCTCGCAGGCGCCAACCGCGGCGGTGAAGCCATGCCGCTCGGATTGCGGGAAGGCGGTATCCGGGTGAAGCACAACTTCTCGGCCGACGGCGAATACCGTTTTCAGATTCACTTCCCCGACCAGACGCTCGGGCTTTACACAGCCAACCTTGAAAACGAAGCGACCGTTGTTCTCTTGATTGACGGCAAAGTGGTGTTCAAGAAAGCGATCGGTGGCGTCGACGATTTGATGTTGAACAACCGGAAGGCCGGCGACGGGCGTGCGCAGATTCAGGCTCGGTTCGACAAGATACCGATTCAGGTTCAGGCCGGCATGCGCGAAGTCGTGGTTGGGTTTGTGGAGCGTTCCAGATTTGAGTCCACCTCCTATTTGGCCGGCGGCGGATTGGGCGGTGGCGCCGTATTCGCCGGTAGTGGCGGCCTACAACCCCTCTTCCGAGATGACGCCAACTCTTTCGTCCAAATCAAAGGTCCCTACAATCCGCAGGGCGTTTCCACTCTGAGTCGCTCCTTGATTTACGTCTGCGATCCCAAGAAAGCAGGCGAAGCGCCTTGCGCGAAGCAGATTGCGGAAAACCTCGCGCGCCGCGCTTTCCGCCGGCCGACGACGGAAGAGGATCTGGCCTCCCTGATGCCGTTCTATGAAGCAGGCCGGAAAGAGAAAGACTTTGATCGAGGAGTCGAACGACTCGTCGCAGGTGTGTTGGCGAATCCCGAGTTTCTCTATCGCGCCATTCGAGGACAGCAAACTGCCGCGACAAGAACCGGCGAGGTTGCTCTCACAGACTACGAACTCGCGACGCGGCTGTCCTACTTCCTGTGGAATACGGGCCCGGATGACCAACTGTTCAAGCTTGCCGCAACGAAGGAACTGAGCAAGCCCGCAGTGCTGGATGCTCAGGTCAAGCGCATGCTTGCAGATCCGCGAGCCGCCAGCCTTGCCACCAACTTTTCAATGAAGTGGCTCGGCCTGGACGGTCTCGAAAACATCAAACCGGATCAGCAGATCTATACGGGCTTCGACGATCAATTGAAAAAGGATCTGGTTACCGAGGCCCAGACGTTTATTCAGAGCGTCCTGCTCGAAAACCGGCCGCTCGTTGAACTGCTCACGTCGGATCGGACCTATCTGAACGATCGAATCGCGCGGCACTACGGCATCACGGACGTCACCGGCAGCCAGTTCCGATGGGTGAAACTCACCGACAAGAACAGATTCGGGTTGTTGGGCAAGGGCGCGGTCCTGATCAAGACGTCATACCCCGATCGCACGTCGCCCGTTTTGCGGGGTGCGTGGGTACTCGACAAGATCATTGGAACGCCCCCGACTCCGCCGCCACCGGGTGTGGAAACGGACCTCAATCAAAAGGCCGGCGAAACGCCGAAGACCGTGCGCGCGCGGTTGGAACAACACCGCGCCAATGCGACCTGTCGTCAATGTCACGGTGTGATCGATCCGATGGGTTTGGCTCTTGAGAACTTTGACGCAGTCGGGCAGTTCCGCACGACCGACAGTCGGGCGGCTAATGCACCGATCGATGCGAGCACAGTCCTGACGTCGGGCCGCACCATCGACGGGCCTGCAGAGTTGCGCGAGTTCCTGTCGAGCGATCCGTCAAGATTCGCGTTGTCGTTCGCGGAAAAACTGATGATGTACTCCGTCAATCGTCCGCTGGAGTACTCCGATATGCCGCAGGTGCGCGCTGTCGTGCGTGGCGCGGCCAAAGACAGCTACACGCTCTCTTCACTCGTTCAAGGTATCGTTCGTTCCGATGCATTTCTCAAACAGGGTCCTGCTCCCGCTCCAAAGGCGGCCGGGACGAAGGTTGCCAACTAAGTAGAGGAGATCCCCATGTTTATTTTCAAGAAACATATTTCCCGAAGGACAGCGATCAAAGGCGCCGGAGTGACGTTGGGGTTGCCATTCCTGGAGGCCATGGTGCCTGCCGCAACAGCACTCGCGCAGACAGCGGCCAATCCGAAAATTCGCGCGGGGTTCTTCTACATTCCTCACGGCGCTGTTCAGCATGACACCAAGTTCGGGGCTGAGGGCGATCTGTGGACACCTAAAGGAAAGGGCGCGGACTTCAAGCTGAACAAGATCACGGCGTCGCTGGAGCCCTTCAAGAAATATGTGACGTCGATCGGTAACCTTGAGAACAACAACGGCTCGGGCGTGCACACGCGGAACCCGGGCACTTGGTTGAACTGCGCGCAGAACACCACGACGATCGATCAGATCATTGCCAAGAAGGTCGGTCAGGAAACGGCGATGCCGACCTTGGAACTGGCCTCGGAAACAAACAACCAGCAAGCGGCCGGCTCCGGGACCGCCACGACGCTCTTGTCGTTCCGCGACGCCAACACGTCGCTTCCTGCGGAATACAACCCGAAGAAGATCTTCAACGCGCTGTTCGGGACAACGACGCCGAAGGAGCGCGTCATGAACGCACGCGAGTCGGATAGCCTGCTCGACATGATTCTGGCGCGCACCAAGGCGTTCCAGGCGCAGTTGGGGCCCACCGATCGTGCAAGGATGGAGGAGTATCTGGAGAGCGTGCGCGAAATCGAACGACGGACGGGAATCATCGCGGCCACGGATATCTCCAGCATGAAGATCCCCGAACGCCCCGTCGGCGTGAACGACAAGTTCGACGAACAGGTTGATCTCATGTTCGATCTGCTCGCAATCGCGTACCAGGCGGATATTACTCGTGTCGCCACGTACCTGATGGTGGCTGAAGGCACGAACCAAACCTACAACCACGTGGGTGTGGCCGATTCGTTCCATCCCATTTCCCACCACGCCAATGAGCCGGAGCGGATTGCCAAGGTTTCGCAGATTCAGACCTGGCACATGGAACGCTTCGCCACCTTCCTGCAGAAGATGGCGTCCACCAAAGACGGCGACGGCACGTTGCTGGATCACTCGGTCTTCATGTACGGATCGAACATGGGGAACAGCGACAAGCACAGCAACTGGCCGATTCCTACCGTCATCGTCGGCGGCGGTAACGGCAAGATGAAGATGGGGGGCCAGCACATCGACTTTGCGCAGAGAACGCCCCTGGCCAATGTGCTCCTCACGGTGCTGCACAAGTTCGGAATCGAACAGGAAAAGATTTCCGACAGCACGGGCATCATTTCGGATCTCTAGGATTCAGGAGGCTCCCTTGGATCGCAGACAAGTACTTAAAGGTGCGATGACGGGGGCGCTCGCGCTCTGGGCGTCTCCGTCGCTTCGTGCCGCTCAACAAGCGAGCGCGGCCGCAGGCGTAAAGAAGGTCACTGACAGGGTTTCGGTCATCGATGCGGGAACGAACGTTATTGTGTTGTCCGGTGCCGATGGTCTTTTGTTGGTCGACACCGGCGCTCCGAAGTCGGGCGACAGACTCGCCGCGGCGCTCAAGGGCATCGCGGCAAATTCGAAGGTCACCACCGTTTTCAACACGCACTACCACCTGGATCAAACCGCCAACAACGAATTGTTCTCCGCGGCGGGCGCAAAGATCATCGCCCATGACCGCACCCTCCAATGGATGGCGAACGAGTACTGGATCCCTGAAGAAGTGCGTTATGAGAAGCCCCGGCCCAAGGCGGCATGGCCCACTCAAACGTTCTTCAACAAGGAAGCCCTCAAGGCGGGCGACGAGCAAATCGAATACGGCTACCTTCTCGATGCGCACACTGGCGGTGACCTGTATGTGTTTTTCAAGAACGCCAACGTCCTCGCGGTCGGCGATGTTGCGTCTCCCGTGAAGGATCCGGAACTGGACTGGATCACCGGTGCGTGGATCGGCGCCCGAGTCACCGCGATGGACCTGCTGCTCAAGATCAGCAACGAGAAGACGCAATTCATTCCGGGTACGGGTCCGGTCATGACCCAGGCGGAGTTCA
>Ga0157379_10004071_pt1 | contig 12472 bp, 12 predicted proteins | sample S25metaG_FD_121802 | JGI IMG/M metagenome (GOLD analysis project Ga0157379, IMG submission 121802) | Switchgrass rhizosphere microbial communities from Kellogg Biological Station, Michigan, USA - S2-5 metaG | ecosystem: Host-associated > Plants > Roots > Rhizosphere > Soil | place: USA... | reverse complement strand
GACGTGGACTGCTTTGTTTCTGTTGCTTCAGCCAATTCTTTTGCTGGACTTGATGGGGCAATTCGGCAGGTGGCATCAATGCCGTCTCCCAGTTCTACGCGAGCGTGTCCGCCCGAAACCTCGCCCATACGTCCCGTGACCACATCGCCTACTTTATGTTCGGCGATATATTCATCGAGGCTAGTGGGAACAAGTTGCTTCATGCCCAGGCGCAACAGCCGCTTCGGCGTGTCTACGAAGAGGATTTGCGCTTTTACCAGTTGTCCAACCTTCAATACATCCTGGGGATACTCAATGCGTTTTTCGGCGCTGATATCGCTGACGTGAATCATTCCCTCAATGCCTTCGGCTAGTTGGACGAATGCGCCGAACTTGGTGAGACTGGTGACTGGTCCTTCAATCACGGAGCCTGCGGGAAAACTCTGCGCAACGTTGGTCCACGGATCTCCCAGAGCCTGCTTGAGCCCGAGAGCAATGCGGTGTTCTGCCTGCTTAACGCCCAGAACCACAACTTCCACACTCTCGCCGGATTTCAATACGTCGCTGGCGATTCTGACTTTCTTGGCCCACGACATCTCCGAAACATGAATCAAGCCTTCGATTCCGGGCTCGAGTTCCACGAAGGCCCCGAACTCGAGTACGCGTGTGACCGTGCCCCGCGCCCGCTCGCCGAGTTTGTATTTTTTTACCGCCGAATCCCAGGGATCCTTCAGCAGTTGCTTCATGCCCAGCGAGATGCGCCGCTTCTCGGGATCCAGCTTGAGCACTTTTGCTTCGACTTGCTGTCCCACCGCGAGTACGTCCGCGGGTTTGTTGATGTGGCTCCAGGCGATCTCGCCAACATGCAGCAGGCCGTCCACTCCGCCGAGGTCCACGAAGGCGCCGTAGTCGGTGAGGCTGCGGACCGTGCCGCGAATTATTTCGCCTTCGCGTATCTCCGAGTAGCGGCGTTCTTTCACGCCGCGCTCCTCTTCTTCGGCGAGGGCCCGCCGGTCGACCACTATATCTTCATGGGTAGCATCGAGCTTGATAATTCGGCAGCGGATTTCCTGCCCAACCAACTTTTCCATCTCGGCTGCCTCACGTACGCCGCTTCGCGAGGCTGGCATAAAAGCGCGCACTCCAACGTCCACGCTGAAACCGCCCTTGACTACGGCGGTGACGGTTCCGACTATCGTCGCTTTGTCGGCGAAGGCCTGCTCCAACGATGACCAATCCGTGGGCTGCGCGATTTTTTGGCGGGAGAGTTCGTAGTAGCCCTCCAGATCGCGGCCCTTGACCGAAACCGGCATCTTGTCGCCCGGCTTCACAACTTCGCCTTGGAACGCGGCCAGCCGAATGATGCCTTCAGTCTTGAATCCAATGTCAACGAAGACCGACTCATCAGAAATGGCTATCACCGTGCCTTCGAGCTGCTTTCCACCGTCTTCTTTCTTGCGGGAATGGGTTTTCTCGTACTGCGAGAGAATGTCTTCGAATGACTCGTTGGATTCGGCGACAGGATTGGATTCCGGAATGCTTGGGTTCGGCATGAGAGGTAATGGACTCGTCGTGAAATGAATTCTGTCTAGGATAGCATCTGGTTCGCGTGTACCCGCTCTCGGGAGAACGAAACGCCGCCAAAAACTGCCGGGTAGATCGCCGCCGGACATTGTACAATCTGGGGCTTGGCTGGCCGGTAGATTATCGAACGCGGGGCTTCCGATCATGGAAGTGGTTTCCGGTAGTATCCACCCGAAAACAAACTGGACCGCCTAGCCGTGGCCTACACCTACTATGAAGGCAAGCGCCTCCATCGCTTTCCAGATACTCCCATCACCGAAGAATCGATGGTGTGCTCCGCTGACTACCCTTACCACGGACCCAGAAAGCTCTTTTCCGGGGGCGGCGGGCTTACCTCCACGGCAGCGGATTACCTGCGGTTTTGCCAAATGATTTTGGAAGGGGCGAAGGTGGGAGACACTCAGCTTTTGAGCCGCAAGTCAGTGGAGTTGATGACGCACGATTAACTGGGAAAGATTGAGCCCGACCTGGGATTCGGATTGGGCTTTGGCATTGACGGTGTAAAGGCGCCGCTTTCCGAACTGGGCTCGCCCGGGGAGTACACCGAGGGTGGCGTTTCCTACACCGCATTCACGATTGACCCGAAGGAACAGATGATTGTGATCTTCCTGGGGCAATTGCATCCTACCGGAGATCTAACCCTCGACCGTGAGGTCGAAGTGCTGGAAAATCAGGCAATCATCGACTAAGTTTAATGCCCATGAGTCTCCCTTACGCTATTTCGAAATATTCTCTCCTCTTAGTTTTTATCGCGGTCTCCGCAATTGCGGCAGACAAAATGTCAGCGCCGCAGTTGATCGAATTGGCCAAGTCCAACGACGCGCGCCTGCCAGACGCCATCCGCGGCAGCTTCGAAGTCAAGGACCTTAAGGAAGGAACAGCCTGGGCCGGCCGGGGCCCGGATTTCTTTTTTGCCACTCAGGCGCCCTCGCGGCCGGCGCTCGTTATTGACGGCGCTCCCGGGCTGCAAATGCAGCAACTCGCGGGATCCGATCTCTGGTACTCGGCGGCCCAGATCGAGCCCGTCGGCCGACTGCATTCGTTCTACTACCTGGTCAACGGCGCGAAGTTCGGGGGCAAGTTGGATCTGCCGGCATTCGGTCCTCTTTCCTATCTGCAACCCGGCGTTCCATCCGGCACACTGTCGGACAAGATCGTTCATACCAGCAAGATCTACGACGGGATGAAGAGCGAATATTGGATTTATGTCCCGGCGCAATATGATCCGAAAACGCCGGCCGCAGTCATGGTCTTCCAGGATGGCGGCGGCTACACCGTTCGTGATGGAAACAATCCCACGCTCAATGTCCTCGACAATCTGATTGCGCAGAAAAAGATTCCCGTAATGATCGCCGTGTTCATTAATCCCGGCGACATCACTGACTCTCCGGGCACTCCGACCTACAATTTCGTGAAGGCCTACTCGGACAAGTGGCACCGCACACTTAAAGATTCAATGCGCAGCACGCTGTATGACACCGTGAGCGACCGCTACGTCCGCTTTCTGCGGGATGAAATTCTTTCGGATGTCCAGGCCCGATACAACCTTCGCAAGGATGCCTACAGTTGGGCGATCACCGGGCTATCGTCGGGAGGCATCTGCTCTTTCAATGCCGCGTGGCAGATGCCCGATCGTTTCAGCCGCGTGATTTCGTGGATTGGCAGCTACGCCAGCATCCAGTGGAAGGAAGACCCGGGCGTTCCCGATGGAGGCCAGGACTATCCCGAGAAAGTATTGCGCGAATCCCGACGCAATCTTCGGGTATGGCTACAGGATGGATACGAGGACCAGGAGAATGACCGCTACGGAAGCTGGCCGCTGGCCAATATCCGCGTGGCCAACGCGCTGAAGCTGAAAAACTACGACTTTCATTTCAGTTTCGGCAAGGGCACGCACAACTCCGCCCAGGGCGCGGCTGAATTTCCCGAAGAGATGATCTGGCTCTGGCGAGATTACGATCCTGCAAAGAACGAGCAGACCTACGACATGGAGCCGTCGGAAAGGGCCAAGCCCCTGTTCCGCGTAGCAATCGCAAATCGCGATGCGGAGTAGGGGAAGCATGTGGTCGTGGGCGACTCGAACGCGGAGCAATCTTACGGGTGCGCCGGCAGAGTTTGATTTGGGCGACATTGAAAACAGTCGCCGTCCCGTGACGGATGTTGTCGAGCCCACATTTCTCAGTGCAGAACGGGAGTGGCATTGGTGGCAACGCACACCCATTTGCCGTCTTTGTACAACCAGGTATCCACGAAGCGCTCGCGCCGCACGTAACTCTTACCGCCTTCGACTCCCTTGGCGCGAAATACCCCGGTCGAGATAGCAGTATTGCCAAACACATGTACGCTCATGGATTCCGGCGAGACTTGCTGCTCCTGAGAGTTGTTTCGGGTCGCCTTTACGCCTGCCAAAAACTCGGCCTTGCTCTGGACGGAGCCGTCATCGTTGATCAGCACGACCTCGTTGTCGAGGATTGAGTCCAGCGCGCGAACATCCCCAGCCTTGTATGCCTGGTTCCAGGCTTTCTCCAGCGCGATGATTTTGGACCGCACAGCGGATTCGGAATCGTTTTGTGCCCGCGCAAACAAGCTCATCGTGCAGGTCACGATCATCAAGCAAGCGCTCACTCTCATCGTGGAGCCTCCTGACGTTGCGTATGGCTATGCAGTATAGGGCAAGCTGATCTTTTCTCTCATAGGGAGGTATCCAGGAAGGAATTCCGGGTGCCAGGCGGTGTCGGTGGTGGTTCAAGATCTCGGCGGTGAGGTGCTCGGTTGCCGGCTACTGTACAGGCGCATCCTGCTTCCTGAAGTGATCCAGAATCGCTTCCGCCTGAGATCGGGTAACCACAGATGAAAGCGCCGCTGAGTCCGCCTGCTTGATCGCCTGCACGCTGCCAAAATGTTGGAGCAGCCGCCGGGTTGTACTCTCGCCCACGCCGGGGATCTCGCGCAGCTCAGTAGCGCGGTCGCGCAGCTGGCGCCGCTTGCGATGAAAGGTGACGGCAAACCGGTGGGCTTCGTCGCGGATCAATTGCACCAGATGTAGCACGGGCGAGTGATGATCGAGCGCGATCGGTTCGCTCTCCTGCCCGTAGACATAGATAATTTCTTCGCGTTTGGCGATCGCTGCCAGCGGCTGATTGATGATCTCCAGCGCCTCGAGCGCTTCGGCAGCGGCATGTAGCTGGCCCAGGCCGCCGTCGATCAGCACCAGGCTGGGCATCTTCTTTTGCTCTTCCTGAATACGCTTGTACCGCCGCGTGACCACTTCGCGCATGGAGGCAAAATCGTCCACGCCAATCACGTCGCGGATGATGAACTTTCGGTAATCCGACTTCTTCATCTGGCCGTCTTCCCACACCACCATCGAAGCCACAGTCTCGGCTCCCTGGATGTGAGAGATGTCGAAGCACTCGATGCGATGTGGCCGCTCCGGCAAACCGAGCGCGTCCTGCAACGCTTCCTGGACCACTTTCGCGTTGGGTTTCATCACCCGGAATCGCTGATCGTAGGACTGCTTGGCGTTGTTGCCGGCCAGGTCAAGAAGCCCTCGCTTGTCCCCACGCTGCGGCACCAGGATGTGGACTCGCGTGGGGCGAGCGCCCTCGCTCGCCGCTTGCTCGGAGAGCAGATCCTGCAGAGCTTCTCGGTCCTCAAAGTCCACTGGCACGTAAATATTCCGCGGAACGTAAGGCTGGCCGATGTAAAGCTGGTTTAGGAAAGCCGAAAAGAATTCGCCGGGGTGGAATGACTCGGTGGAGTGATGGGTGTCATCGCCCGTCATGTCCTCAGGCTGGGTTGCCGAGCTTTGCTCGGCCGGGGTGGTGGGGGCACCCGCGGCTACGTGGTCTCTGGCGACTTCCGGCAGATCTTCCCAGAAAAACTCTCGCCGGTCCAGCACTTTGCCGCCGCGCATGTGGAAGAGGTTTACCGCCAGCATCCCGTTTTCGTAGTGGTAACCGAAGACGTCGGCGTCGTCGCCTTCGACCGCGGCAATGCGCTGCTTTTCCTGCAGCTGTTCCACCGTGGAAATCAGGTCGCGATATTTCGCTGCCCGCTCGTACTCTTCGGCTTCCGCGGTCTGTTCCATGCGCTGGCGCAGGGAACGCAACAGTTCGGTGGGCCGGCCTTCGAGAAACATTTTTACGTCGCGCACCGCTTCCTGGTAGATCTCGGGTGTGGTCAATCCTTCCACGCAGGGTCCCTGACAACGTTTGATGTAGTACTGCAGACATGGACGCGGGTGATAGCGCGTGAGGTCAACCCTGCAGGACGGGACCATGAAGTGCCGGTGGATCAGGTCCACGATGCGATACGCCAGATTTGCCGGAAAATACGGACCGTAGTAGGCGCTGCCCTCCTTGCGCAAACGGCGCGTGACGTAAACGCGGGGAAAGCGCTCGCCCAAGGTGAGCTTTACGTATGGATAAGTCTTGTCGTCACGCAGAAGAATGTTGAAGCGCGGTTTCTTCTGCTTGATCAGGTGGTTCTCAAGCGCCAGTGCCTCTCTGTTGTTAGCCACGACGATGTAATCAACGTCCACCGCCTCGCGCACCAGGGAATCAGTCTTGGCATCCTCCCATCGCCCCTCGCGGAAGTATGAAGACACGCGGCTGCGCAGATTGTTGGCCTTGCCAACGTAAATAGCTTCCCCTTCGGCGTTCTTGTAGAGATACACGCCAGCGGAGGTCGGCAAGCTGCGGATTTTGGCCAGAAGGTCCATTTCGTCTATCTATTTTAGATGAGTCCGGTTGGAATGGTTGGCGGCACTCCTCCGGAGTCGATGTGACCTCGTTACACCGGCACGAAAAACAGCGCGAGAGTGTGGCCGAGGGCGCAAGCCCTGGGGCAACGCCACCACATGCGAAGCCCCGAAGGGGCGCAGGAAGCATTCCCCGATATCGCGCCTTGCTTTGTGTTGTCGGTGCGTTGTGAGGACAGAGACCAATTACCGGATAAATTTCTCATGTGCTACAAAAAGGTCTTATGGGATGCTCACCTCATGTGCTTTCCACTGGTTGCTGGACTGGCTGTCCGGGATACTAAGTCGAACCGGCCTGCCAGTTCGTCAGATCGCCCGCTTGCAACAAGCAAATGCGATGACGGAAAACGGAAGCCAGCGATTCATGTGTCATGCAGGAATGAGCGATGGGTCAAAAAATCTGTCCTCACGCAAAGGCTTATCGCGACGATGAAGTAACCGGCGGACACGATTTGCGCACCCCCTGCATAAAGCTGCACCATATAAAATTTCCTCAGTTCGTAGCGCCTTTGCACGAAAGTCGCTGGCCGGTCGCGCCCGTCGCGACGCCTGAAACCTCGTAAGTTCCCTATCATCAGCATGTTAGACGCAAGGACCCGCATTTCCACTGTTGGCATCTTCCGTGCTCTTGTTACAATGCGAACGCGATAGAAGCCCTCCCCGGCTAACCGCGTGGACAGATTTTAGAATCAAAGAAGCTGAGTTTCGCGAGATGAGTGAGGAAGGAGCCCTCCTACAATGAATCGCACTTCGTTAATCGTTCTACTGGCGACAAGCATGGCGGCCACGGTCGGATGCGCCAGCAAGAACTACGTCCGTCAAGAGACCACGCCGCTGATCAACAAGACGAATGAGCTCGATGATCTGACTGCCAAGAACACCAACGCCATCAAAGACGTGGATGCACGCGCGCAGGCCGGCATTCAAGAAGTAACGGCCAAGGCAGCGGCGGTTGACCAGAAGGCGCAAGCCGCCGCCGAGCAGGCGGGACAGGCCCAGACCCAGGCTGACAACGCCGTCCATCGCGTTGATTCGCTGCAGAACACCGTGGCCAATCTGGACAACTATCGCGTAGTCACCGAAACCGCCGTGCATTTCGGTTTCGACAAGGACAACCTGACCAAGACCGCGCAGGAAGCTCTTGACCAGCTTTCCGCCGACGTCGCCAACACCAAGGGTTACATCATTACTGTCGAAGGCGGCACGGACTCAGTGGGCGACGCGGAATATAACTACGCCTTGAGCGAGCGCCGCGCTGATTCGGTCATTCAGTACCTGGCTTCGAAGCACAGCATCCCGGCGCACAAGATTTATCTGATTGGGCTGGGCAAAGACAAGCCGGTAGAGCCGAACACGACGCGCGACGGACGCGCCAAGAACCGTCGGGTGGACGTTCGCCTCATGACCAATTCGGGTGACGCAACTCCAGCGCAGCAGGCTCCGACAGCCGCAGCTCCGCCGTCCATGTAAATTTCGGCAAGGATTTTCAAACTACCTCCAGCTGCTCCACATCCCCCGTGGAGCAGCTATTTTTTTCAGACGTCGGACATCAGCCGCCGGACCTCGGGCTTCAGACCTCCGAGTTCAGACGTCACAAAGCACTATTGAGGCTTTTGATTTAGTGGAAGTCCGACGCCCGGCGCCGGTTTTCAGCGTTACAATAAGTTGATGCGGCAACTGATTTTTCTGCTGGCGGCCTGCCTATTCCTGGTTGTTCCCGGTGCGGGACAGGGCGGTGAAGGCGAAAGGGACGCCAATCAAAACCAGCCTCCTCCGCGTTCCGAGCGGAGCAAGGAAGCTGGGGAGAGTTCTAGCCGCGACAGCCAAATCGATCTGAGCCCGCCCAGCAACGACGCCAAGGACCATCCCAACAGCACTCTGCCTCGGGACGAGGACGATAGTGCTTCCGCCGACGTATCGGAGTTCCACTCTTTCGATCCGCATCGGGCCGCGAAGGACATCGAGGTCGGTGATTTCTACTTCAAGAAGAAGAATTACCGCGCGGCCCTTGAGCGCTACCGCGAGGCGCTGTTCTACAAACCCAATGACGCCTTCGCCAATTTTCGCATGGCGCAGGCCTTCGAAAAGCTGGCCCGACTCGACGAAGCCGTCGAACACTATGAGCAGTATTTGAAAGTTCTGCCCAACGGTCCACAGGCAGAAGAGGCAAAGAAGGCTCTCGAGAAACTCAAGGCAAGTCCTCCCTCAGAAAAAAATCAAGCCAAGCAATGACCTCACAGCCCTGTCATGCTGAAGGGGAATCTTTCCATTCGCTCGAGAATGGAAAGATGGAGTCGAAGGCCCCTATGATCATCTCCGAAGCAGCGATCTATTTCTCCACCCGAATAAAATCCCCGCTGGACGCATTCACCGCCACTTTTAGCTTGTGATCATCGCGGGTGACGCCGTAAATCACATGCCAGATAAGCTCGTTGGTCGCTGAACTCCAATCGAGCACGTAGAGAGTGGGAGTATCCGGGGTCTTGGCCAGAAGTTTATCGCCGCCGTGCTTCTGGGCCACATCGAGCGCTTTGTCCGAGTCCACCTTGAGGAAAGCGACGTCGAAAATCTGGGTGTTGGTGTTGGTCGGACTATAAGTGTCTTCCGTACCGGGATTGATACCACGATCGGGGCCAACTTCACCCGACCAGGTATAGGACTTCACTCCGCGTTGCAGAGGCGAGGCGAAGGATGCACGCCATATCCCCGCCTTTCCTTCCTTGCCCTTGGCGTCGTCCGTGATCATTGATTCGAGCCGGTAGGGCTGGGCATCGCGCGCCCACCCTCGCGCGGCGATTAAAAGCTTCTGGAAGGCGACTCGTCCGGTGACGAATTCCGGGGGCTTGGGCTGGGGTTTCTCGACTGGCGCCGGCGTGGTCGGTTGCGACGAGCACCCCGTCATCATCAGCAGCGCGAGCGTTGCCATCAGCAACTTCTTCATAGCCACCTTCCTGTCATGCATATGAAATTTTGCAACCGGAAATGCCGGGGTTATTCTACTAGAGAGAGCAATCCGAGGGACCATGGATTCGTATCTGGAACGTTTGCAGCAGGCAATAGCTGCCGCCACCAGCGACATGAGCAGCGAGCAACTGAAGCGCAAAGTGGAAGGGAAGTGGAGTGCAGCAGAAGTGCTTGAGCACCTCTACCTGACTTACACGGGAACGCAAAAAGCTTTCGAGCGCTGTCTCAAAGCCGGGAAGCCGCTGGCCGGTACGCCTACGTTCAAGCAAAGAGTTTCCGCCACCGCGGTCACGGAGTTCGGCTACTTTCCCAAGGGGCGGAAATCCCCCGATCCGGTCACGCCCAAGGGCATGTCCGCGGAAGAAGTGGTCGCCGTCATCGGTCCTCAGATCGCTGCCATGGACAGAGCGATCGCGCAATGCGAAGAGCGCTATGGTTCCCGCATCAAGGTCCTGGATCATCCGGTTCTTGGACCACTGACGACGAGGCAATGGCGGAAGTTCCACCTCATCCACGGACGCCATCACGTAAAACAGATTTCGAAAATGAAAACAATCGAGAGCTGAGACCACTGGCGCGCAATGGAAAGACGTTTTCGTAAGCGGGATCAGCACTTAGACGCAATCATATTTCCGTGGTGATAACATCCCCGGAATGAGCCTCAGCATCGATGCGCTGAAATCGTTTGTAGTGCTCGCCGAAGAGCTGCATTTCGGACGGGCGGCGCTCCGGCTTCATGTCTCCCAACCAGCCCTCACAAAACAGATCAAGCGATTGGAAGCTGAAATTGGCGGACGCCTGTTTGAACGCACCACAGGACGGGTTCAACTCACTCCCGCAGGGGACGCTCTGAAAGATCGCTGCCGTGTCCTGGTTACAGAGGCCGCGGTTGTGGAAGCGTTCGCCAAGCGGGCAATCCAGGGGAATCTGGAACGTCTTCGCATCGGATTTGGCATCGCGGCGATCGGTGACTTGCTGCCCAGAGCGGTCATCGCGTTCAGGAGGTCCTACCCGGAAATTGCCCTCGAAATGCAGGACCTGGGGAGCCGGAATCAACTCGAGGCGGTGCTCGACGGAAGCCTCGACGTCGGGTTTGTGCGGATGCCAATCTCGAACCCTCGACTGGAAAGTACCATTGTGCTTCGCGAACAGATGCTGATGGCCGTTCCTGCGGTCCGGTTTAAGCAGCCGGTCAGCCTGCGATCGGTGAAGGACGAGCCCTTTGTCCTGATCGCCCGCTCCACTTCCGAGACTTTTCAAGCCCACGCTCTCAGCCTGTGCCTGGCCGCCGGATTCACCGCCAATGTCGTGCAAGAAGCAAAGGAGTTGTTCACCGTCCTCAACCTGGTGCGAGCCGGCCTCGGAGTCAGCCTTGTTCCTGGTACTGCGCGTAAAATGCGGGTCCCAGGTGTGCGCTTCTATCCCGTCAAGAGCTCGTCTGCGAGCTGGAACGTCGGATTGATCTGGCGAAAGGACCGCCGCGAGATCATCGAGCCCTTCCAGAAGGTAGTGATGGCTGTCGGCAGAGCCCAGGCTTTAGCTTAGCTTATTCCATTTGGTTATCAAGACGCGCGAAAGTGTCATCGCTGTGGGCTGCTGAACCTGCACTAGAATGAAGCGTCGCGTGAGTTCGCGCAAAGGGGTAACGACTATGTCTTTAATCATTGAGAATCTCCCGGAGGCGATCCGGACTACGAAACAACGGCTTCGGGCAGCGTTGCCCGAGTACAAAGCTGTTTTCCTCGAGGTAGAGGCCGAGATGCGGCGGCGTGTGGAAGAAATTGTCTCCGAGCGTGAATCGGGACACGACGTTATTCCCATAATCCAATATGCGGATGTTGCGTCGGGGAAAATCCCCGCAGAACTGATCGGGAAGGTCCGGTCGCGCGGAGCCTGCGTTGTGCGCGGCACTTTCAGTAAGGAAGTGGCCACCGGCTGGGATGATGAGATCGCGGCGTATGTCGAAAAGAACAACCTGGACGCAAAGCTCGCGAACCGCGCTGAGGACAAGTATTTTGGCACACTGGCCGCGGCGAAGCCCCAAATCTACGGAATCTACTGGTCGCGCCCCCAGGTCGAGGCACGGCAGTCTGAGTCTCTGACCAGTGTCCGTGTTTTCCTGAACAAGCTGTGGCAGGCGGAGAATGAGGGAGTGCGTTACATCGATCCCAGTGAGGCGCCGGCTTATGCCGATCGAATCCGCCGCCGGCCGCCCGGTTCGGCATCGCTCGGCCTTTCGCCACACGTAGACGGAGGCTCGGTCGAGCGCTGGCTCGACGAGAATTTCCGCAAGGTGTATCGGCACGTATTCGCAGGCGACTGGCGAAAATACAACGCCTTCGCCGCGGCCTTCCGTCCGCAGGTGCAGGAAGTGGAGTCGCCCGCGGTGTGCTCGATGTTTCGAACCTTCCAGGGGTGGACGGCTCTGACGCGCCAGGGCCCGGGAGACGGAACCCTCCAATTGATTCCCATCGCCGAATCCATGGTCTATGTTCTGCTGCGGGCCATTCAGGACGATGTCCCCGAAGACGATCTTTGCGGCGCCCTGCCGGGAAGAGCTCTTTCGATTAACGATCGGCAGCATAGCACTTTGGTGAAAGCGCTCTCGTCCATCCCGTTGATGGAGCCCGGGGACACCATCTTCTGGCACTGCGACGTGGTTCACGCCGTCGAAAACGAACACCGGGGAAGCGGCTACAGCAACGTGATGTACATCCCGTCGGCTCCAGGCTGCTCAAAGAACAGAGCTTACCTCGAAAGACAGGCGCTCTCTTTTCTCGCAGGAAAGACGCCGCCGGATTTTCCCGCCGACAATTTCGAGGTCAATTTTGCAGGACGCGGAACCGTGACCGATTTAAGCGAACGGGGCCGTTCACAACTTGGAATCACGGAGGCGCTCTACAAGAGCACACTGGCGGGAATCTCGGCATGATCGAGTCAGCGACTGCGTCTAGGATTCACGAAAATTGCACATCCGCTTCGTAAGCTCGTTCTCATTGCCGCATGCCCATCCGGCGAAGGAGATCGGTATAGCGCGGATCTGAGCGAAGACCGTCCATCGAGGGTTCAACTTGAATCCACTGCAGCGCCCGGGAGCGCTCTGCGTATCCCTTCTCCAACCATTGAAACGCCTCGTCGTTATTTCCCAAGGCCGCGTACTCGTAGGCAATATTGGCCGGGTCG
>Ga0157379_10004069_pt1 | contig 12474 bp, 6 predicted proteins | sample S25metaG_FD_121802 | JGI IMG/M metagenome (GOLD analysis project Ga0157379, IMG submission 121802) | Switchgrass rhizosphere microbial communities from Kellogg Biological Station, Michigan, USA - S2-5 metaG | ecosystem: Host-associated > Plants > Roots > Rhizosphere > Soil | place: USA: Michigan... | reverse complement strand
GAGGTCGCGGGCGATTTCAACTACGCAAACGGCATCGGCATATCGCCCGACCAGAAGACCCTGTACGTGTGCGAGACGGTGGGCAACTCCATCAAGAAATTCTCGATCAACGCCAATGGCACTTTGAGCAATCGCGCCAACTACGCGCTCTTGAACCTGCTGGTGAAGAACAAGGTCGATTCCTGGTGGCTGGGCCCCGACAGCCTCAAGGTTGATAGCCACGGCAACGTCTACGTTGCGCAGTTTTCCGGCGGCAAGGTGCTGAAGATTTCCCCGCAGGGCAAGCTCCTGCACGTGTTCGACATCGCCGCCGGCGATGGCACCACCAATGTCGCCTTCGATGCCGGGGAAAAGAACCTGTACGTCTCGGTGGTCAAGGATCCGAATGATCCTAAGGCCAGGGGCGGCATCATCAAGATCCCGAACGTTCAGTAGTCTCGCCTCGCCATGCGTAATGCACCGCGTAGCACGGCGCGCGGGATTCGAGTACAGCGGGAGCCTTAAGAACGGATGAAATTTCGCGCAGACCGGCACGTGCACATTCTGATCGTCGGCGGCGGCGCCGTGGGCACGGCGCTCGCCTACCAGTTCGGTCGGGCCGGCGCCAAGGACGTGCTGCTGGTGGAAAAGGAGCAGCTCACGCATGGCTGCACCTGGCATGCGGCAGGCCTCGTGGGGCAGCTCCGCGGCAAGAAGAACCTGACGCGGCTCATGCAGAATTCGGTCGCAGTGTTTGACCGTCTCGAAGCGGAGACCGGACAAGCCATATCCTGGAAGAAGGTAGGAAGCCTGAGGCTTGCAGGAAGCGCCGAGCGCTGGAGCGAGATCCGCCGCTCCATGGGCCAGGCGCGCAGCTTTGGCGTCGAGTGCCATTCGCTCTCGGCCCGGGAGGCGCGTGAGCGCTTCCCCTACATAAGCACGGAAGGCATCGAGGGCGCGGCCTACATTCCGGGCGATGGCTACATCGATCCCTACTCGCTGACCATGGCCTATGCCAAAGGTGCCAGGGCCAGCGGCGTCAAGATCGAGGAGGGCGTGTGCGTCGAGCGGATCGTGCTCGATGGGCGCCGCGCGGTTGGTGTCATGACCAACCGCGGCCCGATCGCTTGCGAGATCCTGGTCAACTGCGCGGGACTTTGGGCCAAGCGCGTCGGACGCCTGGCGGGCATTGACCTGGCCACGAGCGTGGTCGAGCACCAGTACTTCGTTACCGAGAAGAAGCTCGAGTTCGATGCCGGCTTAACGACGCTCCGGGATCCGGACAGCAATTTCTATCTCAAGCCCGATACCGGCGCGTTCGCGATCGGTGGCTGGGAGCAGGGCACATGCGGCTTCCATCGCGGCATGCCGCCCTGGGACTTCGCGCGCGAGCTGCTGCCGCCCAACATGGAGCGGCTGGAGCTTTTTGCACTGCCGGCGGCCGAGCGCCTGCCGGTGCTCAACGAGATCGGACTGCAGACCGTGATCAACGGCCCGATCCCGGTCTCGGCGGACGGCGAGCCCCTGATGGGCCTGGCCCCGGGGCTGGACAATTTTTACGTCGGCTGCGGATTCACGGCGGGCATCGCGGCTTCCGGCGGCGCGGGGCTGGCGCTTGCCAACCTGATCCTGCACGGCGATGCCGGCATGGACCTTTGGCCCTTTGACGTGCGGCGCTTCGCGCAGCTGCAGGCGCAGCCGCGTTACCTCGAGAAGCGTGCGATCGAGGCCTACGGCGCCTACTACCAGATCCACTGGCCGCTCGAGGAGCCCTTAGCGGCGCGCAACCTGCGCCGCTCCCCGCTGCACGAGCTGCAGCGTCAGGCGGGCGCAGTGTTCGGGTCCAAGGCCGGCTGGGAACGCGCCAACTGGTTTGCGCCCCCCGGCATGGAGGCGCGCGATGCCCCTTCCTTCGAGGGCAAGCCCAACTGGTTCGAACCTGTGGCAGCCGAAGTGCGGGCGATCCGTGGGCGCGCCGCGCTGATCGATCAGAGCTCGTTCGCAAAATTCGAGATCAGCGGGCCGGGCACCGAGGCGTGCCTGCAGGGCATCGCCGCCAACGACGTGGGCGGGTCGCCCGGCAAGGCGGTTTACACTCAGCTGTGCAACGAGCGTGGTGGAATCGAAGCGGACGTGACACTGATCCATGATGCGATCGATCACTACTACCTGATCACGGGTGCCGCCTTCGGCGTGCACGATTCCCTCTGGGTCGCGCAGCACCTCTCATCGGGCGTGAGCATTCGCGATGTGACCGCTGAGTGGGCGACGCTCAACCTGTGCGGCCCGCGGGCACGCGAGATCCTGCAGTCGGTGACCGACGCCGACGTCTCAAATGAAGCCTTGCCGTTCCTCGGCGCGCGATGGATCGAGCTTGCAGATGCGGGCGCACTCGCGGTCCGGATCGGCTATGTCGGTGAGCTTGGGTACGAGCTCTATATCCCCCAGGAGTGCGCCGCTTCAATCTACGAGGCGTTATGGGCGGCAGGGCAGCATTTCGGCATCGGGCGCGCCGGCTATCGCGCCATCGATTCGGCGCGGCTGGAGAAAGGGTACCTCTACTGGTCGGGCGAGCTATCGCCCGACTACAACCCATATGAAGCCGGCCTCGGGTTCTGTGTGGCGCTGGACAAGGGCGAGTTCTTAGGCCGCGCGGCGCTGCGCAAGATCAAGTCGGAGGGCATCAATCGACAACTGGCCTCCTTCACGATCGAGGGCTTTGCGCCGCTACACGGGGGCGAAGCGATCGTGCACGAGGGCAAGGTTGTCGGCTCAGTGAGCAGCGCCGGCTTTGGCCACACTCTCCGGTGCTCGATCGCGCTCGGCTACCTGCCAGTGGAACTTGCCAAGCAATCCGAGTTCTCGATCGAGGCCTTCGGTAAGAGCTACCCGGCGCGGCGCGGTGCGCGCTGCCTGTACGATGCCCGCATGGAGCGGCTTCGCTCGTGACGATGGACGATCAGGGCATCGGCCGGGCGCGGGAGCTCCTCAAGACAGTTCCGCTGTTTGCCGGCCGCCATGCGGATGAAGTTGGCATCACGCGCTTAGGGGGACTCACCAACCTCGTATTCCGGATCGATCAGGACGCGCAGCACTATGTGCTGCGCGTTCCGGGCCAGGGCACCGAGGAGTACATCAACCGCCGCCACGAGGCGCACGCGGCGCGCGAGACCGCGCGCGTGCAGGTCAGCCCCGAGGTGCTGTATTTCGACGAAGGCTCCGGCCTGATGGTCGCCCGTCTGGTCGAGGGCGCGGTGACCATGACACCGGAGAAATTTCGCACGCGCGCGGGCGCGCCAGCGCGCGCCGGCGCGGTGTTGCGCCGGCTGCATGGCTCGGGGGCGCAGTTCAACTTTCGTTTCGAACTCTCTGCCATGATCGATGAGTACCTCAAGGTGCTCGCGAGCAAGGACACCCCGCTCCCTGAGGGTTATCACGATGTGGTGGCCGAGGCCGGCGCGGTGCGTTCGGCCCTAAGTGCCCACCCCTTGCCGAGTGCCGCCTGTCATTGCGACCCGCTGTGCGAGAACTTTCTGGACGCGGAAGGGCGCATGTGGCTGGTCGACTGGGAGTACTCAGGCATGAACGATCCGCTCTGGGACCTAGGCGACCTGTCGGTCGAGGGCGGATTCGACGCGCGGCAGGACGACGAGATGATCCGGGCTTATTTCGGCCGGGAGCCGCGCGCCGCCGAGTTCGGACGGATCGTCATCTACAAGGCCATGTGCGATCTGCTCTGGACGCTCTGGGGTCTGATCCAGCATGCCAATCGCAATCCTGTCGATGACTTCTGGAAGTACTCCTTGCAGCGCTTCGAGCGTTGCAAGCAGCTGATGGGTGATCCGCAGTTTGCCGTGCACCTTCGGAGCGTGTGCGCCGGCTGACTTCCGGCTTGAGCAGGCGGCGGTGAGTTCTGTCATGATTCGCCACACTTATAACGAGTGGCAGGGACGTTGAACCAAAGGCAGCGTCACCCGCCACCCATGCGGTCGGGGGCCTCCGCAATGAACGAACATGTCTGCGCTCGCGACCGGCTGCTGACGGCCATATCACTCCTCATCGGCAGCGCCGTGTGGGCCGTCGCGCTGCTGTTGCTGCTGCGCAAGGGCGGTGCGATCGCGCTGATGGGCGCTGCCAGCATGCTGCTGCTGGTCGCCGCGGTGAGCTTCGTGGGCTATTTGATGGCGCGCTCGGCGGCGATCGCGCACCTCAAGGGCAATGCGATCGAGGTGAGCGAGCAGCAATTGCCCGAGCTCCACCGCCAGCTGGTCCAAAGCTGCGAGGCACTGGGCTATCGCACGCGGCAGCGGATGTACATCCAGAACGGCAATGGCGTACTCAACGCCTTTGCCACTTGGTTCCTGGGGCGGCAGTACGTGATTTTGCTTTCCAACATCGTGGAGGCGATGTCCAGCAGTCCCAATGGCGTGCGCTTTTACATCGGCCATGAGCTGGGCCACGTGTTCCGTCACGACAATCCCATCATCGCGACGCTCCGCTGGCCGGCCCTGCGCCTGCCGCTACTCGGGGCGGCATTCTCACGCGCGCGCGAAACCAGCTGCGACCTGCACGGACTCGCCTGCAGCGATTCGCGCGAGTCGGCGGCACGCTCGCTCATGGCGCTGGCCGCGGGCGAGCGCGGCTGGGCCCAGGTCTCGCTCGAGGCCTATCGATCGCAGCTGGCCGAGGCGACCGGTTTCTGGATGTCGTTCCATGAGTTGATTGCCAGTTACCCCTGGACCGTCAAGCGCGTCATCCGCGTGCTGGACGAGAAACCCCAGATCCCGCAGCGTAACCCGATCGCCTACCTGCTCGCGCTCTGCGTTCCCTATGCCGGCCGGATGGGCACGGGTTTTGGCATGCTGCTGTACGTGTATCTGATCGGCATCCTCGCGGCGATCATGATACCGGCCTACCAGGATTACACGGTACGTGCGCAGCTCAGCGTCCTCGCCCTGGAGAGTCAGGGTGCGCGCGAGGCGATCGGCGGCTATTACCTCGAGCATCGCAAGGTTCCCGCCTCGCTGGACGAGGCCAACGTGCCGACGCAGCTTCCTGACGGCGCGCAACTGTCCCTCGATCCTCAACAGATGATCTTAAGCGTGCGCTCGAAATCCGGAGAGCTGCAGTTCACGCCCACGCTCGATCAAGGCCACATTCTGTGGCGCTGCACGGGCGGTGAACACATGCGCGCGTCCCGACTGCCGCCGGAGTGCCGCTGACCGTTGACAGCGGCGGCGAGGCAAGGCTCCAATGGACAGCACTCGCAGGCAATTGCTGCAGGCTGCGGCGCTCGTGTCCGGGGCCGGCCTCATCGATCCTAATGGGATGGCACGCTCATTGACTAAGAAATCCAACCTCTCGGAGCTCTCGGCCAGCGAACTTACCGAGCGAATGCGACGGGGCGATCTGAGTGCCGAGTCGTACGCGCAGCACGTGCTCGCGCAATGCGAGGCACACAAGGACCTGAACGCCTTTATCAACCTCAAGCCCGATCAAGTGCTTTCTGACGCGCGCCAGGCAGACCTGCGCCGCCGCGAGGGCGCACCGCTCGGGCCACTGCACGGCCTCGTTATCCCGATCAAAGACAGCATCAACACCCGCAATCTGCCGACCACCTCGGGCACCGAGGCGCTGCGCAACTTCCTGCCGCGGGACGATGCGCCGCTGGTCACGGCAATCGCCCGGCAGGGTGGGGTGCTGCTGGGCAAGACGAATCTGATGGAGATGTCGCTCGGCTGGACCAGCAACAACAAGCCGTTCGGGGCGGTCCACAACCCCTATGACCGCGCGCGCATTCCCGGCGGAAGCAGCGGTGGCTCGGCGGCCGCGGTGGCGGCGCGCCTGGTGCCGCTCGCGGTGGGCGAAGACACCTTGGGCTCGATACGAATTCCGGCGGCGCTGTGCGGCGTGTGTGGCCTGAGGCCCAGCGTTGCTCGTTACCCTTCCGATGGGATTATGCCGATCACCCCGCGCTGGGACGCTCCAGGCCCGATGGCGCGAAGCGTCGGTGATCTGGACCTGTTCGATGCCGCCATCACCGGTCGCGTGCAGCCGCTGCGGCCGATGGCGCTCACTGGGGTGCGCATCGCCACACCCCCTGAATACTTCGAGGGCCTCGATCCGGAAGTCGAGCGGGTCACTGGGGAAGCACTGCAATTACTCGAGAAGGCCGGCGCGGTGCTGGTAAAGGCACCGCTCCCTGCGGAGCTGGAAGGTGCGCGAAAACTCGTTTCCACTATCCAGGCATTCGAGATTATCGCCAATCAGCGCCGCTATCTCGAAGCCTCCGGCAGCACGATGCGGCTTGAAGACATGGTGGCGGCCATGAGCACGCCCGTGCAGACCCGCTACCACAACGACTTTACCCCGGGCGGGGCCAACGCGATCACCGAGCAGGCACGCAACGAGCTGCTGTTGCGGTTGACCGCCATGCGCCGCGCCATGCGCGCCTACTTCGCGGAGCAGCGGGTCGTGGCACTGGCCAGCCCACCGACGCTCAAAGCCGCGCTGTTGATTGGTGAGGACACCGAGACGGAAATTCGCGGCAAGAAACTGCCGCTGTACGAGGCACTGGCGCGCAATGTCGGGCACGGGAGCGCCGCGGGCATGCCCTGTCTGGTGTTGCCCGCAGGTCTGACGCGCGGCGGGCTGCCGGTGGGCCTTGGCGTTGACATGCTGCCGGACCAGGATGAGCAGCTGTTGTCCCTGGGTCTTGCGCTGGAGAAGGTCCTAGGCCCGCTCCCGCCGCCCGCGCCCGTTGCCGCCTAGTAGGCGGAGGCGGTCAGCGTGACATCGGCGCGCTGCCACGCGGCAGCAAACTCCTTGGTGGTCTGCTCGGCTTCCTTGCTCTTGCCCTGCGCCTTGAGCGCCGCGCTCAGCCCGTAAAGCGACCAGCCGTTGGCGGGATTTTGCTTCAGGTCTTGGCGGTAGACGGTCTCGGCTTCGGCGGGCTGATTCATCTTCAGCAGCTGCGCGCCGAGCACCTGGCGCGTCGGAATGAGCCAGTCCCGAGGCTCGTTATAGGCCAGATGGTCTTCGGCCTGCACGGCTTGGCGCAAGAAGGTCAGCGCCGCATCGGCGTGTCCCTGGGCCGCGCTGATGCGGGCCTGGATGATCGGCACGCCGACGGCGAGCACATCCTTGACGGTATTGGTGCCAGCCGGCGCGTCGGCCGGCGTCGATGCGATCAGATTCTGCAGCTGCTGCAGCGTACTGCGGGCTTCGTCGATGCGGCCGCGGGCGGCGAGGGCCAGCGCGCGGTGATACAAATATCCACCCGTCAATCCGACCAACTTGGCATTGGGAGCCTTCATGGCCAGGAGCTCGTCCCAAAGGCCAAACCTCGCGCGTGCCGCGTAGGTGCCGGCGACATACCAGTCCACGCCAGGCATGCTCATCAGCATCTCATCCGGCGTCATCTTCTGCATGTCATCGACCGCGGTCAGAGTTTCGGCGCGCCGGCCCTCCATGGCTGCGGAATAGGCCAGGAACTGATAGTTGTGCGCGGTGTACATCGGATAGTAATCAGGCGGCTGCGCGAGCTTCACGTACGCCAGATCGGCGGTCACGCCGCGGCGGTTGGCCTCGGCGGATTCTTCGTAACGCCCGATGCGCTGCATGATGTGGGCTGGCATGTGGACGAGGTGGCCCGCGGAGGGCATCAGGTTCTCCAATCGCTCGGCAGAGGCGGTGGCCTTCTCGGGATGGGGAGAAGCCTCGATGGTGTGGACGTAATAGTGATTGGCGCCCGGGTGCTGCGGGTCGCGCTTCAGGACGGATTCGAGCGTGGCCACAATTTCCTCGGTGTTGGGCGCAGGTTTCCCATCCGCGCCCCAGAGTTTCCAGGCGTGCACGTTCATCAGCGACTCGGCATACAAAGTCTGCACATCGAGGTCCTTCGGAAATTTCCGGGCGACCTGCTTCATGGCGGCGGCGTAGGTCTCGAGCACCGGCGGCAGTGCGCTCATATCGAGCGGCTGGTCGTTTGGATAGCGCGTGATCAAGGCGCTGATCAGTGCCTGCTCGACGGGCGAGGCGCCCGACATGTGCTGGCGCGCCAGCCCGAGGGCTTCGTAGGCGACCTTGGCGCGTTCGGCGACCAGCACCGGCAGGTTGTAATTGGGACCGACCGTATAGGACACGCCCCAGTAGCAGGCCGCGCAGTTCGGATCGAGTTCGGCCGCGTGCGCGAAGGAGCGCGTGGCCTCGTCGTGATTGAAGGCATACATGAGGCGCATGCCCTGATCGAAGTACTTTTGCGCCTCGGGCGAAGAGGTGGTGATCGGACGGTGGAAATCGCTCAGGCCCGTGAACAGCTGCGCTCCCTTCGCCCAGTCGGCCATCGTCGCGGGCGCGTGCGGCATGTCTTCGTGCGAGTCCGCCGCGGGCGGCGCGTTGTTGGCAGAAGGCGTGGCCTGCGGCTGCTTGGAACAGCTGCTGACCGCAAGTGCGCAGGCCAGCGACAGGATCGCTATTTTCGCGTTCATGGATCGACCCCCGGATCAGTTCTTGTCTCGAAGAATTCTAGGGCGGAAGGCGGAAAACCTCAAAAATCCGGTTTGTCACCGTCCCGCACCTGTTGGTCGGATGCCGAAAAGCGACTTAATTCTGGCGCCGGCCCTTCAGTTCATAGAGCAGCGCCAGGGCCTGGCGCGGTGTGAGCGCGTCGGGTTCGATCTGCGCGAGCTTGAGCTCCAACTCGCTCAAGACCGGGTTGGGCGCCGCGTGCAAAGGCAGTTGCGCCTGCCCGTTGGTGTGCGCTGCGGGCGGGTGGCGGGCGCCACCCTCGCGCGTGCTTTCCAGTTCGGCGAGATACGTCCGGGCCCGCGCGATGACGCTCACCGGCACGCCAGCGAGCTTCGCCACCGCCAGTCCGTAGCTGCGGTTGGCCGGTCCCTCGCGCACCGCGTGCAGGAACACCAGCGCATCGCCGTGCTCGGTCGCATCCAGGTGCACGTTCGCGCACGACTCGAGCTCGGCTGCCAACGCCGTCAGCTCGAAATAATGCGTGGCGAACAGCGTGAAGGCGTGCACCTCGGTGGCCAGATGGCGGGCGACCGCCCAGGCGAGCGAGAGCCCATCGAAGGTGCTGGTGCCGCGCCCGATCTCGTCCATCAGCACGAGGCTGCGCGCGGTGGCGTTGTGCAGGATGTTGGCGGTCTCGGTCATCTCGACCATGAACGTGGAGCGGCCCCCCGCCAGGTCATCGCCCGCGCCAATCCGCGTGTAGATCCTATCGAGCGGCCCGATGCGGGCGCGCGCGGCCGGTACGTAGCTGCCGATGTGCGCGAGGACCACGATGAGCGCGGTCTGGCGCATGTAGGTGGACTTGCCGCCCATGTTGGGTCCGGTGATCACCAGCATGCGCCGGCCGCTGTGCAGGTCAAGGTCGTTCGGCACGAACGGCGTCTCGCTGTGGCGCTCGACCACCGGGTGGCGCGCGCCCTCGAGCGCCAGGCGCGGCTCATCGACCAGTTCGGGCTCGCTCCAGCCCAAGCTCAGAGCGCGCTCGGCCAGACAGGCGAGCGCGTCGATCTCCGCGAGCGCCATGGCGGTCGATTGCATCGGTCCCAGTGCGCCGATCAGCTTCGTCAGCAGCTCGTCGTAGAGCTGCTTCTCGCGGGCGAGGGCGCGCTCGCGCGCGCCGAGCACCCGATCCTCGAAGCCCTTGAGTTCCGGGGTAATGAAGCGCTCGGCGGACTTGACCGTCTGGCGGCGCAGGTATTCGGCGGGGACCTGCTCGGCCTGTGAGCGAGGGATCTCGATGTAGAAGCCCTGCACGCGGTTGAAACCGAGCTTGAGACCCGAAAGCCCGGTGCGGGCGCGCTCGCGCTGCTCGAGCTCGAGCAGGAAGTCGTCGGTGTGCGTGGCCATGCGCCGCAGTTCATCGAGCTCGGCGTCGTAACCTGCGCCGATCACATCGCCATCGCGAAGGAATGCCGAGGGCTCAGCGGCAATCGCCGCGCCCAGCAGCGCCCGTTCGCCCGCATGGTCGGCGGTGTCCGCGTGCAGGCGGTGCAGGAGCGGCGCATCGATACCCCCGAGCGCGGAGCGGAGCGGCGGCAGGGCAGTGAGCGAGGCGCGTAACTGGACCAGATCGCGCGGGCGGGCGCTGCGCAGCGCGATGCGCGCCAGCACCCGCTCGACATCCCCGATGGCGGGCAGCAATTCGCGCAGCGATTCAAAGGCTCGCGAAGCCATAAGCGCCCCCACCGCCTGGTAGCGTTCGCGCAGCACCATCCGGTTGCCGATGGGGCGGCCCAGCCACCGCCGCAGCGCGCGCGCGCCCATGCCGGTGATGGTGGTGTCAAGCACAGCCAGGAGCGTCGCTGATTCATTGCCACTGAGGCTGGTTTCCAGTTCCAGATTGCGGCGCGTGGCCGCATCGATCGAGAGCGCTTCGCCCGACTCCTCGACCTGCAGTGCGCGGATGTGCGGCAGCGCGGTGCGCTGCGTATCGCGCACGTATTGCAAGAGCGCACCGGCGGCGCCGATAGCCAGCGGGAGCGAGTCCGCGCCGAAGCCGCGCAGATCCAGGGTGCCCAGCTGATCGGTGAGCGCGCGTGAGGCGCTGGCCAGTTCAAAGTGCCAGGGAGCCCGCTCGCGCACCACTACGGTGGCGCTCACAGGGAGCGCGGTCGCGCCGCCCTGATCCTCGCAGATCAGCAGCTCCGCCGGGCGCAACCGTTCGAGTTCGGCGGCGAGCGTTGCCGGCCCGCGGGCCTCCAGGATGCAAAAGCGCCCCGAACTCAGCTCCAGCCAGGCGAGCCCGAAGCGTTCGCCGTCGCGAAACAGCGCCGCGAGCAGCGTGGCGCGGCTTTTCTCGAGCAGCGCGTCCTCCGTGACAGTGCCCGGGGTGACCACGCGCACCACCTGGCGGTCCACAGGTCCCTTGGACTTGGCCGGATCGCCGATCTGCTCGCAGATCGCCACCGACTCCCCGCGGCGCAAGAGGCGGCCGAGGTACCCCTCCACGCTGTGCGCCGGGACGCCCGCCATCGGGATGGGCTCGCCGGCCGACTGGCCGCGCGCGGTGAGCGCGATGTCGAGCAGTGTGGCCGCTCGGCGCGCATCGCCATAGAAAAGTTCGTAGAAATCGCCCATGCGATAGAGCAGCAGGGTGTCGGGGTACTGCGCCTTGATGCGCAGGTATTGCTGCATAACGGGCGTATGACCTAACACGCTGTTTTCGTTGTTGATTTGTCGCATTGTCAATTAGAAATCTGGGAATTGTTAATCACAGTTGCAGCGCCTGGCAATCGCAAAACCAGTCTATCTAAGGCACGTCCACGGCACACTCAGTTTGAGTGCGGCACATGAACCGCCGAACCGCGTTGGGTGATGATCGAATGGCCGCTGTCGGCCCGGAGCGGACTTAGGTGGCGTCGAAATGCCTGCCGGATAGCAGCCATTCGCCTTAACGACCACACTGCGTTGCAACGCAGCCTTGTCAGGGGCATCCTCCCCCTAGCGGCACAGGGACGACAAGATCCGGTATGCCCGAAGAACAGGCTCCAGCATCTCAGCCAACCCGCGGCAGGGACGTCTTCATCAGCTACGCCTCGCACGACAAGGCCGTGGCCGAATCCGTCTGCAAGGCCCTTGAGAGCGCCGGAGTGACGTGCTGGATTGCGCCGCGCAATGTGACACCCGGTGCGTTCTATGCTGAATCCATCGTTCACGCCATCGATTCAGCCAAGGTGATCGTGCTCGTGCTCTCGCAAAGCGGAGCGGCCTCCCAGCACGTGCTCAGAGAAGTGGAGCGTGCAAGTTCCAAGCGCCACCCCGTGGTGTCGTTCCGCATTGACACCGCTACGTTACCGGCAGCTCTCGAGTACTTTCTGAACTCTTCGCAGTGGCTCGATGCGAGTGCCACGGGGATCACACGGGCACTACCCAGGCTTGTGGATGCGGTGAAGACGGTGCTGAGGCAACCCTCTGCCGCGGAGCGTGTCGACCAAGTCCCTGCTGGTGCCACGAGGGCAAAACCGCGTTTGAGCGGCATGCTCGTCATGTCGGTCGCGATTATCGCAGCTGCCCTCGCGTACTTCATCGCCGACAGGTTCTGGCTCGCGAAACACGCACCGGCGGCACAGCCGATGACTGCTGCCAGGAATGTCACCAGCGATAAATCCGCGGCGGTCTCGGTCAAGTCGCTTGCGGTGCTGCCTTTTGAAAATCTGAGCGGTCTCCCCGGCGATGGCGACCTCGCCGACGGTCTCCATGAGGAGATACTGAACGCCTTGGCGCGCCTGCGGGACCTCAAGGTCATCTCGCGCACGTCGGTGATGGAGTTTCGCGGCAAGACCCACAATGTCCGCGAGATCGGCCAGAAGCTGGGCGTGGGATCGATCCTCGAAGGCTCGATCCGTCGCGACCGGGGCGTCCTGCGCCTCACCGTGCAGCTGGTCGATGCGCGCACCGATCGCCATCTCTTTGCCGCGAACTACGATCGCGACCCAACGCACGTGCTCAACCTGCAAAGCGCGGTGG
>Ga0157379_10004061_pt1 | contig 12485 bp, 14 predicted proteins | sample S25metaG_FD_121802 | JGI IMG/M metagenome (GOLD analysis project Ga0157379, IMG submission 121802) | Switchgrass rhizosphere microbial communities from Kellogg Biological Station, Michigan, USA - S2-5 metaG | ecosystem: Host-associated > Plants > Roots > Rhizosphere > Soil | place: USA... | reverse complement strand
GAGCTTGATCATAATGTTTTGAACGGGGGGAAGCTTTAGGGTGAGACTTAGGGTGAAGGTATATAAGCTGGTCGGTGACTTTGGTATATTCGATGATCTGAATGGACCCAAAGGCGATTGATGGAGGCCCAAAGATGATTGGTGGAGACATTATTAGGTTTAGCTCTGCAAATATAATACATTTTCCTAAACTTGATATAACTTTCAGAACACTAGCATCCTAAGACCGACCAATCGTTCTATTCCCGAGGGGAAATGCGAGAAGTATCCAGTGATACCGTGTGGTTCTACCCTCAACAGGGTATATCAAGATTTTCGATAGTATCAATAGCCTGAAGTGGTGAGGAAGACCACGAAGGTGGGAAAGAATCTTCGCTAGCCCAGAGTGACGCTCGTATCAGAGAGGATTGAGCGGTTTGGACGGGGGAGACCTAACCGACTCGTTTGTACCGTGCATTCCGTCAGAGCTTCTGGGTATCCACGTTAACACTATCCAACCCGGAAATATATCACGATGAAGGTGATGTCTTCCAGTGAAGCCGGAATGTTTCTTCTTAGGCTGACTATCTGACCAGAGAGTGTTATTGTAAACTAGACCCGCTGGCAGGATCATTCATATAATTGGAGATGGTGGTGTAGTAGATGTGGTGTCACTGTAGCGACTTGGAGGAGTATCATTAGTTTCCTAACCAATTATTGGTCACAACATGTTACCTTCTTGTTCGAGGGGAATAGAGAAATCCTCCATATTTCGAGTCGAACTTTAAAATTTCGCCTAGAATCGTATCTTCCAGAACGGCGCAAGCAAAAACCGCAATAGTGCATCGTCTTCCTGCTTTCCAGTCTTTTGGAGATAACCGGAGTTTGGAGGGATGACGGGAGAACCACTCGTAATGAGCCGGAGCTCTGGGATACACCCAGAAACGGTGTTCAGCATGAGGCGGAGTAATTGTTTCATACTCGACATTTGGTGGTTCTCTGAAACAACGTACTTCAACAAGACGCAAGAATTCATCACCTCCAATATCGAGTTCCCGAAAAATCAATGAGCGCAGCTGTGGACAAGGCCACAGATGGGGAGGAACGCTGCGTTCAGGAACGAGCACTTCGAGAAGAGATGGTTTAAGCTCGAGTTCGTGCAGTTCTAAGATCTGTAAATTAACCATACGGGATAGCAATGGCTCGATTACTCCGCGGGTGGGGTGTGGGAAAGAGAACCAATCTAGGAGAAGATCCCCAAGAGTGAAGGCTGCCTCCGTCATGAAATGCCAAACGATTTGCTGCCTAAAAAGATGATCGGCGTTGTATCCCAACTGACCAAAGCGAAATATTTCCAAGGATGGAAGTAAAAGAGACCGGAACAGGGACAACATTTCGTGAGATGAAATGGTAAGCAAGCTTAAATTTCGGAGAGAAGGTATTGGGTACCGAACGCCTGGCCATTCATCATCTCCAGGAATTTCTGCATAATTGCGTATGGTTAACGATTCCAATCGAGGACAGCATATTAGGAATTGAATGCAGGTGCTGGGTAGATTGAGGGGCTCGTGTGACTCCAGGATGAGCCACCGAATAGGAATGTAAGAACTCGTTAAAAAGCTTGGTAGGAGCCAAGCATCGCCAAGTTGGAGAAGAACGATATTTGGAGCATAGATTCTTCCCATAGGAAGTTGTGGAAGTGGACGGTACCCTTCGAACGTTATTGCCTCTGCTGTGAAGGTCTGGATGCAGAATTCACGCAACATTGGCAAGACCGTGACCGGATCATCCTCAGTGGGAAGCGGAAATAGGATTCGAAGCTCTTCGAAATGAATATAGTTGGCCTGGAATGTAAGAATCCGGTCTTTGCAGTCCCGTAGTAACTGAAAGGTATCAACATCCTTGTAAAGGTTCCTCGGTAATGGGTTAGGACGAATTATAAGATCGAGTGGTAAATCCGTACTGAGTTTCAGGCACTGCGAATTGTACTCCATATTTCTCTTGAGCCCCGAATCCAGTACAAGCATCGTCCATAGGGAAGGGGTGGAAAGGACTATCTTCCTCCAATGTTGATTGATACTCGACAGAGTATTGCGCATTCGAATGGGATGACAACCTGATCCTGGGGAGCATGAATCGAATATAATCCGATTCCATGGATCTCCATTATACGTGAAAGGGGGAGTGATGCAGATCTCAAATATGGATATCCAGATGGAATCTGGGAGAGTACTTATTTCACCAGAGCCAGTGACAGACATGACCCAAGAAAAAGCCTAGGAAAATAAATAAGAGAATTGAAATTTAATCTTGAGTAACGAAAGGTTATTGTTGTGTAAGTCTCACCTGTTTTCCAACGAGGATAAGGAGACGAAACCAGGGTATGGCACCGCCAACAAATCAAGAGAATGTTGAGGCTTCTATAGCGATTTATAATATGAACTTGATGGGTTCAGTCTGGAATCTGAAGCTGAATCTGAAGCCTGAGCTGACTGAAAGGAAAGGCTCTGTGGCTTACGTACGATAAGCTATTTTTAGCTCTCTGGCGAACTCAGTTTGGGAAGCGAATACTCATCAGAAAACAAAATAAAAATGGTATAACTAGGTAAATGCATTAAATGATAGCAACATTCGACTAAAAGAGTATTTTGAGAGGGTCACATGCCCCATATTTACGGCGGAAAACGGACGGAATTCAAATGCGGATATGGCAGCTTGGGGTTACTCTAGAGAGAATCATTAATCGAAGTAGAAGTCTTCGCACTGATAGTCAGTCCCAACTTTGACTCCAATGCCTCGGAATTGTCCGCCCCATTCCTCCCAGTTGAGTTCTTCCTTACCCTCGACCTTGTCTTGCCCGATGAAAGTTCCATTCTCATCTCGTCGAACAATGTATTGTGGGATCCAATTGGTATCCGTACGCATATCAATGAATCTCAGAGATCGGAGATGATTCACCAGTTCCAAGCTTTTCCGATCCATCATTTCGCCATGCTTCGTTAGGAGGCCAGACAGAACTTTCAAGGATGATAGAGACTTGACACTTTCGCCAAATGCTTCAAGAATCTGTGGAGAATTGTTCAATCCCTAACTTTGTTTTCAGACAATGGTCTCACCTTGTAATCTCTGGCATTTTTAATAGCTAATCTATGTATATTTCCTAATAGAGGCGCGAAAGACTTGAGTTGTCCAGCGGAGAAGCCGTCCGCCACAAAGGATTGGAGGGAAGACATCGCCTGTAAAGCAGCTGAAAATTCAGGCTGAGGTGTCACTGGACCTGTAGGAGGTATTGTAATAGAGGTGTTCGATACGCTCTCGTATACCGGAAGCGAGTCGAAGTGGAGAGGCATTGCCAAGCAGCGATAAGGATGTGAGGGTAGGAAGAGTTTCCGATTCCAAAATCAATGGATATGTCTCCTCTTTAGTGTACATAGCAAGGCGGAGGGTTCTCAGCGTAGGATGTCGCCGGAAGAAGGAGTTTAGAGTATTGTCTTGAAGGTTTGCCGCGCTGAGAAAGATAGAAAGATCACCTTCCAGATTCAGTTGTTCGAGCTGCGGCCAATTCCCACGGGACAGCAATGAGTCTAATGTGAAAGAATCATTCGGCCCCCTTTCGCTACTGTCTTCATTATCTTGATCCTCTTCCTCTATATCATCGTTATCTTCATCTTCCGCTGCACTGCCACGTTCGTGAATCAAAATTCGAAGATGTCGCAGAGCTGGACAGCCATGAACCAGCATTTTTTGGATTTTCTTGCCATAATCTGGACTGTTGGCGATGGGATGCACAACGAAAATCGAGTGAGATTTGTAATTTTCCAAATCTAGGAAAGTTTTGTAAATGTTAAGTGTGGTTAATTTAACCAAGAAACATACTTAACCCAAGACGGATGAATTGAAACTTAGATTCTCCTGGCTTTGCCGCTTATAATCCACCTCAAGTTCTGAAAGGGATGGGCACGATGAAAGAAGAGCAGCGAAAATAGGTTCGAGATGTGTGTCCGGCCTGGGATCTCCAATTCTTTACGAAAGACGTGTTAAATTAGTCATCAGACGGACGGCCAGTGAGACTGCGTCCAAGGCTTCTTCCCAACCGTCACTGTCATTCCATTCTACGTCGGAGGCATGAGGATCAAATCCTAAGGACCTCAGGATAACGACTGGAGGAGAGTGAAACGATATTTCCGATATAAGTTCCAGTCGTCGAACACGTTTACAAAGCTGAGGCTTCATCGTGAGTATCTCCTAAAGGTCTGTCTGCATAGGGTCGCATCGTATGAGGAACAAGTCGAAGTGTGAAGGTCCTAAGGCGGATCGAAGTGATTTTGACACTGATGAAAGTGAGATCAAATCCTTTGGATCATCAAGAACGGACACTATACTGTCGAGAGTCTCTGAAGGCTGGTTTTTGAACAACAAGGTTGCAACCATTAATAGGACTTTCTCGATACAATGCTAATATTTACACTGAGAACATCATTTATAAAAGATAGAAACAGCACTGAAACTTACGGGGAAAAGTACAGGGCTCTTCTAAGATGTTGGTGGGGAGAAAACTTCCTCGCCTAACTAAAGTGTCACCACAGTGGTCACCGTCACGAGATGGATGGATGCAAAAGTGATTTGAATCGAAATAATACATATCGAGGTAGGTATAAAAATACACGGAGGATAGAGCGTTTGAGCTAGGTAAATCTCATAAACCTCTTTCTTAGTGGATCTTCCTGTTCCTACATAACATGATCAAATTGTTCCCTTTGTCGAGTTCCAGGATCTCACCGAAGATATTCTAGCTGCATTGGTTATTCTCTCGAGTTTATCTATCTCAAAAACATTTCTACTGTTATGACTTGGGTGACGTCCGAGGAATCGGATGTGAATAAATGTACAATAGGTCAAGGGCAGACTGAATCGGAGGAATGGGCGGACAAGCAGAGATATAGTAATGGTATTTCAAAGGAGTTCAGTAATAATCTTCATCGGCAAAGTTAACTTCAATTTTGGGTCCAATACGATCAAAAAAGCGGCCCCAGTCTTGCCAATCGCATCCGTCAGTATCTTTGATTTTCTTCAGGCCAGTGCAGCCTCCGTTCTTGTCACGTTGAACGAGGAACCATTTTTCTTCGGTTTGGCCGTATTCTGAGACAGGGAGAGAAAGGTATTCGACGCTCTTCACGGAGTTTAGGAGGGTGGATATTTCTATGGGGAAGCCTTTGTCGAGATTGTATTTGTTCCCAAAAATGCCGGTGACGCGTTTTAATTTGGAACATTTCGATAAAGAAAAGACGAGTTCTTTCGATGTCTAATAAAATAATAAATGGTGAGTTGGTTTAATGGTGGTGATACGGGGCCATTACTCACGGGATTCACATCGGTCTCGAGAATGGCCAAGGACTCAATATTAGGAACCAAAGATAGAAGCACTTGTAATTTAGGAGCGGAGAACTGTTTAACTACCAGTGTTTTCAGCAACTCCATGACTCTATAAGTGGTTTCGGGCCGCTGTGATGCATCGATAACCAAGTGTTGGATGAAATGGGCGACAGGACGGATGTCGATGCGAGAGGATTTACCCAGAAGACACAGAGAACGGAGATGAGGGAGGGTACTGTCTTTGGGTGTGAATATGTATGGGTCCTCCTCATCAGAGAAATCCAATCGAATAGCCTCGAGGTTGGGGTGACAAATAGTGAAGGAAGACAAAGTAGCTCCGATCTCCTTGTCGTCCACGAAAACATTAGAGTCACCACCTAGGGTAAGTCTCTTCAAGTGTGGCCAATTTCCTTCGGAAAGAATGCGATTAAGAGGAAATGCCTCTTGGTTACCACCTTCCTCTTCGTTGCCGTTCTCTTCATCATCTTCATCATCAGACTCCGGGGCATCACTTATTCCACCTTGTTCTCCAATAATTATGCGGAGGTCTTCTAGATGAGGACACTTCTTTATCAGCATATTTTCCATTTGACGTGCATAGTGTCCATCTGCCGCCTGAGGGACGGATAAGGAGAATCGAGTTAGGTTGGTCAATTTCCAGATCTAGTGAAGGGAGAAAAAATCAGGATGAGTCGATTAATGTGTCAATGTTTCGTACCGAGTTGCCAAATGATGCCTTAGAAAATCTCGCAGTGACCATATGGGAAGGATAGTCTATTTCGAGCTCTTTGAATTCGGGGCAAGAATATTTAATAACGTCGAAGATGGGATCCAGCCTGGTTCCCCCACGAGGTTCCGCGATCCTCCAAACGAATCGCGTGAGATGAGGCATTAGCTTGATAGCTTTGAGGAGCGAAGTTTGAGCCTCAACCCAAGGTTCGTAATCCCACTCGAGAGCTTCCTCGAAGTCGTTGGGATCAAAGCCTAAGGTTCTGGGAGTAATGATTGTGGGTGGCGCCCCAGGTCCCATCTCCGAAACCAATTCTAATCTACGGATGCGCCGCGTAAGGGTTGGTTTCTCAGCGAGAGCGTCCCAAACATCTTTTCGATAGGGATCACAGCGGATGGCAAAAAATTCGAGATGTGCAGGTACGAGCACATTGTAAATTGATTTCGAGACCAAGGCAAGTGAAAGTAGATCTGCGGGTTCGTCGATATACGAGACCACCTTTTCGAAGTTCTCGAGAGATTGGTCTCTGAACAGCAAGTGTGTACTCATTTTGGCGCGTTTACTCTGTGTTTCCAAAGGGGTTTCCTGTCAGTTTGAAGCTTTTTTAGACCTTATTGTCGCTGATAGAACATACCTATGGCGTATTCGCGCTCCTAACTACGGCGGTACAAGAAGGAAATTTTACTAAATTGGACTCAAGCGAAGAAAGCGAAACGTCACGCTGGTCACGTTACGCTCCTTTGTTAGTCCACGTTCGTCCCATCGCCCTTTCAGAGAAATTCACCAAAGAAGATTCCAAAATTTATACCGAATTCTGTACACTAGGGTTTAAATAAAAGACAGTGGGTAAGCTGTCATCGCAAAGTATTCAACCCAAACGCCATGTGAGCTAACACCAGTCAGACGCGGCTTTGGACCCATTTGATCAAAACACTTCATTGGTAGTCCACAACATGCATATCCACTTAAAGGATAGTGCTAACTGTCTGTGCCGAAAAGGAGAGCAGTTCGGCGATTAGAAGGGGGATGTAAACAGAAAGGTCCTCTCTCCTCTCTACCATCATAGAAGTTTCAATCTCGAAAGTAATGTAAATTTACCGATGACCACTGAAATTGTTCAACTAACTGTTACACAGGTGAGGTTACTTTGGTGATTCGGGACTCTTTGCATCAGCAGCGCTTGCCTTCTGGATAACACGCCGTCACATCCAAAACATAAAATCAAGCAGGCGGCCTTCGGGCGTTTAAACATACGCAGGAGGGACGATGTCGTTTAAGACACTTTACCTCAACCTCCGCTATGGTAAAACGGCGGATCCGAGCCAGAAGTTAGACCCCGAACGTTGAATAGAAAGCTCAGCTTACCCTTTCAACGCTCTGTATCGGATTCTGCCAAGGATCAAGACCTAAGGGAAGTGGATATTTCGAATGAGGATTCTCCACCATTCTCCTTGCCTGTTATCACGGAAAGGGTGAAACAGACGACAAGCTCGCCGAAGCTCATGCCATTGTGGATTGGAAGAAGATCCGGATCCGGGATCGCAAGAAATACGAGGGCAGGGTTGATCTCGTTGGTGAGATCTCATTGGAGTGTCCCCAAGCTATATGATTCGGATAATGTCGATACCAGAGGAGGAGCACCTCTTTCTACCCCAGCATGATGTTGTTCAATCCGCAATCGAGACTGGACAAGCATTCGTTGAAGTTCTTCCAGATATATTAAGTCCCACCGAAAGATTTATTGAAGGGAGCGACGTCTTGATGAAGGCGTTGGATGCTATTCAAATCATTCATCCCATCGCTGGTGGTAAGTTTGTTTATAAAGATGTCCTTTTTTAGAGGTAAATATGAGAAATATTCAGTGCTATCATTGCATTCAAGGTAAGCACACGGATGTCTCCCAGCATACTTTAGTTGATCACGATTAGGCGGTATGGCTTCTTGAAATGAACCGACGAGCAAATGATGCAAAAGTGATGGTCGTCTTCGTCAAAATGAAGGAGACAATGCCGGCGATTCTCCTGTACGCCAATGATTTTCTCATACACTTTCTGGATATTGGCTGATTTATCTTCCTAGGTTACGGGATATTGCAAGAGATGAAGCCGACAAAGATGATTCCACTGGCCATTCGATGACTAGGATGAGATGACATTCTGAAAGGTGCTGCTGAAGACATCGTCGACTGGGGGAACGCATGTGATGCCTATTCTAAGAAGGGATTCATTAGTAAATCATCCTTTCGTATAAGCTGATACTTCCAGTTACTGATATCATTTTGTAGTTCGCGTCCTTAAGAGTCCCATTTGGAATATTCGTCTTGCTCAATTCGTCGAAGCGTTCGTTCGTCGGGGAGAACAAATCGTGTTCCTCAGTTTACATGGTGCCTCCGGAATATCCAAAGCCAATCGGTCATTGGAAAAAATCGAAGTCATCCTACAATGACTGAGCAAGGCAACTTTTCTGAACGAAGGTGAGATCTTAGAAATCGTCACCGAACGAGGCGGTCGCGAAGCCTGTAAAGAAAATGAGGACACTCTTCAAGAACTCGTCATGTTTGAACAAAGATAGTTCAACCCAAATCCAGACAGTGAAGCTGAGCAGTTTGCTCATATTGGTGGGATCGATGCGAAATCGATGAGTATTTGGGCGTCGACCCACTTCTGTCGATCGAGCGGAACAAGTCGACGTTTCAGCGCAAGTTGGAGGTACAGGAGCGATAGATTGTGCAGGAAGTTGAAAGTATTTGTATAGGGAGGGAGATAGGATTATTAATACGTGTGGAAAGCGCTGCACGCACCTTTCAATAAAATTATTGATCCGGTATGCATTGCCTTATATAGCTCCGATGGCATAATTTCAAGCGCTGTGGATTTAGGATGTTTATGAGCTGTGGAAAGAAATGGTATATCCGTATCCTTTCCTATTCTACACTTAATCCATATTCTTTATAGGGTTGGGGAGGCAGTGTTAAATCCCGACATTTCGTCCTTGCACTCCAAGACTACCAAGAGAAATGGAGCAACAATGCAGTAGCACCCAATTCATCTGATGAACCTCAATACCTTAAACCGACTGGAGGCCCATCGAGCAACAGTGCGGGTTTCCTGTCGAAGAGAGATCATTGGGCGCTTGCATACATGAGTCTCAGTAGACTCCAGCCTATAACTGAGAGTTTTGACGATGATGCGTCGGGATATATCACACTTGGTGAAGTGGATATTTCACCTCTTCGCGACCCCAAGACTGGAGGCAGGTGCTGTGTTGTCCTCTGAATAATAGGGTCTAATTTGACCATAGCTTACCACATTGGGTGGCATACTGGCCTACCGGTGAGTTCAATGTTCACTCTCGAAGTACATAATTTAACTGTGTTAACTCAGGGTGGCATCAATCGTTCGTCACATACTGTCATGGCATCGTCGAATTACTCTCCAAGATCTTCGCCATTCTTCCGGACGTCCTCCCAGTTAACCAATCCTCCGTCAACCAATACCTCGGTACTATATACACCCATGTTTGGACGCTTCGTACCTCGGTCAATGATTGTTGCATGGTGAATCCTTCTTTGAACAGGCAGTTTGAGGTATTTGACAAGATAGAGGAAGAACATTGGAGGGGCAACTTGGAGCGGATTAAGTACACCGTTGATGTGATTGATACGTTGGGGCTTGTTACTGGTCGTGGAAGGATTGAAAGGGTGAGCCTTTCTTCTTGCATAATGGATTTTAAAAACCTATTGAATTTGTCCGTAGTATCTTTTACCGTTATTGTACATTCTTCTTCAGAGACACTTCGAAACCATCAAGCTCTGTCGTAGTAAGACAATGCATCCCGATGAGCTATGGCTATGTCAATCTACTCCATGACTCGTCCTCTGGTCAAATTCTGGATTTAGGATGCGGCTTCGATGATTATGTTTGTTATTACAGCGGCCCGAGAATGTATGGAATCTTTGCAAGGTAACTATCGATTTTGTCCATTATCAAATAAAGGTTAAATCGATATGTTCCAGCAATATTTCGGCATCAGGGGTTAGCCATAGCTCAGCGATTTGGGAACTTTGCTTACGGTCTGGTGCGTCATTTTTTCCCGCTCTGTCCCTCACCTAATATTAATGTTATCCACAGTTCGAGTATACCTACGACGATACCGAACTGTGGTCCCCAGCCGAATGAGGGACCAGGACGAAACATTCGAAGATGTCCTTGATCACGCTGAATCCGATGCAAACCCCAAAGACGTTTGAACTCCTCTCTAGACATCGATACACAGGATTTTGTTGCCTACGAAGACCCGAACCTTGAAGATGATGAAGACTACTTTACTAAGGTGTAGGTGCAGTCGAGAAAGTCTACATCCTTACCCCCCTCAGACATATCCTCAGTCGATGGAACGGTTTTATGTACTCAAAGGATTCTCTTACTCCGGAACTGTCCAGACAGGGATGATGTCACTGATGCTAAGACCCGCGGTTGAGGATGGTAGCAGCTTTCGATTACAGGCATCCGAACTTACGGGGAATGGAGCGATCGAAATCAAAGGAAAATGTTACTGGCTAGAGAAGGATCACAGGATTGTATTTAATTTGGAAAGGACTATCTCATCGGGTGCGCAGGGGGGGATGTAGGGCTCAAGGTTCAATCACAATACTGGTCGGGTATCTTGGATCTGGAGACGAGGACAATCACTGGCAAATGTTTTCCGTATGTGGATTACATCGGCCCCAGCAATGTTCATTTGTGTTCTACCGTACAAAAGCATTATACCGCGCTTATCGCCTTCCTCTACCCGCCTTTTGGACTAATCGCGCATTGGCCTATTGGGACTACCTCGGATAGGCCATTATTTGCAAGATCTGGGAGGATGATTGGTCGTGGAAGTATTTCTCCGAGCGAAAGAGAAATAGGGTGTTCTTGAAGTACCAGATGAGGAAGGGTTTGGACCGCCTGTGACGGATGAACAGAGGGAAGAGTTTTACCGCGCTCGAGCAGCATTGACTGCCAGGGACCGGAGGTTTTTGATATCTGTGACGGAGTGGTCTACGAGAAGTATTATGGACCACAGGTATGTAGAATACTCTCCCTAGCCAAGCGATGCCTCGTATTGATGATACCAGGTTGAGCTACGATAGCTGCAGTGGAAACATAGGAGGCGCAAGACTGATCTGTTTGGTGTGCAAGTTGAAGGCTTCAAAACACATCTGATGGTTAACGGTGGCTGATCTATGCGAGGATCCTGGGTGTGTCAAGGCAACAGTGGTTAGTGATACTCTCATACAACCGCACCTTCGTACGCATACGGTGCTTGGGGTTCGGATATTCGTGTTGACGACAAGGCAATATCTTCCCATCGAAAAAGCTGCGAAGGATGCGTTGAAGAGGGCTAGGGCTGTATCTACGGAGAGGGTGCCGGTTATTGAGATGACCAATATGCAAGCGGTGAGGTCTCTGCAGGGTTGTTTGGAAGGGTCACCCATCCATTTTTTCAGAAGATTCCAGTGATTCAGATGGCGATGTGACTATTAGTCCCGTTAAGCTGGAAGATAGTCTACTTCAGCCATTTTCTCCGCGGAACCCGAAGAAAAAGGAACCGTGGTGTGTTTTATGCTGAAAGCTAGTGACGAGGCCGTGCTGGTTTTGTGTTCAGTGCGAATGTGAGTTATAATATTTTCTTTATCGAGCTTTGCTGAAACTAACATAGGCACCTTCGTTTGTATTGAACGCGATAAGAAAGACCGCGACGGCTTCAACCGACAGGCGACGACGCCGGCGTATTACTGAGCGCCATGAATACCTGCACGGTATCACCCAAATTCCTGATCCTGATTACAAAGTCGACATCGCGGAGGAAGAGCCACCAGCCCCCGAGGAATGGGTTATGGAGGTATCTTCGAAGACCAGGGTAGAAAAGAGACTTGACCAAATGAATGCGAAAGCGGACAGAGCGGTTGATAGGGTTGAAAGTAAACTGAAGAGGGTCGAAAGATTATTGGAGACTTAACTTGGAAAGTTAGATGTGCAAGAGGCCTAGGCTTGCAGGCCACAGCTTTCTGAAGGGTCAACCTTTCATCCAGGGCTCTTCAAGGAGTACAATGATCCTCATGCACAGGAATTGGCAGAAGGTGTCAACCTTCCCTTGCATCCGCTGATTAATGGCAATCATTCCCATCATTCGCTGATGTAATGTCAGTTCGTGACAGAATCTGATTGGTACATGCTGGAGCCCTACTCAAAGCAAGATGGAGCCCATGCGTGATGATCCGTGTGTTTGGAAAATGCAACATTGGTGTGTGAATATGCAGGGGTGTTTATTTATTTCGGTGAGATTCAAACATTCGAGGAAATACAATAAAAAATACAGTATTCAAAAGTTTCTAACTCAAAATCATCTACCACGAGTC
>Ga0157379_10004059_pt1 | contig 12490 bp, 11 predicted proteins | sample S25metaG_FD_121802 | JGI IMG/M metagenome (GOLD analysis project Ga0157379, IMG submission 121802) | Switchgrass rhizosphere microbial communities from Kellogg Biological Station, Michigan, USA - S2-5 metaG | ecosystem: Host-associated > Plants > Roots > Rhizosphere > Soil | place: USA... | reverse complement strand
TGCGGTGATCTCGAGCGCATAGCAGACGGCAGAGTTGGCGGCGCTGCCTCGTCCTTGAATGAGGATGTCGTTGCGTTTACAGAACTGCACGATGTCCCAAACGATCAGAAAGTACCCAGCGAAGCCGAGCTTGGCTATCAGCGTCAGCTCACGCTCCACCTGCTTCTTTGCACGTCCAAACAGATAACTTGCCTTCTGTCCGTAGCGTCGTGCCACGCCCTCGGCGACACGCTTCTCAAGAAAACTGTCCATCGTCTCGCCATCTGGAACGGGATAGCGGGGAAACTCATAACCCAGGTCGCTCAGCTCGAATTGGAGGCGGGAGGAAAGTTCAGCGGTGCATTCGACGGCGCCGGACACGTCACGGAACAGTTGCGCCATCTTCATTGCTGGCCGGAGATGACGTTGGCTATTGAGCGAGAGAAGTCGCCCAGCATGATCCAGATCGGTGTGATTGCGGATGGACGTAAAAACATCCAGAACCTCTCGGTCATGGACACGTGCGTAGCTGACGCCGTTGGTCGCGATCACAGGCAAGCGCAGCGAACGTGCGATACGAAGGGTAGCCTGATTCCGCCATTCTTGCTCCCGTTCACCATGCCGCTGCAGTTCAACGTAGACGCACTGTCTTCCGTAGATGCTCACCAGTTCTTCGACCGCTTTGCGGCCAGCATCTTCTCCGCCATTGACGAGAGCAGCTGCCAGGGGGCCTTCATCGCCACCTGTTAGACAGACCAATCCGGATGCATACTCGCGCAGATCATTGAGCGTCGCCGCGCCTTCGCCCTTCCCTGGCTCTCGCAACTTGAATTTGGTTATGAGCTGGCAGAGATTCTGGTATCCCTCGCGCGACTGGCAGAGTAGCGGCAGGCGTGCCGGTTCAGGAGTGTGCTGATGGGGAAGCCATGCGGGAGGAGTGAGCCGCGGTCCAAAGCTAGATACCGCGACCTCGGCACCGACGTGTGCTCGCACGCCATTGCGCTTGGCGCTGGTGTGGAACCGCGCCGAGCCGTAGACGCCATTACGGTCGAGCAGTGCCATTGCCGGCATCTCCAGTTCGACTGCACGCTCGATCAGGTCTTCGGGCAGGGACGCTCCCTCAAGAAAGCTGAATGCGCTGGCCGCATGAAGTTCTACATAACGGCTAGTCATAGAGCCCCACCATCTGCCAGCGCTTCTGTACCGCATCGCGGACAAGGCAACCACAAATGAGAGACCCATCCTGATGCCGCGCTACTACATCCCAGTTCTGCACGGCCCATCTGGCACTACTCCACCAATCGCCGCTGCCGAGCCACGGACCAAAGGCACGCTCAATCTCATAACGCTTGTGCCGGAAGAAAAATGCGGTAGGGTTGTGCTCCCGAAGAATGACCGTCACATCCTCAGGTGGGCGCAACTGGCGCAATGAAGTAGCGACATAGCTAGCCGCAGGTTGTCGTCCTTGCTGGACTCGAACCTTGAAAGGCTGCATCTTGAAGTCATTGGGGCGGTGAGAGTCGTTGAGAACGGGGCTGCCGACATTCTCCTCGCCGACCAAAGCGCGAATCCGTGCAAGAGTCACATCGAGCCGCGTTGCATCGGGCAGCTGGGGCGAAAAGAGGCCTAGTTGGACTTTAGAAGTTCGGCCTGGTTCTGCTGCGAGCCGCAACGAAAGAATGGCTGCGCCCGGCGGATGCATCTCGAGATCCATGTGGAGCAGCTTGATCCAGAGTTGCTTATCGTTTGTAGGCAATGCAGGTCGAACAGTCCGGCTCTGCTTGCCCCCACCTTCGAGAGCGAGTGTGGCAGTCACAGCGGCCAGCGCAAGCGCCCGGTTTGCTGCGCGGACGGTGAGCTGGCCTAGCAGTGCTCCAAGAACGAAAAGCAGAGACTCCAATAGCTCGACCGGAGAATCCAGTTCGATGAATTCGTCGAGCGCGAAACGTGGCTCGATTGGAACGAAGAGATGAGGCGCAGTGCCAGTAGCGAGCTGGCGAAGTCGTTTGCCATCCTGTCCTACCCGCGCGATCAACGGTTCTTCCGGAAGCGCAGCCAGCGCTCCGAGAGTCTTAATACCCCACAGCTCGAAGGTTTCCGCCCGCTCAGGATCAAGACCGAGCACATGTAGTGGGAGTGGTGCCAGGGCAGATGCCGTCTGTCCTTGCGGGACGACTACGAGCTGGTCCGACGCACGCATACCTCGGGCGAGGCATATGACTGCATGGAAGTTGCCGGCAATCGCAACTCTTATAGCGATGCCTAACGCTCGCACCCGATCGATCAATAAGTGGGCCAGCGAAGCCGGTTGCCCGTGAAGTCTTTCTGTTCCAGTTATGTCGGCGACACAGACGAACGCAAGGTCGTCAGTCAGCTCTTCGAGTGATGGCGAAAAACCGCCGATGCATTCGAGCAAAGCTGCCCGCGTTGACTCCTCTTGGGGTGTTGATCGAGCCAGAGCGATGACAGCGGGAATTGTCTCCAACTCCACCGGCGTCATGCCATGCTCGACGCCTAAGCTGCGGGCCTTCACGTTGCAGGAGCAGACTCGCTGCGAGGGCGGCGTCCCCTCAAGAACTGCGCATGGTCTACCTCGCAGCTCCGGCCGTAGTCGCATGAGCGCCTGCACCGGAAACTCCTTCGCATAGACACACGCAAATTGTTCGATGGGCCGGCTCATCGGGCACCTGCCCATGAAGTCCGTGTCTGCCAGCGGGCACGACGCTCGGCCTGCGGTGGCTTGCGCAGCGGAATCACGTTCGTCGCAGGAGGCACGAATCGCTCGCGCACAACTTCAATCTGATGGCTGATCCCGGTAAAGACAGTCCGCTCGTCCTGGTGCGGCTCGCCCTGTTGCATCCTCAACACGAGCTCGGCGCTGCTCTTCGCACAGGCGTGTTGCGTCAGCAGCAGAATGCTGGCCTGTGTCCGCTCTGCCGCAGCCCTGTAGCGGAACCATGTTGCCGCCGGCACTCGCAGAGCAAACTCCGGCGCGATGCTGCCAAGATCGAGCACGATGGCACTGAAGCCACCGGCCTGCAGTAGCAGGTCGGTCACACGAAGTGCCTGGTCGATCCGTGAGAGTGGCTTTACATGCCGCTGTGTCGGTTTTTCAGTTACGGGGAGCTGAAGCGGCTCAAACGGCTCCCGTCGTGTGCGCCCTCTATGCTGTGGCTCAGCACATCTCGGTCCCAGAAAATCGCCGACTGCGGCGGACATTCCCTTCACTTCAGTTCGCGGGTGCGGGCCAAAGCCGCCGCCATGCAGTCCCTTCTTGATGGCAGGCGCAGCAAAGTATCTGTCCGGCAGGCGGATGTTTTCGGTTTGCGGCTGCTGTGATTTGGCGACCCCACAGCGCACCCAAAGAAGCCGCAAAGGATCAATGCCTACCGCTACCGCTGACTCAGGATGTAGTGAGTCGGTCACGTCAACCCATGCGCAGACCTTACCCTCGCTCGTGATCTGCGCAAGGAATGAAAGGGCGAACGCCGTCCGGCCTGAGCATTCAGGTCCGGCAACCTCGGTGATCGCTCCTATGGGCAGACCACCCCGCAGCACTTCGTCAATCGCGGCAATACCTGTAGCCGCAACCGGACGGATCATCCGTGGCGCTGGCGTCAGTGCCGAAGGAATGCGTTTTGCAAGCGCTGCTTCAATCTTGATTCGCAATGCGGCGGCGGTAGGCATGTTCGCCTTATATTCGCCTAATGGTGCCCTGCCGTGTCAACCATGCCTGCACAAAGGATGGTGCATGGCATGAAGAATCAGGAAGATACAGCCGTCATTATGCTGAGTTCGGAGGACACGCCCAGGCATCGCAGAGGCCCGGCTCATTGTTTTTCACGTTCCCTACGCGCGGGTCTACAGTATGCGCCATCATCTTGTCGGCGTCGTAGGGCCGGAGCAGATCAACGGGCGGGTGCTCGGGATCAGCGCGGGAGAGCCATCGGTCGTACTCGCTCGGCTTCAAGATCACTGGCATTCGATTGTGAACCGTGGCTGTCAGCTCGTTGGGGTCGGTGGTGATGATGGTGAAGGATTGGAGCCAGGTATCTGTGGTCTGTGGAGAGGTCTTCGGCTCCTTCCAGGCATCCCACAGTCCGGCGAAGGCGAATGGCTCACCATCGGCCATCCCAAACGCATAAGGCTGCTTTTGGGCTTTGTCCAGTTTCTTCCACTCGTAGAAGCCATCTGCGGGGACGATGCAGCGCCGTCGCTGAAACGGCACGCGCCATGTACCGCTAGTCGTCAGTGTCTCCGCCTTCGCGTTGATGGTCGAGATGCCTTGGTATTCCTTGAGAGACGTTGCAAAGTACGGAATCATACCCCAGCGCATCATTACGAGCACACGCTCGCCAGTCTCTCGGTCAGCGCGAATTACCGGCTGAAAGGTTGTGGGCGCAACGTTGTAGTCAGGCGGAAGCACGAAATCATCTGGTAGTTCGCCGAGCTTGAACGCATCGGCAATCCGTTGCTTGTCTGACTGGCGATAGTAGCGGCCGCACACAGAGCGATTCTATATTTGTGGATAAGCCGACCGAACTGGTAGCCTCATGTCCGATTTGGCGTCAAAGCGGTAACACGAGAACTCATTCGCCCGGCGTTCTATTCGCAGTTGCACTTTTCTGCTTCATCTCATATTTATTCAGGAAGCGAGCTGCTTTTCCGACCAGTGGATCTTCCTGAATCATACGAACTTTTTCATTGCTATTGCATTCACGAAAACCTTCCACGAGTTCCCGCAATGTCTCGAGATCATCCGCGGAAGCTGTTTTTCGGATAGTTGGATACATCGCTCGAATTCCGTGTAACGCGGCGTCACGAGCATCGTACTCTGCTCCTTCATGCAATAAGGCCGCGCAGACCAACATACAACATACCCCGTACAGACCGTGATACCCTTCTCGATTGATTGCATCACTCTTGAAGTCATAGTTCGATAGTTCCCTGATCGTCGCCAACGCCGCCCTATTGTCCATCACGCATTCCGCTCTCAATCGATGTATCAGAGCAAAAACTAGCAATGGCGTATGACGCTTTTGGGACACGCCAACCATCTCGTTTATGAGAGAAAGCTCTGCATTCTTATCGCCGCGCCGATGTTCGATCATTATCCCGGCGAAGAGGCATTGCACCACGTCGGCTCCAAAGACATCATCATTGCGATTTGCGAGTTCTCTATAGAGCTTGATCGCCTCTGCTACTTGTGTCCGGGCATCGTCCAAGAGTCCGGCCTTCGAGTGCCCGATCCCGCAATATCTCAGAGCCTTTGCGAGAAACGGAAGGAAGGCATCCCTGTTTTCTTCTGCAAGCATTCTGTACTTTTTTACGGCCTCGACCATCTTATCGAGAGCTGCCTCATGTAAGCCGGTGTCAGATTCAATCATGCCGAGAGTGAATAGTGTTGCTGCTTCAATATGATCAAAGGTGTTGGGAAAATCGACAGAGAGGGTAGCGGCGATTTTCTGTGCCTCGTTTGCATGCTTCAAACCCTTATCACCGTAGTCGAGAGCGTGTTCAGTTTCGCCTAACGCGCGGAGCATCCGCGCGAAGGCGGCAATAGACGTTCCGTCGGAATAGTCGACTAGCTGTCGGTAGTTGTCAACGGGATATCGCAGGTTTTTCAGCGCGGACTCGGCTTCTCCCATATCTAGCTGTAGCTCTCCCGCTTGCGCCTGAATCTGAAGACATCGCGCCCCCAGGTGCTTATGTTTCTCTTCGCAAGAGCCGCAGGCACCCACGATGAATGCATATCTGGCTGCTGTCTTGGCTTGCTCAGACGCCAAATGCTTGCCGCCCATTTGGTGTGTAGCGACGGCAAATGCTAATAGCATCTGGACCGTTTCATAAGCCCATTCCCAATCCATCGTCCACCCAGACTTGCGATGACTGGGAAAATTCTTGGTACTTAGCGTAGTGATCTCGTTTATGAGTAAGTACGTTAGTGGCCGCAGAGACACGGACAATGGCGGCAATGAGTCCAGGATTTGTCGCAGAGAAGCTATATTTTTTGGTGCTCTCCTCTTGACGATGATTTCTAGCCATTGAAGGGGCTCTTGGCGCGCACCTGACTCAGCCATGCAATAGTCCTGCACAGCCCTGACTAGAAATGGAATCACATTATTTCCGGAATCTCCAACCAGTCGAAGGAGTGTCTTTCTAACCGCTGCACCTCGCTTTCCGAGTTGCTTGATCACAAATGCTTCTGCCACCAAATCAGGCCCGAGAATGTTTGCTGCCGAATCGTGTGATTCTGGAAGCCATGCAGCAAGTCGCTGCACAAATCCGGCTGGATCAGCAATGGTGCCGAGATTGTGAATGCGTGCTTCGTCGTGAAGTGTCGACAGGTTGATCGTTGCTGTCCCTGAAGACAGCCCAGCGCAGGCCACCAAGTGCAAGGCAAGTTCGGGGTTCTCGGGAAAGGCAGCGACTAATCGCTGCTCGATGAACAGTTGGGCGATACTGTGGGATAGTTCTGCGGCTACAAGTGACGAAGCCGCCGGGAGGCCACTTTTCAGCGCAATCACCGCTGCGAAGATCAGCATTAGAGGGTCGTTGAAGCGTTCGCCGAGGTGTCGGCGTTTATTATCCTCGATCTCGGAAGGTTCGACGTTTAATTTGCTAGCTATGGAACGATATGCCTGCTCAAAGACTCGTATCCTATCCTCACCCGCCAAGGGCTTCAGCTCTATTATCGGAGTGCGCGGATGAAAGCGATCTATGGGAGCCGCGCCATATGCTAGGGTGGTGGTCGCCTGAAACGCGAGTAGCCATCCATCATTCAATTTTGCAGTCCGAGCTAAAAGGATCACTCGTAAGATGCGCTCGGGCGAAGAAGATGACATGGCCAAGCGGAGCGAGGCAGCGATTATTCGGGCGCGGTCGGAAGCATAGTCAAAGACCAACAGAAGATTTGGGGATCCTTCCGTTTCTGTCCATAAGTTGAAGGGAGTATCGTTTTCAATGCTGACGAAACGAGCGTCCCAAGTTTCGAGATCACGCAGGTGGTGGACTAGTTCTAATGCAAGGCGCGTCTTGCCAATTCCGCCGCGACCAGTCAAGCAGAGTGCTGAAATAGACCCCAACGAGTCATCATTGCACCATTCGACAAGTTCCTGGAACACCTCATCGCGGCCGGCGAGTTCGGTGATGGCTGTTGTAGCAAGTAGCAGGGGAAGAAAAGCGTCAGTTTCGCTTGGAGATAAGCTTCTACGTAGCGGAGGAACCCATAGTGAGGCAACGGCTGCGCCATTGTTAAGGACGTATGAGTAATTTGCATGTTTGTCTAGAGACGGAGCCTGAAAATTCGCTGCTCTGTTGGAAGCCTCTATGTGAGAGCAGAATTGAAACACGAACTTTGATTCGTGACTGATCCACCGTTTACCGACTATGCGGCGAAGGCTTTGGACTGTCGTTCGAATGCTTTCGAACGCGTTTTCAGCAGCGTCCTCGCGCCTTCCCCAGACCTTGACGGCAAGCTCCGCAAAGGATACATCCTGATTCTCGCGTTCCAGGAGGTAAAGGAGTGAAGAAAGCTGAAGGGGTGCCAATTTGGACGTTGGAGTTCTTCCATCCACGAACAGGACATCAAGGTCATCATGCTTGCGGTCCAAGCGGACTTCTAAGACGTGCTTACCATCACGTGATACGGCCTTGCGAATTGACACTGACCGAATATCCCTTCCAAAGATTTCCAGCGTGGAAATGTGGTTTCAGTGCGTTTGTGGACAGCATCTCACTGATTTCTTACAGCTACCAGCTTTTTAAACTTCTTCCCATTTTTCCTGATTGGAAATTGCGGCCGCCCTACCGTCCTTTAGGGTGATGACGGTTGGTCGGTCTGATCTGTGCCGACCAACAAAAAACCCTGAGACAGCGGACAAGGCTGCTCAGGGTCTGCACCGCAGGAAATCGCGGTGGAGTGGTCACCTGGACTGGACAGGCGAACACTATATCGCGGACTACTACTTGGAGTAATACTTGTTGGTTGTGGCTCAGAAAGTAAAGCAATAAGTTGCTGAAAAGTCAAGTAGATAGAAGCGAGGCGAGTATTCCTGTCCGTTTTCAAAACGCAGCACTAACCGTTTTGGAGGGACAGTATGAAGTCAAAACCAACGAAAGACGTGATGCTGGTGATCATTCACGATTTCCAGCTTGTGCCGGGCTGCTGCCAACCCGGTGAAGAAGCGGCTGCCCTGATTTTGTGGGTTCGTGGCAAGCGCTTCTGGATACCACTCGGCCCGTCGCACATGGTCTTCATGGATTATCTGGCGCGTTGTCGTTACCCGGAAGATGCGATTCGGATAGCCGAGCAACTGCGTGGTGATCCGTTCGTTACATATCACGGCTCCAATGCCCCAAGCGGGTCTATCCGGCCCGCTCGGACTAGCAGGACCTCGGTCCGCCAGCAGGTTCACCGAATTCTTGAAGCGCTGACGTCAGTGATCGTGGAGGAAGGACTGGATGTCGATCCGCGTAGCATCCTGTGTGTGGCGAGGACCAGCAGCGGAACCGCCGGCTATTTCATCGGGTGCGCGGTGACATGGGAACACTGGCCACAAGGTGGCCGACACTGGGATGCTGATTTGGGCATTCCGGAGGTTTGTCCCAAGCTGTGCGACCATGCGGACGGAGTCCGGCTCAATCTGTAGCACTACCGGACTCCAACATCGAATCGATGGGCGTCCATCGGCGATCCAGGGGAGCGAAATACTCGAGCCAAAAGGCGCGAACGCTTCCCTGGCCTTGCCGGGACGCCTTTACCTTTTCAATGCTGGGCAGTTCAATCATTCTTACCCGCAAGTTTGAAGGCGGCGAGAAGCCGTCTTGTCGCTTTACGCGTTTGGCTAACTCGATGCCGTCGGCAGGCGACTTAAATGTAAAGCGATACTGCTCGTCGTCTTCTACGAAATCGCTTGCGATGTCGAGTTCCGGTGCGGCCACCAGTCTAGTGCTTGAATGGCGATTCAGCTCCCCAGCCGCGATCCGGAGGGCTCCGAAGACGTCTGTTCGATCAGCCGGATCCGAACTAAAGTCCGCTTGCATGGCCTCCAGGCGTTGGCGAGCGCACTTCCTGAAAGATATGAGGTCATAGTCGTACGGTTGACGCGTGGCCGGTGCGTCGAAGTACAGGATGCGCCCGGAGGTATCATTGACGGCGTCGCCAGTGATTGGGATAACGATCAACCGATCTCCGCGATGGAGCCCGTCCACCAAGTCCTGGGCGGCCTGAAACTCAAGGCGGAAGCCCTTCGGCGAAACGCTCTTCGACACATCGACAAGGTACACCGTCGTCCTCTGCTTTGACCGAGCACATCCCGCTCCCACCAACATGTAGGTGCACAACAACATTGTGACGATCCGGTTCATTGGAAGTCCTCCTGCGGGGGTGGCAGAGACCGCGTAATATCGCGACCACCCTCGTCCGAACGCACAGCGAAGTGTGTGTTCTCGAGCTGCTTGAACTCGTCATAGGTCGGGTGCATTCTGGCACGCCGGTAATGCAAGAAGGCGACCAGCCATGTGCCGAAGGGCAGCGCAAAGTACAACGGCGCCAGCATCGTGCCCAAGGCCGATCCGAGCACAAGGCCTCCCACGGACCAGCCGGTGGCTTTGATAATTGGCACCCAGCCCGGTGTCTGGCGAGCCCCATGATCGTGGCCGCGTCGGTGGTATTGGGAGGCAATGGCCTGCCAATTCGTTTCCTGCGCGTTGAGTCTGGCGATGGCCCTCTCAAGCACCAGCCGCTCCTCTTCAAGGCGCTTTTGGGCGACTCCGAGGCCCTCATGGACTGCTTCGTGTGCTGCCCTTGAGCGGGTCCAAGTCAGCCAGCCATGAAGCTTTGGCGTCGCTTCGTGGTACGCGGTTGCCCCAATAACCGGAGCGGCTAGCGTCACGAAGGCAAAGAAGATGGACGCCAGCATGACGTGTCCAGCGAGGAACCCGCCAAGTGGATTGCCGGTCAAGGCCGCCGCGAACTGGACTTGATAACCTCGGAGGATTCCCCAAGCAAGCAGGGAGAGGGTGGCGATTCCCGCCATGACCCGGCGGACGATGAGAACTTCGCGAGCATGATGCTGCTGGCCGAATGTCTCGTATGCGAGATGGAATGTGGTCGCCGAAAGTGCGGCAAGCCCAAAGGCAGCGAGGAACTGCAATACGGGATCTGCAATCCCTAGAGCATCGAGGCCTGGACCGAGCAGGACGGCATCCACCGCCAGAGCTGCCAGACCTAGAACTGCGATGGTAATTGCTGAGGCAATAGGCGGTTCGTGGAGGCCTAGGCGGCGCACAATGGATTCCCACGCGGCGTCGACATCATGCCGCTGTCGCTCCAGTTGGTCGATCCTTGCCTCAAACGGCTTTTGCCGCTTAACGGATTCCTGCTCGATCTTGGCACGCTCCATCGAGTGGGCCGCCTCAATTTCCGTCAACGTGTCTTTGAGCGGAACGTCGTGGGCTCCCGCGAAGAAGGCGTAGGCATCAAGGTTGTGAAGCTTCGCTTTGCGAGTGATCTTCATGGTATCCTCCTACAAAAAAGAGGAGCCACTATATATAGGTGCTCCTCGGGTTAGGGTTGGTGGTTACTTTGACTCCAGCACCTTCTTCGCCTGCTGGAGCTTGTCCAATTCGCGTTCCTCATGGGCGACTGCGGCGCGCATGTCGGCAACCTTTTTCTCCTGCTTGCCGATCTGGTCGAGGACGACTTCGACTGTTGTCTTCTTGATCCACGGTTTACGGGTTGAAGTCGAGGCCGGCTCCAATGAGGCTGTTGGTGCGAGCGTGGATTGCTTTGCTGATGCGGACTTGCGTGGTGCCATTGGGTTTCTCCTATGGTTGGGTTTGTGAAAGAGCGGTTTACTCCCGAAGCAGGAGCAGGAAACTGCGCATGTTCTGCAGCTCTCGCTCGAAGCCGTCGATCCCGCCGAGCGCAGCGAGATGATGGCCCGAGGCGAGGTCGTCGGCGACGGCGGTGAGCCGGGTGACGAGGTCGATGTTGATGGCCTGCGAGCGCATCAGAATGCGTTCGCGGAGCGCATCGTCTTCTTCAGCTGGGGTCAACTTCATCGGAGCTTTCCTCCTTTCTAGGTTGATCTGCATCGCCGGCGCTAGGAAGAGAGCGGACCTCCCCGGCGGTCGGCAAAGATTTGAGTTTGGCCGTGTACCACGCTTCGAGCTGCCCAATGGCTTCCCGAAGCAGATGGACCTCGACGTGGCTGTAGCCGGCATGGACATCGTTGCCATCGCTGTGACCCATGAGCTCCTTGCGGGTATCGGCGATGACGTGAGCTTCGAGCAGCCGGGTGTTGAAGGTGTGGCGGAGATCGTGAAAGCGATAACGATTGATCCCTGCCCTGCGAATGGCGGCGGCCCAAGCCCTCTTGATATTGCGGAGGGCTTTCCCTCGGTAAAGGAAGACCCGGCCGCTCGGCTTGCGCATAGCGCTCAGGAGGTCGAATGCGCGCTGGGTCATGGGTATCGGCCTCATTTGGCCTTCGGGCGTCTTCGATAAGGTGACGAAGATGAGCCGGCGGTCGAAGTCGATGTCCTCCCAGAGCTGGTGGAGCAGTTCGCCCCGCCGCATCCCTGTGTCGAGGGCCAGAATGACGATGGCGAACAGGTGAGCGCCACAGGCCAGCAACAACCTGACCTCATCGAATACGGGAACTACGGGCCTGCGTTTCCGCCGTTCCCGTGCCAGACGGAGCCGGGTGAATGGGTTTTTTACGATATATCCCTCGTCCAGCGCCCAATAGAGGATGTGGCGGACGACGGAGAGATCGCGATTGACGGTTGCATCGGTCAGCGGCTTCGCGTCCGGTTTATGGAGGCGGGCGTGTTCTGCGTGCCGATGTTTCCGATAACGGGTGGCGTCGTTCTTAGTGATCCTGCCGATGGGCATGTCTTCGAAAAACGGCAGGAAGCATTTGGCGCGGTCGAGGTGGTGGGCCTTGACATCTCCCTCGGCGAGGAACCGGGTGTAGAGCTCGCCGAAGGTCATCTCAGGTCGGAGTTCGGGAAGATGGAAGCGGCGGGAGTGCAATTCGTCTTCAATCGCACGTGCGCGCCGCTCGGCCTCGCGACGGTTCGAGGTCTCAAGCGACTGCAACGTCCGCTTGCCATCGATCCACTCTGATGTCCACCAGATATTGCCTCGTTTGTAGAGACTCATCGTGCGACTCCTTTCTGCTGGCGCTCAAGAATCCAGCGAACGATTTGGTTTCGGTAGAAGATCAACTTGCCTTGGCTGCCCGAGCGCAGATAGGGCAATCCTTGGAACAGGTACTTGTTGCGCACCGTCCACGCGCTGCAGCCGAGGAGCCGAGCGACCTCCTGGATGGAGATCGGGGCTCCCAGCGGGTCGCTGCCAGACCCCGGGCAATGCTGCGGGCAGCTCTGCCCTGGGTCAGCGTCAAGAAAACGCTGATTTGGCGCATGTCCGCGGGCCAGAGCGAGACCAGACATGCGCCTTAGCCTCCTGTTCCATCTACTCCTCATGGCTGGTCCACCT
>Ga0157379_10004056_pt1 | contig 12494 bp, 16 predicted proteins | sample S25metaG_FD_121802 | JGI IMG/M metagenome (GOLD analysis project Ga0157379, IMG submission 121802) | Switchgrass rhizosphere microbial communities from Kellogg Biological Station, Michigan, USA - S2-5 metaG | ecosystem: Host-associated > Plants > Roots > Rhizosphere > Soil | place: USA... | reverse complement strand
CCGGCGCGAAATGAAGACGATCCGCTATCTTGGCCAGCTCGACAAGATCTTCGGCGTCCCGACAACGACGCGTAATTGGAACACGATGATCACAATTGCCAGAATCCTGCAGAACGCACAATCGTGATTCAACCGCGCGGAGCTTCTGACGAGTACGTGCGATAATCGCCATCACACCAACAACCGAGAGACACGAACTCGCCATCAATTCGCCATCAAACTAGGAATTTCGGAGGGTGTTCTTCGGCTCCTTGAACGCGGAAAAGCTAGAGGGAAAGTATTTTGGGTTGCTGACTTCAAAAATTGGCACGGTAGAGGTCGCTCGTTCGAGTCTAGTCGTGCCTACCATTACTTTATTCAATGTTTACGTGGGTTCCCGCGCTTTCGTGACCCGCTACTGACCTGCGAAAACAGATCTACTACAAAGCGCGTCATCGATTCGATTATTAAGTGCGGGAACAGCCCAGACTCGACGTCTTGCTCTTTTATCCACCTGCCCTTCTTGGTGGCCGTTCTTCTCACTTTACCTTCTTGTGTTTTACCTTTGCCCGGCGTGCCTGAGCGGGTCGCTTCTTTTCCGCCCGCGTCCTAGCCTTGACGGCGTCCTTCGACAGCTCCATCGCGATTAAATCGGGCATCGTTTTCGTCCTGGCTTTCCTGGACCTTCTGCCCAGTCTCTTTGTAGGATGTGTCGAATCACCGCCCGCGGACGTGGACTCAATTGCGGAAATTGCCGAACCTGAAACAATTACGACATCGCCCGACGTGAGATGTACTTTAAACACACTCCGTTCGAAGCTCTCTGCGAAGTCCTTCCGAAGAATGAGCGATTCGATCCGCTCGATCATCCCGCGGCGGTCACCCTCGTTCTTTAAGTTGACCACACACATGCAATCGATGAGCTCATGCATCTTCGATGTGATCTGCGCTTCCAGGCTGTGATCCCATCTTTCAGTCATAGCTGCCCTCGTTGAGCGTTCTACGCGCTTTGGGCCGCGTTTCGTTCGTTTCGCCGCCAGCTAAGGCGCCCGCATATACGGTCAGGGTAGAAGCAAGAGCCGCGGCCAGCGCGGGGTGGCAGGAAAAACGCCGAACGGTCCACTCGGGCAAGAGCGGCAAAGGCGGGCCGAAGATCGCCATCGCATTTCACGCTGCGGCTTTGTCGGCTCCATGAGCCAAGGGTACCTGCACTCTCACGACCGTGCCGGGGCGGTTGGAATCGATTTCCATGCTGCCGCCCAGCTGCAGGATCCGCTCGCGCATGCCCCTGAGCCCCACGCCGAGCGTTCCACACGTTTCCATTTCATGTCGCTTCTCTGGCGCTATACCCTTGCCTCTGTCCGCCACTTCAACCAGAACTAAGCCATTGAATCGAGCAACGCTAACCTTGGCGGTTGGACTTCCGGAATGACGATGGATATTCGTCAGGCACTCTTGCACTACTCTAAAAACAGCCGTTTCCAACTCCTGGGCGAGACGCCCGAAATCATCGGGGAACTCGACTTCAACCTGAATCTTGCTGCGCTGTGTAAATCCCTGAACGTACCATCGGAGAGCGGAAGCGAGTCCCGCTTCATCCAGCATGGGAGGGTGAAGCAGGTAAGATATGGTGCGTACTTCCTTGCTCATTTCTTGCACCAGCGCCTCGCTCTCGCTCAGGGTGGCGGTTGTCTTGGCGAGTCGCTCGATGTCAGTTCGCACGGCAGACAGATTTAGCGACAGCCCCGCCAGCGACTGGCCAACACTGTCGTGTAATTCGCGCGCGAAGCGCCGTCTCTCTTCGTCTTGCAATTGCAACAAACGTGCAGAGAGAGCGTGCAGATTTTGATTAGCACTGTCTAGAGCCTCCGTGCGCTTGTGGACCAGTTCTTCCAAACTGCGTTGTCCGTTTCGCATTCTCTGGTTTTCGCGGCGACGCGCTTCCCCCATGTAGATCACGATTCCGGAAGCTAACAGGAAACCGAGCATACCAATCGCCTGCGCGGTATTGGGGTTAGGTGGCGCGACCGATGGGATCACCCAATAGTGCACCCCGGAGAGAGAAAGAATCACGCTCAGAATTGAGGGCCCGACACCGCAGTACCAAGCGCAGAAGGCAAGCGCGGGAAACAGAGTCACGTACGGAGCGTGGTCGCCGAGCAACGGATTGAGCGCGCTACGGATGAATAAGGCGGCAATCGTGGCCAGGCACGCGATAATGTAGGGCGCCAAGATGTGCTTGGAGATTCGCGCAGAAACCAAACTGGCTGTCGCCATAGGCCACCCCCATCCGGTAAACAATTCCCGATTTTACCAAGTTCAAGGTCACTGCCAAACAATCGCCATCGGCCTATCGCAGCTACAAAGATTCGGAAATGCCCAGGATGATCGCAAAGCATTGGGCATCAGCAGCTTATGCGGCTACAGATAGTCCCTGAGAAAACTACAGACTCGACGGCATTGTGACCGGGGAAAGGCATCGCTTAAGGTTGCGTCTCGAGAGTTGTCCGCCAGGAAACTGCTTTCAATCTACGAGGGGGCGGCCAGTATGCACCCGGGTGACCTGATCAAGTCGGACTTGTTAAGCAAAACTCTAGTGGTAAGTAGTGGCGTGCTGCTATTCATGGCTCTGATTCTCGTCTTGGCAGCCGCCCTGACTCAAACCATAACGGTTGCGAACTGATCTCCGCGACGGCCACCCTTTCGAATCATGCACGGATTTTCGGAAGGGATTGGCATCGCTCGATCAATCAGAAGATTCGGGCGGCCCTTTGTCGTTGGAGGAGCTTTAGATGCTGATCGGCATCGCGCATCCTGACTCTTGCGCGAATCGCATTCCACAATTCAGCGCGACGATCTCGCCGAAGAGTGGGGATGCCTATTTGTCGTCCGCATAACGGCCCCGCTTGTGGGTTCGTCTCGCGATCGGTGTGGCACTGCTCTCCAAGGGGTATGGAGAAAAGTTCAATTGTCGGTTGGGCGTCGTTTCATGTATTTCGGCACAAAGAGTTAAGAATGCGACTGCCATTAAGAACTACGTTCCACATGGGCGAACCCCACAACCATGGCTTCCGTTCGCCTTGACCTCTAAAATATCAATATCTAACTGCCGACTTCTCCAAGCGGCTCAGCCAAGGTAATCAACAGAGTAAATAGCGTCGATTGACTTTCATAGATAATTCCGCTCATTCGGTTATGCTTCCAGGCTCTGGTGATTTTGTACCCTGTTCGTGGTTACACAGAAGCGATAGGCCTGGAGGACCCAATGAGTGAACCTATGTGGAAAAGGGAGGATGGTACCCGGCCGATGCCAAGCTGGGCGATGTATGCCGAGGCAATGAACGACTTCACCAAGTCTGCCGAAGCCTTCATGGAGCATGTGCATCTCTTGACTGAGGCTCGGACCGCATATCAGGAAGCCATGTCGGTTGGCGCCGAGCTGCGAAACAGGTTGGACGCGGGCGACAGGACCCTGCGAGGCCTGATGACTCAATTGGAGCAAGTGGTTAGCGCGCATATGGGTGAAACGCCTCCCGACGGAAAGAAACCGGAGCTGGTGAAGAATGAAAATGCTAGAACGAGCGGGCAAAACACGGGCACATGGAAATCATTTCCATGAAATAGAAAATTATTCAAACGATGTAGATTGTCGGGTACGTGGTGCCGTGGCCAGACAGCGCGTTGGTATTTTTGAATTTTCGGTGATTGAGTAAGTGACGCTTTTACAATTCCCAAGATAAAAAGCGCCCTGGCACCGAGCAGACGCCAGGACGCTTCTTCAGACCCTCATTTGACTTTATGCCACTCGCCTGGCCTTCCTTTTGTCCTGGGTATCCGACTGTTGCTCTGCACTTGCCTCGGTGTTGATCCGCGAGGCGAGCTCGGTGAGCTTCTCATCGGTCTCTTTCTCTTCCTGAAGTGTTTCTTCCAGGAGCGATGTATGATCGGACTCCCCCAACGTCTCAGCCATGGTGCGCACCGTGCCGTATCCGGCAATTTCATAGTGCTCGACACGTTGCGCAGCACCGATCAGGGCAGCGTCCATCACACTACCTTCGTAGTCTTCTTCCATCACTTCAGAGCCTTCCTCGATCAGCCCTTCCATTCCCTTGCACTTCTTGCCCTTAGGGCTCTCGCCGAGAGTTTGGAAAATCTTCTCCAGCCGCTGAACATGATTCTTGGTTTGTTCGAGATGTTCTTCAAATCCCTGCCGTAACTTGTCGGACGAGGCGGCCTTAGCCATCTTCGGCAGCGCCTTGACCAGCTGGTTTTCAGCGTTGTAAAGGTCTTTCAGTTCGTCAATGTAGAGTTCTTTCAATCCTTGATCAGCCATTAGTCCTCCAAATAAAAACGCGATTTCCGTACTGGGCGTCAGATGCCTCTGCTTCCTAATGAGTAGCCTAGTGCGGTCGCCGAAATGTTTTCGATTCGGGAGTCGGGCGGGCCTCGGAGTCTCGCGTTCGAGCTTGTACTGAGCGCGCAACGACTCGAATTTGTTCGACAAATGCCTGAAGTTCCTCGTCAGAAAGCTTTTCGATGTTAATCATTTCATTGTGGGCTAGTTGAATGGACCGGCTGATTTCGTCCAGTTTGGCGCACTTCCTCCGCTATTCAGGCAGGCCGCGTTTTCGCAAGTTTCTGCAAGAAGGTCAAACCGTGCGATTCGACCTGACCAAAGGTCCAAAGGGCTGGCCAGCTGAGAATGTTCAGGCAGTCTAAACGCCGAGCGACCATGTCCGACATCCTAAGGGTTCGGGCATTTCTGTTTATCGCATATTTACAGAAGAAGACGAAGGCCGGATTTCTCCGGCCCTCGTTGACCCCAGTGCTGATGTTTAATTACACGACTCGCTTACCATCTTCACTTGCGTGACGGTCAGGTGTCCGTGCTCCTCGTTGGTTTTCTTCATGCCGCTGTCCTTTGCAGCATCCTTTGCGTCTTCTTTCATGTTATGCGCGGTGGCATTGGATACAACACCAGTCGCCGTTACTGTATGACCCACATGTTCGGCGAGAGCGACTTTGCTGCTCCGCACCTCCCAGGTGCTTCCATCGGTTCCGGTGAGCAGAAATTCCTTTGCGTCGTCGCCTTTTGACAAACAGCCGGTCACATCCCGAACATCTGCCTTATCCTTGGCAAGTCCAAACGTGCAGCCAGCCAGAACTACACACAAAAGCCATTTGATTTTCATAATTCTCCTCTCAAGAGTGAGCCTTTCCCAAGACTGAGATGTCGAAAGGCTGCAACGCGGCTGTATGGGAGGAGGATTTTCGCGACCACTAGGGGCGGACGCGAACCGCCAGCACCCGTGAAAAACACAGGGAGTGTGGCCGCCCCTTGAACCGTGGTCGGGGGACGGTTAGGCTGATCGCTTCATTTCCTTGTCCTTGGCCGAGCTTGTCTATTGAAAGTTTTGCATGTGGGCCTGGCAATGCGGCGAGAAGATGGCGATGATCCGCCAAAACCCGAGGATCTTGTCACATTCGACACAGCGCCCGCATGGAAGAAAAACGCCAGCATCCACGGGCAATAAATATTGCGGTTCTCCCGAGCGGAGTCGCGGCAAGCAGCCAAAGGCTTGACCCATTTGGCGTGATTTTGGCTTTCCCAGAGAAGCTCGGAGGACCCGTGGCGCTCTGCCAGGGTGAACTTGGCTCTGGAAGCTACGTTTCACCGACTTCTCTACGCGGCTAACAGACTACGAATTGCGCTCATAACAGCAGGAGCACCGTCCGATTTGGAAACTACTCTGCGAATTCCAGCTGAAACCGCTTCCTTCTCAAGATTAGGGACAAGGTGCGAAGTGAACATTAAGAGCGGTGTCGTGGGCATGATTCGCTTGAGCACGCGAGCAGTCTGAAGCCCGTTCATTTCGGGCATTGCGAGATCGAGGATGATCACGTCGGGGCGGAGTTCCTGGGCCTTCACAATTCCCTCGCGTCCGTTTGCCGCCTCCTCGCAGACGATCCATTCAGATTCCGTCAATACCTCCCTTAAAAAGCGACGTACCAGCGGGCTGTCGTCGACAATGAGAACCGATTTCATATAGAAGTAGCAGTTCCATGGCCTAAACAACGAAGGGACGATGCTCGGTTGAGCGCCGCCCCTTGCCCAGTTGAGGCCCAGTTGAAGTCGACCTATCTCTATATCTATCGATCCGATTTATTAATGTGTGTAGTTTGCTTCAAACGACTATCCGTCGCTATCGGGTATTCACCTGAGCATTCGCGGGAAGTATCATGTACGGTTAATGGGGCTTCGACCGCTGCGCAGCGGCCTCACGACCCACAAGCGCTCGGCCTGCCGAGCGCCTCCCCTAATAGTCGCTTGATTCTTCTTCTGCTGTCCCGCCGTCATTGAGGGGAATTCGTGTAGTCTTCACTGATCGCGGAATCTGCCGCCTGGATACGGTTAAAGTTGTAGCGACCTGCATTTATGGCCAACTCTGCGGGAAAAGGTTCGGGATGAATCTGAAGCGCGGATTCCGCCGTGTGTTTATCATCGCTACCGCTCTGTGGGCGTTCGCGTGTCTGATTTGGCTTCCGTACAAGCTGAGGCAAGTGGCGGCAGACCACTTTCTCGCTCGTTACGAGGTTTGCAAGTCGCCGCAACAGGTTGACCCAGTGTCGGGGAACATGCGGAAACAGTGCTTTGCAATTGCAGAGCGAGACTTCCATCATGATATTCAGAAAGCCTCTTGGCCTCGCTTCTACACCGAAAACTGGAAGCTGCTCCTGATCCTCGTTGTGGGTGCTCCCTTGCTACCTTATTTAGCTGCCTCGATCGTCTTCTGGATGTATCGAGGTTTCTCTTAGGACGCGACTAAATTTCAGTCCTGAGTGCGACACCCGTTGATACATTCGGGAGGATCGAAGGGCACGGGTCTGCGCGACAACGGCATTGGCCGGAATGCCATCCAAACAGCGTATCAAGGACGGTGGCGACAATTGGGCGAACACTTCAGGCAATGAGGAATTGATGGATAAATGGCAAACGACATGGCACGTTGAGAAGATTCGGCGGGAAATCGCGGAAATCCAAGCAGCGGATCGGATCTACAAGACGAAGATAACCCACACTGTGGCGCAGATCGCCGACCACGAAAAACGGCAAAGACGACTACAGGAGATTATGGGGGAACTGAAAATCATGTCGGGTCACTCGGATGGGTAACCGAATACATCTCCTGACCCGCGCCCCCCACCTGAAGACACTCAGTAAATTATCAACCGACATTTTAGATCGGGTAGATGAGAATTGGCCTGCGGACTTTATCGCGAATTGGGTGATCTCGCGATGGTCTGGCCGGAATTCCTGGCTACTTTTGCGGCCGCTTGTGCCACGCCCAGGTCTGGCCGCACCGGCTCGAATTGGCTTTTAACCTCATGTTGTTGCTCGCCAATGGTATGGAAGAACAACGCCCGGCCCGTAATTTGCACATCGAGCAAAGACACTTCCCAGTCATTGGGGGCAACTTCGGATTGGACGACTTCGAAAGTTCCTCCCTTTTGCAGCTTGCCCAAAATTCCAAATCCGAATTCGACATCCGACACCAATGTTCCTGACAGCTTGGCCAGACGGATTTGTTTGGCGTCAATGAGTAGTATCCCTTCCATATGGTGGAATACTTTGGATTCGTTGCTTGGCGGGCGATACTTCGGATTGGGCCGGAATTTCAGCCGGACGGAATTGCCCTGACGGCCGTCTTCCGTGAACAGGAACACGTCGGGCAACATCTTAAGCAACTCGGCCGATTTGCGGCTGTCCGCATCAATCTCGCCTCTGTTTTTCCGTCTGAGACGGGGATTGTTCACCAGCGATTCCATATACTCGCGGGCATTGCTCACTTCTTTTTCCGTCGGCCGAATCCCGTTGACTGAAACCGGCCACGACACCCAACACTCGGGCGTTTGGATGACCCTGTCCACCTCGGTTCGCCCAGGTTTTTCTTTGCTGTCCAAATACATCCAATATCGCGGCTCCTTTTGTGACGCCAGCTCGTTCTGAACCATCTTCACTACCAACTCTCGTGGGTTATCCTGGGCCGGCACCGAGATGGGAACTAGCAGAAGGAGCAAGAACACCTCAAGCCACCGCGTGCCCCATTTGGCGTGACTATTGGTTACTCTCACGGACGACTGTGATGGCTTAAGCGTGCGCCGGGTTATCTGTCGTTGCGGACGGAGGAATGATTGGGACTATCGGGACTGCTTGTTTTCCATCCCATGGCTAAAGTTCATGCCAGGCTGAGAACGTGCACAGCGAATTTTCGGCCATGATCGTTTGCCGGTCACAACGCTTTCCGAACGGAAGCCATCCAAGAGATCCGTTGACTGGAGGAACAGGTGCAACAAAGCAGATCTAAACAACGGATTCGGTACGCCGTGGTAGGACTGGGACATCTCGCACAGGTCGCCGTGCTACCTGCATTCAGAAACGCACCGAACTCTGAGCTCGTAGCGATTGTCTCGGGAGATCGGGAAAAACGGAAGAAGCTGGCCAAGAAGTACGCTCTGGAACATGCGTACTCGTATGAACAGTACGAACGGGCCCTTTCTGAAGTTGACGCCGTCTATCTCGTTCTGCCCAATCACCTTCACCGCGAATACGCCGTGCGGGCCGCAACCGCCGGCATCCATGTGCTTTGCGAGAAGCCGATGGCGGTCACTGAGGAAGAATGCGAAGCCATGATAGAGGCCGCTGACACTCACACCGTAAAACTGATGATCGCCTATCGGCTGCACTTTGAAAAAGCGAATCTGGAGGCGATCCGTCTGGTGAAGAGCGGCACATTGGGAAACGCCCGGATCTTCGATTCTGTTTTCAGTCAGCAGGTCGTCGCCAACAACGTTCGCGTCAACCAACCGGTGGAAAAAGGCGGCGGTCCGGTTTATGACATGGGGATCTATTGCATTAACGCGGCGCGCTACTTGTTCCGGGCAGAGCCCACAGCGGTCCTTGCTTGCAGCGCCAACGATGGCGAGCAAAGGTTCCAGGGAGTGGACGAGATGACTTCGGCGATCATGCGTTTTTCCGACGAACGCCTGGCTATGTTCACCTGCAGCTTTGGCGCATCGGATGTTAGTCGCTTCACCCTGACTGGCACCAAGGGTTCGCTGACTGCCGAGCCTGCATATGACTATTCGATACCGCTCAAACATCGGCTGACGGTTGGCGAAAGGGTCAGCACCAGAAACTTTTCCAAGAGGGACCAGTTTGCCGCCGAGTTGATCTACTTCTCCGACTGCATTCTGCAGAACAAAGAGCCAGAACCATCGGGATGGGAAGGGCTGGCAGATGTGCGAATCGTGCGCGCCATCTACAAGTCAGCGAAGGCGGGCAAAGTGATTGAACTGGCAGATTTCCCGGCCAAGAAAAAACCGACGATGCAGCAGGAAATTCATCGGCCGGCTCATGGGAAACCGCAAGTGGTAAATGCTGAGCCCCCGTCTGGCAAATGACGAAATCTGCCCATTTTGTCCGCTAAAGGCAGGCCACGCTCCGAAAGGCGGCGGAATCTCGAGGCCGCCCTTTCTGCGCCGGGGCCCTATGAACAAGAAGTCGGCAAAAGTTGATCCACCACCCTTAGCTGAGGGGACCATTTCTACTCGCGCTGAGCACAAGCAGGTCGAGGAACGCCTAGCAATTGGCGCCAATGTCGTTTACGAGACTATTCGTCGCGAAGGTGAGGATGAACTACATCGGACCGTGGCTGCACTCGCATGGTCGGCCCTGGCTGCAGGGCTTTCCATGGGCTTTTCGTTTGTTGCGGAAGGGCTGCTCATGTCCCACCTGCCTGATCAGCCTTGGCGACCGTTGATTGCTTCCGCTGGGTATTGCGTGGGATTTCTCATTGTCATCCTGGGACGCCAGCAACTGTTTACAGAAAATACTCTGACCGTCGTCTTGCCGCTCTTGTTGCGAAGGGATCTGGCTACATTGCTGCGGATGCTACGTTTGTGGGGAGTCGTATTGAGTGGAAACCTGGTGGGCACATTTTTGTTCGCTCTGTGCATCGGCAAAATCGTGCTCTTCGATCCTCGCACCCAGGAATCCCTCACACAGATCGGTCTCGCCCACATCGGAGCAAGTTTCTGGACCGTGCTAGTGCGTGCCGTTTTCGCGGGATGGTTGATTGCTTTAATGGTATGGCTCCTTCCAGGAGCAGAATCCGCGCGCGTCAGCATCGTCGTCATTGTGACGTATTTGGTCGGAATCAGCCGCTTCAATCACATCATTGCTGGATCGACGACAATGTTTTTTCTGATCGTCACAAAATCCATTTCGTGGGAAACATACGTGACGCAATTCTTCATTCCCACCCTGTTGGGTAATGTCATTGGGGGGCTGTCCCTAGTGGCTGCGCTCGGTCATGCACAGGTTGTTGCGGGAAAAGAACAACGATGAGGTCATCGGCTCTTTTGCAGCCACCGCGTATTTTGGTAGCCGACCAATCATAAGATTTTCGCCGAGCAGTGTTCCAATCATGGCAAGTTCGCGGACGAAGGCGGCCCTGCACCTCTAAGATATTGATCCAAGAACGAAAGCACGGCCGTGTATCCCTTGATCTCGTTCTCCCTTTTCACAAAGCCGTGGCCCTCGTCCGGGAAGACCACATATTCGACGGGTACGCCATTCCTTTTAGCTGCCGCCACGATATCGTCGGATTCCACCTTTAGCACCCGCGGGTCATTTGCCCCTTGCAACACCATGAGTGGGACTTTGATTCTTTCGGCATGGAACAGGGGGGAGATCCGCCGCAGTCGGACGCTGTCGGTTGCGGGATCGCCCATCTCCGCAAACAACGCCTCCCGGAATGACGCCCACCAAGGCGGAGTGTGTGAAAGGGTGCGAACCCAGTTCGAAATGCCAAACATATCTACGCCTGCCTTGAAGGCATCGGGTTGGAGAGTCAGAGCTGCCAGCACCATGTAGCCGCCGTAACTGCCTCCGATGATGCCGATCTTGTTGGCATCGACGTAACCCGTATCTTTCAGCATTTGGCGGCATGCCACCACGTCGCCTAGGTCAGCCTCGCCGTGCTTTCTGTCGTCCAAGGAGAAAAACGTCTTGCCATATCCCGAACTTCCACGATTGTTGATGTCGAAGACTACATAACCATGATTCACTAAAGCCTGCTTGAGTGGGCTGTACCCCACTTGTGCCTGGCCCCCAGGTCCGCCGTGAACGTTGACCAGGACTGCAGCCTTCGCTTCCGCCGAGGCCTGATGCGGTTTGTAAAGCAAACCTGGAATCTCAAGTCCATCGTAAGACTTGAAGCGCACAACGGCCGGGATCACCAGATCCTCGCGCCGGATGGCCGGGTTGAGCGCATCCGTAAGGCGGTGGGGCGCAGCCCCGAACAGGCCGGCGTAAAGATCTTCGGGCGCACTGCCATCACTAGCGTAGAACGCGAACGCGGAGTCATCGGGCGCAACCATAACCCCGCGCACCAGTCCATCGGGCATTCCGGTGAGGGCAATGGGTGCGAAAGTTGGGGCATTGAGGATATGGACCTGGGCGTGCGAGTCTTCATTAACAGACACCGCCAGATACCTACCTCCTTTTGAGTAGACCGCACCTCCCACGTCCCAATTGGGTTGGTATACCGCTGTTTGAGCACCTGTGGCCAAATCGTGCCGGCGGAGTGATGCAAATTCACGTCCGCCGTCGGACACGAAGAGGAGTTGAGACCCATCCGGAGAAAAATCAGCGGGCAAGTTGTTCACAATACCGGTGTGCTTGGTGATGTTCTTTGTAGTCTTAGCCGTTCGGTCGTATAGGAAGATATCTGCGTCGGAGGTCGTGCGTCGCTTGAGCAGCGCAATATAACGCTTGTTGCGCGAAATCGGGCCTAGATCGTATCCCTTCGTGTTCTTGTAAAGAAGCGTACGCTTGAGGCTTTCGGTCGAGATCTCATACAGGTCGAAGTATCGCTTATCACGCTCATTGGTGGAGACATAGAAGGCTTTGTCGTCTCCCCCCCAGCCTTCAAAGTTCGCCTTCAGTTGTGTGCCGGGTGTGACGTCGACGCTCGATCCATCCGGGTTGCGAACGTAGATGTGAGTCAGTTCGTTTCCTCCTTGATCGCTCGAATAGAGGATTCGTTCATCATGGGGGAAGTAAGATTCCGCGAATACCGAGTTGGTTGTCGAACGCGTGATTGGCTGAGGTGCAGTGCCCGAGACCGGAATCACGTATGCATTCCAAATTCCCGAGAGGTTCGAAGAGACGAGAATTTTGCTCCTGTCGGGGGCCCAGGAAGCTCCTCTGAACTCCGTGTTCTTGTAGAAATCCTCGACGCTATATTGTCGGTGAGCGGCGGCTTTCCCGGTTGCGCCCGCAGGCTCGGGTCTTTCTGCCTGATGCGTCGTGCAAGCTGCAAGCATCAGTATGGCAATCAATACTGGGTAGACACGACCAACCAGAAGCATGGCGTCTCCTAATAAACGAGCTGTAATCATAGCGCGAGAAAATAGCGCGAGAAGATGTTTTCGGAGGAACGCGGATCGTT
>Ga0157379_10004053_pt1 | contig 12496 bp, 12 predicted proteins | sample S25metaG_FD_121802 | JGI IMG/M metagenome (GOLD analysis project Ga0157379, IMG submission 121802) | Switchgrass rhizosphere microbial communities from Kellogg Biological Station, Michigan, USA - S2-5 metaG | ecosystem: Host-associated > Plants > Roots > Rhizosphere > Soil | place: USA... | reverse complement strand
TGTTTACAAGAAGCTAGCAAGAAGAAAAGCAAAGAGAAAGGTAAGAATGCTCTTCATATCAGACTCACACAGACTAATTCCATCTACCATCGAAATATGGCCTCAGAAATGTCAGAAATGAAAGTTTTTACGTGTGCACCACAAACTTGATCGCCGATCTCGATTTCTGTTATCTATCTTGCGAAATGCGCCATCCTGGTGGTCCTCTTCTTCCAAAAACCTTTATATTCCCCCATGCTTCTGAATTAATTCCCTAGTGGCTTTCCCGCCCGTAGACATACTCATGGCGACAGCAGAACCTGCGCGCACTCCGTCGTATGACGACGAGAAGTATGATCTTGAAGCCAAGCACGAGGTGATCGACGACGACAAGGTCGCTGTGAGTAGTCTCCCCTTCTCCACCCATCTCTAATCCCCCCGCGCTACTGTTAATGGTACTCATATCCCTCGAATTTTAGGAAGTTGCCGGGGCCTTCTTCGAGGATCCCAATCTCGACAAGGAGCACATTGAGTTGGAGAATGACAGGTGTGTATATCATCTTCCACCTCAGTATATGCCAGCTTATTGTATACTCTCAGCCCTTACCCTGAGGTCCGTAGTGCCGTGGCCAACACTGATGACCCCGACATGTATGTCACTATTTTTCATTCTTTTCTTTGATTTCCAACTCAGTTTCAGGCCTTGCGCGACTATTCGTGCATGGACTATCGGTCTTATGGCAGCTATCATTATCCCCGGTCTCAATCAGTTCTTCTTCTTTCGTTATCCCTCAGTCAGCATCAGCTCCCTCGTCGCTCAGCTACTCTCCTTCCCGCTTGGTAGGGCCTGGGCCGTGGTTATGCCAAAGAAGAAGATTTTCGGCTACTCCTTGAACCCTGGACGCTTCACTGTAAAGGAACATGTGCTCGTTACGATCATGGCGACCGTCGCTGCTGGTTCCGCATACGCCACCGATATCGTTGCAGTTCAAAGGGTTTTCTACGGTCAACAGTTCAACTTCTCCTACCAATGGTTCCTGGTCATCTCGACCCAGATGATTGGATTCTCACTTGGAGGTGTCTGCAAGCGTTTCTTGGTGTCTCCCCCATCGATGATTTGGCCAGCCAACTTGGTTTACTGTGCACTCTTCAACACCCTGCACTCGCAACACTATGCTGGTATTGGTAACCGCGGTGGTATCTCTCGTGAACGTTTCTTCGTTTACGTTTTCGTGGGAAGCTTCGCCTGGTGTTAGTGTTTTATTTTATTTCCCTCCAATAAATTTATCTGAATATCTTTTTCTCCAGACTTTGTTCCTGGGTATCTCTTCACCGCTCTCAGTTACTTCAGCTGGGTCGTTTGGATTAAGCCAGACAGCCCAACTGTCGGTCAGCTGTTCGGTACTATTCATGGCTTGGGAATGGGCCTCATCACCTTCGATTGGGCTCAGATTTCTTATATCGGATCGCCACTCGCAACTCCATGGTGGGCTGAAGGTATTTATTCTTTCTCCTCCCATTTTCAAGATAGTCTAATTTTAATTTTCAAAGCCAACGTCATTGGTGGCTTCGTCTTCTTCTTCTGGATCGTCACCCCCGCCATGTACTGGACAAATGCCTTCTACTCTGGATACCTCTCCATTTCCTCCCGTACATCTTATGATCGCTTCGGAGACGCTTATAACGTCACTCGTATCCTTAAGGACGATCTTACTCTCGACAAAGAAAAGTATCACGAGTACTCCCCACTGTTCTTGTCCACCACCTTTGCACTCAGCTATGGTTTGAGTTTCGCCAGTATCACGGCCACCCTTATGCATGCCTTCTTGTACTTCAGGAAGCAGATTTGGGTCCAGGCTCGTCGCAGTCTCAGCGAGCAGCCCGATATCCATGCCAGATTGATGTCGCGCTACAAGCAAGTACCCGACTGGTATGTTTCCTCGCACACTTTAACAAAGTCTAAGTTAATTTAATACACATAGGTGGTATGGTATCATCTTTCTCTCCATGTTCGTGTTCGGTATCCTTTGCATTGAGTTGTGGCCAACGAATTTCGTGAGTTATTTCGCCTCAGTTTCAACGACCTTTCCATCTAATCGCATCCATTTCTCAGCCTGTCTGGGCTTTCGTTCTTTCCCTTATCATTGCCTTCGTCTATACCGTCCCAATCGGCATGATCCAGGCCATCACTAACCAGCAAGTTGGTCTCAATGTCATTACTGAATTGATCATCGGTTATGCTCTCCCCGGCCGCCCCATTGGTTAGTCTATTATTTCCTAAAGTCACCAAGCTTATTAATTTCTTCCCCAGCCATGATGATGTTCAAGACCTGGGGTTACATTGCGATGGCCCAAGCCCTTCAGTTTACTTCAGACTTCAAACTCGGCCATTACATGAAGATCCCTCCCCGTTCTATGTTCTGGTGTCAGGTCACTGCCACCGTCATTGCAGGAACCGTTCAGCTTGGCGTCCAGGCCTGGATGTTCACCAACATCAAGGATATGTGCGCATCTGATCAACCTGATGGGTATGTTTTATTCCATATTCAGTGACTTCAGACATTAACCATAGTTATTTCAGCTTCATCTGCCCTAGTACTGCTGTGTTTGGAACTGCTTCCATTATCTGGGGAGTCATTGGTCCAGCATTGCAATTCTCGAAGGGTCAACTCTTCTACCCTCTCGTATTCTTCTTCTTGATCGGTGCTGTTGCCCCCGTCATCCCTTGGGTGATCACCCGTAAGTTCCCCAACTCCTTCTTCAAATATATCAAGTGCGTTTCCACATCCTTTATTTCTCCCAGCCATTTACTCATCCTTATCCCTTTAGCTTCCCCGTTATCTTCACTGGTACCGGTTTGATCCCCCCCGCGACCGCTGTCAACTACGTCCCATGGGGCATTGTTGGATTCATCTTCCAATATATTATCAGGAGGCGTCACTTCAGCTGGTGGACAAAATACAATTACGTACTCTCGGCCGGTCTTGATGCCGGCGTTGCCATCTCTGCCGTATTTATCTTCTTCGTTCTCCAATATCCTAAGAACGGCCAGATCGGTGCAACGACAGTGAATGCATGGTGGGGAAATGTTGGTGCGTTTAATAACACCGACAGCCATGGTGCGAGCCGCCTGGCTCTTCCAGATACCGGGTTCTTCGGGTGAGTTGTCACCTATCCTGTTTCAAATATTTCGTTCTAATCCCCATCCAATAGTCCCGACCACTGGTAATCTACCAGGTTTTTTATATTTCTATCTTTGTATAGACTGGGTATAATCGCCAGGCGGATTATTAGTTGGGGTTTCGTTGTGCAATATGTGTACCGTTAATTACGTTTTTTTACGCTTTCAACACGACTCTCTGAAGCAACAACTTCCCTTGCGAACCATGTCGTCTTAGAATATATAAGCTTAGTGAACTGTGGAAGGAGAGTGCGATGTTCAATACAGTTGTTTTAGGCTTACACTACATCCGCTTTCGTCTTGTAATTCAATCCCCTGGGCTCTCAACCTCCTGTCCCATAGCCTATGTTGATAGGGCCGATTCCTAAGCGAATCAACCAAGCCAGAGTCAATCAAACGAATGATAGCTAGGTTAGGAAATTCGCTTGAGCCTGGATTTCCTTCACCAATTAAACGACCCAGATAGTAGTCGAGGTCCTTGGCAGGAAGGGACATGCCTCTTAGACCAATATTCCGCACATAGGGGAGACTTGTTGGCAGGTTGGAGGGTATATCGGCGATAAAGAAGATGAGGGTATGAAGACAGAGTGGTAAACCCGTGGTGGGAATCAGGAATGCCCCCTTGGAGAAGGAGAGAATATTGATGGACGGAGCCTGGACAATGAAGTGGGTGAAGTTGCGTGTTTGAATAGGATCTCCAAGTACGAGGTGGATGTGAGTGTCATCCTTCCCATCAGCCAAACATGGGTAAGAGGATCGAGGAGAGTTTTCTAATAACGTATCTAGTAACGGGATGATAAACGCCGCGAAGTTACAATGAATCAATTATAAATGGAGATCTCACCGAAGTAGTCATTCAGAGGCAAAATAGATTGAGGCCATTGGTTACCGGTCAAAGGTTTAGAAAAGTCAAATAAGGCTGCTCGATATAGTAGCTTGGATCCGTCGGGCCGTTCCATAAGAGTGATATTACTGAAGTCGCCACGCCACGCGAGATAATTTAAGGTAATGAAAGACTGTTCAAGATAGCGAGCAATAAGTTGAGCTTCCATACATAGGAGCTCGGCACAAGCGCAGGTGAGGACGCGCAACTGAGGGCACATCGTGATTAGCTTCAGTGCTAATCTAGGGTGTGTAAAGGTGATTCCATCCAGAATGTGAGTTCGATGAGAAGATGTACATAATAAATCGAGTCGAAGGGTAGGAATGGGCCTAATCTGAGTGTTCCTCTTCAATCTCGTCAGAGTTTCTACGAGGAGAGGGATGGCCTTGACATCGCGAATGATCAAAAACTCGTACATGAATTCTCTCGTTATGTTACGCCATGCTCGAGATACAAGAGACATTGAAAGCTTGGTCCTCAGTATTTGTGAGAGTGACTTCAGTATTTCTTGATTACGCAGCTGTAAGGTGTCAACTGACGTTAAAGGGTCGTTAGTCGGACGTGTGAGAGCTATCGCCGGTATTTGGGATGCTTTGCCTATGATATCGAGGACCAGTTCAATGGGGATCCTTTCTTGCATAATTATAAAATCAGATGTTTAGCTTTAAACCGTGTTAGTCTTTAGCGAATGACTGCTGGATCTCCACATACCCTTGTGAACAAGATCAAAAGTATGGTGCGGGCGCCTAGATGGACTGATAGGATATCTCCACCTTCTCTTCCACAAATACGGTTCTTATTTGTAAAGCAAGAGCCATTTGATATTCTGTCAGAAGTGCTCACATCTACGAACACCTGGCCAACGAAGATGCATTACTTATTATAACACCTCCACTCTTGGATCTAGACTGAGCTCCTAGCCGTACTACTGTATATGGTATGACTTCCGAAAATGGGGCTTCAAAACCGAAGGTCAACCTTCCGAACAAAGAATTCATCGAGTGTGTCGGGAAATGTCTGAAAACGAAACCGTACAGTTCGCTTGACGAATCTATATATTTTAATATTAGCCAGGCTCTTGGTAGTTATGTAGGGAAATGGATGGTAGAAGTATGGGGAATACGTCGTCAGTCAGTCTCAGACAATCATATGAAGATTGAAGCCAATAAAGAAGAGATTGGGCATAGCTTATGACAGCGCCATAAAAACCATACTGTCGGAACCAGTTAAGTGAGTCAGAAATGCTTGTTTTATCAAATTCCTTTGATTCATCCCATGGTCTTCTTTTAAAGACTGACATTGTTCTATAGACTGTTCGGTGTGGTTATCGAGATCTGATTAGGAATCACGGAAACCACACGCAACAGCTTCGGTGAAGTTATTCTTTCGCAACCGAAATCATACGAAACAGTGATGTAAAGAAAGGCTTTCAGATTTAACTAAAACCACCGTTGCACCGTAGACACTCTTTCATCGGTTAGCTGGGTGTCAGGATATACATACGCTTTCAATCTGCCTGATCGTATTTTCTTTGGGAAACTTTTCCTGACGTTCACATTTTGATTGAGATTGATTTCAAGGCTTCAGAGCCGAGATCTCGTAAATTTGTGTGAAAACACAGCTAAATCCGCCAGTTTACTGCTGCTCACTGCTTTTCTGGTGCCAGCCAAAAGGTTAACTTCGGTCCAACCTGATGGCCATTTCCCAGGAACGATCCTTAATTTCAATCCCGTTTCTGGCTTAAGACGTCAACCTGCTCATAGAAAGAGGCTGTGTAGTTTGAATTTAATCTTGTATGGAGGGGTTTCCGCTGAGAAACCCTATTTTCCCGCTAACAGAGATTCTCAATGCCAATTATATAGACAGCGATTATTTTTACAAACTGGTCACTATTTTGTTTTCAGACCCCATTGAGGAAAATCGAACCCGTGGCCAATACAGGAGACAGTGACAGAATTGTAAGTCTTCCACGGGCGCTTCTCAGCCTAAGGCGCTAGGCCTTCGACACCACTCCTTACCTCCCTCACCACCTTTAGGTATAATTCTTTATTCTCTTTCTATATAAATCCTAGGGCTCCTTAGCAGTGATGTAACTTGATTACAGTTACAGTCCAACCACTCCTGAGTATACTGCATTACGGACGGAAGCACTGGAGGCGGAAGCACTGCTGGCGCCTGAAGGGGGCCAATGTGCACCGCACTTCGGGTCGAATTCGTGAACTAGATTATTCGCCGAATAAACTTGAGCATTTCTCCAGGATTTCCAGAAAAGCCTCCTGTATGATGAAACGGATTCGGATAACCAATCCTCACGGAAGAGAGGATCGGGCTGAATTGATGGATGGGGTAGTATAAGTGGCTTCGGGGAGCCAGGTCCTCTTTAGGACTTGACAATTAACGGGGCAATCATATATGATCGGAAGTGGCGTTCACATTAGGTGAGTCTCCGTTGTTGAATATGGGCAAATGATGTATCAACCTACAAAGGTCTCTGTATCCCCGTTCGTCTGGTCCTTCCCTGCTTCGTTCACTGTCTTTTCTGGTTCCTAGTTCCTGGTTCCTTTTCTCCATTCTCTCTCCTCTCTTCTTCTTCTTTCTTTGTGAGTCCTTGTTGCTTTCAATCGACGGTATATACCTTTTAATGGCTTCAGCAGATGTTGTTCCAGACCTTCGCGATCCTGGCGATCGCTCCCGTATACACCTTCGGCCTCCCCGCGCCACAGATCGATCTCGTCCGACGCGATGAAGATAGTTCTGATCTCTTAAAACAACTACTTCCTGGAGGAAAAGGCTTGAAAATATGGAGTACGGCTGTTGGCATCGTTGACGGCGCTGTCCCTCTCACGCTAAATGCACTGAAACCCTCTGTCAACGACAAGAAAGCGCCACCACTTTTCAATGACAAAGAAGCCCCTTCTAATAACACTCTCGGGGTGGAATTCAAGAAAGGTGGGAATATCAATATCGCCCTCGGTTCAATATATATGCCACTAATTTATACATCATTTCATTCTCAGGCTCATGGACATACAAGGGACCTCAACCCAGCGGTCTTAATGTATACGCAGAACCTCTTGACCTCTCTAAAGCTAGGGAGGTGACATTCTCTTACGAGATCTGGTTCCCCAAGAAATTCCAATTTGTCAAAGGTGGCAAGCTTCCCGGGCTTTACGGGGGCGATGATCCCAAAGTCGCCAAGTCCTGTAGCGGGGGCCGTCGTGCCACCAATTGTTTCAGTGCACGCTTCATGTGGCGTAAAGGAGGGAAAGGAGAACTTTATACCTATCTACCAGATCCCAAATTCGGTGAGAAATTTGCGAAGAACAAGAACCTGTGCAAGAAGGTCAAGCACAGTGACTGCAATAGCGTCTATGGGGCCTCCATCGGAAGAGGGCTTTTCAAGTTCAAAACTGAAAAGTGGACAGCGATTGCTGTGACTCTGCGATTAAATTCCAAAGGAAAAGCTGATGGAGTATTGAAAGTAACCGCAAACGGAAAGGAAGTTTTCTCGGTTGACGAATTGACGTTCGCCGATAGTGACAAGGCGAGGATAGTTGGTTTGCAGATGCAGGCATTCTTTGGTGGTAATGCACTGGCTCATGACACTTGCTATTATGGTGTTGATCGTTTCTAAATTGTAGGTCATACTAAGGACTGGGCATCTCCCCGGGATCAAAAGCTCTTTATGAGAAATCTCAACATTATCATTCATGAAGAATTCTAAGCATCGCATTATTCTTTATCCTTTCTTTTATTGGAACACGGAACACATCGATTTCATGCCAATATATGGAGATCATAATTCACTGTGACTCCATTCATTCATTACCTTGACAACTTTGCACTTTCATTTCTTCCCAATAGTGGAAGCGCTTGGTGCAAAACCATTCAATCCTTTCATTTTCTCGACCGTAGAAAAAAAGAACTGGCTTCTTTCCTCTCATCCATCCATTGCCTATCTCTATCATTCTGTCGCGAGGCAGGGTAGCTTGTTTCATTTCGTCTCCCAAGCCCCTTATAAGCCCAGTGGTCTCTTTCTAGCTTTTATCGATAGATGCCTCTTAAAATCAGTCAATCCTTTAATGATATCTCCGTTGTCTTTAGCTTATTTTCTTTCTTCTTGATGGGTGAAACAGGGAGGCGACTCTCACTTTCCTGTGTATTATAGTCGGAGTCAGGGGAGACTCTTTAGGAAGCCCTGGAAGGGGTAGTGTCTCATTCCGTTGTTTCTAATAATAAACTAATAAAAATAATAGAAGAAGAAGAATTGCGAAATTTGGCCAAGAGTCCTAAAACTAAATTCCAGCAGACAACTTGATTGGGACCAAGGCGTTCTTTGATCCCGGTGTTTATACTAATATGTTGTCGGCCTTTAGCCTTCAGGTGAAACCAGATTGAGCTGGGAAGGCGCCGTCTGCACTTGCATAAGGAATTATTGTAACCTCTCACAACCTCTAAGCAGTCTCTATCCACTGAATATATTATATATTTAAACGAGTGTTTCCTTTTATTTTATTAAAGGAATGCATACTATCAACATGTTCTCGAAGACAATAAATCCAGCTCATACATGCTCGCGCTCGCTTCTTGGAAACATCCATATCTGACAGATCGAGATCGTCTTTGAGACCTTTCTTTCCTTCTGCGAACGCGCCATGCATGTCAACCTGGACCTGCAAAACAGGAGGTTGCTGGGGACGCGGATTCGGGAATGCACCGGGTTGTAGCTCATCGACTGGCGTTCCCAGTGAATCTGTTCGTAGGTCGCAAAACCTTGAAACTGTCGTCTTCGGACTGGTAAGCACTTTTGGCTGACGAAGCCGGATAGATCTCGAGGGGATATTCTGTTCTTCGCGATCCTGCTGTAAAGGAATGGGTCTTGAATTTGCATCAAGTTAATAAGATTTAACATGGAGCAATAATAGGGTCGAAATACCCGAACGCGTTGAGTTGGTTTTCGGGACTCGGAGCCATCACACATACATTGCCAATAAATACTGGCTTGGATGATGCCTCTGAGCGTCATCCCGCCTAAACCTGTTGCGGCCTCAGCGATAATAACAGCTCTCAGGATAACAATGGATAGCCCTAATAACCGATTAATGAGTGGCCCGTCGGCACGAATTTCGCATACCACGCAAGTGCGGGTGACGACGACGATGGAGATAGAGATCCACTACAATGAATATGAGTAGGGTGGTGGAGATTCCGAATGGCGTCCACAACAAAATTCTAAGGGTGGTTTCATATGGGGGGTATACGGTGTTACACACAATGGTGTCGAATACTGAAGTCGGTTGGCGACCATGAGGGTGAGCAAGCTTTGGAAGCAATACTATTATGATAGGAAGACCCCAGACTGAATGAGGGAAGCTCGTCAGTTATCCCGTAAGAATCGAGGGAATTTGGCAGAACGCAGAGTTTTTCGCAGGCGCCTCTCACAGTCCGGGAGTATGGCTCACAATGGAACACTTGGGTCACTTCCCCTCCCAGGGAGGAAATTCTGCAGTGTGCACCGAAGCGGAACAGCGCCGTCAATTAAAAACTGACTTGGTGTTCAAGATGATTTCCTCTAAACAGTTCGCCTCGACTTCCCGTTTCTATCTAAAAACTCTCGCGCCTTGAGTTAATTCATCTCCTAAAAAAGCGAAGAGTGAGCCGTTTGTGGCAAGACCCCTTCACCACAGCCACCGATAGTTTCACCACTTCCATCCCGCCTTCTTCCTGTCCTACGATTTAGAGTGTATGACGGATTTCGGACTTTGGCAGAGTGCCGAACAGATACAGCGACGGCACAGGCAAGTGTATTTCAACTGGAGAAAATTTACTCCTTCAATTTAACAGTACCTAGTTTATTTCCAGGGAGTAAATGAAGGATATTTGGTTAAGTCGAGTTATTGCCGCACAGCTTGTCGCTTTCTGAAGTACGTAAGCCTAACGGTAATAATTTCACTAACTAACGACTATATGCTATCCGTGGAGGTTACTACAATAGATTGTGGTTTCACCCGGAATAAGACAACGCTGTCTAAGTCTTCCTTCAAACCTCATTGCTTGACAACCGCTCCATCTGACTAATGGCGACATACCCTCAACCTCACAGGAGTCGATTGTGGACCACGCTATTTTTGGAGGTAACTATCTCCTAATTCCCATAGTGTCTCTCTTCCTAGAGCATAAACTTTAAATTAGAACTTTCTTCCGAGGGGTAGAGGTCGTTTCTGAAAATCTGTGGGGGAATCTCTAAGGGATATTTGTTTTAGGTGATAATGCCGTCCATTACAGCGACTACAACCAATATCACTCCAAATGATATATACTCATGAAGGGGAAGACCTACACTATGAGCAAAGCCTTTGGAAAGTCCTGCGTATATCTGTAATATTAGTTGCTCGGTCTCTGTGACCGCTGCAACGGGAACCGTGGAGAATTGGAATAAAAAGGATTCTTATCGTTGCGAGATGCTTCAGAAGATGCCAATCAACATCATTCTACATCGAGCATAAATCCAGGTGACGTGGATAACAGTGGAAGAATCTAATTCCAGCGACCACGAAAAGAAGCGGCATTCCAGATGGAATGTATACTGAGATGGTGGTTGTGATACTGGCGGTGCAAAGACACGGAGAGCCAAAGAGAGTAAACGTATTACTGTTGCCACCCATTAACGACGTTGAGTGGAACCTTCAAATATAACACCCGCAGCGCAACCCCAGATAACAATCTATTCACCAACGTCGCCACTTCTTCCTGAAAGATAGATAGTAAGAAGGCAGGAAATTTCACCATCGGTCCAGGACTCTTAATATTTATTACGGGGTATTTGTATGCAACAAAGTAGGAGGAGTGGCCATGCACCGTAATGAATGAATTCATTGCGCTTCAATGCCAATTGCATCAGTGTATTTGGAAGAGATTGGAGATAGGCGCCCAGATGCGGGAGGTGCGGCCGTTTTGCTGGGTGCAAGATAACGGTCAATTGACTAACCCTCGAGGGTGACATCGTAGGAGATTGTGGTGAAAAAGGAATACTGGGAAATAGGGTTGTGAGACCTGTTGACCCCGTTAGGATGAATCAGAAATATCGGTCTCAATCGAGTGGTAGGGCGCGGGGTTGGCTGCGAGAGAAAAATCAATGAAGGATTCCCCCAAGCATGGGCCTAGTTCCTGCGCTGCTTCATGGCACGGTTTGAGAAACCTCTGTTGATAGGAGAAGCAGTTCCTCAGTGAGACAGAGGAATATGTAAGTTGTGATTTATAAAATAAGTGAAATAGTTTTACTGAATTTTTTTGGTGTGGTGAATTAATGACAGAATATAATTGAGGAACCCCTTTGAGCCGAAAATTGAGGGATAATACGCGATGAGGGAGGGCGCATTTGAGGCATCTGTATCCAAGATATACGATAATCAATGAATAATCCAGATAGTGAGCTCCTATAGCCGAGGCATTGTTGTTGTACGGGAATTGAACCAATGATAAATGATAAATGAGTCTTGACGTTTCATCCTCCTTCTTGGGGCTGCCATTTTAGCCCTACCCACGAGTTCCAATTTATTGAGATTGCCCAAGTGGTCGAGATTAGGCAGGCATTTGTATATGGCACGGGTATCTCGAAGGATCACTTTGTCCAATGGAAGCTGGAGCTCGTTCATATTAGGACTGAGGGATACGAGCTTCTTAACTCGTCCTTCGTCGTTGCAATATACCAAGGCAAAAGAGCACCCTAAACGGCAACGGAAAATACGTTCAGATGACGTGGAAACGCCATGGATTTGACGCAACGGGCTAGGTATTTGTGGTGTTTGAGTGTCTGGATATTATGATTCCATCAAAGAGGAGTAATTATCCTGTACAGATATGGTTGTTAGTCAGTACTGGTACCATCCTCGAGATACAAGTGTAAGGAGGAGGTGCTTTGGAAAACTGAGAGATGAGACGAGAAAATCGTCACCTCCAAGTCTGCCATAGAAGGTTTCTGCATCAGGGACGATTTTCTGACGGCATTGCTATTAGTCTAGTCGTCTGATGATAGCAAATCGATGATGTGTAGAAGGGTATTTAGAGAAGCATGTGATGGTCAAGGCAGCTTCGAACTGTTGGATATGATGTCATAAGCAGCACAGCCTCTCTGGTGGGCGTCCAAAGAAATATGCACTACTAAATACTTATTGTAATAAAAAGCCTATAATATTTCCTTAGTCGACCTTACTCATAGACGGATGGCTATCCAAACAACAATATCTCCTTTATTCATCTGCATCATACTCCTATATTACTACACCAACAAATAAACCAAAAAGGTACCTAATCCCATTATATCCTAACGCCACTTCCCAGATATCAAGCAATCCATTCACTCCACCGACACAGTCCACCCCCACCTTCCTTCTTGTAACCCAACGGCGGAGTCGTCAATGACGGTTTCGCGGCGTTTTTGGACGTATATCTGC
>Ga0157379_10004052_pt1 | contig 12497 bp, 13 predicted proteins | sample S25metaG_FD_121802 | JGI IMG/M metagenome (GOLD analysis project Ga0157379, IMG submission 121802) | Switchgrass rhizosphere microbial communities from Kellogg Biological Station, Michigan, USA - S2-5 metaG | ecosystem: Host-associated > Plants > Roots > Rhizosphere > Soil | place: USA... | reverse complement strand
CACCACCACAACCCACACAGTCTACCTCTCCGAAGAAACTCACTTCGATGTTATCCTCGGTCGTTCCTTTATGGAAAAGCGGGGAATCAAAACTGATCCGCTTGATATGACTAGTGTGGTGTGTTTGGATACGGGGGAGAGTTTGGAGTGCGAGGTGGTGATTATTCGGGATGGGAAGGGTGAAATTGTTACAGTCACGTAGGAAGTATCATGGTGCGTTCAGTATTCGTGCTTTCTTCCCTGCATTTCATTCACGCATTGCTGTATCATATGAGACTGTATTCTATTATATCTTGGGTTTATGGATACTTATATGCCCTGAGACTATATTGATGACATTGCATACTACAAAAGACAACCCGAGCCGCCACAGCACAGTCCCCCGAAGCTGTCAATTCCCAATCAGGAATTATAGCATCACATAATTCGAAGATCTGGAGTGGCGAGTTCTCTACCCGATTTTCAGGGGTTTCAAGAGTCGCGGAAATCCCGGTGACATTCAAAGACGTTTCGGCCACTGGCAATGACCCGCGCACTTCGGTTTGTATCAATATCTACTTTCAAAGCTGTGTATCCATCAGCCCTCCGATCCAGATTTAGAAGCACGAGTGACTTCAGCTGATTTTCTCAGTAGTCCCTCCTCTCTTCCCACAGTGGTAAGTCGGCTGTTTCTTCACGTGCACGTAAAAGATGCTGTGCCTTTGTTTTCTAGGCCCGGTACAGAAACGTTTAAAAGATACCGAAGAATCAGGTCATGAAATTTTGCAACTTGCGAGTCCTGTGGTTTTATCCATCATGTCAACGACATTCTCCAAAGCCTTATTTGCTCTTATAATCGCTCTCTCGTTGGGGGAGGCAATAGTCAACGCCATATCTATAAACTTCATCTCACCGCTAGCCGAATGTCAAAGGGCAGAGCTCAACTTGGGCGGCCTGCCTTCTCCTACCCTAAAAACCTTATCTATCCTCATCGCACCCATTGGAGGGAAATTCAGCCCCCTTTTTTTTGAAGAGACCGACCCAGTCGCCATCAACCCTATTGGAATTGGCTTCCAAATGATATACCCGGTCAATACTTCGTTCGTCGTGGTCTTATCGAGCAATGGTTCCGTTCTTGGAACGTCAGATATTTTCACAGTTGCACCATCCCCTACAACGGATACATCATGTCTTAATAGCACTGCATCCTTTACTGCAAACATCACGTTATCGCTCTCACTTGACCGCCCTCAACAATGCATAGCTGAACAAATCACATACCATACAGAGGTTACCCCCGTACCTCCACTTGATATGTTTGCTATTGTTCCAGGAGGCGTGTCCAAGCAGATCGCGTCAAAGATCCCTACTGGCGTAAACCTCTCCATTGTATATGTTCCCGACATCGAAGTAGGAACGAAGATCTTCTTCATGGCTATGAGCACAAATGGAAGTGGATTAGGGGGGAGCACGGAGCTCTTCACTGTTGGGGAGAATATCCTCCGGAGCAACACCACGGATTGCGTTGCTGGCCTAAAGGCTTCCGAAAGTTTCAAAACTTCGCCTTGGTGAGGATGGCTTCATTTTATAATCAAACACGCTTTACTAACGACTCTCAAAGGGGTATTCTCGGTTTGGCCGTTTGGGGGATTCTTGGGGCCTTTTTCCATACTCTTTAAAACGTCTCCAAAGGTCACTCAGACATATTACCCAGAAGAGGTAGAGGCCATGAAGAGAGAACGGAACTGAAAAGTAATATCTCTGGAATGCAATACAGCACCATCGTATAGTAACTACTGCCTGTTGTTCCAGATAATACATTCATGACATTTGTCTATGTCTCATTGCATCGTAATTTCTACGTTTTACACACAGTGGCCCTTGACGGACATTCCTACGTCACCGTTACGGAAGGCGCGGCCATTATCGCTTGCTTCTATGTTTCTTGTGCGTTCGACATGAGTAGTGATAGCCAATGACCAGGCCTTTAAACAGGGGATTTCCACTAGCCAATGCTTCTAAATTCCCTGATGTGGATCGGCTAGGTCCCATCTATCCCAAGGGTGCGCGACCTGTTATGTTCCAAATCACGATAACCAACAATTCCTCATTCCAAGTCCTCTACCCCACCAATAGGTTCTACGGTTCTATGCAGCACCGGCGAGAGCGGTGTGGTGTGGTGCTTGATACATCTCCCTTTATAATTGTCGCAGGGTCTCCATCGAACGATACTTTGTGCATCAACACGGCTTCAAACCTGACAATCAGCCTTTCTTCCCAGCTTTTTAGCATTGCGCGCACGAAGAGATCAGCCATCCTAACTCAAGGTCTTTAAAACAGCATGTACGAGACTGTGTCCGATGGAAAACCGTCCCAATCACATTGAAGCTTCCTTCAGCACCCGGTGTCACCGTAGGATGGAATACCGAAGTGCCGGGAGGAACGTCACATTACTTTGCTCTTGCTGCGTCTGACTTTGGAGGGATTGCACAGAGCAACACTGGGGGCATGCTTTAATGGTGTAGGAAGATCCGTAAATGTTAAGTTTCAATTTGGTGAGAGGCTTTAAATGAAGTTTCACTGTACCGTACTGATTCAACCAGAGGATCTGTCGTAGCAACTGTCTTCATTATCGTTGGAGTATTGGCATTCTGAGAGGTACCCGGTTATGAAGGAAGGACTAACATCAGAAAGAATATGCCCCTGCAATTCTAGGCTCGAGAATTGTTTTTGTGCAGGAACATTTGATAACCGGGGGAGTATACCAAGTCCTGAAAAACATGATATAACATTACAGTAAGTCTGGGAATAATTTACACAGTGAACCCGCGAGATACAATATGGTTATGCACTGGTCTCTACAATAGGAACGGCGACAGCAGCCTTGGGTTTCGTGGCCGCTCGACTTCTTCCCCAACGAACGCTGACTCGTTGGCCCTCAACATCGAGGCCGGCGGCCCAAGCCTGGGCGGCAGTTTCTGCAGATGCACGGTCTTTGAAGTTCACGAAGGCACACCTATTTCGTGTTTAGCGACGGGATATCAGATAAATGTTTGAGCGTAAAACTCACTTCGTCTTTTCGACGTAAACGACAGATTTTATGGCTGAGGCCGGAACGGAAGGTATCGATGCGACTACAGTCGTCCGTAGATTTTGTTCGGTAGTCGAATCAGGAAGGGAAGATAGGAATAGAGAGGTCTAGAACAAGTAATATTTAGCATGCAAAAATATTGAGAAATTAAAGTACATGCAATAGATTGGTCTTCTGGCGGGGCTAATCCTTGCGAATCGGCAAATTGGGTTAATATTTTCCGCGCAACTGGATCATTCCGACCATAATAACGATCTTGGATATTTTGGTGCTGAAGACCATTATCGGCAGGTTTTTCGTGACTGAAATATCCATCAACATTAATTATTCCTCTCAGATGAAGACCAGAAGCATACCGGAATGGGCAAGCATCTCCACGATTACATTCTCCTTTCAGGAAAAACGAGCAGACATGAGCACGATTCCGTTTATAATACGGTTCGGAGCGAGCGAGCTGTTTCAGCATTTCCTTCCCTGCCGACACGGCCCGACCAGAATCTAGCCCGGATTTATTGCCATCCAACTAAATACGATCGAGTCAATCGCATAAAATTGCCATACCGTTTAACACACCTTTCCATCCATATTTTGTGAATAGTACTCCCTATTGATATCACTCGTTGGCGCCTCGTTCTTCAATGCCAGAGCAGTATCGCGGACTTGAGCTGGCAACCCATATTCGAGATCAAGCAAACATGTCTGGCAGACATTCTTGATTTTGGCGCATGTTTGACAAACGACCGTATGTTTTGTGCGCATTCCTGATCCTGGGTTCCAGCGGAAGACAGTGAAAGGTCGATTACAGGCACCGCATTCCCGACCAAACTCCTGTTTAGACTATAGCAAATGTAAGATATACATTCAAGTGGTGAAGCATTTTGTTCACGCACCATCCGAATGAAAGCATTATCTCCCAGACCTGAAAAACTAGCTCGAATAATCGCGAACCGAAGAAAGTCGCCAACACTTACATGATTCACACAGAATCGGGAATTCACTCTGCTCCCCTAGATAATGTAGTATTAGTTTCAGACATTGTAAAAAATACAAGGATACATACATCCAGCCTTGTTGAGATCTGCTTTCGGTGGCATGATGGTAGGCAACAAGTGTATGTTACGTCAGCATTTAGGGTCCAATTCTCTGTAACGGAGCGTGGAAAAATACCAAATATGGAACATGAGGGAGTCGCACCCTCGCTGACAACTGATCCATCTGTCCCCTTTGCTCGTTACAGGCCAAGTCACACCCCCAGGCGCACCCATAGACTCCTGGGAGCCTGTGACAATGTAAGGATACCCGAATCCTTACACTCTCCCACCACCATGAGAATGAACCAATCTTGGTGTTTTGGAAGTTGCTTAGAATAGGAAAGCATGATATGATTTATGTCTATAAATTGCAGATCTACCTTCTCGACTGTTCTGTAACGCCTTCATGTCTGCGGAGTCTCCTAAATTTCGTGTCGCCATCTGGTGCGTTTCAATCCGTAAGGAACTTGACTACTCACCAGAATTTCTCTGCAGTGGTGGCGGAATTGGTGGTCTTTGTCTGGCGGTAGCCTTATCAAGATATCCAGACATTCAATTGGATGTCTATGAAGCGGCAGAGCAGTTTAAAGAAATTGGCGCAGGGGTAATGATTTGGGCTAAGACGTGGAGAATTCTGGAATTACTGGGACTCGCTGAAGAGGCTTCAAAGATAGCGCATGCTCCTCCAAGTTCCTCTCTAGGTATGTAACAAAGAAAGATGATCCTTTACCAGAATATCTGACCGTCCACTGTACGACTGTATACCTGTTCCTTTAAAAGGTATCGGCTTTGATTATAGAAGGTCAGACCAACCGCTTATTGGAAAACGTTTCCATCTGGCTGAGATGCCTTGTAAGTTCATTCAAAAACTCCGCGAGGATAACTGAGAGACAAAATAACAGATGGGTGTATTAGGTTTCATAGGGCCGAATTTCTTGACGTTTTTGTAAACCGTTTACCATCAGGCGTGGCCCATTTCCGGAAACGTGTTCAAACATATAACCAAGACATTATAAATGGCCCTATTATACTATCTTTCAATGATGGAAGCAGCGCAACTTGCGATATTCTTATAGGCTGTGACGGGATTAAATCTATGGTCCGAGCAGAATTGTTGCAGCATCTGGCCTCCCATGAAGGAAAAGAAGATATTGCTTCCTTGGTCGAACCCATTTTCAGTGGAACAATTGCGTATAGAGGTCTAATTCCAGTGGACAAAATGCCCAAGAATCTTGATGGAAGTTTACATCGTACCATCAATTCTCCCATGATGGTGCGTTATTCCATCCACAGAGTTTTCGGAGACGCTGAACATTTTTTCAATAGTACTGTGGGAAGAGCAAGGTAGATATCTCTTTTTATAACCGTCGACTTTATTCGCGGAACTCACGAGCCACCCTTTATGTTATGTAATAGCACGTTGTCAGTTATTCAATTTCCCAAGGAAGTATTGTCAACGTTGTTACCTTCGCATCCGAACCAGAGAAAGAAGGGGTTCAGTATGATGGGCCATGGGTGACTGAGGTTTCGAAGCAGGAGCTCCTGGAATGTTATGCCAATTGGGAACCTGAAGTCGTTCAGATGCTCGATGTAAGTCAAGTTTCTACTCGCTTTCCCATCTTAGCTTACTTTCGTTTTGATAGTGTATAGAACAACCAACTCGATGGGCAATTCACCAATTACGAATTCTGCCAACGTATGTCAATAATCGTGTGGCTCTTTTAGGAGATGCTGTTAGTGGCATAACCCCCTCCCTCCCGGAAAACTCAACTACTTATAAGATTATCACTGCTAGGCTCATGCTATGACCCCTCACCAAGGCGCTGGTGCAGGTCAAGCCATTGAGGTGAGTCCTATTCTCATCCGTATTTCCAGATCTCCTCACAGGATACAGGATGCCTATATTCTGGCCGGGATTTTAGGAAATACCGGAACCACTCTGGACAATATCGAGCTCGCTCTCCAGGCTTATGATCATGTTCGACGACCAATAGCTTCACATGTCTTGCAAGGTTCTCGAGATGGAGGTAGAATGTACGAGTTCAATGGACCGCATGAAGATGATTATGCAAAGCTTGGACCCGCCATTCAAAGTCAATGGGACTGGATATGGGCCAGTACTCCGGAAGAAGATGTGGAGAAGGCTCTGGCTTGGATGAGGGGTCATTGAAACAAATCTGGCATTTTCAGATGGCATTTTACACACTGCAGTGTTGCTTCCTGCTCAATATTATTTTCTGAAATTTTGGGATTTTCATGCAGCAAAATTGCTGTCACATAATCGCAGGTGGGAGCGAACGTACTGGGTTAACTTGCAGTCATTATTAAACCAGTACCGGTTTTTGCATTGGATTCAAGTTTCTCATTGTTACTGAACGATTCTGAAATCAGTGGTAGGCTGGGAGGGCTGATGCTGTGGCATCGACGCTGGTTTGGGTTCCACAGGTTCCATAGTCTCTTACTTATCATTCCATAATCTCCCAATTATCATTCCATAACCTCACCGTTTTCTTGACCAGCATCTATCCCCACAGTATGGTTTCCGGGAAAGGATAATAATAGAGGTGTTGAAGCATCTGAGAAATAGACAGCTGCGATAGCTACATGGATAGCCTCGGACAGCCCTTATTTCTACTGTACTACTCCACTACCCAAGGGGGCCAAAGATTGGACAGCATTTCAGTCACTGCTAGCAATTGGTTTCGCGAGCAGATAACCGGTCGCTTTCCAGATGGATGGAAGTGTAGACGGCGAGATGGTGCCTTGATGAGGAGCTCTACAGTCTGGTAGAGCTAGCTAGTGGACAACGGTTTGATAAAACTGCCTCGCTCTCTACATGGTAAAGATGCATTTTACAAGCCTTATCATTTCAGCGACGGCACTATTTTCCCTTATAACTGCGATTTTGGGAAGTTTCTCTTTCAAGTTTACAAAAATACCGACCATTGCAATAATACAACGATGAAATGGACGCGTGGCGAACAGCCATTTAGTCTCCTACTTGCACCTGTAGGGGAGAAGCCGCAACGATTCGTAATCGACATACCTACGACTTAGAATTCGACGTATTCATTTTTATTCCTACCCCCTATCCTGTCAACTCGACATTTGCGGCTGTATTGAGCGACAAACATGGTTTCAATACTAGAGGGAACGCAGATCAATATTTGACAACTGGCTTTCAACAAATAATGCTTTCTGCACGGACGTCGTGGTGTATAAACCTGAATTTTTTATTTTATCGATATATCTTGTACACCACGGTACGGCAGCGCGGCGATTGCATAGGATGCAACCACATCTGAGGGACCTGCTATGACTCTGTTTGTCGCAGCCGGAATCGGAGGAAATTCCTTCAGGCTTGGGACGAATCTTCCGGGTCAGACCATCGCGAATGTGGGACTGTAACCCAGGATATCATGTAAATAGGCGGGAGAAGTAATATATTAAATAGAATTGAAGATTATAGGCAATTTTAAACTTCAAGTGAAGCTTCCCCTGATTGTGGGTTCGGCATTTCAAGTACTGTCTCTCCTGGAAATTTGGATGCATCTGTTATATCCATTTGAAATGCATACATGCATTTTGTAACTTATTGCATATTTAAACTGGAGAACAAGCCTACATGTCATCAAAGACATGTATTCGCCATTTCCATTTCAAATGATTGCACAATAAGATGGACAATAAGATATCTATTTTAAATTGAAACTCTATGTGCATAAGAATTTCCAGCAGATACATAAACACTTCAAATTGCGCTTTTTGAACAATAAAGGTATTCATTTAAAGTGTAAATCTAGTTGTATTTACCCCTTGCCATTCCAAACATTCCTCGTCTTGGCATATAGGCGGCGCTTACAGTCTGCCAATGGCAAGTATAGGGTGCCTGCTCCTACCTTCCTAGAGGGAGTTGACGTTCCCCTCGTTCTTCTCGATAGTCATGGGATTTTTGGGGGAGCCAGCGAGCTTCTTAAAGCAGCTTGTGGAAATACCATGGATTGTCTACTTTCTTTAAGTGTATCAATATGTAATTTCTAAAAGGTGGGTCTACGTGATTTGCTCTAGACTATTAACTCTTTTAAAAAATATCTTCTCATAGTTCTCGTCCGCTTGTTATCTCAACATTTTCTTACAGAATTTCTGGTTTTATGACGTTAAAATACTCGAGTAAGATTACCAGCTTATGTGAATTCAGCAAAGTTTTATATATGACAGTTTTATATATAGTAATATCTGTAATTGGTCCATTGATTTTAGTACACGCTTTACACGTGTTACCTCACTTCATTTGATGTTAATCTTCGTGTGTGTATTATAGTTGATTTTTGCGGCTCACACAATAATTCGCCGAGGTCTCGAGAAATAAAATTCAGCGTCAAATCCTAAGCACCGACACATAGTATCCGTCATTTTGACCACCATTGACAGTCTAAACTTGAGGATCAGCATGATACGGAAAACTGTCGATGACTACCTTATAAGAAGTTATAACCTTCATGAACCCCACGAAGTCCCTGACCGGTCGGCTACGGCCCTTGCTGAGTGCCTGCGCCTTTTACTGATGGAATTAGGTCTGGAACTCGATTTGCAGAAGAATCTGGTAGAACCCGCATCAATAAGAGTGGGCATAAGAACCCGGCGAAGGGTCTTTGCTGTATTCCCCGGACCACCATGTTGACCATCGTTTTCAACGTCTTGCTCGTCCTTGGCACGTACCTTCCCGCGAACGCCTTCTCTTTCGATTTCAACTCCTCCCCAACACAGTGCGCCAATGCAACCGTCGAGTGGACTGGAGGCCAAGCACCATATCGACTACTTCTTGTGCCAACAGGTGCTCTCCATCCTGAAGTACGTGTTATTGGCGACTACACGATCCCGGATGGAACGAGTTTCTCTTTCGTTATGACCTACCCAGGCAATTCGACGTTTGTTGCTGTGATGAGCGATGCAACAGGGTTTGGAACAGGAGGAACGACACCCGTTCTTACAGTCGAAACTGCAAGCTCGGCCTCGTGTATCAAAAAGGCTCAAGTGGCACCCGAATTCTTCATTTTCACAAATCCCTCAGTACCAAGTCAATGTTCTCCTATGGAGATTTCCTATAACTCGGGTGCCCAACCTCCTGTGGACATTTTCGCCGTCGTGCCTGGAGGACAGTCCTCTCTGGTTGCGTCCGGTGCTCCGCCCAACAAGACCCTCGAATGGACTCCCACCTGGGCTGTGGAGACTCACGTTATCCTTGTTGCTGGCGACAGGCATGGAGCGGGGAAAGGAGGCAGTACAGATATTCTCACTGTTTCTGCTGGAAATTCTACGAGCTGCCTTGTTTCAACAAATACAACGTCGACGGCTCCTATCCCTTCCCAGACTCATAACGCCGCAATTTCATGGGATCTGCGAAGGTCAGAAAGCCGAAAAAAAATGATGTTAGTATATATTTACAACATATCTGATACAGGTGTTTCTTTATTGCCTTTTTCATGACGTTTTTCACTCTTCTTCCCTGAACGGATGGTCCTCCATTCTAAGACTTCCCTATCGGAGTCAAATTTACTCGATTATACCAGATCTGTATTGAGGTGAGGCCTTATATCCGATATCCGACCTTGGTGCTTGAAAACCGAAAGCCGATGCTCCATCCTCGGTCATCTACAATGCTGTTTCTTTCTAGTGATGGAATGGATATTTAACTTTGATGGACACTTGGCGCATAAATTACTACCTAGATCCTTTTCCTTGCTTATATTAATCTATATGGCTACTATTGGGCTACTATGATATTTTAATTGCAGTCTGTCGTCACCAGCTCTTCATTTCCAGCCGGTAGGTCCACTACCCGTGTTCTGTAGAGCCTACTGATATAAAAATAATTTTACTCTTGAATTCTCTTATTTACATTAAATTCAGCGCCTCCTGATTCAGGAGCAATCTTCCGAGTTTTTAATGTCATTGCCGATTAATAACGGACATTGAGTTGGAATCAATAAATCTCACCAAATAGACCCGAAGTTGAGAGAATGAAGGTCGTCATATAATTGAACAAGTTTTCAGAACCGTTGGTATCTGTCCACCTCTTACAAACCTGTGACACCATACCCATTCTTTATTTGTTCCACGGCATTTCCATGGATAATGAGTTTACCCTGCTCTCAGTAGGAGACGTCCACTTGCCTTTTGACAGGGGCATACTCCGAAGTATTTATAAGTTTAGATGCTCTCTAGTGTAGAATAAGTCCAGAGATGGTAAGGAATGATTGAGATACGGATGCAGTGCTTCAAGACGAGGTAAACAGCATCTTCACCGCCTCCAAGGTAATTAAGCTATTTCCTGAGCCGAACCACTTCACTAAAATTTTACCTATTGGACATCATCGCAGTACTAGAATACTCTTGGACTGTCTGTAGAGAAATTTTGATACAACACCCGTGTTATAATTACCGCTTACTGCGGTGAACGTCTCAACTGAGGTGGTTGGACCTTCTCGCTGATAGACTCTTCAATATGATTGTCACTGCATACGATTGTTGTGAGATATGAGGTCTATTTTATACGACAATCTTAGGCACCAAAGTGAGGGCGTTGCTCAACTGAGCAAGTGCCAGTATAATATATCCTCACGGTATGTACTCATGTACCCATCTCCTCATCCCCACTACCAGGGTGGGTCCCCAATATGCCTGTCTTAGACGGCCCCCTCGCAATTGTTGAGACTACGGTGGAAAACTCCCTTACGATAATACCCGAAGTTCATCTGTTTGAAAAGCTAGTAGGTTCGCCAGGAGGACAAACTAACAATCAGCCCCATCCTTCCAACACTTTCACTGGTTCACCACTTCCCAGCCCCACCACGTCTGTTGGAGCTACCAGCTCTTCCAGAACGACTATTAATACACATATTCAGAGACTCACTACCTCCAGCAAGAGTATAACCCCAACTTTAAGCCGGAACAAGGCGTCGGAACCGGTCTCGAATGGTGCCAGTCCGTCCTCAGTTGCCAGTGGAAATGGGTCCCTCTCTTCCCCCTTCCCCACCAGTCCATCTACCGGTAATACCTCCTTGACTTCGGTTAATAGTAGTACAACTACAAATACAAGTATGAACTCTTCTACCACTGTCCAGGCTACACAGTCATCAGCCACTTCTATTTCCCCTTCTACATCTTCGCCTAGTCTCCTTTCATCTTTATCCAGTCCTACAAAATCAGGCCCGTCAGTACAACCTTTTGAAGGCGGAGTCACTTCGACTTTCATCCCTGGTCTGTCGCCCCCGGACGCCGTTGGCATTCATACTCATCATCGTGAACTACTCGGGCCAGTCATCGGTTCTGTCCTCGGTGGCCTAGGATTAATTGTGATATTATTGGTATATATGATCCGCCGCCGCCGTCGCCGCCTATCAGCCACCGATGACTTTACAGAGAAGTCTCTGAGCCCCAGCGCGTACGCTCAGGCGGGCTTCGACCGCGTGGAAGCGACACCGCATACAGACCGCGAACAGTCCATCGATTCCGGCGTAGCTCGAACACCTCTTCAAGTGGCATTCCACCACGATGGGCCGGAATATTTCCCATCCCAAAATACCAGTCTTTATTCAGAGGGGGATGAAACAAGCGAAGGGTCGGTGAGCCTCCCTTCTCAGGATTCTATCGCATATGGAATTGTCCATGATGGCGACAGTGATATATTTACGTTCGGACCGGGAGGGGAATTGTTGCAGAGGAGATCTTTGCGTAATTCCAAGGACGCTTCGCCTGGCTCTTACGGAGTAGGAAAACCGATGGGAGGGGAGGAGCCTGACATTGGAGATATTCTGTCGAAGTTTAGGGAGACTAAGAAGAGGCGGGGGGGATCTTGAATAGTTCGTTGGAAGTTGGACTGTCTCTACGGCATTCCGCACTCCTTCAGTTATTTCTATTTATTTCCATTTGCGTGGACTTCGTTTTAAATTTTGTACACTTGATCGTAATAACTATGACCTTTTCTTGTTAACGATTACCTAGGGTTCAACGTTGATGAAAATAATATAATTAGCTATGGGGGGAAACTCTCGATTTATCCGTTTTTGGAATTGGCCACCTCATCTAACCTCGACACATCGCTCCATCATCTTAACAACATCCGCAGCATACCCTTCTGTATCAGCTGTAACAGTCTGTTGCGGCATAAAGACCGCATCGCTAGCTAACTTCGTCACTTTCGCTCGTATCTCATATAAAGACCAGAAGAAATCAATGAGTGCGAACTTTGCGAATCCATCTGGTAATCGGACCACCAGAATAGAATAATCTATACACCCGAGTTCTTGGAGGAATGCCGTGTCGCGACGCAGACAAGTTAGGAAGCCCTCCCTCTCTTCGGGTGCCAGCTTAATATGTTTGTCTTCTGAGAGGAT
>Ga0157379_10004051_pt1 | contig 12498 bp, 13 predicted proteins | sample S25metaG_FD_121802 | JGI IMG/M metagenome (GOLD analysis project Ga0157379, IMG submission 121802) | Switchgrass rhizosphere microbial communities from Kellogg Biological Station, Michigan, USA - S2-5 metaG | ecosystem: Host-associated > Plants > Roots > Rhizosphere > Soil | place: USA... | reverse complement strand
TCTTATGAGCCAGATTCAATCTCGCCCACCGTGGGTAATGTGCAACTTAAAAACACGTGGCCCGACTACGACCGCACTAGAGGGCTTTTCCTTTTCACTTGCCACTGGACAGATTAAGCTTTCTTGTCCTGGACCTGTGCGAATGCCATTCGGATTCACTTAGTTTGGTGAGTCGTCCAATAAGAATATTTACGTGGATTAAATGGAATATAACGGGCTGAATAGGCAGTGGCGGTGATGGCAGCTTCTCTGTGCGGCATTCCGATCGGATATGTTTATGTGTTTTGCGCTACTTGGCGACCTGGGTGGGTTTCAAGCCGCATAGATGAAAGACTTTCAATGCAACATGTGGGGAGATGGGTTGAATCTCCGGCTCTAGGTCTTCTTCAATCCTCAAGAACTCCAGATCGATGAAAAGTTCCTTACAGTTTCTTTTGCTTCTGAGCATCTCGTCCTGTTTCATGCCCCATTTGGGGCTTCTTGTTATTATTGCTACCCCTCCTAGAAGGGATATACAGTCATCTCCTCCACATCCAGGTTATCCATTTTCCGACCGATTTCCGCTACATTTACAGGGTAACGATTACACCTTGGGGTCGAGCCATGCAGTCAGAATTGTTGTCATACCGTAACATAACTGTGAAAGCTGTGAAACGATAACTTACCAAATTAGATACCCCTTCGCCGCCCAAAGGTAATTAGCTTCGATAACCGAGTAAGGATCTCTCATGACCTGGCTACCATGCTAATATTATAATTTGCAGACTATTTAATATCCAACTTTAATGGTAGACTTGCAAAATATGTTGACCTAACAGAGGACTTGGTTTTGTGACACTAGCCTCTATAAAATGAGCAGATATAAGAAATTGCTTCGGAACTGTAACCGGGTATGTTCAGAAGGATGCTCCTCAAGAGCATGTCATTTTTTTGCGATCATTACAACAACCAGGCTAATCAAAATGGCTGCCGCAGTGACGCCAGACGTGCCTCCGACTTTCACAGCACCGGGGTCTTCCAGACATCTGCATTTTCCAGTTGCTTCAATTCACGAAAAAGCAATTGTAGCCTGTCATTTCGGATCCAGTGCTGGTTTGTGTTCACCAGTTCTCGCTTCGTCTCTCACGCCGCTAAGATCATTCAAATTGTAGCATAAAGTTTATTCCGCTGCCTTAACGAACCCAAAGACGCTGTTGGTTAATGACATCGATATTATCCTCTTCCTCAGAAGCAGTGATCTCCCTACGATTGGAATGTGCCTTCGAACAAGTAGCCAATATCAATACTCCTCCCATCTTCGTTAAGAACATTATTTATCGAGTCCGTGTCAGAAATGGACCGCCTCTCCGTAGGTAGCCAGTTAAGGAAGAACTGCCCATGAGCAGGGCGAACTCGGGTCACCTGTAGTCCATATTCAATCGAAATACGTCCTTCCGGACATATTGCTGCAGAATCATCAAGCTCCACAAGCAGACTGTGGGAAGTACTCGATCTCCGGCCTTGGAGAAGTGATTACACATGTCGTCGCTAACGCAGACGTAGATGACTCCGGTGGCAGGGTAAGCAGGCTGGCGCGATCGAGGTGCTCCAAACAAGGTTCTGCCAAATTTCTCTCCGCGTGCCCGCTCACTCCTACATCCTCTAGATACTCTAACATTGCGTAACAAAAGAGTATCGCAAAGGTCACTTCAGTCGTAGCCTGTTTGTTCTTTCCATCAAGGTCCACTCCGCTGCTTTATAGCCTTATCCTAGGATACATTCCCGGGACCGAAGGCATCTGCAAGAGCGGAGGTCGAGATAATAATCACAATATAGCCTTTCCGAGCACATCGTCTCTTCCCGCACCTGCACCTGCATCCCGGTCGGAACCTTCTTTATGGTGTATGGTGATATACGATGCTCCTGGGAAAAAGATCTCTTGCGTACTGTAAGGCAGGCTATGGTACTACTGTCATCGCTACTGGGACACAAAAACTTGCTTTGCCCCAAAGGCGTTTAGTGCGATTCTTCCGTGCTATGACCACACCCAACTCAGCTGCCTTGGCCCATTCGCCTTACTAATTCGCAGTTCTCATCCAGAGAGTACGATACATACGCCGAAGCCAGTCCCCCTTCAAGAACCTAAAATTGATGGCCAGGTTTGCATAGCCGGCCTCCGTGTCGTGTAGAATTGGACTCGCACAATCGCGTTCTGGACCTGCTGATGATCACCTTGATATCTCAAGGCCAATATCTTCCCAAACTTGAGGATCAGTCCGTCACTCAGTCATGAACACTCCCTACACGTGTCTGTGTTAATCCTCAAGTTTTATCTCTGGCTTCTCTCACTTGCCAAAACCGTTTACTAAACCCAAGGCATCAATTAGACCAAGAATGCGTCCGAAGTGCCATTCGTGTCCCATGATGTCGCAAATAATTTATCTCGTTATGACCAATTTTTGGCATCATTATGCTTTGGCCATCCGTTAGGTTGACTTCAATCTCGGAATGCTTCTCTAGCTCGACAAATTTTTGACCCCCATCCCTGCCCCATTTCAACCAGATATTTTGGCTTTTCAGTTTATGAGTTGAGGCTCCAGCGCGATGGTTTACATGGTCAGACCTCCAGCTTTGGTGTTTTCTCAGGTCTTGCCTCTTTGGGTGTTTTGACCCTTTCTCGTATGCTTACTGTAAGCTGACCATGTATATATCTTATTTATCACACAGATCCTTCATGTCATTTTGCCCTCAGCCCATCAGGCCCCTGTCACGAATGTGTCAGGAGGAGATTGTGCATATTTGGCTTTGTGGCGATGTGTTGACGCGTCGTTTGGCCCTGTAGTCGTCAACCGAATCGTGACCATTTCTTGAACAATAGAGTCTACATAAGTGAATACCCTGTGCAGGATCAATCACATCATTGTGACCAGTTTTTAAAGTTCGTATTCGAATATAAGCTTCTTCGCCATCTCAGACCGGGGTTTAAAGTTACATTTGAAAGGGGCAGGAGCTCTAAAGAATTCGTCTGAACCAATTTAAGAAATGTAAAAGAGCTGTCAGGCCAGGGGATACTCACAGAATTGCTTTCCCAACATATTCAGCCGAAATAGGGCTTGGGTATCCATTCTCGTCTTCTGCTGGGACGACATCGAACACTTAAGAATGTTGACTGCTGCGAGGAAGAGAGTTCCGCTGGAGATAACGTCCAGGGCAGATTCTGCAACGGTTGTTAAATTCACTTATACATTGCATCAATCAAACTACACCTACCGTATCCCCACTGAGCGGTCGGTGAGGATAAGCCTGGTTTCAGGAATCGTTCTGGAATGAATGACCCCACATCGTGGCCAGAAAGCTTTTCATCGTGCATGATTGTCCTAATAGGAGGATCAACAGAAGGCATAAATTTGACATTATGAAACATACAAAGCGTTGCCAGTCATGACATTCCCCTTGGGGATGAAATACCTTCCAAACACATCATCTTCGAACGAATAATGAGCTACCCCAATGGAAGGGCGGGTTTCCATCGTTGACTTTCGTCGACAAAGATATTGACAATAAGGAAGCACTTCCCGATCCTCTGAGGCAGGCAAACGATCCTTTATGATACTATCGATTTCCTTCTGGGCTTCAGGATGGAGGGCGAGGGCAAGGATGAGAGTCATCAATCCGCTGAGCTCCTCAAAAACATAATGACTCAGTCTGAGGCAACCAATGGGGGGAATGTAAATACCGTTCCAGCACTAGCGGCATACATAGAACCCGATATGTTTCTAACTACATCTTCATCGTCGGGGAGAGGGGGCTCCTTCGATGATAGACGAGTGAGGCCGCTTGCTGTTACGGAAGGGCCTGCCTCGCACATGCCTCAAGGACCTGGTAGAAAAGATAGACCTAGCAAATACCCTGTTAGTCTTGAACACACGAACCAACATTGAATTTACTTACCAGGAGGTGGAAGAGGATTTAACATTCTATAAATAATATACAAAAGGCTCAACCCGGCGATGCAGCTCCCAAAAAGAGTAAAATCGCTCATAGGCATTACTAATGTCGGTTGTGAGAGAGGACCACGGTGGTCAAAATTAACACGGCCGTTTTATATACCTGTTCAATCTCTCGGACCCTTCTCCTGTTGCCAAGAGGAGAGGAAGCTACATATGTCATGTTGTTGGCCACCCAACCTGCTAGTTTTCTGTCAACGGAAGGTTTTTCTTGCGTATTGACGCGTCACATCAGCAAAAAGGGAAAGTTCTGAGTGCTGCCCACTTGTGTACCTTTCGGTAATCACATGCCTGGGGCTGAAAGGACCGTTTCAGAGTTTATTCGCAAGTAGGTAGCCGCAAAAAATGCTGAAGTGGTCGAGCATTAGCCAGACTCATGAACGATACATCAGACCGGGGATCAATTATGCCCAAAAGAATGATGAAAACCCAAAGCCAACCACTTAAGACTAAAGAACCATTTCTTCAATCAACCGTTTATTCCAGAATAAGCCGCTTCGTGACCTCGGACCGAGGTTTAAAGGCGCACTTGAATGGTGCAGGACCCCTAACGATGATACCCACGAATAAGCAAACAAAACAAACGGCTGAAAAGTCAGGTACTCACAGAATGGCCTTCCCTACATATTCCTGCGAGATTGGGATTGGGTTTCTATTTTCATCTGTAGCAGGGATAACATCGAATACTTTGAGAACATTCGCTGCAGCGAGGAAGAGATTTCCGCTGGCGAGGTACCGCCCAGGGCAGATTCTATGACCGTGGGTTAATTCACTTGCAGGCTGGATGGACAAACCCATACCTTCTACCGTATCCCCATTGAGCCGTTGGTGAGGATATACCTGGTTTTAGGAATCGCTCTGGGATAAACGACTCCACATTGGGTCCATAAAGTTTTTCATCGTGCAAGATTGTCCTAACAGAATATTAGCACAGGTCGCTCGATTAATCGAATGGGATATACAAGGCGTTGCCAGTTACAACACTGCCCTTAGGAATAAAATAGCCGTCGTACACGTCATCTTTGAAGGAGTAATGAGCTACCGCTAATGGAATAACGGGTTTCCACCGTTGACTTTCGTTGACGAAGGCATTGACGTAAGGGAGCACTTCTCGATCCTCTAAGGTGGGCAGACGATCCTTTATAATGCTGTCAATTTCCTTTTGTGCCTTCTTTTGTGCTTCGGGATGGAGAACGATGGCGAGAATGAGAGTCATTAATCCACTAAGGGTCTGTAGAGTATGATAATTCAGTTTAAGGGTAACTAATGGGACAAATGTAAATACCGTGCCAGCTCCAGCAGCGTACATAATACCAGATATGTTTCTAACTACATCTTCATCGTCGGGGAGAGGTTTCGCCTTCAACGATAGATGAGTGAGACCACTTGCTGTTACGGAAGGGCCTGCCTCACCACGAGCCTATATCACATGGAGGAATTGTTAGGGAAGGATGGACTGTAGACGGAAAAGTATACCATATTCTCTTTGACCATGTCAAATGGAACTTGATTAAGGGCCAAGGTAGCTTCCTTCCATTTGTTCGCTTTACGTTTCCATCCTGCGCCAGGAAACCACCCCGGGACATATTCCACTGCATAATGCGATTTTGTGTCAAACAGTTTGGAAAACAAGAAAACAAGACCAATACTCACACCAAGGAATATAATCTACCAGGAAATTTCCAATTACCAAGGCTTCGCCAGCGCCTTCCAAAGCAACTTGGACGAGCTTAATAAAATTATCATTTTTGGGCTTCAGGTCATAATCATAAACTATCTGTGACAATGAAACGCTTGATTCAGAATCAAGAGATATTAACTGACCTTCATTATAATGTGTGCGGCATAATGTTCCATGTGATCTGCAAATTCATCTGGAGTTTTATAAAGACGATTAAGAAGGGTACTGCAAGGTAAACGGTTAATCTGAAAGGATCAAATGATTGAGATAACTCGGACGAACTGGACGGCAGTCTCTTGGACAGGAGCAAATTTTTTCACTGCGTTCTGATTGAAGTATTGGTGAAAACCTTTCCGGTGGCGTCTCCACCATTCACCATAACGCATGAGAGCAATGTTATAATACCATCCGATCCTGAAGGTTATGAGTTATTTAGCAGAAGATAACCTAGGAGGATCTGTGACGTACAACTGGAACATAGGCTGCGGATGACGATCAGAGTATATATTGGACCTTCTCTCAAAGAATTCGGTGACAAGTTCCTGAGTATATAATATCACGTTGCGAGTGCCGAGGATGTTAACGGAGACAATATCTCCTATTATTCCAAAGAGTCAGTGATACCCAAGGAGACCTTGCTGAAACTTGCCATATTTCTTCCTCCATTCATCGAGGAGAGCAAGATCGTAGATATCGGTGTTCAACTGCCCTAGAATAGGATTACCTCGAGGACCTGGTGGAAAAGAGAGACCTGCAGCAAATGCTTCTGTATTGTCAGGTCCTAATGGAAATTAGTTTTTGCATACCTGGAGGCGGAAAAGGATTCAACCTTCTGTAAATAACATACAGAACACTCAAGATAGCTATACAACTCCCTAAAAGAGTGAAATCATTCATCGGAATGCCTGTAGTCGATCGTGGGAGGGCACTACAACTACGCTGCCCGAAATTCGATTGACCACTTTATATATCTGCTTTATCACTCGGATCCTTTAGTAAGTTTCCAGCTTCTCCCGATGTCCGGATACTCGGTGCTGTCACAATGCCACCAGGCCTGTGAGTTTCTGTCGACAGAAAGCCAGGAGAGGTGTGTGCGTATTTGGTCCTGCTGCGGCATAGGGCCACCGAGCCTGTGAGTTTTCTATCAACAGTGGAAACCAGGAGAGGTGAGCGTGTATTTGGGTCTGTGGTTGCATATCGGTGCGTTTGGTACACATTGTGTGTCCCTATGGATCATTTGCTTCCTCTTTGCCCTCTACAACTCCTACAATGTTCATCGCTATCATTGGTACTCGCGGTAGCTGGAAAGATCTCTGTTGAAGAATACCTAGTCTCCCATAATCTTGAACGTGTTAGACTTGGGAAGGAACTAGAGGTGAGCAGATCAATTCTAAGTGCAAGATGGTGTCCTAATGTTATTATCATAGAACGGAGTACCAGTTTCTTCATACTCCACCTGGTCAGCATATGTGGAGAGTATTTTTAGCCGCAACCTCGACCTACGAATTATGTCAAAAGAAGGACGAAAACCGAAAGTCAGCCATTAAGACTAAAGGACCATTTCTTCAATCAGCCGTTTGTTCTAAAATAGGCTTCTTCGCGACCTCAGACCGAGGTTAAAGTCACATTTGAATGATGCAGGACCTCTAACGCCGATGCCCACCAATAAGCAAACCAAATAAGAAGTTGAAAGGTCAGGTAGTACTTACATAGCCTTCCCCACATACAGTTCTCGAAATTAACCCAGCCATATTTATATCTACTCTATCTCTCGGACCCAGATTGTGTGTTTTCTGTTATCAGAAGGTTTTTTTCAGGAAAAAGGGGTTCTTGTTGTATATTGACGCATTGTGTGGATCACTCTAGTCTCCACTAAGTAGATAAGTATTTTTGACCTCGACCTCAACCCTATAACCTATCCACTTCGACCTCAATACTCCTCCAAATCGCTGCAACGATCCATTCCTTAATTTCCTTCCCCTACTTCAACAACAAAGAAATTGCGTGTATACCCAGAGTCCTCATGAATTATGCCAAAAGAAAATCCCAAAGTCAATCACTAAGCCCAAACGACCACTTCTTCTTCAATCAACCATTTGTTCCAGAATAAGCTTCTTCGCGAGTTCAGACCTCGGTCTGAAAGCACATTTGAAAGGCGCAGGACCCCTGACAACGATTCCCCACCGTGATCATAAATAAACAAAAGAAGTTGAAAGGTCAAGGGCGCTCACACAATGGTTTTCCCCACGTATTCCTGCGAAATTGGGATTGTGTTTCCGTTTTCATCTACTGCTGGGATGACATCGAATGCTTTAAGAATGCTCACTGCTGCAAGGAAGAGGTTTCCACTGGCGAGGTACCGCCCAGGGCAGATTCTATGACGGTTGGTAAATTCACTTGTAGTGTGGATAGTTCAGTCCATACCTTCTACCGTACCCCCATTGGGCTGTTGGCGAGGGCACACCTGGCTGCAGGAATCGCTCTGGGATGAACGACTCCACATTGGGTCCATAGAGCCTCTCGCAATGCAAGATTACCCTGACAAAATATTAACACAGGATATTCGTTTTGATCTCATAAAACATACCAGGCATTACCAGTCACAACACTGCCCTTCGGGATGAAATACCCCTTATATACATCATCTTCGAATGAATAATGAGTCAACCCCACTGGAACGGCAGGTTTCCATCGTTGGCTTTCGTCGACGAAGGCATTGACGTAAGGGAGCAATTCTCGGTCTTCCAAGGTGGGCAGACGATCCTTTATAATGCTGTCAATTTCCTTTTGTGCCTTCTTTTGTGCTTCGGGATGGAGAACGATGGCGAGGATGAGTGTCATTAGTCCACCTAGACTCTGTGGGGTATGATAATTCAGCTCAAGGGTAACCGGTGTGACAAGTATAAATACCGTGCCAGCTCCGGCAGCATACATAGTATCAGACATGTTTCTAACTACATCTTCATCGTCAGGGCGAGGATTCTCCCCCGACGATACACGAGTGAGACCGCTTGCAGTCACCGAAGGGCCTGCTTGACCCCAAGCCTATATCACAGCGGGGAATTATTAGGAGAAGGATGGTCGTGAATTAAAAAGCGTACCATCTTCTCTTTGACCATATCAAACGGAATTTGATTAATGGCCAGAGTCGCTTCTTTCTATTTGTTTGCTTTGCGTTTCCATCCGGCGCCTGGGAACCATCCTGGGAGATGTTCCACTGTATAATCCGAAATCCGAAATATGAGCGAAAAGAACTAGAAAAAAAAGAGATCACTACTCACACCAGGGAATATAGTTGACAAGGAAATTTCCGGCCACCTAGGCTTCGCCAGCACCTTCCAGAGCAACCCGGACGAGCTTAATAAAGCTGTCGTTTTGTGGCTTCAGGTCATAATCATAAACTATCTGTGACAATGAAACACTGGATTCAGAATCAATATGCCCTTAATAAATATTAACTGGCCTTCATTATAATATGTGCGGCATAATGTCCCATGTGATCCGCAAATTCATCTGGAGTCTTATATAAACGATTAAGAAGGGTACTACAAAGGTAGACAGTTGATCTGAAAGGCCGAAATGATTAAAATGACGCAGACAAACTGGACGGCCGTCTCCTGGACAGAGGCAAATTTCTTCACTGCGTTCTGATTGAAGTATTGATGAAAACTTTTCCGATGGCGTCTCCACCATTCACCATAACGCATGAGGGCAATGCTATAGTGCCATCCGATCCTGAACATTATGAGTTAATTAGCAGAAGATAGCCTAGAGATATCTGACGTACAATTGGAGCATAGGCTGCGGAGGACGATCAGAGTATATCTTGGACCTCCTCTCAAAGAATTCGGTGACAAGTTCCTGAGTATATAATATCACGTTGCGGGTGCCGAGGACGTTGACCGAGACAATATCTCCTAGTGTTCCAAGGAGTCAGGGACACTCAATAAGACTTTGCTGAAACTTGCCATATTTCTTCCTCCATTCATCGAGGAGGGCAATATCGTAGATATCGGTGTTCAAATGTCCTAGTATGGGATTGCCTTGAGGACCTGGTGGAAAAGATAGACCTACAGCAACACATCGATATTTGTCAAGTCCTGAGGGAATGCATTTGTACGTACCTGGAGGCGGAAGAGGATTCAACCTTCTATAAACAACATACAAAGCAATCGAGAGAGTTATACAACTCCCTAAAACGGTGAAGTTGTTCATCGGAATGCCTGCTGTCGATCGTGGGTGGCCTGTACTTACGTTGCTTGAAATTATAATTTTTTTCCAATTTATGTTTCTACTTATCACTCGGATCTATTACTATAAGGTTCACCTCCACCTTCTCCCGATGTCAGAGAAGCCAGGTGCCATCTCCATGCTGTAAGCGTCGATAATAGAAAGCCAAGAGAAGTGTATGTGTATTTGGACCTGTGGTTGCGTACTGACGCGTTTGGCACGCGTTGTGTGTCCCTATGGATCATTTGCTCTCTACAGCTCCTCCTACAATGTTCATCGCTATCACTGGTACTCGCGCAGCTGGAAAGACTTCTGTTGAAGAATACCTAGTCTCCCAACATAAATTTCAACGCGTTAGACTCGGAAAAAAACCGGAGGTGAGCAGATTAGTTCCATGTGAGAGACGGTGTCCTCACGTTATTATCATAGAACGGAGTACCAGTTTCTTCGTCCTCTACTTCATCAGCAGTACCAGAACCAATCTATATTGACACACCAAATAATCTCCTTACATTTGTAACTCAAAACTGGCTCAGCTCATACGTAACTTGCGACCTTGACACGCCCGAACTGGTCGAAGCATTTCATAAACGGCCATTTTTCTTGTTGGTGTTTGTGGATGCTCCATTATTGGTGCGGTTTAAACGATCACAGTATGCTTTTATCATCTTTATCCGGATCTCGCTGAACGTTGGCTTTCTATGACAGCTCAAATGAAACCCTCGAATCATTCATTGAACAAGAAGATGCGTTACATTACGGACTCACACCCGCATCATCCCCCCTTCGATGTCTCTCCCGTCTTGCCAACATTCACCTCCTCAATCCATTCACAAGCATCCCCTCATTACACACCTACCTCGACTCGGTCAGTCTCACGAATCCCGACAGGCTACGACCACAATGGGATACATACTTCATGGTGGGCCATTTAGTTTAATTATATTGTTACTTGTGACTGATCAGTGCCCGTGTGTGCAGACATTAGCCTCTCTAGCGTCGCATCGCTCAAACTGCATGAAACGCCGCGTTGGTGCCATCCTTGTCCGGGATAAACGTATCGTCGCAACGGGGTACGTCCTGTATCTCTTCTCATGTGTTTATCCATCTTTGCTAACAGTCTTCGACACAGATACAACGGCACACCCCGTAATGTCCTCAATTGCAACGAAGGGGGCTGCAAACGCTGCAACAGTGGTGGTCCATCTGGTGAAAGCCTTGATGACTGTCTTTGCTTACATGCGGAGGAGAACGCGTTATTAGAAGCTGGAAGAGAGAGAGTTGGTGTTGGAAGCGTGTTATATTGCAATACGTGAGTACCTCCTGTCTTTGTTTCGTTCACTGAATGTTGATTGATTGTTGTATCTATTTTATAGCTGTCCATGCCTTGGATGCGCAATCAAGATCGTTCAAACGGGCGTGAAAGAAGTGGTTTATAATCTCAGCTACGAAGTGTACGTCTTACTTCCTGTTCGTATATCCCTCCTAATTCAACCTTCTGTACAGAGATGACCGCACCGAAGCCCTATTCAAAGAAGCAGGCGTGATTATACGACAACACTCTCCTCCGAGTGATCAGTTTTAATCCAACTATCTCATTCCTTGCCATGCCTTATCAATATCCACTGCATATGTTCTGCTCAATGTTTGATTATATTATTAATGTAATTGCATATCTACTAAATACATATCATTTCATATCACACGTCCTCATAAGCACATCTCATAACCCCAACCTAACCTCTCCAACGAAATCTCGACGATATCTTTCACATATCACCTACATTCCTCCTTCATCTAATCCGTCGACTTCACCTCTCCACTCTCTTCCTTTAATCCGCACCGTCTCATCCAATGCTCCCCCCAAGCACACCCACACCACATCGCAACCCCACATTCCCTCTTTAAACACCGCCCTCGCAACACCTTATAACTCCACATGTACCTCCTTCCCCTAAAACCTCCTCAGACTCAAAGATACCTCCCATAGCACCTCGTTCTTCATCGGACCAAGCGATGTATGCAACGCCGTACGCAGCGTCCGCAAAATAGACCGATAAAACCCATGAGATGTACTATATGCATACCCCGGCGTCATCCCAATCTCACCCCCACTCACCACACGCATAACCACACTCCTACTGCAGATTGGAGGCTCTTTGAGCGGATAAGTAGGGAGGGGTGTATGAGAAATGGGCGATGTGGCACGTGAGGGAGTGGGTAGCACGTTTTACCCTGTGGTCTGCCGTTTTTACACGTGGGCGGTATATCACCACAGACATCAGTTGGTCGGTGGATACCCTCGACTGGGATCGCTGAGAAGAGATCAGACGGGAGACTGTGACGAATAGCTCTGTAACGAGAATCTAATGTATAGGAAATGTCCCCGTCGCGCCCATATGGACCCACAACTCCTCCATTTGTTCCATCGGTCACTGCGTGAATGATTTGAAACGGGACTGCCCATACTGCAGCCCATAACAACATGGGCGTGATTCCACAATGTAGAAATAATTCTATAAGGATGATACTGCTTCAAAAATATTGTTAAAGTGATTATAACGCAGTGGTACTGCCCTAGGCGGCTTTTTAGTAGTCCTG
>Ga0157379_10004050_pt1 | contig 12501 bp, 11 predicted proteins | sample S25metaG_FD_121802 | JGI IMG/M metagenome (GOLD analysis project Ga0157379, IMG submission 121802) | Switchgrass rhizosphere microbial communities from Kellogg Biological Station, Michigan, USA - S2-5 metaG | ecosystem: Host-associated > Plants > Roots > Rhizosphere > Soil | place: USA... | reverse complement strand
TCAGTTATACAACCCCGATGAAATGGTCAGCTTTAATCACCCTCATCAAATCCATATTTGCCAAAAATTCTGGAATTTAGTTAGCCAGGTCGTATCTATAATAGCAAATTTATTGTTTACCGAAATGCGCACGCTAGTCGCTCCTTTAGGTGTTTCCGTTTCTCCTCGACAGAATCGAATGTAGGGATGGGAGGTCTCTTAAATTTGGGCTCCTTCGGCGAGCTTTGCGTAGGAGTCTGTACCGTAAAACTCCCAGAGACCTTGCTTGACAGAACTTCCGTCTCAGTTCGAGCAGACATGGTGGAGGATAGAGAAGAGTGGATTGGATGCGAACTCCATGGTACACCTAAATATGTTTACGTCCGACACGTGTTTGCATCGTTTGCAATAATATTCTTAGGAAATGTAACACCTGATCAAAATTCCCACAGAATCGAGAAACCACGATTAACCTGTATTGTTACATAAGGATATATACTGCGTACACCTAAAGATACATTAATAAGTTGTCGAATCTCGTAAACGCCACTTTCTGATTGTTTGTGACAACGATAAACCGGAGAATCTTGACCCTTCAGCTTGCTTTGACGTTCTTGGAGGATCCCGTACGAGTCTTGGAGGTGAAAGTTCGCCATCACTTCCATCCGCATGCAGGCGGAATACATGCATGTCGATATCGTTACCAGGTCCTCCCGGGAAGCGACCCAGACCATGGCCATTCTCAAGTTGCATCTGTAGTTGTATATCTCGTTGTTCAATAGCTTGTACTCGAGCTGCTCGGATGTGTGCTTGTCGTATGGACCGCCATGCGCGTCGCATTGACGCGAATATTGAGTTGGAATTTGAAGATTGTATTGATGTGGTATCACGTCCAGATTCTCCGGGTATACTTGGAATGGAGCTGACTGTAGAGAGTTCTACCGATCCAGGAGGGGAATTTTCAGAATGCGATTGTGTCTGACTGGTTTCCGGAGGGGGGCGACGTCGGGAGATGGTTGCACCAACCGAAGATCGCCATCGGTCCAGTCGCGCCATAGCACCCGTTGTAGTGCCTGTAAATTCTTCATCTTGAGAGGAGGCTGCGATAGCTTGACGCTTCTTCCGGCGACTCCGCTTCCTTTCCTTCCTTCCAAGCCTCTCCGCCTCCCGAAGCTCTTGTTCGGCTCGTTCGGCGATGTCACTAGCGCTACCGACCCACCACCACCATCCAAGAAAGCTCTGCCAAAGGATGACAGCCCATAGCAGTGACGATAACCATTCGAAAGTGGGGCTTGTGAAGACCTTTATGAAGTTTAGGACCGTACTGATCAAAGCAAGAAATAACGCCCCTGCTCCAAAGATTGCAGTGCCTCCATCTGTACGCCAAGCACTTTGTCGGTTGACGAAAAAGCCCCAAATCATGAGGGATAAGGTAAATAGTAAGGATAACGTCAGATTGCAGATATTGCGTGCTGCATCCACGATGTCGTAAAGTTGCTGTCGATCCCGGTACATCGAGGCTGCAGAGCGGACAAACACGGTAGTATAATTCGTAGAATTAGAAGTCGCCAGATTGGAGGTGGAAGCGGCAATAGCATGGGCTTCGCTGTAGGTAGCGATTGGTAAGAGGGTCATGACGCTCGACACGATTGCCAGAGGACCAAGTAAGATGAATACGAGTCGTGCCTCTAGTTTCGAGGGGTATAGAAATGTGAGAAATTGAATATGCGTGATCTGTGAAGAGTTGAGCCTCTGTAAATAGTCGAAATAAACACACTAACCGCCACTAAGGCAGATGTTGCTGCTTCCATGACAAACCAAGCTACAATCTCCGGAATGGACCACGAACTAATACGTGGCACGTCAATGGCGATGTATTCAAACATATATGGCCACTCTCTACTCTTCTCAGACAGTGCAGTGAGCACAATCCAAAGAATAAACGTGACGTTGAGTAGTAGTGAACACGCTCCGGTGAACTGCAGAATCCAATTGATACGACCTAAAGGCCAGTGGTATTGCCATGTGAAACAGAGGTGTACCAGCAAAATGAAGCTGAGTGTGAGGACAATTCCTCCGATGAGTAGTTGAACTGGAAGAGACCTTGCAAAGTGCGGCTGGAAATCTAGCATTCCATTTGTCGAATTCTGTAACACTGCTGAGGAAACCGGGGTCGTCGAGTTACTATAAAGCATGTGAGATACTCAAAATAAAGAGGTGATAAACATGCCATACTTTTGGCATAGAACGAATGGAAAAAACGAGCCAAGTGTGTAAGACAAGACGAGGCCAAATGCCATGGACATTGGAGCGGAAGTAGATTGGAAATAGACGCCGGTGTGGTAACCTTCCAGTCACAAACCCGCACCGCACAGGAAAACGTTCACAGAAAGGATATTCTGTATCCTAGTGGAGAAAATGCGATTGAATTTTAAATATTCATAGGAATGTGGATTTTGAGGGGAAATTATTATACGCCTGTCAGCTTTTTTTTCTACTCCATTGCAACTTGCCTTGAACGAAGGTGGTACCAGTTCAACATATATACAACATATTTACATGGCTAGAAAATACGGATATATCCATGTAATGACTCTTTAATGTATCCAGGATAAACGCAATCGACGTGGCAAGGGCTATTGGCCTTGTCGCTGGGGTATCAGAGATCGAGCCAGATAAAATGGTTATAGTTTCGCCTTGGCCTCCTTGAGCGTGGCAATTTGCATGCTCTCATCTGTAAAAAGTCAAGAAAAATATCCTTTTCGGGAAATAATTGGCTTACAATTGCTGTCATAAAGACGATCTCCGGGAACGGGAACAAAGTGAGCAGTTATGGACCTCGTATCCACCATAGAAGGTACAACATCCTTCAACGTAGGGGCGCCAAGAAGACGCATATCCATCTCAAATTCATCCTTTTCGATTATCAATATATTTAGACTTGGAGATAAATGTTACCACGAACATGCAAAATTGTTAAGGCCCGGTCGACCCCATCCTGACCATACGCGGAGAAAGCATATAGGAATGGTCGTCCGATACCGACTATTATAGGAATGAGTTTTAATCTTCAGCAGACACAAGGAGAACCATTTACCAGCTGTTGCTCCTAATGCGACCGCTTTCAATACATCTGTTGCTCGCCTTACACCTCCGTCAACAAATATTTGGAAATTTGGATTGGGTAAAGTCATCCCAAGCTCGCTTTTGAGCTTTTGTACGACCTCCACTAAAATCTCGACGCCAGATGGCGCAAAATCCAGTTGACGACCTCCATGGTTTGATAATACGACTCCCTGTACCCCTGCCTTAGCTGCCAAAATAGTATCCTAAAATTAACAGGTTCAAATATGAAAGGAGTAGCTAATAATGGAATAGACAATACGCACTTCCCAAGTTTGTACTCCCTTGAGTATTATTGGCACTGTCAATCACCGTTAGCTCTTAAGTATTGCTCCACGAGAAAATAAGGACTCTTTGTGATGCTCTTAAACCATGCTAGATCTTTCCAGCATAGACCAGGATCAATAAACGTCTGAAACTGCGTCAGTTTCAATAGATCTCCGGGTTCTCAACTGACACTAATAGCCCTTGCAGCTCCTTGATCCCGCACCACCGTCTTTCCTTCTTTCGTCTGTTCGTCAGGCGCGTCGTCTTCGAACTTCATTCTCATATCCTAATACATTTATATGGACGATTAACAAAGGTATTTCTAGGAAGAGGTTTACTGACCTTTTCTCTCCGGCCAAGTTGAGGGGCATCTACAGTGATAAAGAGCCCCTTGATACCCCGCTTTTCCGCATGCTGTACTAGTTCCTTGGTCCGTTGCCTATCCTTGTTAACATACAATTGAAGAAACTGGGATTGTCCTGGTATTGCTGCATCGACCAGCTCATCAAACGAACAGGAGGCCAGAGTTGGAATCTAGACACAATGGTAAGCGAGGTGGAGAAATTTTTTGAAAGGATAATACCATTTGAATAACCCCATGTGTGCCAGCTGCTCTTGTTAAATTCAGTTCACCGTCGGGGTGACCTAATTTTCCCAACGCCGTCGCCGTCTAATAAACTCAATTATCTAAGTGCCGATAGCTTACTGGCTTAATCTTACAATATAGATTGGCATGGAACTCTTCTGTCCCAAAATTGTAGTGGAAAAGTCGACATCGGTGACGTCTCGAAGCACCCTTGGTCGGAACCAAATACTAAATCAAATATTCAGTCACACGTGGTTAATAAAGATAATTTGACTTTACCGGTGGTAGGCAGCATGGTTTTCGCGCAAAGTGATTTCGTCGTCAGCAGCAGAAGAATAATAAGCCCAAGCCTTGTCCGACATGACTAGTTTCGCAATAGACTATAGAAACATTTTGGGATTACCTGAGGTAATCGTGCAGATTCAACTCACTTCGAAATCATGCAAATTTAATATCTCAGTCAAGGGTGGCCGCAAGCTGACTCTCTGCTGCCGTTCCTTCTCTTCAATCGTTATCTCTTTAACTACCTTCTTCATGGTCTTCTCGTCAACCTTTCCGAGGCTGCATATAAATGGTAAGCGGAAGCAGATAGTGGAAGCGGAATACTTAACTGTTTCTCTGGAGGAAGATTCTTAGTTATGGCATCAGGGGCATGAATGGGTTCATATTCTTCACTATACGAAGATCGGATTGGACCCCAGGTGGTGATAATTTGACTCACGTAGCATCTTTCCCCGCATACTTCAAAATGATCTTGCTACCACCTGAACAATCAGCGGCTAAGTTATGTAGGAACACCGCTAGGTCAAGGATTGACTCTACCAGGATGATCTACAGAGCATGGATCAGACGGTCCAGAAGCGTTTGAAGTGCAAGTTGTATACCATCTAGAAATTCCGTGACATCGTATACTTGACCTGACCAAGTTCCGTCAAAATGAAGTCATTTTAGCGATAGAAGCCCAAAGTTACCGTGCACGATGATCCAGCAACTGTCTCTGTTGTTGTGTTGGGCAATCTCCTGGCCTGACAATAGTCTTCCTTCTGGCATGTTGTGGTACTAAGGAAAGCAGGTATCGGCGGTGAACGAGGCTAATTAATCAAGCTGTATTCCAGTATTCTCACATGAGATTTGTTTCGGTGCTCCACGGTCCGTCCAGGTGTCCGGTTCTGAGCGAGTCGGAGTCCCAAATGATATGGGGTATTATGTGAAATCAAAAGAAACCTTACGTTTCAAAACAGCAGAACGGATCAGGATAAGGTTTGGCTCGTTGAGAGATTTCCTGGCGCAACAGGTTAACATGATGAAAATAGCCAGGAATCAAGAAGATCCTTGATCGTAAACCAAGAAATGGGTAAATAATCCGATCGAGGATATTAGGAAAAATAATAGATATCTGGAGAATAAGAAAGAAAACCAATTCTGAAAAATTGTTGAGAAACTTTGAGGCACGTCGCCAAATTATCATCTTATTACTCAAATATTATTAGCGCGTGTGACATGCGCGTGACCTTGGCGAATCTGGCGATTAATACTTCCACGTCACGGAATTCTTGCAGCTCTCTTTCTACCCTCTGTAGTCGAAATGGCATCTCTCTTACGAGCTGCTCTGCTCTCTCTCTTCCTCGTCATTATCGGAGTTTCTGCTGAAAAGGGAGATGTGACCTCCCTCCAAATTGGTTCGTTCACACAATAATTCATATTCAACAAGTCCAGGTTGAATTCTCGTACGAATCGACAACATTTACAGGTGTCAAATATAAGCCCACATCTTGCCCAATTAAATCAGAAAAGGGAGATCAGCTATCCATGCATTATACGGGAACTTTGGTTGACGGCACCAAATTCGATTCATCCTTGGATCGTGATCAACCATTTAATTTCCGTCGTACGTGTTACGGAAACATGCCGCTCACTAAATCGGATCCTAACATTTTATTCAAGTTGGAGCTGGTCAGGTTATAAAGGGGTAGGACATTACTAACATGAAATTTTTCCTCGTCTGACACATTTGTACCCAGTTGGGACCAAGGTCTCCTAGAGTAATGTTCAGTTTCTTATTTCTCCGGCATTTTGCTCACCTAACATAGCATGTGTGTTGGAGAAAAGCGTAGACTTCGGATCCCTGCCAGTTTGGGCTACGGTAAGCCTGGTGATTGTACTCTTCTTCTTTCAAACCTCATTTTATTGCTTAGGGGATCGCGGTTCGCCCCCAGTCATCCCTGGAGGTGCCACCCTCGTCTTTGATGTGGAGCTCCTAGAGATCCAAAACAAACAAGCTCCGGAAACGAAGGATGAGCTTTAGGCGCTCCATATTTCTTGGGAGGCAATGAAAATAACTCGCATTTATTTCTCTATCCAATCACCCCTCCATGCTCCCAAATCATTATCCCTTTGAGATCTCATTTAAAATCTGAAATCTGAAATCGCGATCTTGCAGGCTGGATCCCGAAACATATATACGGGATATAAGGGCGTTCCCCCACATGCTCACTTAACTGACATAAGGATTTGCACACTTCCCAATAAGCATATTCCGACCTTGAATATCAAGAACGAGATAGCGCAAGTCGACTCATAGGCACCCTCCTTCCTCGTGGTCTTCAGGCACATGCTGAAAGGAGCCTCCCGACGTATGAGTCTTCATATGTCGCTGCATATTGCTAGCCATTGTGAATCTTTTTTCGCAGCCTGGGTATTCGCAGAGAAATGCTATCGCTGTTTTAGTATATACTCAATTGTGACATTCTGATGTAAAATACTCACGTTTTTCTCCTGTATGTGAAAGACTATGATTCTTGATGAGATACATTAGAACAAATTGCCTTTCAGTTCACTTGAGCTGTGGGGCTGACCTTTAAGGTGCTGGGCTTCGCAAACCGCTTCCCACATTCCTGACATGCGTATTTTCTGAATGTAGCGTAGGAAAATATATTTCGTGGCCTTTTGGACTCATCGAGATCATCATGAGCCGAGGACCGCTGGTGAACTAAGCCATCCGCTGGTGTAACATTGAAGAGATCAAAGGAATAAGGAGTCGGGGGAGTCGGCATTGGCCGTTGGGATACGACTACTGATTGAGCTTGTGGTGGTCTGGGATAAATACTTCTCTCGTTCCTCCTACTAGAAATTGGATGGCTCGTTGAAGGCCCGGCCTCAGGCTGTTCAAGAGCGGAAAATGTTCGCTGATGGCTCGGCGAGAACCGATCTCTCTCCAACCTTTGGGACGGGGAAGTCGGTCGTTCCTACCAGCAGTGAGCTGAAGTTGGAGTGTAGCGCAAGTGAGAGGCTCAAGAAACATTTCTTACTTGGACAGGAGTTGGCCCTTCGTCTCTACGGGCTCTCCAGCTTGCAGGGGTGGTTGGTGTATACGGTCGTTGCCCCAATACATCTGTAGTTATCAATTAATATATTTTCTGCCAACGAAACTACTAGCATATACCGACCACCAAGGACTTGATGTAAAGGTGGTAAAGTTAATTCTGGAGCCTTTGGGTCGTTTGTATCGTCTTCTGTCTCACTGTAGTTTCGCGGCCTGGACATGCCTCCCTGACACAAATCAATGGGGATCGCTAATAAGCCAACCCAGGGGGCAATGAGAGAGGCTACGAGACCCCTTCAATACTGAAGCAATGAGGAGTGAAAGAGCTGAGAACCTGGCAAACTTTCGTGTCACCGACTCCGTCACCCGCCCTTGACTGCATTATTAATCGCAACTACGAAGTTGATCGTCGAAATGTTCCGCTTAATACAAAATTGAAAACCTAGAACTATCGAACATGAGGTAAAAGCGTGGCGATGAGATTCTCCAAATCGAGCTTTCTCGTCCGGAATCTGCCTTGCCTCCGGAAGAGGTTCCCGAGCATGAGTGTGCAATATGGTTACGTTCAGGATCGGATACCAAGGACGCATATTGCCCGCGAGTAGACTGAGATAGAAATAGATACCGGGTCTGGAAGCGGTCATCAAGGACGGTTGAGCACCCGAAACCGTCGATTTTTCAAACCTAAGCCTTCACCCATCGAGCATTTCTGAGAAATTTTCGTCGACAGAACTTAGAGATATTTTGCCAAAGAAGGGATATAGTCGAAATGATCAGCGAGAATGCACGTTAACCTTGCTCGTGTATCCATAAGTTGGTGAATGTCGTTAGTCTGAACACCGGCCACTCTGACCCTTCCCAGCCGAGTCTTCTGGAGATATGCCGAGCTATAAATTTTGAACTCAACCACATCCTACGAGAAGGCTTCAGTTTGAGCAGTGAGCATGCCTTGCTGGCCGATCGGATCAGTACATATGTCAACATTCCCGGACGTAACACCGTATTAGGCCAGCATGGCCCCCGAAGTGCAGTAGTCGGAGGAATTCCAGATGGACGACAGTCATTTGCTCTACAAGACCGCCAGCTAGGACAGGGCCAGTGTGTCGGCGAAAGATTGGGGTGTCTGTACATTATCATAAAGAAGGGAATGAATTGGAGTAACAAAACTGAGTACAATGATGGGATGAGCGTAGTATATTCTTCTTATTGATCTTGAGTGACGTACAGTGAAAATACGGAGAGAAAAATTATTAATCTTCGGGGCCCTTGATCTTTAAACCCCAATTTTGGAGAGGGAATTCAGTTGCTTCTTTGAATCCCCAAGAGATAAAATAGTGGTCTAAAACTAGCTCAAGCTCCTCTAGTTCATCTAAAAATTCTAGTTTTGTTATCCTAATCAAAACAATTCAGAAAACATCAACTCGAGGCCATCGGCAGGCGGGGTTGGGTGAGACTGACCGACTGAGTTCTTTCGCATCAATATACTGATTACGAATTACTTTGAGTGATAATGCATGAGCAGAGGTAAATCCGCTGAGAACGAGTCGTTGACATTGATCATCAAGTTCAGGATAAGCATCCACTCCGGGTAAAACCACATTTCTCGACTAGAAGAATCAATATTAGTTCTTACGGACAATAAAGCAGAGAAATACAATAGGTTACTCGGAGATTCTCTTTCATAACTCGGCCGAAGCTATCATGAAGACCATACATTTCGTAAATGATAACAGCGGGCCGTACAAAGGTGTCCCCAAACCACTGGAGTAGTCCGTCCGATTGTTCTTGGTTCATATAGCACAGGACGCATTCCGATAGAATAAGAGTAGGAAGTGTCGTATCAAGAAGTCCCCTTGAGGATCCTGATTCGTCAACAGGATCAAAGAAGAGACCCTGAAAAGTGTCACGAAATTGACGAAGATCCACATCTCGGATGGCGTAAACATCGGAAGTGAGAAAGGAACCTGTTTTATAGTCTTTAGGATCTCGAGGAATTGTATTCGGAGTATAAATAACCTGAGATACTAGTTTCTCCAAGGACAGAATGCAGCTCTTGATGAGCCCTGATTGCTTGAATTTTGGCGGTAGTATTCTCAGCAAAGTCTAGTTCAAGATAGCGAGCTAAATGTCGACCTAGATTATGGCCTAATGAACCGGTCTGATCACGATATTTAATAGTTATGACACCACTTTCCATAGTGAACGTACCGCAAGCCGCCAAAACCTGGTATCACTCCCGGCACCTATGCTGATCATCTGGACTTTGCTCCCGCCAGTAGTTACACTATTGATCCAGTGAACAATCAGTTCGTCTATAGCTTCTGATCTGGTATATGTTCCTATATTGATCAATGGCGGTCTTGTAGGGACGAGATGGGGCTGAGGGACGAGGAAGGAAATGAAAGGATCTCTCAAGTAAGACTTGCGAACGGCGGAAAGACGTGCTTGGGATGCATCTCCATCTGTTTGACGAATCCCATCGTCTGGACTCCGTCTGCGGGACTGCAGGCGAGGAGGTAACATTGTTGGGAATGGAAATCGATTTCGAATGAGAGGTGCGTGACCAAATGTGTCACGCCTATTTTCTTCACTGTGGATGCCTCCACAATTCACAGCTCCCATATACCCACCGGGAAAAGAGCCTCTTCCTTCCGGTATTTTTATTAATCTTTGGGGTATTTCTTATTCTTACCGCATTCCAAGGTATCTCTGAAGAGGATCGACATGCATATTTAGAGCAACAAAAGTGGACGAGATGGTCCCAGATGGGAATGGAGTCCTGTGTAACCAAAACATTGTTCGCCGCAGGAGGAGGTATGAAACGTTTCGTTGCTTATGGTACCCGCTGACTGTTTGTGACAGGTTTCGCCATTGGAGCCTTTTTTTCTCTAATGTCGACCAGTTTCGCCTACGAGGACCCTCTGCTACGCGCCCAAACTGCGGGCCACACTACGTCTCAGAAAACCGTGGAAATTTTCAAAGATATGGGACGTAGCATGTATCGGAATGGGAGAGGGTTTGCCAAGGTTGGAGGGCTGTTTGCTGGTATTGAATGTGTTATCGAATCGGTATGTGCTGGTTACTTCTACGTTAGCAAATGACTCAATATACCTAAAGTATCGAGCAAAAAACGACATGGTAAACTCGGTTGCTGCGGGCTTCCTAGCTGGTGGGATCCTTTCAAGATCTCAGGGACCACGAGCTGCGTTGGGAGGTGGGATAGCGTTTGCTGCCTTTTCAGCAGCAATTGATATGTTCTTGCGACGCGAACCTGCGGAGTGAGTTGGTAATGTACCAAGAGATCATTCCATACTGACGTAGTTTTCAGCGACGAGTGAAGAGTTTTGTATAATTAGTAGATATGTAGAAGAAGTTATCCACTTTAGATTATAACGTAGTAGTATGATGTAATATTTGAACCCCGATTGACACCGTTCCACTTGCACCATGGCTGTCTACTACTAGCCCGACCCTTCTTATTGTTTCAACCTCGTGAAGAGCGTTAAACCGTTGCTCTTTCTAACTTCCACCTCACAGTGGTTTTGCATTGTCAGAACCTCGAATGGATTCAGAGGACTCAACTGAAACGGAGCATCGTAGCATACGGACGCGTCTTCTTTTCCTCATCAAGGATTCTTTGAATTTTTATCGCATTCATGTTCTAGTCTTGTAAGTTTCCTTCATTTTCATATTGAGGCAGAGTTTGGGTCCTACCTCACTAGCACCTTTACACCTTTGATCGTAGCCGGTATATTCTATGCATCTAACGGAAAATTCCACATCGCCTTTGTGGATGCACTTTTTCTTTGTGTCAGCTCAATAACAGTCACAGGCCTTACCACCGTCGATCTCAGCTCCCTTACACCATGGCAGCAAGCTATCATGTTTTTCCTCATGTGGATGGGAAGTCCGATCACAGTTTCGTGGGTGATCGTCTATGTCCGTCGCTATTACCTGGCCAGCAAATTTGACCATATGATCTCTTCTCGGATTTCCTCTGTTCTAAGGCAGTCGGTCTCTTCACAACCTATAGTAGCACCCCCCTCAGGAACCCCCTTCTTTTGGATCCGGATGAAGCACAAATTGTTTGGAAGGGACGGTGAAGGGTACGAAGTGAAATGGGACACTGATAAAGGAGAAAGAGTCCACCATGTCAGACCTGATATGATTCGTCGCGTCGAGGGTGTCCCACAGCGAGTGGATCCTTCAGGGTTGATTGGCCAACCTGAGAGTGATCACACAGCAGGGAGTCGTGGGGAGTTTCAGGGAGTTTCATCATCTCCAAATGGAAATAACATTGACAGTCCCAGTAACCCTGATGATAAGTGAGTTATTGCGTTGTCTCTCACATCTTATCCTCTGACATGTTGCAGAGAGCATCGGCCAGATAACCAGGATGTTCCACGTAAGTCGGAATATATCTTTGTTTATGCATAACCTTCAATCAAAATTCTCTCAGTCAGACGTATTTATGGCACAAGGCGGCAGAGTCGCATGCCTCAGGCTCACACCATCGAATTTGTGCAGCCAAATATTCATCAGATCCGTGAAAATGACCGCTCAGATTTCGACGATTCTTCATTACGGAGAGTTCGTTCTGGGGTTATTACCGAATCTTCCTCTCCCGCGCACCGCTATCGTAGAGGATCGATTCGTGCAGATGGTTATTCTTCTGGAGATCTAGGACGAACGCCTACATTTCACAGTCGACTGGAGTCTAGCCAATATCGAGGCTTCCCGAGAACTAGTACTATTCAGTCAGCCCGGCCGACTGCGCATCCCATTAAAACCCAAAAAAAGGACGAAGAGTTTGGTGGCTTTCCGTACCCTCATGTTCTCCTTACACGCTTGTTTTTACGTTTCTTCCCGCGGGTGAAGAGACACCTGACACACAGCTTGACGATTCCGCAAACTATGACAATCCATTCAATCCGAACGAGTCAGGTATGTTACCATTTCCACTCAGCAAGGGTCTATTTAAATTTGGAGTAATCAGGGGACTGCTCCAGGCGCAAAGCCAGCCCCTTATATTTCCTTTGACGCCATTGTCGGGAGAAATTCAGAATTTAAAGGGTTGACTCATGAAGAAATGGAAGAGTTAGGTGGTGTAGAATACAGAGCGTTGAATATATTGCTCTGGCTAGTCGCTGCTGTAGGTTTCTAATATTATTGTTCCCTATATAACTGATCGGGCATTAGTACACCCTTTTTGTGCCTATAATTG
>Ga0157379_10004048_pt1 | contig 12504 bp, 11 predicted proteins | sample S25metaG_FD_121802 | JGI IMG/M metagenome (GOLD analysis project Ga0157379, IMG submission 121802) | Switchgrass rhizosphere microbial communities from Kellogg Biological Station, Michigan, USA - S2-5 metaG | ecosystem: Host-associated > Plants > Roots > Rhizosphere > Soil | place: USA... | reverse complement strand
TGCTGACCAGGGATATCCAGGAAATAGGCGTGCGTGAGCCGACGATCGGTGCGCAGGCCCGATTCCGCCGCCACGACAGGCGCCAGCAGCTCTTCATTGCTCAAGCAGCCTTTGACCAACGCGCTGACGCGTCCTTCGCGAGCGAGCTCCGCTGCGCGCAGACCGGCGGCGCGTGGCTCATCGGCGGTATCCACCAGCTTCAGCCGCGAGATATCGAGCCCGGACTTGGCGGCGACATCGCGGATCCGCACCTCGGGTCCGACCAGCGTCGGATTGAGGTAACCGGCGAACGCGCCCGAGGTGGCGACCTGCAGCGATTCCAGGTCGCATGGGAAAACCACGGCCGCCGATAACGGTGGCAGCTGCCGTGCTTTTTCGACCAGCTTCTGGAAATGCAGACGGGCGGCCATGTCCGGAGCGTGGCAAGCGCCCGCTATGTTGTCAACAAAGCGCCGACGGATGGTGCAACGCGCCGATTACCCGGCGAAGCAACCCGTGTTGCAGCGCAATATACGCGCTGTGGCAAGCGCGCGAAGAGCTACGCCTAGCAGCTGTTGAACACCGCGCTCTTACCCCACTCTCAGCCTCATTTCGAGCGCAGCGAGAAATCTGCTTCTTCACGAAATCAGCGGGGTGCGAAAAACAGATTCCTCGTCGATTCGCTCCTCGGAATGAGGCGGGAGACTTCAACAGGCTGTTAGAGCGTCTGTAGCGTCCTGCGCAGGATATCGACGATCGTGTCGACATGCGCTTTTTCGGCAATGAGCGGCGGGGCCACGATTACACAGTCGCCGGTGGCCTTGAGATGCATGCCGCCATCGAACAGCTTCTTCTGCAGCGCGTGTCCGCGTGCACCCGGTGGACCGTCGGGATGGACGTCGATCGCGGTCAGCATTCCGTAGCCGCGTATATCCGCGACCACCGGAAGGTCCTTCAACGAAAAGATCGCGTCGAGAAAATACGGCGACAGCGCGCGGCCCTTTTCGAACAGGCCTTCATTCTTGTAGATGTCCAGCGTGGCGATGCCCGCCGCGCATGCCGCGGGGTGGCCGGAATACGTGTAGCCATGAAAGAACTCGATCGCGCCGTCCGCGGCCGCGCCCATGATCGTGTCGTGGATCCGTTCGGACACCGCGACGGCGCCCATCGGCTGCGCGCCGTTGGTGAGTGCCTTGGCCATCGTGATGACATCCGGCATCACGCCGAAGCTGTCCGCGGCGAAATTCGCGCCGGTGCGCCCCAGGCCCGTGATCACTTCGTCGAACACGAGCACGATCCCATGCTGGTCGCAGATGTCGCGCAAGCGCTGCAGGTACCCCTTCGGCGGCACCAGGCAGCCGGTCGAGCCGGCGATGGGCTCGACGAAGCACGCCGCGATGTTCTCCGCACCGAACAGCGTGACGAAGCGCATCAGGTCTTCGGCGAGCTCGACGCCGTGCGCGCCTTCACCGGGCGTGAACCGGTTGGTCGGCAGATGCGTGTGGCGCATGTGCGCGATGCCCGGCAGGGTGGGGCCGAACTTGCGGCGATTGTTGACCATGCCGGACAACGACACGCCGCCGAAATTGACCCCGTGGTACGCGCGTTCGCGCGAGACGAACATCGTGCGCCCGGCTTGTCCGCGCGCCTGGTGATACGCGAGCGCGACCTTCATCGCCGTGTCGACCGCTTCGGATCCCGAGTTGGTGAAGAAGATCCGGTTCAAGTCGCCGGGTGTCAGTTCCGCGAGGCGCGTGGCGAGCTCGAACTGCTTCGGATGGCCACGGGTGAACGGCGCGACGAAATCGAGCTGCCGCAACTGCGCGCCGACCGCCTCGGCGATTTCCCGGCGACCATGGCCGGCGGCGCAGCAGAAGAGACCCGATGCGCCATCGATGATCTTGTCGCCGCGGTCGTTCCAGTAGTACATGCCCTCCGCGCGCACCACCATCTTCGGATCGTGCTTGAAATCGCGGTTCGGCGTGAACGGCATCCAGTATTCGTCGAGCGAAAGCCGGCGCGTCGCGGCCTCTGACTGCAGCATGAGTTCGGCATGGCCCATTGTGATTTCCCAGGAGAAGCGCGACGATTCGCGCGCACGGCGATGAAGATGAAATAGTACCCTTTGTGCTGCAGCGCGCGCAGGGCCCCGGGGCCTGGCGGCGTCCCTGTCGATCTCGATGCTCCGGAGCCCCTGACAGCGAGCAGCGGCACTTAAGGATCGACATGGCCATGCGGGTCTTCGCGTTACTGCGCACCGACCTGCAAATAATCAGTTAAAACAATGATATAGGACGGTTGCCCGCGCGGCCCGGTTGTTGCTTGTACAGTGCTCGGCAGTCAAAAGGAGGGGTCGCTCATGTCGTTCCTGACAATTTTCCGTCGCGTCGCGGGTGGCCTGGCATTCGCGGCCGCCGCCTGCGCTTACGGCGAAGTCGGTATTACCTCGAACACGGTCATCGTCGGCCAATCGGCGGCGCTCACCGGACCCGCGAAGGAATTGGGCCTCGACATGCGCATGGGGGTCCAGACGTATTTCGACCAGGTCAACAAGAGCGGCGGCGTCCATGGCCGCAAGCTGGTGCTGAAATCGCTCGATGACGGGTATGAAGCCACGCGCGCCGCCGCCAACACCAAAACGCTGATCAATCAGGATGGCGCATTCGCGCTGCTGGGCTACGTGGGGACGCCGACGTCCGAGGCATCCAAGCCGATTTTCACCGAAGCCAGGGTTCCTTTCGTCGGCGCGTTCACCGGCGCGGAGCTGCTGCGCGCGCCGTTCAATCGCTACATCTTCAACGTCCGCGCAAGCTATTACGACGAAACCGAAGCCATTGTGAATCTGCTGGCGAATCTGGGCATGACGCGCATCGCCGTGTTCTACCAGAACGACTCCTACGGCAAAGCCGGCCTGACCGGGGTCGAACGCGCCATGACGAAACGCAACATGAAGATCGCGGCCACCGGGACGGTCGAGCGCAACACGACGGAAGTTTCCGTCGCCGTGAAGGAAATCTCGAAGGTCGATCCGCAAGCGGTGGTGATGATTTCCGCGTACAAGTCCGTCGCCGCGTTCGTCACCGCGATGAAGAAGATGAACTCCAATCCCCAATTCATGAATGTGTCGTTCGTCGGCAGCAAGGCGCTTGCCACGGAGCTGGGAGAAACCGGGCGCGGCGTGGGGATCTCGCAGGTGGTGCCGTTTCCCTGGAACCTGAGCGCGCCGGTGGTCAAGGAATACCAGAGGAACTTCGTCGCGCATGCGGGCAACGACAACTACAATTTCTCGAGCCTGGAAGGCTATATCGCGGCCAAGGTATTCGTCGAAGGACTGCGCCGCGCGGGCCCGCAGCCGACGCGCGAGGGACTAGTCGCGGCACTGGAGACGCTGCGCGACTTCGACGTGGGTGGATTCAACGTCACCTATACGCCGACGGATCACAACGGGTCGAAATTCGTCGAGCTGACCGTGATTGGCCGCGAAGGCAAGTTCCTTCGCTAGACGCGCGAACAGGCTGGCCGCGAGGCAGGCTTCTCGACGGCCGGCATGCGTTTCCGGTGCGGCCTTCAACCGGGTTCCGGCGGGAGCGGGTAATCTTCGTTCCCTGTCCTGCCCGGAGATACGGTAATGCGCATCGGCGTCCCGAAGGAAATCAAGGTACTCGAGAATCGCGTCGGATTGACGCCCGCGTCCGTGCGCGAACTGGTCACGCATGGCCACGCGGTGGCGGTCGAGCACAACGCCGGCGCCGGCATCGGCTTGGGAGACGACGCCTACACTGCGGCGGGCGCGACCATCGCAGCCAATGCCGGCGCGGTGTTCGCCGGCGCCGAGATGATCGTCAAGGTCAAGGAGCCGCAGCCCGAGGAGTGCAAACGGTTGCAACCTGGCCAGATCCTGTTCACCTATCTGCATCTGGCCCCCGACGCCGAGCAAGCCCGCGCGCTGATCGCGAGCGGCGCCGTGTGCATCGCCTACGAGACCGTCACGTCGCCGCATGGCGGATTGCCGCTGCTGGCGCCGATGTCGGAGGTCGCGGGCCGCATGTCGGTGCAAGCCGGCGCGTACTGGCTCGAAAAGCCGCAAGGCGGCAAGGGCATTCTGCTGGGCGGCGTGCCTGGCGTTGCGCCAGGGAAGGTCGTGATCCTCGGCGGCGGCGTCGTCGGCACGCATGCCGCGATGATTGCGCTGGGGATGGGGGCCGACGTGACGGTGCTCGACCGCAGTCCGGATGCGATGCGGGCGTTGTGGAAACAGTTCGGCGCGCCGCTCAAGACCGAGTTTTCCACGCGCGACACCGTGGAGCGCCACGTCACCCGCGCCGATCTCGTGATCGGCGGCGTGCTGATTCCCGGCGCGTCCGCCCCGAAGCTCGTGACTGCCGCGATGATCCGCGCGATGCAACCGGGCTCCGTGGTCGTCGACGTCGCGATCGACCAGGGTGGCTGCTTCGAAACGTCGCATCCGACCACGCACGCGGATCCGACGTACGTGGTCGACGGCGTCATCCACTACTGCGTCGCCAACATGCCGGGCGGCGTGCCGCGCACGTCGACGTTCGCGCTCAACAACGCAACGCTTCCCTATGCGGTGGCGCTGGCGAACAAGGGCTGGAAGCGGGCGCTTACCGACGATCCTTACCTTCGCGCCGGGCTCAACGTGGCACTCGGCCAGGTCACGTGCCGGCCGGTGGCCGAAGCGTTGGGCTATAAATACGTCGATCCGATGGCGGTCGTAAGCTAGCCGCTTCGACAACGATTCGGCGGCGTCATCTGCCGTCGTCCCCGTGTCACGCCTGTGTAACACGCGCCGGCGACAATTGCGGAGGTCAATGACGCAAAGGAAAAAGATGAACCGCAAGGCTGCGATGAAGGGCTTTCTCGCTGCCGCCGCGCTCGCATTCGGCGTGCACGCGCAGTCCGCGGATATCACGGGCGCCGGCGCGACGTTCCCCTATCCGATCTATGCGAAATGGGCCGACGCCTACAAGAAGCAGACGGGGATCGGCATGAATTACCAATCGATCGGCTCCGGTGGCGGCATCGCGCAGATCAAGGCGAAGACGGTCGACTTCGGCGCCTCCGATATGCCCCTTAAACCCGAGGATCTGCAGGCGGCCGGACTGATCCAGTTTCCGGCGATCATCGGCGGCGTGGTGCCGGTGGTGAATCTCGAAGGTATCGCACCCGGTGCGCTGCGCTTCACCGGCGCCGTGCTTGCCGACATTTATTTGGGCAAGATCAAGAGCTGGAACGACAAGCCGATCGCCGATCTCAATCCTTCGGTCAAGTTGCCGGCCGACCCGATCACGGTGGTGCGCCGTTCGGACGGTTCGGGCACGTCGTTCATCTGGACCGACTACCTGTCCAAGGTCAGCCCCGAATGGAAGACCAAAGTTGGCGCCAGCACCGCGGTTGCATGGCCCGAAGGCGTGGGCGGCAAGGGCAACGAAGGCGTGGCCGCGTATGTGCAGCGAATCAAGGGATCCATCGGCTACGTCGAGTATGCGTACGCCAAGAAAAACAAGATGACGACGGCCTCGGTCCAGAACAAGGACGGCCAGTTCGTGCAGCCCGACGACGATTCGTTCGCGGCCGCAGCAGCGTATGCCGACTGGAAAACCGCACCCGGCTTCTACCAGATCCTCACCGACCAGCCCGGCAAGACGAGCTGGCCGATCACCGGTGCCTCGTTCATCCTGATGTACGCGAAGCCGGACAAGCCGGGCAACGCCGCCGAGGTCTTGAAGTTCTTCGATTGGGCGTACAAGAACGGCAAGGCAATGGCCACCGAGCTCGACTACGTGCCGATCCCGGATCCCGTCGTGAAGATCGTCGAGGATACCTGGCGCGCGCAGATCAAGGATGGCGGCGCGAAGCCGGTCTGGAACTGACACGATCTCCGGGCGCACGAAAATCAGGCACAGTCGAAACGCATGCCGGCCGCGGAACGATCGTTCACGGCCGGCATCTCGTTTGGGGAGGCGATAATGGGCGCCGATTCCGCAACCGTCTTTTCCCCGTCCATGAGCGCATCCCAAGTCGCACGCGCCGCGCGCGATCCGAACCCGCCGGCGCAACGCCGGTCGGCCGCGCCTTGGCAGGACTGGCTGTTCGAGCACACGACGATGTTCTTCGCGGTGTTCGTGCTCGCGTTGCTGCTAGGAATCCTGTTGGCGCTTGGATATGCGGCGCTACCGGCTTTTCACAAGTTCGGGCTCGATTTCTTCGTCACCAACGTCTGGAATCCGGTCACGAGCCAGTTCGGCGCGCTGGCGCCGATCTACGGCACGCTGGTCACGTCGGCGATCGCGTTGGCGATCGGGGTGCCGGTGAGCTTCGGCATCGCGCTGTTCCTCACCGAGATGTGCCCGGCAACGTTGAAGCGACCGCTTGGCACCGCGGTCGAGCTGCTGGCGGCCATTCCGTCGATCATCTATGGCATGTGGGGACTGTTCGTGTTCGCGCCGTTGTTCGGCGACTACGTGCAGCCCGTTCTGCAAAAGACGTTCGGCAATTTGTGGATACTGGGCCCGCTGTTCCAGGGCGCGCCCAATGGCATCGGGATGCTCTCGGCGGGGATCATCCTGTCGGTGATGATCATCCCGTTCATCTCGTCGGTGATGCGCGACGTGTTCGAGATCGTGCCGCCGGTGTTGAAGGAGTCCGCGTACGGGATCGGCTGCACGACGTGGGAAGTCGTCTGGAACGTCGTGCTGCCTTATACGAAGGTCGGCGTGATCGGCGGCATCATGCTGGGTCTGGGACGCGCACTCGGCGAAACGATGGCGGTCACGTTCGTCATCGGCAACGCGTACCGGATCAGCGCGTCGCTGTTCGCGCCCGGCAACTCCATCGCATCCGCGCTCGCCAACGAATTCAACGAGGCCGCCGACCCGGTCCATCGCGCTTCGCTGATCGCGTTGGGCCTCGTGCTGTTCGTGCTGACCTTCATCGTCCTGGCCTTGTCGCGGATGCTGATCGCGCAACTGGCGAAGGGCGAGGGCAGGAAAACCTGATGAGCACCGGGATGACTACGCTTTATCGCAAACGGCTCTTCGTCAACCGGTTCAACCTGTTGATGTCGCTCGCCACGATGGCGTTCGGCATGTTCTTCCTCCTGTGGATCCTCGGCGTGCTCTTCTGGCAGGGATTCACTGCGTTGTCGCCAACGCTCTTCACTGAAATGACGCCGCCACCCGGATCGGCGGGCGGACTCGCCAACGCGATCTTCGGCAGCGTGGTCATCGTGTTCGTCGCCACCTTCATCAGCACGCCGATCGGGATCCTCGCCGGCATCTATCTGGCCGAGTTCGGCAAGGTTGGCTGGATCGCCAAAGCGACCCGCTTCATCAACGACATCCTGCTGTCGGCGCCGTCGATCGTGATCGGCCTGTTCGTCTACACGATCTACGTCGCGGAGGTGAACCATTTCTCCGGGTGGGCCGGGTCGTTTGCGCTGGCGCTGATCGCCATTCCGGTCGTCGTGCGCACGACGGAGAACATGCTGCATCTCGTGCCCAACACCTTGCGCGAGGCCGCGGTCGCGCTCGGCGCGCCGATGTGGAAGGTGATCCTGATGGTGACGCTGAAGGCCGTGCGCGGCGGCGTGATTACCGGAATCCTGCTCGCGATCGCCCGGATGTCGGGAGAGACCGCGCCGCTGTTGTTCACGGCGCTCAACAACCAATTCTGGAGCGCCGACATGAACGCGCCGATGGCGAATCTGCCGGTGGTGATCTTCCAGTTCGCGCTGAGTCCGTACGAAGACTGGAAGACGCTGGCGTGGGCTGGCGCGCTCCTGATCACGCTCGCCGTGCTCGTCATCAACATTCTCGCCCGCTCGGTCTTCCGGCAGGCATCGGTTCGTTAGGGCAACAACATGAACGAGACACTGGTATCGCGGCCCCAGGTGGCGCCGTCCGCCCTGGGACCAGCGCCGCCCAAGATGGCGATCGCCAACCTCGATTTCTACTACGGCAAGTTCCACGCGCTGAAGAACATCAATCTCGCCATCGCGGACCGGCGCGTCACCGCGTTCATCGGTCCGTCCGGGTGCGGCAAGTCGACGCTGCTGCGGACGCTCAACCGCATGTATTCGCTGTATCCCGGACAGCGGGCGACCGGCGAGATCCTGTTCAATGGCCAGAACGTGCTCGAGTCCGGCGTCGATCTCAACATGCTGCGCGCCAAAGTCGGCATGGTGTTCCAGAAGCCGACGCCCTTTCCGATGTCGATCTACGACAACATCGCGTTCGGCGTCCGGCTCTACGAGAGCCTCGGCCAGCGCGCGATGGACGAGCGCGTCGAATGGGCGCTGACCAAGGCGGCAATGTGGGAAGAGGCGAAGGACAAGCTGAAGCAGAGCGGGATGGCGCTGTCGGGCGGCCAGCAGCAACGGCTGTGCATCGCGCGCGCCGTATCGGTCAAGCCGGAGGTGCTGCTGCTGGATGAGCCCACCTCCGCGCTCGATCCCATTTCGACGGCGAAGATCGAGGAGCTGATCACGGAGCTCAAGAACGACTACACGATCGCCATCGTGACGCACAATAGGCAGCAGGCGGCACGCGGGTCCGACTCCACGGGCTACATGTACCTGGGCGAGCTGGTCGAATTCGGGGAGACCGACCAGATCTTCCTGAAGCCCAAGCGCAAGGAAACCGAGGACTACATCACGGGCCGTTTCGGCTGATTCCAAGGAAGAGGCCCGGGAGAATCGCATGACCGAACATACGCACAAGCAGTTCGACACCGAGATGGAAGCGATCCGCAGCGGCGTGCTCACGATGGGCGGCCTCGTCGAGACGCAGATGTCGCGGGCGATCGTGCTGCTCGAGGGCAAGGAGGAGCACGGCATCGTCGAGCAGGTGATTGCCGACGAGAAGATGATCAACCAGATGCAGATCGACATCGACCAGCAGTGCAGCCAGATCATCGCCAAGCGGCAGCCGGCGGCGATCGACCTGCGGATGATTCTCACCGTCACCAAGATCGTCAACGACCTGGAGCGCGTCGGCGACGAAACGAAAAAGATCGCCAAAAAGGCGGCGCAGGCGGCGCAAACGCAGCGGCTCGCGCAAGTGCGCAACTTCGACGTCGCCCGCGCCGCGGAGCGCGCCAAGGAAATGCTGCAGCTCGCGCTCGACGCGTTCGCGCGCCTCGACGTCAATGCCGCGGCGGAGGTGATCGACCTCGACGATGAAATCGACGCCGCGTTTTCCGCCGTGCTGCGGCAGCTGATCAGTTACATGATGGAAGACCCGCGGACGATCACACCCGCGCTCGAGATCGTGTTCATGGCGAAGTCGATCGAGCGCATCGGCGATCACGCAAAAAACATCGGCGAAGCGGTCGTGCAGGTGGTGAGGGGCAAGGATGTCCGCCATGCGACGGCCGAGCAGATCCGGGCCGAGGTTGCCGAGGAATGAGCGCGGCGGCCGAGGCGAAGCCGAGAGAGGCGCTGCGCGCGCGTCGCCGCGCGATTGACGCGAGGGCGACGCGCTGCCGATTCATGCTGTGCATCCGGCACCACGAGGCCGAGGAATGAGCGCTGCCCCATGACACCAACCATCCTGGTGGTCGAGGACGAGCCGGCGATTCTCGAATTGCTGAAGGTCAACCTGATCGATGCCGGCTACGAAGTGCAGTCGGCGGGTGACGCGGAAACCGCACAGGTGCTGCTCCGCGAGTCGTTGCCGAGCTTGTTGCTGCTCGACTGGATGCTGCCCGGACAATCCGGGCTCGCGTTTGCGAAGCAGCTGCGCGCCGACGCGCGTACGAAGGAATTACCGGTGATCATGGTGACGGCGCGCACCGACGAGGCCGACCGCGTCGCGGGTCTCGAGGCGTGGGTCGACGACTACGTCACCAAGCCGTTCTCGCCACGCGAGCTCAAGGCGCGCATCAAGTCGGTATTGCGCCGCCGCGCGCCGGAGGCGGCACAGGAGCCGCTCGCGGCCGGAGAGCTCAAGCTCGACCCGTCGACGCATCGCGTGACCGTCAACGGCCAATCCGTCGCACTGGGCCCAACCGAATTCCGGCTACTGCGTTTTTTCCTGGCGCGCCCCGAACGCGTCCATACGCGCGCACAATTGCTCGACCAGGTCTGGGGCGATCATGTCTACATCGAGGAACGCACCGTCGACGTTCACATTCGCAGGCTTCGGTTGGCGCTGGAGCCGTTCCACCAGGATGGCCTCATCGAAACGGTGCGCGGCGCCGGTTATCGGCTGGCGAAACCGCACTGACGGCGGACACGTCGCTTAAGTGCTCCGGCCAAGCCCGCTGATCGTGCAGGGCATCGCGGCGCCCGCCGCGGTGCTGTTGGTTGCCGCGGTGCTTTGGCTGGTCGCGGGTGCCGCGTGGGCGCTCGTCGTGTTGGCGCTCGGCTGGGGCGCCATTCTCGTTTTTCACCTCGTCAATCTCGATCGCCTCACGCAATGGGCGGCCACGTCGGCGGAAGCGCCCGTGCCCGAAGGGCGCGGACCGTGGCGCCCGGCATTCTCCGCGCTCTATCGTCGCGCGCGCACGCGCCGCGCCCACGAGCGCGATCTCGCGCATCTGATCGAACGCTTCCAGAGCGCCGCGGAGGCGATTCCGGACGGGATGGTCGTGCTCGATACCGCGAATCGCATCAAATGGGCGAACGTCCGTGCGCAATCGCTGCTCGGCCTCGATCTCGGCCAGGACGTCGGCGCGCCGCTGATGAATTTCGTCCGCCAGCCGGAATTCGTCCGTTATCTCGAAGCCGACGATCATCGCGATCCGATCGTCATCGACTCGCAACGCGAAGCCGGCGTCGTGCTCGCGATCCAGATCGTCCCCTTTGGCGTCGCGGAAAAGCTGCTGATCAGTCGTGACGTCACGCAGCTCGAGTCGGTGGCCCGGATGCGCCGCGAATTCATCGCCAACGTATCGCACGAGCTCAAGACGCCGCTGACCGTGATCAGCGGCTTCGTCGAGACGCTGCAGGAGCTCGAGCTGGACGAGCGGCAGCGCGTGCGCTTTCTCCAGTTGATGCAGGAGCAGGCGGCGAGCATGCAGAGGCTGGTCGAGGATCTGCTCACGCTTTCGGCGCTCGAGAGCGAGCAGAATCAGCTCGCGGACGAGCGCTTTGCGATTGTTCCACTGCTGTTGCACATTTCCGCGGATGCAAAGGGACTGTCGCAGGGGCAGCACCAGGTGCTGCTGGACATCGGCGATGCGGCGACGGTGATCGGCGGCCGTGATGAGCTCGCGAGCGCTTTCGGAAACCTTGTCTCCAACGCGATCCGCTACACGCCCGCCGGAGGCACGATCACGTTGGCGTGGCGAGTGACGCCCGACGGCGACGGCATTTTCTCGGTGACCGACACCGGCATCGGCATCGGGCCGGAACATCTGCCGCGGCTTACCGAGCGGTTCTACCGCGTCGACCGGTCACGGTCGCGCGCGACCGGCGGTACCGGCCTGGGCCTCGCCATCGTCAAGCACGTGCTGCTGCGCCACCAGGCGGAGCTCGAAATCACCAGCGAGCCGGGCACGGGCAGCACGTTCTCGGTCCGGCTGCCGGCACGGCGCGTCCAACGCATGCCGCCCCTGTCTGAAAATGTGCCGCCAACCGCCAATGCGGCGGCCCAGAGCGGGACGGTTCCTTGAGGCGCCGCACAGTCCGGCGCAGCGCGGTAAGTCGCTGATTTCATTGGGACGTCTGCGTCTCCTGCCGGCCTGACTCCCGCGGGCGCGGCGTTTGACCGGCTGCCGCCAAAGCTGCTACAATCGCGCGTTTCTGCGGTCGAAATCGCGGGAGGGGTTCCCGAGCGGTCAAAGGGAGCAGACTGTAAATCTGCCGGCTCTGCCTTCGAAGGTTCGAATCCTTCCCCCTCCACCATTCAGGGATCAGGAGTCAGGGATCAGGAATCAGATACATCAGCGTCTTCGGGGCGGCGCATTGAGCGCCGTTTTGGGTAGCGGGGCAAATGGTCAACGGCGCTCAATGCGCCGTCATAGGTGACACAGCGGCTTCTGATTCCTGATACCTGAGTTCTGATCCCTGAAAGCGGGTGTAGCTCAATGGTAGAGCAGAAGCCTTCCAAGCTTATGACGAGGGTTCGATTCCCTTCACCCGCTCCAAAACTGACCGATTTCAAACAGAGCAGCAACAGTACAGCGTGTCGGCAAATGAGCGCAGCGGCAACTGAGTCACACGGAGCGATCCAGGCAAATGAATTAGCGCCCATGTAGCTCAGTGGCAGAGCACTCCCTTGGTAAGGGAGAGGTCGCGTGTTCAATCCACGCCATGGGCACCACAAGGTAGCGTCGAAAAGTAAACCCCTACTTTTCGCCGGATGAGTCACCCACGAATCGCGGGCAAAAGCCCGACGATTCGCGGCGGAAAAGTCAACGAAGAAGCTGGAGAACGCAATGGCCAAGGGCAAATTCAATCGCAGCAAGCCGCACGTGAACGTGGGGACGATTGGGCACGTGGATCACGGCAAGACGACGCTGACGGCGGCGATGACGCTGGTCTTGTCGAAGCTGTTTGGG
>Ga0157379_10004044_pt1 | contig 12507 bp, 8 predicted proteins | sample S25metaG_FD_121802 | JGI IMG/M metagenome (GOLD analysis project Ga0157379, IMG submission 121802) | Switchgrass rhizosphere microbial communities from Kellogg Biological Station, Michigan, USA - S2-5 metaG | ecosystem: Host-associated > Plants > Roots > Rhizosphere > Soil | place: USA: Michigan... | reverse complement strand
GGCGGCGAACATTTCACTGAACCTGCAGCTGCCCGCTGATCGTTGGCTGCTCGCGGCCTGGGGTCCCGCGGTCGGTCCGGCCGTGCTGTATTGGGGCGAATTGATCGTGCTGGTGCTGGTCGCGTATGCGCTCGCGCGCACGCGGCGTACGCGTCTGGGGTTCCGTGACTGGCTCCTGCTGGGTCTCGGGTTCTCGACGTTTTCGTGGATTGGCTTGGCTGTAGTCGCCGGCTGGCTGTTCGCGTTCGACTGGCGCGCGCGCGAGGCAATGCCTAGCGTGCGCTGGCAATTCAACCTGCTGCAGGTCGGACTCGCCATCTTGACGGTCGTCGCGCTGATCGCACTGACTTCGGCCATCCCGCAGGGTTTGCTCGGGTCGCCGGACATGCATGTCGTCGGCAACAGCTCCTATGCGCAGTACCTGCAATGGTTTGCGGATCGCACCGGCGGTGCACTGCCACAAGCGACGGCGTTGAGTCTGCCGCTATGGGTATACAAGGTGCTGATGTTGGCGTGGGCGCTGTGGCTCGCCAATGCGGTTATCGGCTGGTTGCGCGACGGTTTTGCCGCATGGACGAAAGATGGTTACTGGCGGGCGCCGGTGAAAGCCGCTGCGGAGCCGAAGCCAGGATCAGAAGCCAAGTGAACGCCGGCGCGATCACCGCGCGCGGTTTGCTAGCCGCCGCCGCGGCCGGCGATCGCAGCGACGACGAGTCTGCGCGCGAGGTCGAACTGTTGCTGGGCCACGCACTCGACTGCGATCGTGCGTGGCTGTACGCGCACGCGGACGATGCGCTGGCGGTCGAGACCGCCGTGCGATTCCATGGACTGCTGCTGCGGCGCGCACGCGGCGAGCCTATCGCCTACATCACGGGACACCGCGAATTCTGGTCGCTCGATCTCGGCGTCACGCCGGATGTGCTGATACCGCGGGCAGAAACCGAATTACTGGTCGAGTTCGCTTTGCGGCGGATTCCCGAAAATGCACAAGTGGAAATCGCGGATCTTGGCACCGGCTCCGGCGCGGTCGCTCTCGCGCTCGCGCGCGAACGTCGGCGCGCGCGCATGCTCGCGACCGACGTCAGCGCCGCCGCGCTCGCGGTCGCGCGCGGCAATGCCGAACGGCTCGGCATCGGCAATGTCGAATTCGCCCAAGGCGACTGGTGCGAGCCGCTGCGGGGGCACCAGTTCGACATGATCGTGTCCAATCCCCCATACATCGCGGACGCGGACGTGCATCTGGCCCAGGGCGACCTGCGCTTCGAGCCACGCGCTGCGCTGGCATCCGGCGCGGATGGCCTCGACGCGATCCGCGCGATCATGCGCGGTGCGTCGGCTTTCTTGAAGCCTGGCGGCTGGTTGCTGCTGGAGCATGGGTTCGAACAAGGGGCCGCCGTGCGCGACATCGCTATTGCGCATGGATTTGTCGACGTCAGCACACTCCAGGACCTCGAACACCGCGACCGCGTGTGCGTTGCGCGCCGCGGGAACCGTGATTAAATACCGCCTCCTCTTGAAGGCTCGCGCAGCATGAACTCGACCGCCAGCGAAACGGATTTCGGCGCGATCGATCGAGCCGCTGCTATGCGCCCGGTGCAGCGTTGGCTGTTGCGTCTGCTCGTGCTTGCCGCAGCGCTCGCGTTTGTTTTCTCGAGTCTGAGCACCGGCTTCATTAGCGGCAAAGGCGTGTTCTGGGACCGTCCCGCTGGTGATCCCGGTACGGCTCAGATCGGCTGGCTCTACTACGCCCACGACGATTGGCGCTGGCCGCTCTTTGCGGTGCGCAATTATCACTACCCGGAAGGCGGCAATGTATACCTTTCCGACAGCCTGCCGCTGTTCGCTCTGCCGGCCAAGGCCATCTATAAGGCGACGGGATGGCTGCCGACGTACACAGGGTTTTGGGTCGCTTTGTGTTTTTTTCTGCAAGCGGTCTGCGCGTCGCGGCTGCTATTGGCGCTAGGGGTGCGCTCGTTGCTGCCGCACATGGCGGGCGTGCTGCTGTTCTGCTACGTGCCGGCGTTGTTCCTGCGCTTCGGGCATATGACCTTGATGGCGCATTTCTTCATCCTGGCCGAACTTGAGTTCTATGTGCGCGCGAAGCGCGCCGGCCTGCGCTCCCGCGATTGGTACTGGATCTGCGCGCTACCAGTCATCGCGATTCTCGTGCAGCCTTATCTGGCCGCGATGGCGCTGCTGATCGCGCTCGCGATCATCGCTGACCGCTGGCGCGAAGGCGCGTTGCCGGTGCGTGCGGCGCTGATCCGCGTCGGTGCGATTGCGCTCGCGGCCGTCGCGGTTGTGGTCTGCGGCGGATTTATTTTTCCGCATACGCATCCGCACAGCGATTGGGGTAAGTATTCGTTCAACCTGCTGTCGCCGCTGGTGCCGTTTGCAGATACCTGGCTGGGCAGGCACCTCGGAACGCAGACACCGAGCATTCCGGAAATCTGGCAGTGGGAGGGCGCTGCCTACTTCGGCGCCGGTATGTGGTTCCTGATTGTGTGTTGTCTGCCGTTCTGGCGCGGGGCGGCGGTGTTTGCGCAGCGTCATCGAATTCTGATCGTGGGGCTCGCCCTGGCGGTGCTGTATGCGATTTCCAATCGCGTGGGATTCGGTGACCACGAACTGCTGCGCGTGCCGCTTCCGGACTGGCTGGTGGCCACGTTCAGCACTCTGCGTACGAGCGGCCGCATATTCTGGGTGGCGATGTACGCGTGTTTCGCCGCCGCAATCGCGTGTGTGGCGAAAAACTACCGGCATCCGGTTGCGACTGCGTTGCTGGTCATCGCGGCTGTGTTGCAGTGGATCGACGTGCGGCCGATGCAACCTGAGCGGCGCGGATCGAGCGACGCGACGCCACCCGCATCGATCAACGAAGCGCGTTGGCGCGAGCTGATTGCCGCGCATGAGCGGATATTCCAGTTTCCTTCGTTCCAGTGCGGTGGGATTTACAACGAGGATATCGAGAACTCGATCATCTACCGCGAACTCGAGATCGACCTGATCGCCGCGCGTTTGAACAAGCCGACCAACAGCGCGTATCTCGCCCGCTACACCAAGGATTGCGCGCGCGAACGCGAGGATGCCGGGAAGGAAATGGCCCACCCCGGAACACTGTACTTGTACCGCAGCAGTGAAGATGTCGGCGCCTATCTTGCCGAGCACGGGCAGGACATCAGTCGTTGCACGAGCCTCGACGATGTGGTCGTGTGCTCGGCCAGCGTCGATCTTGCGACGTTGCGCTAGGACGCGCTGCGTATTTCCGCGACCGGCTTGACCGCAAACTGCGGCCAGCGCTTGAGGATCGCGTCCCGGATGCCCGGCGCATCGATGCCGGCTTCACCGAGCAACTGCTCGCGGCTCGCGTGCTCAAGAAACGCGTCGGGCAGGCCAAGCAGTAAAAGCGGTGTTTGCACGTTCTTCGCGGCCAGCAGCTCGGCGACTGCGCTGCCGGCACCGCCGGCAATGGCGTTGTCTTCGACCGTCACGAGAGCGGCATGCGTGCGCGCGAGTTCCAGTACGAGCGCCTCGTCGAACGGTTTGACGAAACGCATGTTGACCACGGTTGCGCCGAGTTCACCGCCGACTTCCTGCGCCGCGCTTAGCGGGCTGCCGAACGCGAGGATGGCCAGCCGTACGCCGCGTTGGCGGATTTCCGCCTTGCCGACCGGCAAGGCGTCGAGTTTCGATTCGATCTTTGCGCCGGGGCCGGTGCCGCGCGGGTAGCGCACGGCCGCAGGGCCGTCGTACCGGAACGCCGTGGTCAGCAACTGCCGACATTCGTTTTCGTCGGCCGGCGCGGCGACGAGCATGTTCGGAATGCAGCGCAGGTACGACAGATCGAAACTACCGGCGTGGGTGGCGCCGTCCGGGCCGACCACGCCGCCGCGATCGAGCGCGAACGTGACATCCAGGTTCTGGATCGCGACATCGTGGATCAGCTGATCGTAGCCGCGCTGCAGGAACGTGGAATAGATCGCGACGACCGGCTTGGCGCCTTCACAGGCCATGCCGGCCGCGAGCGTGACGGCATGCTGCTCGGCGATGCCGACGTCGAAGTAACGTTCCGGAAATTCCTTCGAGAAACGCACGAGACCGGAGCCTTCGCGCATTGCCGGCGTGATGCCGTAAAGGCGCGCGTCGGCGACGGCCATGTCACAGAGCCAGTCACCGAAGACATCTGTGTAGGACTGCTTCCCAGCAGCTTTTTTCGCCACGCCCTTGCTCGGGTCGAACGGACCGACCGCGTGATACTCGATCTGCTCGGCTTCCGCCGGCGCGTAGCCCTTACCCTTGGTCGTGATGATGTGCAGCAGCTGCGGGCCCTTGAGATCCTTGAGTGTCTTCAGCGAATGCAGCAGTTGCGGCAGGTCGTGACCATCGATCGGGCCGAAGTAGTGGAAGTTGAATTCCTCGAACAGCGTCGACGGCACGAACATGCCCTTGAGGTGTTCTTCCCAGCGCTTGAAGAAGCGCCACAAAAAACTGTCGCGCTTGAGACGACGCTTGGCGCTTTCACGCATCGCGTTGAGACGTCGGCTCGTCATCAGACGCGCCAGCATCTTCGGCAGGGCGCCGACGTTCTCGCTGATCGACATCTGGTTGTCGTTGAGGATCACGAGCAGATCGGCGTCGACATCGCCGCCGTGGTGCAGTGCCTCGTAGGCCATGCCGCCGGTCAGGCCGCCGTCGCCGATCACGGCGACGACTTTGCGTGCATCGCCCTTGCGCTGCGCGGCGATCGCCATGCCGAGCGCGGCGGAAATCGAAGTGGACGAATGCCCTACGCCGAAAGTGTCATACTCACTTTCGTCCCGTTTCGGGAACGGGGCGAGCCCGTCCTTCTTCTTGATCGTGCCGATGCGGTCGCGACGGCCCGTGAGGATCTTGTGCGGATAGCATTGGTGGCCGACATCCCAGACCAGGCGGTCGTCCGGCGTTTCGTACAGATAATGCAGCGCGACGGTGAGTTCGACCACGCCGAGCCCGGCGCCGAAATGGCCGCCGACGCCGGCGACGGATTCGATCAGGTACTCACGCAACTCACGCGCGACCTCGGCCAGTTCGGCTTCGTCGAACTGGCGCAGATCGGCGGGAGAGTCGATTTTGGACAGGCACGGATAGCGCTGGGCGTCGATCATGGGTGCAGTTTGAAATGCCGAACTGACTATTTTCGGCTCTTCTGCCGTCGGCGGCAAGGCAAAAAAAGCCCCGCGCGCACTCGGACGCGGGGCTTCGGTCGTCAGAGATCCGCGCGAAACTGCACGCCATAGATGCGCGGTTCGTTGACGTAGCCGGTGAGGTTGTCGAAGTCGATACCGCCGGTGATCGCCTTCTTGTTAGTGATGTTACGGCCGAACAGGGCGAGTTCGCGCTTGCCGCCATCCCAGCCATAGCCCACGCGCAAGCCGCCTTCAACCCAGGGTTTGCCCTGGAATTCGGCGGACTGGTACAGGAAGAACGACACCTTGCTGCGATACGCCCAGTCGGTGTACACGAAGAATTCGCCCTCGCGGAACGGGATCGAGTAGCGCGCCGTCACGTTGGCGATCCACTTCGGTGCCTGCGGCAGCGGGTTGCCGTCGATCAGGGCGGCCGTCGCACCGTCCACCGTAGCGATAGGATCGAGCACGGTGCAGCCACTGCCGCACGGGTTGATGTAGAGATTCGGGTCCTTGACCTTGGTGAAGTTATAGCTGGTACCCGCGGTGACCATGAGCTGGTCCGTGACATACGCCTCGGCGTCGAATTCGAAGCCGTGCCCTTCGGTTTTTTTCGCATTCACGAGCGTGGCAACATTGCCGGTGCCGCCAACCGTGGTGAGCTGCTGGTTTTTCATCTCGTATTCGAACAGGTCGAAGTTGACCGTCGCGCGATTGCCGAACAGGCGGCTCTTGACGCCGATTTCGCCGGACGTGACGGTCTCGGTCTTGGAGACGGATGGCGTGTCCTGGAACAGCAAGCGCCCCTGGATGCTCGGCGCGCGGTAACCCGTCGCGATGCGCGCGTAGAAATCGGTGTCCTTGCTCGCGTCGTAGATGGCCGACAGATCGCCTGTCGTCTTTGTCGTGCTCGGGTTGAAAAAATACGGGCCGGCATGATCGGGCACGCCTAGGAACGAAAGCGGTGACACAAAGCGTTCGCCGTACCAATTCTTCTCATCGTGCGAAACACGCAGTCCGCCCTTGAGCTTGAGTGCGTCGTTGATCTGGTAGCCCACCGATCCGAAAAGCGCTTCGCTGACGTCCATCTGAGTCTGATGCGCGTAGCCATCCTGGACGCTACCGGCCAGCGTGGCGTAGTCGAAACTCTCGATCGTCACGTTTTCGTTGAAATAGTACGCGCCGACGATCCAGTCCCACGGTGTCGTGTCCTTCGAGGCAAGATGCACTTCCTGCGTGATCTGGCGATGGAACGGCAATCCGTCCGCGGTTTCCGACGGGAACGGAATGAACCCCGGGCCGTACGGCGGCGCGAACGACGCGCCGTAACCGCCGTCGATATCGCCATGGCTGAGAGTGCGCACTTTGTCGAACCCGGTGATCGAGGCCAATTCCATGCCGGCGAAATCCCAGGTCAGGTGCAGGTTCGCGCCGGCTTCCTGGATGCGCTGGAAATTCTGGCCGTCGATCGAGATTTCGTCGCGCTTGAATCCGGGCGCGAAGCACGGGCAGCCGTGATCGATGATGTTGGCGCGGAACAGGATCGCCGAGCCGTCGTAGTTCATGCCGTGCAGATTCAGCAGTGCATTGAATGTGTCGGATGGCTTGAACTGCAGCTGCGCGCGCATCGCCTGCTCGTCGTAGCCGCCGAAGCTGTCGTGGCGGCCCGGCGCGGTGTTGTTCACCCAGTCGTCGCGGTGCAGGTCCAGAAACGAGACGCGGCCCGACCACGACGGCGCGAGCGCGCCACCGATCGCGGCTTCGAACTTGGCGCTGTCCAGATTCGCATAGCTGAAATCAAAATAGCCGTCAGGCTCGTCCGTCGGCTTCTTCGAGTCGAACTTCACCACGCCGGCCGGCGTGTTGCGGCCGAACAGTGTGCCTTGCGGGCCACGCAGCACTTCAACCTGGGCGATGTCGAACACTGGAAAGCCCTTGAGGATGGGATTTTCGAGCACGACGTCGTCATATACGAGTGATACCGGCTGCGAGGCATTCAGGTCGAAGTCGGTGTTGCCGAGTCCGCGGATATAGAAGCGCGGAAACGTGCGCCCGAACGAGGATTCCACGAGCAAGCTCGGCACGCGTCCGGAGATGAAGCGGATGTCGTCGCCGCCGGCCTTGATCTCATCCAGTTTTTCGGTGTCGATCGTGGTGATCGATTCCGGCACCTTCTGCACGTCTTCGACGCGTTTTTCCGCAGTGACGGTGATGACTTCGAGCGTCTTGCCGCCTTCGTCGGCGTACGCCATGGTGGCGCTCAGAGCAAGCGCAACAGCGAGGGGCAGAGCGAGCGGACGCACAGCGCGATTCGTGGTCATAGGTCGATTCCCCAATCGTTGGAGTTGTAAAAAAAGTGTGAGGCGCTTTTCTACCCCAAGCGTCATCGTTTTGCAAAACAAAATCCATGGGCGTATGAAATACACGCATGAAGTGATCGACTTAATGCGTCAAAACACAACGGCTTAGCACCGCTTTTTCGCGTCACCTGTAGTTGTCGCCGTCGAACCGGCTGCTTAGCTTGTGTGCCGCCGGTTCTTGGGCAGGTGATGCACCAGAAATTCCATCTGGTCCGCAAGGATGTTGCGGTTCGACAGGATCAGATGCTCGACCCAACTCGGCCGGTACGGCACGGCGAGCAACGGCATGCCGGCTTGCTGCGGGGTGTGGCAGCCTTTGCGGACATTGCAGGAAAGGCACGCGGTGACGCAGTTTTCCCATGCGTCGCGCCCGCCCTTCGACAGCGGCACAACATGGTCGCGCGTGAGTTCGCCGCGGCTAAAGTGGTCGCCGCAGTACAGGCACAGCATGCGATCGCGCGCGAACAGCGCGACATTGGTCAGTGCCGGGGCAGGATCGAGCAGGGTCGGCCGGGCATGGCCGCGGCTGGCGACGATCGGATGCAGATCGATGAGGCTTTGCAGGCCACTGTCGCGGTTCTTGCCGCCGTGGATCGTCAAACACGGGTCGCCGAGCGTCCAGGCCACGGCGTCGCGCACGTACAGACATACCGCGTCCTGCCATGATATCCAATCCAGAATGCGTCCGCTGGAATCCAGCGACAGGACGCGGGTGCTATGGATGTCGTTGCTAGTTCGGGCTTCCGCCAGCATGGCTCCTCCGTGGTCGGTGGTTACGCTGTCGGGAAAACAGCATAGACCATTTGTACGAATTTTGCTTGCGACCAAAACTACAACGCCTCCATTGCGGAGGCGTTGCGGGACAGTTGCATGTTGAAGCTCAAGGAAATGGTGTGGAAAGGGTCTGGATCGCAATGCTGTTGCGTGTGAAGCTGCCGCCGCCTGGGTAGCTGGCCTGGATCGACGCAGTTCCCGAGAGCGGAGCAAACCCTGACGGGCGCGGATTGAGCGTGATCGACATCGTGCCGATGACGGTCGCGGTCAGGTCGGCCGGCGGCGGGCAGCTGCGGCAGAAGCCGTCGCTGATGCGCTGCAGTTGCATCGTGCCGGTGCCGTTGTCGTTCAGCGTGCCGGTCGCGAAGGCCCAGGTCGGCTGGTTGTTCGGGCCTGGGTAGTAGACGTACGCGTAGATGTTCGGCGCGCCGCTGCTCGCCACGTCGAGCAGTTCGAAGCCCCAGCCCGAGTCGACCGGCGAGAACCAATGGCCGTTGTAGTCGGGAGCGGCGTGCTGTCCCACCGTCACGAGCGGCTCGACGCACCACGCGCCGGTCTCGTTGCCGATGGTCCACGTCATCACCGCGAGTGCGCTGGCGATGGCGCCACGCTCGGCATTGCGGCATGCGGGCGCATTGGCGGCTTGGTTGAAATCGACGATGACGCTGCCGCTGAACGTCGCATCCACGGTCGCGTCGAGGTGGCCCTGGGTGTTGGCGGCGTAATGGATGCGGTAGAGCGTGGCGCCGTTTGGCTGGGGCGACGGCGCGAACACGCCGTCCACGACGTGGCCGACCGCCTGATACCACTCCGGCGTGCCATCCGCGGCGTAGCTGTAAAATGTCAAAAAGTACACATCTCCATACACCGCGTCGGCGTAGCCGAGCTGGAAATCGAAGCCGTGGCCGCTGTGCGTGCGGTCGAACCAGTTGCTGGGTATCGGCTGCGCGTACACCGGTGGTGTTGCCAGCGCGTTGGACCAGCCTATCGGCGCGAGCATCGGCACGGCCAGTCCCATATTGCGCAGATTGGAGCGCGAGTAATACGCGTTCATCATGTCGCCCGCCTGTACGGTATGCGACAACGTCGACGCCGGCTGCGTCGCGCATGTCGTCGTGCTGCTCTTGTCGCACGGCGCATACAGGCTCGGCAGGTCGTTCGGCGACGCCTCGGCATGATGGATGTTGATGCTGGAGTTGACCGCCGCCGCATCGAGCCAGCGCAATCCGGTATAGACGCCGGGGTTATACGTGCCGGCAGACGTCACGGTCGGGCCGGACACCGCGGCCGCGGCACGCGCCGCGTCGCGACTGCCGTTGACCTCGTAGCCCATGAACGGCACGTATGTGCTGCCGGTCACGATCGCCAGGTTGTCGTCGAAGATGTCGTCGTACGGGCCGTCGGTTACGTCACTGCCGTAGGCGATGGTGTTGTTCTGCGTGTCGATGCCGGCCTTGGCGCCGATCGGGCCGGCGCTGGAATCCAGGTTGGCCAGGCCGAAGAAGCCGAGTCCGTGCGTGATTTCGTGCATCGCGATCGTGATGAAATCCAGCGATCCGGGGTTGGGATCGGGTGTGAAGCCCAAGTAGAAATTTTCGCCGCCGATGATGTCGGGCTTGCCGATGTCGGAGTTGAACGTCGCTTCGATTTCCTCGTTGTTGACTCCGTCGCAGTCACCGCCGGCAAAGCCGCAAAGGCTCGTGCCGTTCAGGCGCACGACCGCCGCGGCCGGGTACCAAGTGTATTTTTTCGGTAGCGACGGGACCGGCAACGCCGGTTCGTCGAAGAAATACGACAGCGGCCCGGCGTGGGCGAGGATTGCCGAATTCGCGTCGCCGCCCAGGTGCGCGCCGCAGGCGTGCAGGACGATCTGCGCTGGCGTCTGCAGCTGCTGTACGAGCTGTTGTGTAGCGTATGCGAGCGCGTTCTTGCGTTGCTGGCCGAGCGTGGTGGCGGTGTTGCCGCCGACTGGCGTTGCGGGAGTCGAGTCGCTCCAGTAGGTCTGGTCGCAATCGCTGCCCGGATGGCCGAAGTCGAGCGTGATGTTTCCGACCGGCGTGGTGGCGGCTGCGGTCGCCGTGAGGCTGCCGCTGGCCGCCGTCGTTCCGCCGTTCACCACCGTGACGTACCAGCGCCCGGCATGCAGCGGAATGCGATTGGTGGGCAGCACGGTGATCGCTTCGGTCGAGCTCGAACTGACCGAGTGGTAATGCGCGTAACGGTTGATCAGGTCTACGCTGACGATCGTGTCCGCGTTGTTTTCCGGAAATGGCGTGCCGTAGCGAAGGAACAGATCGACATCGCCGCCGCTGGCCGCGACGTTGATTTTCAGTTGCTTGGCCGAGCCGTCGACATCGATGTAGAAGTTTGGCACGAACGACGATGCCGGCAACGACAATGAAACTGCGGCGCCGGATTGCAGGCCGGTGGCCGCCAGCGCGTTGCCACCACAAGCCAGCGCGGCGATGGCAGCGAGCCAGACCAAGCGCGTCATGGCTGCGCTCCGCCGTTGCGCGGACTGACAGGGGCGCCGGGCAGGCGCAGTTTCGGATTCGGGCGTTGCACGCAATCGATGCTCAAGCTGCCGTCGCGCTGGCGCGTCACGCGCGTAACGCTGATGGCCGGAGCGAGCAGGCGCTGCGGCTCGGCGACCTTGGTGCCTGGGCTTTTCGCTTGCGCGGCAGGCGCCAGCGACTGCGGGACTGGCAAGGTGTCGGCGTAAGCGCCGGCGCCGGTAAGGAACGGAAGCAGCGCAAGCAAGCGTCTGAGCATGGGATTCCCCAGAAAAATGACCGCCAGATGATAACGCGCTCGCGTTAAGTTTGGCGTGGCCGCAGCACCCGAGTGTGCGTGCGCGTTACGCGGTAGCTGTCGCGCAGGGCATGTTGCAAAAACGCTTCCGCTGCCGCTATCGCAGCCGGCAAGGCTAGGCCTTGTGCGAGGCCCGCCGCGATCGCCGACGCCAGCATGCAGCCGGTACCGCGCGCGCGCAGTTGCAGGCGCGGATGCACGAACTCTCGTATCCCGCGCGCGTCGGCGAACACGTCGCGCACGCGTGTCCCGCGGCCATGCCCGCCCTTGAGCAGCACCGCGCGCGCGCCCATGGCAAGCAAGTCGCGCGCAGCGGCGGGCGCATCCGCGTCGCGCACATGGCGGCCGAGGAGGATCGCCGCTTCGGGCAGGTTTGGCGTCAGCAGGTCGGCCAGCGGGAGCAGTTGCTTGCGTAGCGCGGCGAGGCCGCGCGGCGTGAGCAGTGGCGTGCCGCTACTCGATGCCAGCACCGGGTCGAGCACGATATTGCGCGCACGTTCCTGGCGCAACGCAGCCGCGACCGCAGCGGCGTTCGCCGCCGAGCCGAGCATGCCGATCTTGACCGCGCAGACGTCGAAATCCGCGAAAACGGCATGGATCTGCCGGGCAACTTCGCGCGCCGGAACTATATGCACGGAAGCGACACGCCGCAGGCTCTGCGCCGTCACCGCGGTGATCGCGCTCAGGCCATGCACATTCATCGCGGTAAACGTCTTCAAATCCGTCTGCGCTCCGGCGGCACCGGCCGAGTCTGAACCGGCGATGCTCAGCACACTGACACTCGGGGCTGGTTTCTCAGTAGTCACGGCGTTGCATTTTCACAACAATTCCTCTGGCGCTTCTGAATATCCACCCGGAAATCCTTGCTGCGACAGCATTAATGCTGATCCACCAGAAGCTTGACGGGCTGTTGCATTTTTGCAAAAATGCAATTGGAGTATCCACTCCTAGCGCATTCAGGGCTATGCGTCGGTCGACAGCAAAAGTCGGAAAACTTGCGGGAGCGCTCGGCGCCGTGCTGGCGCTCCCGCTTTCTTTTGCCGTGGCTCCCGACGTCCACGCGGATGCGCGTGCTTCCAATCTGGCCGAATTCGCACAGTCGGCGAGTGTACTCGATGCCTGGCGTGACTACGCGCTGGCGGATCTGACTCTGGATTTCTCGTGGGCGCGCGATAGCGCAACGCCGCTGTCGGCGCCAACACTGTTCGATCGGGGTATTGCGCGCATCGGGCCTGCATCGCACTTCGCTGCGGCCGGAGCTGCCGCTTCCGCGCTGTCGGTAACGTTTTCGAAAACCAAGGCGGCCGACACGCCGCTGTTCGTGCAAGGCGATACGCCGAGCCTGCTGCAGGACTACACGCCCGGATTACAGCGTTACCTGCTCACGCCATCGTATT
>Ga0157379_10004043_pt1 | contig 12507 bp, 9 predicted proteins | sample S25metaG_FD_121802 | JGI IMG/M metagenome (GOLD analysis project Ga0157379, IMG submission 121802) | Switchgrass rhizosphere microbial communities from Kellogg Biological Station, Michigan, USA - S2-5 metaG | ecosystem: Host-associated > Plants > Roots > Rhizosphere > Soil | place: USA: Michigan... | reverse complement strand
CGCCCGACTTTGGGTTGCGCGAAACCCGCACCAACCTCGGCGGCCACATCATGAAATCTTCCCTGACCATCGTTGAGAAATAGCTGCGGAGGCTGCGCGTAACCGACTCCGCGAACGTTGCGCACGGTGTCGTCGATGTGTCCGTTGACTACGGCCAGGTCGAGCGCGCCATCGAGGTCGGCGTCGAGAAAAGCGCAACCGAATCCCAGCTTATCCTTGGAAGCGAGCCCGACGCCGCTCTCGGCGGGGGCGACGTCTACATAATTTCCGCCGCCGGAGGCACGGTAGAGACCGATCATCTCATTGTCGAAGTTGGTGATAGCCACGCCCGGAGTTCCCGAGTTATTGAAGTCAGCCACGTCGACACCCATGCCAGCGCGGGCTTTGCCTTCGGCACTGAAAGCAATTCCGGCATCCACCGCAACATCTTTGAATGTGCCGTTACGCTGGTTGCGGTAGAGCTTGTTGGGTTGAGTGTCGTTGGCGACCAGCAAGTCGGGCCAGCCGTCTTGATCGTAGTCGAGCAAGGCCACGCCCAGCGATTTCGAGCTGCTATCGAAAACCCCGCTGGTCGGAGTAATGTCTTCAAATTTTCCGTTGCCCAGGTTGCGAAACAGCCAGCAGGTCTCACCGCGATAAGCCTCGGGAGTGCAATAGGATTTGTTTTTCCCGTCGAGACTGCAGAACACATCGTGTTCGGGAGACCACTTCACGTAGTTGCAAACGAACAAATCCAGTAACCCATCGCGATCGAAATCCAACCAGACCGCCGACGTGCTGAATGCCTGGCGACCGCCCAGTCCGCTGGCTCTTGTCACGTCGCGGAAGGTGCCCTTTCCGGTGTTCTTGAACAAAACATTTTGCCCGACACAGGTCACCAGAATGTCGGGGTAGCCGTCGTTGTCATAGTCACCCACTGCCACGCCCATGCCGTACATTTCGATATCGAGGCCAGCGGCGCGCGTCACATCGGAGAATGTCCCGTTACGATTGTTGCGATAGAGTTTCAGTGTGCTGCGTTCGCGTTTATGGCCGGGCCAGTCCGTGCCATTGATCAGGAGAATGTCCTGCCAGCCATCGCGGTCGTAATCCAGAAAGGCGCAGCCTGCGCCCAGAGTCTCCGGCAGCAGCTTGCCGCCATACGCGCCGCTGATGTGACGGAATTGCACTCCGGCGCCGGCCGTCACATCAACCAAGCGGAAGCCAGGAGCCGGCGCCGGCGCGCCGAACGCATCCAGCAGCAAATCCGAAGCGGATGCCAGGCCGGCCATACCCCACAGAAAATCCCGCCGGTTCACGGAAGATTTACCAGGCCATTGCGAATCGCGTAGACCACCAGTTCGGCGGTCTTGTGGATACCGAGCGCGTCCATGATGTTGGCGCGGTGCACGGCTACGGTGTTTGCGCTCAGCTCGAGCACCGTGGCGATCTCTTTATTGGATTTTCCTTCTACGATCATTTGCAGGATTTCGAGTTCGCGCGGTGTGAGATGCTCGTCGCGGTCTCCTTTGAGCGTCGTCGGACGACTGAGCTGCGAATCCAGCACGGTTTCCCCGGCCGCGACCCGGCGAATCGCAGCTCCCAATTCCAGATCCACGGCGTTTTTCAGAACGTATCCGCGAGCGCCCGCGTCCAGGGCCTGGCGCACCAGGGTTTCCTCCGGATGCATGCTGAGCATCAGCACCAGGGTTTGCGGCTTCTCTTCGAGAATCTTCCGCGTGGCTTGCAGGCCGTTCATGTTCGGCATGGCGCAGTCCATCACGACCACATTGGGCCCGAGCTCTTTCACGAGACGGACCGCCTCCGCGCCATCGCCCGCTTCACCCGTGACCTCGATGTCCGGCTCGTCCTCGAGAATGCGGCGGAATCCGCGGCGCACCAGGCTGTGGTCATCCACCAGCAAGACGGAAATCTTATTCGGCATGCGACTCCAGACTCTCTCCTGATTTTTCTCCCATTTTTTCCCGGGGCACGGTCAAGCGAACCAGAGTGCCGCTTGGTATGGGCCGGGAAAATTCGATCGCCCCACGCAGCAGTTCCGCGCGCTCCCGCATCGCCACCAGCCCAATCCCCTGCTTCGCGGATTGCGCCACAAATCCGCTGCCGTGATCTTCCACTTCCAATTCCAGCGACGTGGACAAATATCGCAAACGCACCCAGGCCTCTCCGGCTCCGGAATGGCGCGTGACGTTGTTCAGCGCTTCCTGCACCACGCGATATACATGGATAGCAGCATTTCCATCCACAGGATAGGCCGTACCCGATTTCTCATAGCATATGTGAATGCCCGCCTGCCGTTCCACCACTGGCAAATACCAGTCGAGAGTGCTCTCGAGACCGGTCTCGTCCAGCATAACGGGATGCAGCGCCTGCGAAAGACTGCGCACCTTGTCGAGCGTCGTTTGCGCGATATCGGCTACCTCGCGTAGCTCGGCGCGCAATGGCGAACCTTCCGGTACCTGATTTCCCGCGCGCGACAGCATGGCGCCGACCGCCGTCAAAATCTGACCGAACTCGTCATGCAGCTCGCGGGAGATGTGGCGCAAGGTGGATTCCTGCGTCGAAATCAGCTTCTGCGCCAGTTCGCTGCGTTGCGCGGACAGCGCGGCCAATTGCGCAAACAACCGCCGGTTGGAGCGGATGGAATACAGGCCCGTAAGCAGGATCGCCACCAGCGTGAGGGTGAGGAAGAGGTAGACCTGACGCTGCACCCGGTCATAAATCTGGGCAATGCGCAGTGCCGCCTGCTCCTCACTCTCGTTGTTCTGCACCAGCAGCCGGGCAACCGCTGTGCTCAACGCGGCCTGTCGTGCCTGCAACGAAAGCTGGATCTGGGCACGCGCCTCGTCCGGTTTGCCGCTCGCGGCCAGGGCGAACGTACGATCGACCGCATCCCAGAACTGGGCCATGGAATTTTTCAAATACTGGCGCTGTTCAGGAGTACGGTCGGCCACGGCCACTTGCTCTTCTTGACGCAACGCGTCATTCAGGTCTTCACGCACGCGCTGGAATTGCGCCGACCACGCGGTCAATGGATAGGGCTCGTTGTTGTCCAGCATGTCGCGCATGGCGAGCGCCAGAGTGTTGAGGTCGTTTTGAATGCGAAGCAGTTGCAGGGAGTCTTTGCGGTTGCGGTCCACCAGGTTGTTCTGCAACTCGCGCAATCCGGAGATCTGCCAGGTGATGTAGACGGAGCAAGCTACTACCGCGGCCAGCGTAATGATGAGTCCCAAGAAGAGTCCCGGAGTCGGCGACCGATGAGGCGCAGGTGGACGCGGCACGAACCGAGGATACAATGCGCTGGCTTCAAGTTCCACTCTGCCGAGATCTTTGCTATGAAACGGATTGGGAGGCAAGGCCAATTAGCAATTGGCTTTGGTTCCTCGGGAGCACCGGGCCAAGTGCTCGTCGACAAGTACCAATTGCCAATGGCTACTTGCTGTTAGCGGGGGCGTCCAGATCCTGCGGGAACGACTTGAAGCTTACATCGCGCGATCTTGAAGAGGTTTTCTTGTCGGCATCAGTGTTGTTTTGGGTGAGGGTGCCCTTCAGGATGTAATAAGCCTCGTCGCCGGGATTCTTTCCCGGTCCACGTTCGACGGCGCCTTTGAACTCGTACCACACACCGTGCACGGTCTGTGTGGTGAACGTCAGATCTTTGCCATCGAGTTTGCCGGATTTGAAGAACAGATCGAGAAACTCGCCACGATCGCTTTCCGATTCGCCATAGCGCGAGATAAAGCCGGTCACGCTGCCTTTGTCCTCAACCGTGAGTTGCACAAACTCGCCGTCCTGCAAAAAAGAATACATGCCGGAATAATCGTTGGCGGGCTTTGGGGCGGGGGGATTGGGCGGAGGATTCTGTCCATTCGAAAGCATGCAAGTCAGGAGCAGAGCGGCGACGATGAAATACGGTCTGACCATGTGCGTATTAAAGCATGGAAAGCGGGTTCGATGTGGGCCCGGGCGTCTACTTGGGACGGGGCGTGGGCGCCCGTCCTCCGGCTGGGTCTAGAATCAGGATAATGGCCGTCCAAGCGAGTTTCTAGGGCCTAGAACGCAAGCTATAATTACGGTTTGGCGCGCTCCCCGGTCTACTGAATGAAGCCAGCCTCGCTGCTCCTGGAATCCAAGTCCGAATCAGGGTTAGAAGCCGGGTCCGTACCGGCATTGCTCGTGGATCTCGAGCCCTGGCACACGGTCTTCTTTCGCAACCTTGCCGACCTGTTTCGCCCGCGTCAGCGAACACCTTTTCTGATTTCATCGCGACCGGGGTCTTTTTGGCCGGATGTTTTCGTCACTTCTCGTCTTCCCTGGAACCGGTTTGCGCAGTCTGCAATTTGTCACATCGCCGCGATCGTGGCGCTGTGGGGATCGGTCCGGTTCTGGCCGCAACCACCCCAGGTGCTGGATCGTCCAGTCTTCAATCGTGCCGACGTGATCTATTACGCACCATCAGAGTATCTGCCGCCGCTCGATACCGGTGGCCAGCGCAGACCGCTGCCACGCAAGGGCGAACCGGAGCATTCGCCGCAGCCCATCATTTCAGTTCCGGCCGAGGCCGACAACCGCACGCAGACCATCGTCACTCCGTCCGACATCAAGCTGAATCACGATGTGCCTCTGCCCAATATCGTGGCGTGGTCGCAGAACACGGCCCAACCCGCGGTGCCGCTCGCATCAACGGCGGCAGCCGCCAACATGAGGCTGCCCTCGCTTCCTGTAACCGCCGTCGCGCCCGCTCCTGAAACCATGCCGGCCAGTCGCCAGCGGACGCCGATGCTCTCGCAGACAGCGGTAGCACCGGCTCCGGAGTTGAAAACAGAATCCTCGCGCAGTCTTCAGGGTCCGCAAGCCGCGATCGTCCAGCCTCCCCCAAGCGTGGACGCCGCCTCACAGCGCAGTTTGGGAGACATCAACATCGGGCACTCTCAAGTGGTCGCGCCCGCGCCGGAGCTACCCGTGGCCGAGCAGTATGCCGCGCCCGGCAGGTCACAAACAGCGCTCGCCGGCGGCGGCGCAGGCGCGGCGGCAGTTCCACCACCACCTTCGATTTCAGGCAACGCCGGTTCGGATCCGAATGGCAGGATCATCGCGCTGGGCATTCACCCTGCTGCGATGAGTCCTGCGGAGACGCCAACTGGAAATCGTCGTGGAACTTTCGCCGCCACTCCTGACGGGAAGCCGGGTGCGCCCGGCACTCCCGACGTCGCGGCAGGCACGAACCGCAGCAACGGCTCTGGAGCCGGCAAAAATAGCGACGGCATCCCCTCCGGGCTGACCGTCGGCGCGGGTCCCGAAGATCAAGCCCGCTCCGCGATGGCCGGAAAGGGAAACGGACCTGGCGGCGCGGCTCCTGGCCACGCGTCCGACAACTCCCGCCTGGTCGCAGATGCGACGCCGCCCAGGGTCACAGCAATCCCGTCTCGTCCGCTCTCGGAGGTCTCGAAGGACCGCGCCACAGATGTAGATCGCTGGATCTTTGGCGAGAAGAAGTTTTATGCAATGACCCTGAACATGCCGAACCTGAATTCGGCGGGCGGAAGCTGGGTCGTTCGTTTTGCTGAACTCAATCCCGATGAAACCAAGGGCGATCTCACCGCCCCCGAAGCGACACAGAAGGTAGATCCGGCGTATCCGTTGGAGTTGATGCGGCGCAACATACAAGGGACGGTCACGCTCTACGCTGTTATTCGCAATGATGGCTCAGTGAGCGACGTTAGGGTCCTGCGCGGCATAGACGACCAACTCGATCAATATGCGCGCGCCGCCTTGGCCCGCTGGCACTTTCGGCCCGCTACAAAGAACGGCGCTGCAGTGGCTCTCGAGGCGGTGGTGATGATTCCATTCAAGCCGGTGAGACTGAAATCCAGTTTCTAGCTGCAGTTCTAGTTTCGGTTTCCAGTTTCCAGTTAGAGCGCTAAGACTAGAAACTGGAAACCTGAAAACTAGAAACTGGCTTTCGCCGCTTTGCCTTCCAGCATGGCGTAGATTGCAGGGTTCGTACATACCTCGTAGTACTGGCGCTCAGTCCAGTGTTGCAGGGAGAATTTGTGCGGATCGATTTGCGGGATGCGGCTGGAGCGGACCAGTATCTTTTTGAAAATCTCGTTGCCGACCGGCACCAGGCCGCTTTGCAACTGGAAGTCTTCACTGCCCCACAATTTGGGTAGATCCAGCTGGCACGGCTCGAGAGAAATCTCCTGCTGCAAGCGTTGGAAGGCAGCGTCACTCAGGCGAATTCCATTCAGATTGTATTTCAGGATGAAGTCTTCCGGACTCTCTCCGGCATCGGCATCCTTCACCGTCTGAAAAGCATAGACGTTGAACGGACCCTCGACTCCTGCGATCGCCTTGCGGACGCGTTTGTTGCAAGAGGACAGCCGGTCGCTCTCGTTCAGCGCGTCGGAAATCATGATCTGCTGCTCGCCATCCATCAGGTACATGGGCCCCGCATCCTGGAACGAAATCCCGGTCCCTAGCTCCAACGCAGGCAGGCCGGCCCGCTCCAGCAGATGATTGTAGCCGCGCACGATGTCGATAATCTCCCGCGCCAGAACGCAAGCCCGGCTGACCGCCAAGGGAGGCTCGCCTTCGTGTTCCAGCAACGCGACAATGATGGCATCGCCTTCGACAAACACTTTGCGGGCGCCGTATTTCGCCAGCAACTTGTTGACGGGATCGTAAAAATTCAGGCTGAAATAGGAAGCCGGGTTCATGCCCTGTTCCAGCAAGGATCGGGTCAAGCGCGACGAGTCCCGGATATCGGCTTTCAGAATCACGTGGCGCAGCACCTTGTCCTCGGATGGCTTCTGCTCTTCCGGCAACAGGAACTCGTAAAGGGTTCCATTCATGGCCGAGAGTTCCCTGATCTTCCAGTTGCCAATCAGATTGCCGCTGTCCATGGTGGAATTCAGCGCTTCCAGACGTCGCAGATCGCGGTGATAGCGCAGAAAATCACGCAGAAAACGCGCCGCCATTTTGGCCCGGTCACTGCCGCGGCACCCTGCTACACGCTCCATCGCCGAATACAAACTTTGAGCCGAGAGCTTGTTGTGTTCCTCGATCAGCTTTTCCACCCGATCGCGTTCTTCCCGCGAGATCAGACCATTCTTCAATTGCTGGGCGTTGATGCGAGGTGAGTACTCGGCAAGCAGCGGCACAACCTCGTAGGACGCGATCACATGGTCCATGAGCTTTTCCTGCTCCAGCAACTCGACCCAAGCCTGCAACCGCGCCTTCTGGCTCCGTCCCTCGTGGGTGGTTTCGTCTGCTTGGCCGGCGCCTACGAGTTCATGAAAGTTTTCCGGGACATTCAACCAGCCATCGATCACGCTTTCATCCTCGGCCTTCGAACCCAGATGCAGGGAAAGCAGGAAGTCACGGGCAATCCGCCGCACATTGGAGAAGCGGTCGGGGTCGCGATCGAAGTTGCCTAGCATGACGTAATGCTCGGCATTCAGGTAGGTGTCACAGCCGTCTTCGGTAAAAACCAGCGGGTTCAGAAAGAGCGTGTACTCCTCCTCGCTGTGGTTGCCGAACAGCGAACGGCGCATGCGCGCCAGGGTTTCCTTCTCAATCTCGCGCAGGATGCGAAACAGCTCCTGCCCTGTCTTGCGCAGGATGATCTTCTTGGCGACCTGAAAACTGGCCACGCGCTCGCGATACTCCAAGGCCTTTTGCTGGCGCACGCCTTCGTAACTCTTGAGCATCATGCGGCCGCGTTCCAGCACCTGCGCGAATTGCGAGTTCAACTCGACGCGCAGAAATTTGATGATCGCCGCCCGCGCCAGCACATCGATGGAGAGATTTTCAGCGGCCTTGGCTCGATTCAGCGCCGCCACATGCAGTTCCGCAAGCAGCGGTTTAAGTTCAGAGCCACTGGTCTTGCCAGGATGCGCCTTCGAAACCGGCGTCGATCCGATGAAGTGGTTACCACTCCGGCGCTCCGTATTTTCGGCCGCCAACAGCCCTTCCATGTCGCCGTGGCGCATGATGAGGCGCGCGATCTGCAGCCGCGCCTGTTCCACAAATCTGGGGCTGAGATGCACATCATGCCGGAGGTTATCGACGCCCAGCTGCAATCCTTCCAGGGTGAGTTTGGGCGTGTAACTTCCGAGCTGGGGCGCAAGCGGCTCGTCTGCGGATCGTCGGAGTCTGAAGATGGGTATGCGTGGCATCGTTAGCGTCTGGTCTTGCTCGTTACAGATCGCGAACCGGATCAATCAGGCGGGCGCGGAGTGGTGGGAAACTGCTTCATGCTTCGTCACCGCTCCATCGAGAGCGCGCCGGCGCGTGCACCCGCATGCAACTTCCACTCCTTGCAAACTGCTGATTTTCCTACCTATACCGGAGCGTAGCATGCGTGCAGGGCGGGGCCAACGTTACCCAAGTTACATGGTTCGATGGCCCCATTGAGCGGTTTTTCTACTCGGGGCGGGTCTCCAGGGGATGGGCAGCTTTTTCGAAGAATTCGCTCTGCAGCTTGAGGCTTTCCTGGTCGGCTTTGACCGCGCGCGTGGCCTTCACGATTCCGTCAATCCAGGCGTTCATTTTGAATTGCCCGAATTCGCGAGTGGCCAGCGAACCATCCCCTGAGTAATGATTGGGGAAGCGCGCATACCACCAGATTCCAGTGTAGAGGTTTTCCGGCAGTTTTTGCCGACCGCGATCGGCTCCGGACTCGGTCTTGGCCCGATCCTGATGCACCAGTTCGGGATGCGCAATCAGCATCGCGGAAGTTTCGGCTTCACCCGCATGCCAGTCGGGACCAGTGCTCTTCGCCTTGGGGCCACCCGGGGGCGTTTCAACTCCTGCGAGAACGTAGACCACGTAATCGTGCGGCTTTTCCAACTGGCTCTGGGCGAAGAACGGGAGCAGGTGTTCATTGCCGCCGTGACCATTCACGATGATGACCTTCTTGCACCCGTTGCGGGCCATCTCGTCGGTGGTCTCCTGCAGCAGCTGTAGCTGGAGTTGCCGGCTGTAGGCGACGGTGCCGGGCTCGTGCCGGGCTTCAAAGATCTGGCCAAAGTAATACTCGGGAAAGACCACGGCATATTCCTGCTCGGCCGCATGCAACGCGGCGTAACGAACATCGAGAAGATCGGTTCCGAGCGGCAGGTGGGGACCGTGCTTCTCCAGAATGCCGAAAGGCAACAGGCAGGTGCCCTGGGACTGCCGGATGGCAGAGCGGAAGTCGTCGGCTGTCAGCTCTTCCCAGCGTACGGACAGCTTGGTCTGTGCCGAGCCCGATGGGGCGAGGATAGCGATCAAGCCAATCGCGGTTAAGACACTCCGAATCATGCCATTGTGCAGCAGGCTCTTGCGAATCACGGTGTTACGCATGGGACCTCCGAGGCTGCGCATTCTATCATCGCCGGGGTCACGTGACTTCAGTCATCGTGCGCAGACACGGAGGTCAAGGTATGATTTCTCGACCGTGAGCTCAATGAAGAAACTAAAATTCCTGATTTCGCTGACCACCAACGACAACGATTATCAGATCGAGCAAGCCGCGGCGGCCGATGAAGCGGCAAGGCGTCTGGGCGTCGACGTGCAGATTATTTACGCTGAAAACGATTCGATCACGCAGAGTCAGCAGATTTTGAGTGTCATTCAGTCGCGGTCCGATGCGCACCCCGACGGAATCATCTTCGAGCCCGTGGGCGGGACCGCTCTGCCCCAGGTGGCCCGGGCCGCCGTGTCCGCAGGCATCAGCTGGGTGGTCTTGAATCGGAATGTCGATTACATCGCGGAAATCCGCAAGAGTAGCCGGGTCCCGATTTTCGGCGTGAGCTCCGACCACGAGGAAATTGGCCGGATCCAGGGACATCAGTTTGCCGCGTTTCTGCCCAAGGGTGGAACGGTGTTACACATTCAAGGCCCATCCGAAAGCCTGGCCGCCAAACAACGCGCGACGGGCATGTACGAGACCAAGCCCGCCGACGTCCAGGTGAAAGTGATGCGGGCGCAGTGGACTGAAATCAGCTCCTATCGGGCGGTAAGCTCGTGGTTACGCCTGTCCACCTCGCACCAGACTCGTATCGACCTGATCGCCGGCCAGGATGACGGCATGGCCCTGGGCGCGCGAAAAGCTTTCCAGGAGCTGCCTGACAGCGCAGCACGACAACGCTGGCTGAGCCTGCCTTTCATCGGATGCGATGGCCTGCCTAAGACAGGTCAAGCCTGGGTCAAGCGGGGACTGCTGGCCGCGACCATCTTTGCCGGACCAAACACCGGTGAGGCGATCGATATGCTGGTGAAAGCCCTTAATGCGGGGACCATGCCGCCGGAAAATACTCTCACCACTCCGGTCTCGATTCCAGCGCTCGATGTGCTTGCCTCAGGGCAAGCCGAGAAGGCGCGTTTGCTGCCAGTTTAGGCGCGAGTTCCAGTTTCCGGCTTCTTGTTTCCAGTTTCCGATTTGAAATTTCTGTTCTTGCGCCGATCTTCTCTGCGGGCTCGCGCCTTCAACACTTCTCTTGATAGATTGGTTGTGTTTGCGTATCTAAGGAGAAGCAATGCCCACTCTGGTCGCTCAGCCTACGCGCATCCGTGCCGCCGGCACCAAGCCCAAACTGATTGACGAATTCATCGGCCGCGTCAACACCAGGACTTCCGGCGTAAGCGTCGCCCACATGCGCAGCCCGCAGGGTTGGGAAGAGCCCGGACAGACTCCAGAGTTCGACGAATTCACCATCGTGCTGAAAGGCACGGTGCACGTAAAACACAAGACGGGCGAACTGGACGTGGTGGCGGGCCAGGCAGTCATCGCCCACAGCGGCGAATGGATCCAATACTCCACACCGACCGAAGGCGGAGCCGAATATATTGCAGTCTGCCTGCCGGCCTTCGCAATAGAAACAGTCCACCGCGACACTCTGTCCTCCTGAGTGAGTTTGCTCGCTCGCCAGCGAACTTGCGGAGTCGCGGGACCCCTAGCAGCGGCACAATGATGGGAGTCAAGCATTTCTAGGGCGATACAAAATCCTACGGATCAGAACCCGTTACTGCCACGGGGGCCTTCGCAGGATGACAGGAGCGAGGTTCCTTGCGCCGCGCGGCAGCTTTTTCCAATAAAGCCTTGACCACATCAAATCTCACCTGCTTAGCATTCTCGCCAGAAACCGACATATTCAGGTACCCACCCTCAACCAGAAAACAAGATGTCGTAAGCAGAGGCCTAGCCAGTGCTTTGCCATTGAATCCCTTCGTCATTTTCAGATTGAGGCACCCGAGTTTTTCAAAGTCCCTGGTTTTGGTCGCGGCAGATTGCTTGGCTGCGCCTAACATCATTCGTGCTCCGACTAGCCCCTGCTGGATCGAGGTCGGCACTCCAGTTGTTCCCGGCGCTGCGCTCTGCAGTCTGATTGCGAGGCCCCCGATATTCACGGTGCAAACGGAAGAATCTCCATCGAGGCCGTGCGGGTTGGTGACCTTGCCGCCGTAAGCTGCTTCCAGATCCGGCGTCGGCATGAGCTTGCACGGTTTCGTGTCGGCAGCAGAAGTTGGGGAAACTTGCGCAGCCGGGAAACGCGGTCCAACGATGAGGACAAAGGCTGCCGCCACAATCGCGGTCGTTGCCGTCTCTTGCAGTCGCGTCATTAGTAAGCGCCCTTCGCCCGGCTCAGCTTCCCTGCCTTGCGGAAGTATATCCGTAGCGTCGCCGCCCCCGCGCGGCACCACTGCGAGGCGGGACGCCGGCGCTACCCCATGCTAGCTCCGATTGGGATTTTCAATTCAACCTATGGGGCCCGATGGGTGATAATGCTCGTCAACCGCACCTCGCCACCCTCGCTGCCTTGGCGAGATGAGAGATCGGGGAAGCTCCGCCCATGCTCATACGTTTGGGCTACGACATTCAATTCGAGATCCCGGAGACCGTGGCCATGGTCGGAATGCTGCTTGTGCATCCCTCTCGTGTGCGGGATCTGCGCGAGCCCGATGAGGTCAGCATCAGCCCCGACGTAAGAGTGGAGAGCTACATCGACAGCTACGGCAACCGCTGTGCCCGATGGCTGGCGCCCGCCGGTCCGCTTCACCTGAGTGGCTCTACTCTCATCGAGGACCCGGGAACGCCGGACGAAGGCGATCCCGATGCGCAGGAGCATCCGGTGAATGAGTTGCCGCCGGAGCTGCTACGTTATCTCCTGAACAGCCGGTATTGCGAAGTCGACCGGTTATCGAATATTGCGGTTGAGTTGTTCGGGCACTTGAAGCCGGGATGGAGCCGCGTGCAAGCGATTTGCGGCTGGGTGAACTGGAAGGTGGCGTTCGGATATCATCACGCGCGCTCTTCGAAGACTGCTCTGGATGTATTTACCGAGCGCACCGGCGTCTGTCGCGACTTTCAGCATCTTGCGGTCACATTCTGCCGCGCCCTTAATATTCCCGCGCGCTATGCCACGGGATACCTCGGCGACATTGGCGTACCCAAAGAGCTCACCCCCATGGACTTCAGCGCCTGGTTTGAAGTCTATCTGCAGAACCGCTGGTGGACGTTTG
>Ga0157379_10004041_pt1 | contig 12507 bp, 10 predicted proteins | sample S25metaG_FD_121802 | JGI IMG/M metagenome (GOLD analysis project Ga0157379, IMG submission 121802) | Switchgrass rhizosphere microbial communities from Kellogg Biological Station, Michigan, USA - S2-5 metaG | ecosystem: Host-associated > Plants > Roots > Rhizosphere > Soil | place: USA... | reverse complement strand
CGTCCAGGTCGTTTCCGTACAACCCCAGCCGTACAAACATCTCCTCGCCGTAGAAAGCCCAGCCTTCGGCGAATACGCCGCTGACCTGGATCTTGCGAATGAAGTTGGGATGGCGCCTGGCAATGGAGAGCTGCAGGAAATGTCCTGGCAGGGCCTCGTGCGCCGCGGTCGAGACAATCCGGTCGCGATCGAAATCCTGGTTCATGTCCAGGTGCGCCGCGGCCTCTGCAAGCGAGGTGGGCGGTGTAATGAAGTAGTAGCCATTGCTTTCGCCGGAAAACAGCCGTGGTGAGACCATCGATGCTCCAGGTGAGACCGGCTGCATGAATTTCGGTGTCTCCTGCACGTTGATGGTCCCCAGCCAGGCCGGCACCGTCAGCAGGTCATGCTCGGTGATGAAGTGGCCAACCTCGGCGATGCGTTCGCGATAGTAGTCAATCAGCGCAGCCCCATCGGGCGCCATGCCACCGCCACTCTGCGCCCCGAACGGCAGATTGTCGTGTTTTGATTGCGCCGTGAGCCACGCCTCCTCCGCCCATCCATGTGCCAGCTCATCGTGCGCCATTCGCTCCACATCGCGCGAATCGAGCGGCAGCAGTTGTTCGTCCCGCAGCATCGCGTCGTATGCCTGCCGGCCCATGGCGTAGTTCTCCGGCCACTGTGCGACATTCGCATCGATGTAGGATTTCGTGCTCGCGATTGCCGCGAGAGTGGCATCCCGCGCGGCACGGAAGCGGGCAAACGCTTTGGCGTCGTGTGCGTAATGCGCTTTGGCTGCATCTGTCAGAGCACCGTTGAAGAAACTCGGGGCTCCATCGAGTTGCTCGCTACCCACGACACCGTATAGGTGTCCCGGCATCGTCACCAGTTTCTGGGCCGCGCTGATGTATTGCGGAGCCTTGGTCAGGCGGTTCGTCAGGTCTGTCCATGCACGCTTCACGTCCGCGGAGCTCTTGCCCTCCTGGCCGGCAACGGGCAGAAACTGCAACTGATAGAAAATCGTACCGACGATGTTGTTGGCCCCTGCCGCATAGTCCTTGCGGTCCGTACTGCGAACGAGCAGGAGATTCAGGCTGCCGGCGAGTTGTGCGGCCAGCAGGCGCGCATCATTGCGGTCGGCCAGCTGGAGGTCCGTGCGGGCTGCAGGTGCAATCTGCGCGAGCTGCTGCTCCCATGTATGCAGCTTGTCGATGTAGGCACTACGGTTCCCCTCAGAGGGTGTCTCGAGGTCGCCGTCGTGTCCGGGAATGCCCAATTGGGTCGCCTGGGTGGGGAACATCGCAGCCGAGGTGTACACGATGTCCCGTGCGAGAGCGGTCAACTTCTCATGGACTTCGGTCGCAGCCCCAGCTTGCAAATGCATTGCTGCCAGGGGTACGCAGAGCAGCAGGGCGAGCCGGTATGAACGCATCTTGAAAGCTTCCAGCCTGACGAAAGGGCGTCATTCTGACTGTTTATCGCGTTGCGCGCTCGACATGCGGCGCAGGCGTGGGACTTTCTAGATACAGGGGTAATCCAAGGCTGCCAGCAAGCCGCCGGCGACGGCCTCGTACTCGGCGCGTTCGCCTGGCAGCATTGCTGTCCGCCAGCGAAATATCCGCGATGGATCCGGCGGTGACAGCGTCAGCCGTTGTTGCGCCAGCCGCTGATCCTGAGTGACCAGCACCGTGCCGCTGGCGAGTGTACGGGCTTGGTGCTCGAGCAGGCGCGCGGCCGCGCGCCGGTGGTAATCCTTCATTGCAGGATCGTAGTCGATCTCGATGAAGTCGCAGATATCCCGCAGGCAGGTCTCCGGATCGAGCACGAGCGACTCGTAGCGCAACTCCAGGTAGTGCCGGCAGCCCAGCGACTGCCGGCGCGTTGCGCAGATATCCCGGCGCCACTGGCGCGCGAGTGTCGTCATGTCCTTGCCCGGCGCGAACCACATCTCACGCAGCGACAGGGCGACATCGCGTCCATCCCGAATGATATGTATGAAACACGCCTCCGGCAGCACTTGTTCGATTGCGCGCATATGCCTGCCATACGCCGGCGTCTTGTCACCCCAGCGTTGCTTGCCGAAGCGCGTGGCATACATGCGGTAGAAGCAGCGGATGGCCTCATCGACGTGGAAAGGTGTGATCGTGCGCAGCTCAGCCATGAAAGCATCCGGCGAGATGCCGAAATCCCGCCAACCGGGCGCTTCCGGCGGGAAGTTGATGAGGGCCTCACCAAACGATTGCCGCTGCCGCTCCTCGTTGCCGAACAGTGATACGAGTGCCCGCGGCAGGAAGCCGGTCTCCGGCGGAATCGCGAGCTGCGGATGTGAATCCAACATCAATCTGAGGAGCGTCGTGCCCGAGCGTGGCGAGCCCACGATGAAGGGTACGGGCTGATGAGGGCGTTCGGCCAACCGGCAGCGGCGGCGGCGCCTGGCATGAGCCTGCGCCAGGATGTTGGCCACGATGCTGCTGTGCGATGGAAGTACGTTCGGCACAAAGCCGAGCTTAGATCTTGTGCGAACCACAAGCGACGGCAGGTTTGTTCGAGTCCGTCGCAAAGTCGAGCCGACACGGCGGAGGTGCGGACAGCGCAGGTCACCAACTGCGCTTGTCGGTTGGTTGTGCACCGCGGCCCGCGCGCGCCGGCTATTGCTGAAATTTCAGCTCGCGCGTATCCCGCTCCTGGCCAGTCCGGACGGTGAGTGGTCCGTAGAGCTCGGGGCGGCGCGCGCGTATCCACCGTCTTCCCGTCGCAGTTTCGAGCAGGCTCGCATCCAGATCGGCGATGACCATCGCATCGGCCGCCCGGTGAGTCTCGGCGAGGATGCGTCCATAGGGATCGAGGATCATCGCATTGCCGGTCCGAATCTCGTCGTCGTCGACACCCACACCATTACTGAATACCAGGAACAAGCCGTTGTCATGCGCGCGGCTGGGCAGCCACCGCATCAGCCAGCCACGCCCCTTGTCACCGCGGAATTCGCGCTCGATCGCTTCGGGATCCGCGAGCCGGTTGGCCCACAACGCGGGGTCGATCAGTCCCATGCGGTGAGGGTCCTTGCCACCAACACCGCCGGTCTGATGGGGCGCGAGCAGAACATCAGCTCCCGCGAGCGCGGTCATCCGGACATTCTCGGTGATGTTGTTGTCGTAGCAGATCAGGATTGCGGCCCGGAAGCCCTGCGGCAGCTCGAATACGGTGTAGCTGTCACCACTGCGGATCGCCGAATGCTCAAAGGATTGCAGCTTGCGATGACGGTGGATCGTCCCATCGGGAAGCGCCACGACGTATGAGTTATGCAAGACACCGCTGGCGGTGCTTTCAATCCAGCCGGCCCCCACGGTGATCCGGTAGCGCTGCGCCAGCTCGCGCAGCCGCTGCGTGCTCGGCCCAGCGGGAATCGGTTCGGCCAGTGCCGTCAACTCGTCAATTGACAAGTTTCGGATGAACCAGTACCCACACACACAGCATTCGGGGAACACGACGAGTTGTGCTCCCTGCGCAGCCGCCTGCGCCACAAAGCTCTCGAGTTTCGCGAAGTTGGCCTCCCGGTCTGCATCCCGGTGCTCCATCTGCACACTTGCGGCCCGAAGCTTGCGTGCAACCGTCATGTGTCACTCTCTTGCATCTGGTCCCTGACTCGAGCAGTGATTCTATACGAATGCAGCCGTGCGGCGTGATCGAAGATCTGCGAGGTGATCATCAACTCCTGGGGCCGGGTACGCGCAACGAACGCAGCCAGCGCCGCGCGCACAGTTTCCGGCGAGCCGATAGCGCAAGCCGACAGTACTTCATCCAGCATGGCTCGCGCGGCCGGCGGCAGTTGGTTTGTGTAGCCTTCGACCGGTGGCGGAAGTTGCCCGGGCCGCCCGGTACGCAGATTGACGAATGCCTGTTGCATCGAAGTTGCCAGCAGACGGGCCTCGGCGTCGGTGTCGGCCGCGAATACATTGAAGCCCAGCATCACATAGGGCGCATCGAGTTGGGCCGATGGCCGGAAGCGGGCGCGGTAGAGGTCGATTGCCTCCATCATCATGGCGGGTGCGAAGTGGGATGCAAACGCAAAGGGCAGGCCGAGTGCCGCGGCGACCTGCGCGCCGAACAGGCTCGAGCCCAGGATCCACAGCGGCACGTTCGAGCCAACTCCGGGCACCGCAATGACTTGTTGGTCGGCGGTCGCCGGTGCCAGATAGCGCTGCAGCTCGAGCACATCGTGCGGAAATTGATCCGGATCGCTCGCCAGGTTGCGTCTGAGCGCACGTGCCGTCGTCTGATCGGAACCCGGCGCCCGGCCCAGTCCGAGGTCGATACGGCCGGGGAACAGAGCTTCCAGCGTGCCGAACTGTTCAGCAATCACCAAGGGTGAATGATTGGGCAACATGATGCCCCCCGCACCGACGCGGATCCGGGAGGTGCCGGCGGCTACGTGTCCGATCACGACTGCGGTGGCCGCGCTCGCGATCCCGGGCATGCTGTGATGTTCGGCCAACCAGTAGCGTAAGTAGCCCAACGATTCGGTGTGGCGCGCCAGTTCCCGGGAATTGTGCAATGACTGGCTGGCGTTGCCGCCGCGGGTGATGGGGGACAGGTCAAGAACCGAAAATGGAATCATGCGCGCGCACCGGGGCCGGGTCGGGAACTCTTAGCTGGTAGCGAATTCACCGCGATCAAGCCCCGGGGCGGCTGTCCACCAGCCTCAATCTCGAGTGTCTCCCTCGAGCGCCGTGGCGAGCATCGAAGGCCGGGCGCACAGCCGGGCGTACCAGGCCGCCAAGCGCGGGCGTCCCGGCAGAAATTCGTAGACCCTGCGAAACTCGAGCCAGCTCAGTGCCGTAGCCAGCGCAATCTCGCCGATGTCCGGCCGCAGGCTCGGCGCAACACCGTGCGCACCAGTGCCAACCCCGGCCGCGCGCCCCAACCCCCGCTGCTCGATTTGCTGCTCCAGGAAATCACACGCCTGCGCGATCTTTTGAATCTGGGCGTCGTGCATCGTCGGCCAGCGCAACTCGGCCGGCCGCCTGGCGGCCTCCCAGCGAGCGGCGATGCCCGCATCGGCAATGCCCTGGGCCAGTGCCTGCATCTTGAGCGCGCGAAAACGGGGGCCGGGCTCGGCAGCAATGAGCGGCGCGCTCGCGTGCAGTCCATCCAGGTATTCACAGATCACGTTCGAATCAAACAGCACCACGCCGTCGTCACAGATCAGCACCGGTACTTTGCCAAGCGGGTTGAGCGCGAACACTTCCTCGTTGCGACGGGTCGGACTCGTTTCGTGATGAACCACGCTCAGGCGTTGCTGCAGCCCCATTTCATGAGCTGCGACGAGCACCTTGCGGGCGTAGGGCGAATGCGTTTGGTACAAAAGTTTCATGTTTACAGGCTCAGCACCTGAGCGCGCAGCTCGTTTGACAGGTTGCCTCCCGAGAGGAGAGTGGCGATGCGCCTGCCGCGGAAGCGCTCGGGATCGGCGATGATGGCCGCGATTCCGGCCGCCCCGGACGGCTCGAGTAGTATCCCCAGATCCCGATGCGCGAGCCGCATCGCATGCATCATGGCGGTTTCCTCTACCGCCACGATGCCGTCGCAGCACTGACGCAGCAGGGAAATAGCTCCCGGAATCGGCACGCGCACCGCGATCCCATCCGCGATTGTGTCGACTTTCTCCGTTTCAACAGCGTGCCCGGCTTCGAGCGACAACTTCATGGCGGGGGCGTTTGCCGCGACGACCGCGATAATTTCCAGTCGTGGCGCAAGCTCTCGCAGCACGGTGCCTATGCCAGCCAGGAGCGCGCCATCACCGAGTTGCACGAGGATCGCATCGAAGCGTTCGGCCGCCAGGAGCTCGAGGCCAATAGTTCCCGCGCCTTCCGCAATGGCTGCTTCAGCGCCGTCTTCGACGAATCGCAGTCCGTGCGTCGACGCGTAAGCGTGCGCTGCCTTCTTCGCTGCATCGAAGTCGGAACCGACCAACTTGACGTCAGCACCGAAGCGGCGCATTGCTTCGACCTTCACTCGATTCGCATTCTCGGCGGCGAAAACGACGCATGCGTGTCCTCTGCGGCCTGCCGCGCGCGCGAGCCCTTGACCGAAGTTGCCGGCAGACGCACACACCACAGTCTGTCCCGGCGAGAGAGCCGTCGCTGCGAACAGCTCCGTGCCGCGGCCTTTGAACGAACCCACGGGGTTCTGCGTCTCGACTTTCGCCACGAGCTGACAACCGAGCGGCCCGTCGATGCCGGTGTTCACAAGCGCGGGCGAATTCAGAAATACAGGATCGATCTGGGAGGGCGCGGCAGTGATGCGCGCCAGTGAGATTTTCAGATTCATACTGCTGACCCGGTGAAGATGGACGGACGCTATGCTACGGTTACGTAACGCGGGCCAGCCGCGTCATCACGGCAAAGTGCAGGGAATTCCTGCGCATGAGGGGCCGGATCGAGGGTAAATGCCGCCTGTGCTGGATGAGCTCGATCGGAAAATACTGGCGCTGGTCCAGCAGGATGCGCGCCGGCCCGCCGAAGCCATCGGCGCGGAGATAGGATTGTCGGCATCAGCGGTGCAGCGCCGGATCACGCGCCTGCGCGAGGAGGCGGTGATCACCGCCGAGGTGGCGATAGTCGATCCCAGGAGCCTCGGCCGCTCCCTTACCCTGATAGTGGAAATCGAGGTCGAACGGGAAAGACCGGAGCTGATGGCGCTGCTCAAGCGCTGGATCGCGGCGGCGCCGGCGATCCAGGAGGCCTGGTATGTCACGGGCGACGGTGATTTCGTGTTGATCGTTACGGCGCGTGATGTCGAAGATTACGATGCGCTCATGCAGAAGCTGGTAACCGAAAATTCCAACGTGAGACGTTTCCGTACGCGGGTCGCGCTCGGCACACTGAAGCGCGGTTGCAGAGTCCCGGTCGATGAAAGTTAGTCCGCAGATTCGCGCTGGCCTGCCATCCGACGTGCCGCAACTGATGCCGCTCGTGGCGCAATACTGGCATTTCGAAGGCATACCCGGATTTGACGCAGCGACCCTGGTGCCGCTGCTGGCGCGAATTGCATCGCAGCCCGAGCTTGGCAGCATCTGGGTTGCCGATGTGGGCAGTGAGCTCGTCGGCTACCTCATCGCCGTGTACATCTTCAGTCTCGAGCAGAAGGGAATGATGGCGGAAATCGACGAGTTCTTCGTGGCGCCCGCAGCGCGGACGTACGGTGTGGGTGCGGCACTTCTCGATGTTGCCGAGAGTGACCTGGCGCGTGCCGGCTGCGTAGCTCTGCAACTGCAGCTGGGAAGGGATAACCTGCGCGCCCGCGCGTTTTATCAGCGCCATGGTTACATCGAGCGCGAAGGTTACGAGCTGCTCGGCAAGCGCTTGGAGGACTGACGCGAGTCTGCGGACCTGTCTGCGATCGCGGTCATTGCAAACCGCCCCACGGGCCGGCTACCGTTGATCAGATGAAATGCCTCGCAGGGATGGCCGCGGTCTTGTTGATGTCCGCCGCGCATTCACAGAGTCCGGACGCGCAAGCTGCGCAGCCGCCGGTTGCAGAACCTCAGATGGCCGCTCCCGCCGAAGCGGACGTCAACACCGCCATTGATTACCTGAGGGGCGCCTGGAATGATTTTACTCATTGCCGCCGACCTTCGGCCTGCAACACTTACTTCGACTCGTTTGGCGTGGCGATCTCGTTCGGGGACGGCTCGATAGCGCCGTTCGCGCACGTTCAACGGCTCACCGCAACTTCGCGCGATTGCATCAAGACGGCGAAGGCCTTGCTCGAGCAGGGTGACAGGAGCCTGGCGTTACAATGGGCGATGGCCGCACGCATCGAAGATAAACGGGTACGTGACTGGCTGGGAAGTCACCCCGACGCGGTCCTGGCAGCGCTGCGCCACTGTTGTTGGTAGAGGCGGCGTCCCCACCCGCCCGGTCCGGGCGAGGTAGCTTCAGATATCTTGGCAAATCTGGCGGGCCGTAAGCGCCTGCATCCCTCTTATGGGCGGTTGTTCGGGCGTGCCCGATTATCGATAATCGCTTGCCCACATTTCTCCGCCCAGGTCAAGCCCATGTGGATTGTCGAGGTGGCGCTGCGGCGCCCCTACACCTTCATTGTTCTCGCCCTGCTGCTGCCGGTCTTCGGTCTGCTGGTCATTCTCGGCACGCCGCTGCAGAAGGGCATGGCCACGGACATCTTTCCTGACATCCGCATTCCGATCATTGCCATTACGTTTCAGTATTCGGGCATGCCGCCGGAGGAGATGGCGGGCCGCATGACGGCGCAGGTGGAGCGCTACGCTACGACGATCATCAATGACATCGAGCATGTCGAATCGCAGACGTACCCGGGCGTTTCGGTCGTAAAAGTGTTCTTTCAGCCGGGCGTGGACATCAACCTGGCCATGGCGCAGATCACCGCATTCGGGCAACTGCAGTTGAGGAACATGCCGCCCGGCACCCAACCACCGCTGATTCTCAAATATAACGCCTCCAGTGTGCCCATCGTCCAACTTGCGCTGTCCAGCGGGCGGCATACCGAAGCGCAGCTGTTCGATTTCGGCAACCAGGTCATCCGCGGCCAGGTAGGAACTATCGCGGGTGCTTCCATCCCGTATCCCTACGGAGGCGCGACGCGCCAGGTCCAGATAGACCTCAAGCCCGACGCACTGCGGGCGCAGGGGCTGACCGCGAGCGACGTCAACGCCGCAATCGGCATTCAGAACCTCATCGTGCCCGCCGGCACCCAGAAAATCGGCGACACCGAATACAACGTGCGGCTCAACTCCAGCCCGCTCCAGGTGCAGGAGATCAACGATCTGCCGATCCGGACCCAACCAGGCAATGGAGCTACGACGTACGTCCGCGACGTTGCTTTTGTTCACGACGGCCACCCCCCGCAGACCAACATCGTGCGTGTGGACGGCCGGCGTGCTGTGCTGATGAGCATTCAAAAGACCGGCTCCGCATCGACACTCAGCATCGTCAATGAAATCAAGGCGCGGCTGCCCCGGGTCCGCGAGCTCCTGCCAGATGGCGCTTCCATTGCCGTAACCGGCGATCAATCGGTATTCGTCCGCGGCGCCATCAAAGGCGTCGTCACCGAGGCAGTGATTGCAGCCGCTCTCACGGCGCTCATGGTCTTGTTGTTCCTGGGTAGTTGGCGCAGCACCCTGATCATCACCATTTCCATTCCACTGTCGATTCTCTCATCCATCATCATCCTCAATGCACTGGGCGAGACCATCAACCTCATGACCTTGGGTGGGCTGGCTCTTGCGGTCGGCATCCTGGTGGATGACGCTACGGTGACCATAGAGAACATCAACCGGCACCTCGAGGAAGGCGCGGACGTGGAGCCCTCCATCCTGGAAGGCTCGCGGCAGATCACAGTTCCCGCACTGGTGTCGACTCTCTCGATCTGCATCGTGTTCGTGCCGATGTTCCTGTTGTCTGGTGTCGCACGGTATCTGTTCGTGCCACTGGCAGAGGCCGTGGTGTTCGCGATGTTGACGTCCTACGTTCTTTCACGAACCCTGATTCCAACCCTGTGCAAATACTGGTTGCGCACGGCCGAGCAGGAGCGGGCCGCAGCGGCGCACCCGAACGCCTGGCAGCGCTTCCAGCGCGCCTTCGAGGCCCGCTTCGAAATGCTGCGCGACCGCTATCAGTTGGTGTTGACGACCATCCTGCATCATCGCGGCGTTTTCATGGCGATATTCGCTGGCATGGCCTTCGGATCGATGCTCTTGATTCCTTTCCTCGGGCGTAACTTTTTCCCCGAGGTGGATGCCGGACAGATCAAGGTGCACGTGCGTGGCCCGACCGGCCTGCGTGTGGAGGATTCCGCAGGCCTGGTGGATCACGTCGAGACGGCGCTGCGCAAGGTGATCCCGGCAGGCGAGATTGCCAGCATCGTGGACAATGTCGGCCTGCCTGTGTCCAGCATCAACATGACCTATGGAAATTCGGGGACCATAGGCAGCAGCGATGCGGACATTCTGGTGACACTGAGCGAGCATCACGCGGCGACGCCCGACTACGTGCGCACGCTGCGGATGCAGCTGCCACGGGAATTCCCGGGCACGACCTTCAGTTTCCTGCCGGCTGATATCGTCAGTCAGATCCTCAATTTCGGCGTGCCTGCCCCTATCGACATCCAGGTCGTGGGCCCCAGCCCCAAGAACCGTGACGTGGCCAATCAACTGTTGGCTTCGCTGCGGCACGTGCCCGGGCTCGTCGATCTGCGCCTGCAACAGGTGTTCAATCAGCCGGAGTTGCATATCGTCACCGATCGCGCCCGCGCGCAGCAGCTCGGCATCAGCCAGCGCGACATTGCCAATAACCTGCTGCTGACCCTGTCGGGCAGCGGCCAGATCGCACCGACATTCTGGCTCAACTACGAGTCGGGCTTGCAGTACCCGTTGGTGACACAGGCACCCCAGTACCGCATGACTTCGCTGCAGGACCTGCAGAACCTGCCCGTCGCCACGGCAGGGCAGCCGCAGATTCTCGGCGGCCTGGCCACCATCACCCGCGGATTCGGGCCGGCGATCGTGTCCCACTACGACAACCAGCCCATCATCGATATCTTTGGCGCGACCCAGGACCGGGACCTGGGTGCTATCAACAAGGATATCCGGGCGCAGGTTGCCGCCCTCGACGGCAAGTTGCCAAAGGGCACGCACATCGAAGTACGCGGTCAGATACAAACCATGGCGGCCTCCTACAGCGGACTTGCCATAGGATTCGCTGGCGCGATCCTGCTCGTCTACCTGCTGATCGTCATCAACTTCCAGTCATGGTTGGATCCATTCATCATCATTACGGCGTTGCCCGCCGCCGTCGCGGGCATCGCGTGGATGCTGCTCATTACCGGCACGACCTGGAGTGTGCCGGCGCTCACCGGCGCAATCATGTGCATGGGTGTTGCAACCGCTAACAGCATCCTGGTGGTGAGTTTCGCCCGTGACCGGATGAACGAAGGCGCCACCGCCCTGCAGGCGGCACACGATGCCGGCTTCACGCGCTTCCGGCCGGTCCTCATGACGGCGCTTGCAATGGGCATAGGCATGCTGCCGATGTCACTCGGCCTCGGCGAAGGCGGTGAGCAGAACGCACCGCTGGGTCGCGCGGTCATCGGGGGCCTGCTGTTTGCAACAGTGGCAACTCTGGTGTTCGTGCCGGCTGTATTTGCAGCGATACATGGCCGGCGTACCCAGGCCGCGCGGCCGGATCCCACACCCGCGCAGGCAGCGTAAAGCCGGCCGCAACGAAATAGTCATACCGAGAGCATCATGGATCAACCTGTACGATCAACCGAGCCGGATACGCAGCACGCTGCTGCGCATTCACGGGCGAGAACCGCGCGAACTCTGGCCCGCGGGGGTGCCGCTGCCGCAGCGTTGGCTCTCGTAGTAGTAGTGTGGTCGGTGGTCTCAGCCTACAGTGCCTCGGCAAGACTCAAGGAAGCGACCGAGGCTCAGTCGATCGTGACTGTTGCGACCGTCAATCCGCAGCCGCTCACGGGGAACTCCGATCTCATCCTGCCCGGCAATCTGCAAGCCAACTACGAAGCGCCGATCTATGCGCGCACCAGTGGTTATCTGAAGCGCTGGCTGGTGGACATCGGCACACCGGTGAAAGCAGGGCAGCTGCTGGGCGAAATCGAGTCGCCCGAGGTGGAGTCGCAGTTACGCCAGGCGCAGGCCGACCTGGTCACGGCGCAGACCAACCAGAAAATTGCGAGCCTGACCGCCGAGCGCTGGCGCAATCTGCGCGCCTCCGATTCGGTGTCGAAGCAGGAGGCCGATGAGAAGATCAGCGTGGCCGCATCGAATGATGCCCAGGTTCAGGCGGCCCGCGCGAATGTGCAGCGCCTGCGCGAGTTGTCGGGATTCCAGAAGATCACAGCTCCGTTCGATGGGGTGGTGACCGCCAGAAATACCGACATCGGGCAGCTCATCGCCGCCGGTAACAACACGGGACCCGAGTTGTTTCGTGTTGCGGACATGCGGCGCTTGCGCCTGTACGTGCGTGTGCCGCAGACGTACGCCGCCATGATGAAGTCTGGTCTGAGCGCCGACCTGATTTTCCCGGATCGGCCCGGCAAGGTATACACGGCGAAGTTGGACAGCACTTCGAGCGCCATCGACCAGGCGAGCCGTACCCTGTTGGCCCAGTTGAGCGTAGACAACAGGAACAACGAGCTGCTGCCGGGAGCTTACACGGAGGTGCATTTCAAGCTGCCCGAGGGCGCTGCGAGTGATGCGTACAAGGTACCGGCGAATGTGCTGCTGTTCCGGGGCGATGGCATGAAAGTCGCCACGGTTGGCGGGAACGGCCAGGTAATCCTGAAGCCGGTCACGATCGGCCGTGACTACGGCTCGGACATCGAAATCGTCCAGGGACTGGCAGCGGATGACAAAGTCATCCTGAGCCCGCCCGATTCGCTGACGGATGGTGTGAATGTGCGTGTCGCACCTCCACCGCCAGGGAAGGTCGCAAAATCGTGAGCCGCGGTAGTTACGCCGCTGGCTGCATT
>Ga0157379_10004038_pt1 | contig 12510 bp, 11 predicted proteins | sample S25metaG_FD_121802 | JGI IMG/M metagenome (GOLD analysis project Ga0157379, IMG submission 121802) | Switchgrass rhizosphere microbial communities from Kellogg Biological Station, Michigan, USA - S2-5 metaG | ecosystem: Host-associated > Plants > Roots > Rhizosphere > Soil | place: USA... | reverse complement strand
TCGAACAAGATCTTATGTTCGCTGGCATCCTTCCGGAGATGAGAAAACTCTTTGATGTCGCTCCCGGCACAGAAGGCACGTCCATCTCCGCCATGCACAATCAGACACCGGACTTCCGTCCTGGCGGCAACCTCGATCAAGACACCATTGAGCGCGCGCAGCATTGCCTTGGTCACGAGATTGATCGGACCGTTGTTGATCGCCACTTCGGCGATCATGCCGTTGCATGCCACTGAAACAAGCGGCCGGGAATCCTCCTGCGACGTAGCGTTGCTCGCCTCACTGGTCGTCATGGCGTAACGCTCCTAGTCTTCAACGGACGCGGGTACATCGACTCCATGAAGCACTCCCATTCGTTCAAAATGTCTGTGAATCTTGTCCACATAGGCACCGAATTCCGGAGCGTCGCCGAGAACGATGGGCCGGGGACGGGGCAGATCCACTTTGATCTGCTCCACAACCTCGCCGGGGCTGGGACTCATCACCAATACGCGGTCGGATAGCCCCACTGCCTCCTCCACGCTATGCGTGATGAAAAGCACCGTCGGCCTGCGGCGAAGCCATAGCGCTTCCAGATCCATACGGACCTGCAGACGGGTCAAGGCGTCCAACGCCCCGAACGGCTCGTCCATCAGAAGCACCGACGGGTCGTGAACCAGGGTGCGAACGAGAGAAACACGCTGGCGCATACCGCCAGAAAGCTGACGGGGATATTTGTTCATGGCCTCAGTCAGGCGAAGCTGGTGAAAAAGCTCCTTGGCTCGAGTCTCGATCTTCTTCTTCGGCAGCCCACGAATCTCGGCCTGCAGCGTAACGTTCGCTATCGCGCTGCGGAACTCGAGGAGCAAGTGGTCTTGGAACGCGATCCCGATGTCCGTGATGGGTTTCGTTACGCTCTTTCCCGCTACCACTATGTCGCCACGGGTACGCTTCAGGAGTCCCGCCACCATGAGCATCAAGGTGCTCTTTCCACATCCAGACGGCCCGACTACCGAGATAAATTCTCCCGCTTCGATGTCGACGCTGACTTCCTTGAGCGCGAGAAACGGGTGATCTTCGTCCTCGCCGAAGGTCTTGGACACGTTGCTGATTCTGATCGGGACACCGGACCTCGCTTCCGTTGCTTGGGCGACAGTCATCGGGTGCCGCCTCTATTCCCTGGTCTCGCCAGCGGCCGACGCCGATATGGCTTCGAGAGGAACTTTCGAAAGCAGTAGCGCCTTGCGGCCGCGCTGCACGATGGTGTCGTCCTGGTTCACCACCGATACGTCGAAAACAGCAATCGCGTGCGTCGGTCTGGACTTGCTGTCCCGGAGTTCGCTGATCTGGTAGTTCACGAAGATCGTGTCGCCGATGAATATCGGCCCCACGAATTTCCAATCGCTTATTCCAAGGAAAGCTATCGCCGTTTCGCGCAGTTCGCCAGTCCTGGGCCACATCAGGCCGTGAGCGTAGGCAAGACCCAACAATCCGTGCGCGACCCTGCGTCCGAACTGGCTGCTCTTGGCGTAGACGTCGCTGGTGTGCAGCTCCGAGAAGTCTCCCGTGAGACCGGCAAAGCCCACGAGATCGGCGTCCGTAATGGTGCGCCCGGGACTGCGGAATGCCATGCCGACATGAAGGTCGGCATAGCGGTAGCCGGTCCGTCGTTCGTTGGCCATGCCTGGTTCCGCTTATCCCCGGCGCTGCGCGTCAGACAACGTTGCTACGTCAAGCCTTGCATGCACGCATCTCTGATGCGGGCGGCAGGTACGCGTTGGTGTAATAGGTCTTGGGATCCTGGCCGGCGGGCAAAAGCTTCACCTCCGAGAGGAGGTCCTGGGTCTTCACCCACAGGGCATCTTCTGCCTTGCCGATGTATTTCGCTCCTCCGCTGCAGAGCAACGGCTTGATCGACGCCAGCTCCGCTGTAGCAAGCTTTTCGTTCATTTCGGGGAACACGCTCTTAAGATCCTTCACCGCCTTTTCGGGATTGTCCAGAGCAAAATACCAGCCCTTGAGGCTTGCCGCGATGAATTTCTTGATAACCTCCGGGTTGTTCTTGATGTAGTTGTCGCTGGCGAAGATCGACGTGCTCACGGTCGGGACGCCATGATCGGCAAACATGAAGTTGTCTGTTTGCGCACCTTGTGCTTCCAATTGGATTTGGTACGAATCGACTGATCCGAGGATCGCGTCAACCTGGCCCTGCAGCAAAGAAGGCACCATCGCCGTGGGAGGCATGTTGATGAGATTTACTTCCGATTCCGTCAGGTTGTTGGCTTTCAGAAGCAGGGGCAGCATGGTTGTCTGGGACGAACCCGACGGAACGCCCACCTTCTTGCCGGCGAGGTCCTTGATCGACTTGATTCCGGTTTTTTTCAGCGCCGAAACTTCGTTCGGATTCGATTGATAGACTGTGGACAGCACCTTCATCGGGGCGCCCTTCGCGATCAGCTGGCTCACCGCGACCGCATCGGCGTACGCGATCTCGGAACGACCATTCGCGACCAGCTGCGCTGTGTTGCCAGAGCCGTTTCCCTGGACAAGCGTCACGTCGAGCCCGGCGTCCTTGTAGAAACCTTCGGCGACTGCAGCGGCAAAGCCCGCGTTCGCCCCGCCAGCTACCCAGTTGAGCTGAAAGGTAATCGGCGTATTGGCTGCTCCCGTGTTGCCGGCTGCGAGGGCAAGACCCGAGGCAACAGCGGCGCCCACAAACAGTCTTCTAATGGATTGACGCATTTCATCTCCTCTCGATATGGGTTGGCCGGACGGCCTCCCGAAGAATCGGTTCCTTATGTTCTCGCGGCCAATGGCCTTGAGCCGAGCGCTTGCTAGTTGTTCTTCGCGCGTTGCCATGGGGTCATAGCCCACTCACTAAATTCGACTATGTAGTTGATCGCGATTCCAATAACTGTGAGCACGACAAGCACCGCGAAAACGAGTTCAAGGTCCATGGTGCCTGTGCCACGGAGCAGGACAAATCCCAATCCTCGATTGGCACCGACAAACTCGGCGACGATCGCTGCTGTAGCGGCGATGGTCGCCGACGTTTTGACGCCAGAGAAAATTACGGGGAGCGCAGCCGGGAATCGAAGATAGCGGAAGGTCTGCCAGCGAGTGGCACCCATTGACTGGGTCAGGTAAAGAAACCGGGTATCGAGAATCTGGAATCCACTGATGCTGGCCAGCAGCAAGGGAAAAAAAGTCATCAGCACAGTCAGCAGAACTTTGGATTCGATCCCAAAGCCAAGCCACACGAGAAAGAGCGGTGCAACCGCAATCTTCGGCACCAGCTGCATGAGCATCAACGGCGGGTAGCCAATCTGTTTCGCCAGCGGCGAGAGGGCAATAACGAGTCCGAGCGGGATTGCCGTCAACACGGTCAAACCAAAGCCAAGGAGAATCTCGGTTAGCGTTACCACGGAGTGATTCCAAAGCATCGGCGCATCCGTTACCACCCTTGAGAAAACGCTGCCCGGACCTGGCAGCAGGTAAGCCGGTATCTTGAAAATGGGAACGGCAGCAGCCCACATTGCGACAATGATGATAAACGTCAGAGGCGGCAGCAGATTCCACCCGATGCGCTTGACCTTGCGCATGCGCCTTGATCTCCTCTTCGTGCCGGTCACGTAAGAAACGCCGGGCAGAGAGGCTTCCAATGCCTCTGGACTTCGGAGGTCATTGGGCCGCCCCCGCGATATCTTCAATGACATTGAAGCACCTCCTTATTTGCCTTTTGTCGCGTGTGCGCCGACGAATCACCGCACATCGCGCAAACACTGGTGTTCACCCGACTGCGACCCGCCGAAGTTTCGCTGGAACGTGATGCTCTCGAACCGGCCACAGTTGGGAAAGCTCGGACGCGGCGGAAAGTACAGCAGGGACGATTTCGTCGATGCGCTTTGGTGTCAGCCGAACGCTCGGGCCAGCTACGCTTACGGTCCCGACCGCGGGCAATTCCTTACGATCGCCGGCCCGAATGACCGCGGCGAGCGCGGTCACGCCAGGTTCTGCTTCTTCGTTAACCATGCCGTAACCGCGCGTACGCGTCTTGCGCAGATCATCCCGCAATCGTCCGACGCTTTGAACAGCGTTCGGACCTACCGGCACGCTATCAAATCCCTGACGCAGGACAATGCGTAAGGCGTCCTTTTCGGGAAGCGTGGCGAGCCAGGCTTTTCCGGTTGCAGTGGCGTGCAGTACGACCGGGTGGGCCATGATTGGATCGAGACGCAATGTCGTCTTTGCACCCTGTGCCTTCGCCACCCATACCAGAGACTCACCGTCGACCACCGTCATCCGGACAAGCTCTTCCGTCCGGTCGGCCAGACGATCCAGAACCGGCTGACAGATCTCCGGCAATCTGGTCGCGCCAAGTTGACGGAACCCGAGCGACACGAGATGCATGGTGGGCTTGTAATGTTGGGTCAGTGCATCCTGCGCTACGTAGTTGCGACCGACCAGCGTGTTCAACAGCTTGTGCGCCGCGCTTTTGGGCATTTCCAGCTGGTCGGCGAGAGACGTCAGAGATAAACCTTCCGGGCGATCAACCAGTACCTCGAGGATTTCGAGCGCCCGCTCCACCGACCCCGTGCTGAAGCCCACCATCTATTCAAGTCTCTCGGACGCTCGTGAAACGGGAATGCCGTTTCATTTTTGAACACAGTTTCAAGATGCGCCCCATAATACCTGTCGCGGCAGTTGTGTCAAGGCGAGTCGAACTCCGTAACTGTCCCATCAATACAGCCGGATCGCCACGTCGAAATACCAGGTCCGGCGGATTTCGATCACGTCGTATTCGCTGGCCAGGGCCGGCGGGAACACCTGGTAGGGCGCCTGGCTGTACACGATGCGTCGAATCGCGTCGTCGATGGCCGCCACGCCGCTGGATTGAACGAAGGTCACCGACTCCACCGAACCATCACTGCGAATGGCCACTGTCACGAGGGGATCCGCGTGACGCTGCTTCGCCGGCTCGCGGACCATGTCGAACGTCATGTTCAGCTGGATCTTCCGGGCCCATGCTTCCGCGTACAAGATGAGCTCTGCGTTGGCATCGGTTCGACCGAAGAGCCTGTATCGACGCGCGCTGCTCGACGAGGGGGATAGTCGCGCTGCAGCATCGCGCCGGGCGGCCTCCTCGTCGAGCTGTCGTCCTATCGCGCGGCGCGCCGCTTCGAGTCTCTCAGCCGCCACTTGCGCAGCTTCGACCCGTGCTGCTTCGGCCTTTGCTGCTTCGGCCTTTGCTGCTTCGGCCTTTGCTGCTTCGGCCTTTGCTGCTTCGGCCTTTGCTGCTTCGGCCTTTGCTGCTTCGGCCTTCGCAGCTTCGGCTTTTGCGGCTTCAACCTTTGCGGCCTCAACCTTTGCGGCCTCGACCTTTGCGGCCTCGACCTTTGCGGCCTCGACCTTTGCGGCTTCGACTTTTGCGGCTTCGACCTTTGCGGCCTCGACTTTTGCGGCTTCGACTTTTGCGGCTTCGACTTTTGCGGCTTCGACTTTTGCGGCTTCGTTCTTTGCAGCCTCGACCCTCGCGGCTTCCTGCCGTGCCGTCTCTTGCAGACCTGCCGCTTGCCGTGCGGCCTCCTGCCGTTCGGCCGCGCTCCGCGCGTTCTCGGCCCGCGCCGCAACCTGACGGTCGGCGTCCTGCCGCGTCGCCTCCAACTTCTGCTCCAGCCGTTGCCACTCCTGCCTGGAAGGTTGGAGCTTCGCGAGTTCAATGGGTTGTTCCAACGGCTGTTTTTCGACTCGCGCCCGCGCTCCTTCGCCAGCATCTGGAAGCGACGGCTTCGCGGCCTCCGTGCTCGAAGTGGTCGGCGCTGGCGCGAAGATAGGCGCCGGCATCATGGGAGTGATAGGCACGAGCCAAGTGGCCTCATCGGGACGCGTCAAAGCGATCACGGGCGGCATGGCGATCGGTGGAGGCGCCGTGTCACCGGGCCGATCGGCGCGTGAAGGCGTTTTCGCAGGGGTCCCGGCGTCTGTAGCCGGCGTGGCCTCTGCTTTTGGCGTGGCCTCCGCTTTTGGATTAGGTTCTGTCCTTAGATTGACTTTCGGCACGGTCGCTGTTGCAGCCCGTCGCGGGGTCGGCGCTCCGGACGCGGGTGGCGTCAGCGGCGGCCCACTGGCAACAGGCTGCTCGACAGATTCCTGCTGCACCGCCTCTGCGACCGGCGCGACCGTCGGCGCGGCAGCTGGGACCTCCGCCGGGACGACTACGACACGCAGATCAGGTTCCTCGACGCGTCGGTCCTGCCAGGGGAAAAGTAAGCCCGGAAGCCAACCGCCGCCACCGAAGATCAGGCTCAACAGCAACCCGTGGATCAGCAGTGAGAGCAGCAGCGCAAGCGTCAGTCGCCTGCGTTCGGGGATTGCACTGGCTACTGGCGCGTCGCTGGAACCCGTGGAGCTCAAGCGTGCTCCACCGATTCTGCTCGAGAACTGCTGCAGTGGGCCCCTCGTCTCGCCATTGCCACCGGCATTGCAACGACCGGCTACGCGCGTAACACGTAAGGTTGGACTCGCGGCATGGCGCGCAGTGCTTTCAGCGCGGTCAAAGCCTCGTTCGCACGAGCCGCACGCCAGCCGCCGTAGATGCAGTTGGCGACAAATTTTGCCTCGAGTGCCTCGGTTGAGAGCGGCTCGTCGCGCCCTCCGCGGAAATGATCCTGGCTTGCTTCCCGCACCTCTCCGCTATTCAACACGACGCGCACGTGCCCCGTGAACCGGCGTGGATAGGGATTGTCGGGATCGATCACGTAGCGAACTTTCGCTGCCAGCGCGAGCACGGACGGATCGCGTACCACCGCGTCTTCGTATTCGATCAGCCCGGCATCCCCACGCAACATGCCGACTGCGATTGCGTAAGGGATGCTGAACTTGGCGGCATAGCCGTTGGGCGGACTTTGCTTGGCCGCGAGCGGCTCCCACAGGCGATGGACGATGCCCTCAGCCGTCTTGCATTCGATCGCAGCGACCTCTTCGGGTCGGACGCCCTGTGCGACCAGCTTGCGCGCGCAGTCGATGTAGGGGTGTGCCATCGTGCCGCAGGCATACGGCTTGAAGGCGATGTCGGCACTTAGCCAGCGCTCCCCCACCCCTTCGAGCATGGCGTCGAAATCGCCACTCTCTGTGTTGGCAAACGCGTGGAAAAAGCCGTGCTCGCCGTCAAACAACGTGCGCGGTCCGGTGAACCCAGCCTGCGCCAGGCGCGCCGCCCGATAGCCGGACTGCGCCGCCCAGCCCGGATGCATGCGTTTAGTCCAGGCACCTTCCGCGAGGTATTCGATGATGCCCGACGCCATGCTACCGGCGATACCGAGCGCGTTCCACCAGTGCGTGGCACTGAGCGACAACGCCGAGGCAACGCCCGCCGCTGCACCGAGAGCCCCGAACACAGCGGTGGGATGAAAGCCTGCCTTATGCACAAGCTTGGGTGCCACCGGGCACAGTCGGCACATGACTTCGCAACCCACAGCGATGCCCCAAGCGAGCTCGTGCCCCGAAAGCGCGTGCTGTTCTGCGGTGGCTAGAACGGCCGGGACGACGACGGCGCCCGCGTGCACCGGTCCGCCCTCGAAGGTGTCGTCGTAATCCTCCCCGTGCGCGGCGGTCCCGTTGCACAGCGCTGCGGTAGCGACGTTGAAGCCGCCGGCATGACCGATCAAGGTACACGCTCCAGGCTCGCCGCTTGCGCTGAGTGCGGCCTGCACGAAGTCGCTGTTGCGTGCTGCAACGCACAGACCGGCGACGTCCATCATCACGGCATCGCACATCCTCGCAACCCCGGCCGGTAGAGTTCGCGGCGTTTCGGCGAACGCCGCCGCGAGTCGCTCTGATATGGAGATTTTCGGAAGCGTCACGATACGGGTTCCACTGGATGCGACCTACGGCAGATAGGCGCCGCCGTTGGCATGGATCGTCTGGCCGATAATGTAGCGAGCCGAAGGCTCGCACAAAAAGCGCACGAGGCTGGCGATTTCCTGCGGCGTGCCGCGGCGCCCTAATAGCGTGCCATGCGCCGCGTGGTGTGCCGGTGTGCCGCCGGTGGATTTGCCACGCTCGGTAGCGATCAGACCCGGCACGACGCAATTGACCCTGATTCCTTTGGGGCTGAGATCGTGCGCCAGGGCGCGCGTCAGGCCGACAAGCCCGGCTTTCGCGGCGACGACATGCGCCCGCCCCTCGGATCCAGTGTGGGCCGACATACCGCCGATGTTGACAATCGAGGCGAGGTCGGACTCACGCAGATGCGGCAGTGCCGCGCGTGCGCATAGATATGCGCCATCGAGGATGGCCGAGATCACCTCGCGCCATTCTTCCCACTCGAGATGCTCGAACGCCGTCTCACGCCGTATGGCCGCATTGTTGACCAGTATGTCGATACGTCCAAACCGTGAAACCGTCGCCTCTATTAATCCTGCAGCTGCGCGGGGATCGCCGACATCTGCGAGATGCACCAAGCCCTCGCCGCCGCCGTCTTCGATAGCTCGGACGACTTCGGCAGCCGCCTCGCCCGACGTCTTGGCATTTACCACCACCGAGGCGCCTGCCGCGGCGAGCTCGAGTGCGATGGCGCGACCGATATTGCGGGCAGCACCCGTTACGATCGCGACGCGTCCCTTCAGCGATCCACTCAAGCAGCGGCCTTCGCGACGTTGCTGACTCCTGCCTTTTCAGCGACCGGAATATCCGGCCGCATGAAGAATGCAAGCACGACGCCCAAGGCGAGGAACCCGAGCGACATGAAGAACGGCGGCAGGTAGCTACCGGTGAGATCCGTCACGTAACCGAAGGCGGCCGGGGAGGTCACCGCGGCGATGCCGGCTGCCGTGCTGACGAAAGCGCCGGCAACGCCGGCGTAACGCGGCGCAACGTCCATCGGCACGGCCCAGACGGGACCTTCGGTCATTTCGAGAAAGAATAGCGATGCAGCCAGGCAGAGCGCAATCTGGAACGGATCGCGAATGAAAAAAACGAGCGACATGAATGCAAATGATCCCACAAAACCCAGGATCACGACGTTGCGTCGCGACGCGTTGATATCGCCGGTGCGCTTGTAGACCCAGTCGGTAAGAAGACCGCCCACCGTATCGCCGATCATGCCCGCAACGAAGACTCCTGAGGTGAACATGGCCGAATTCTTGATATTGATGTGGTACTCGCCGACGAAGAAAGTCGGCAGCCAGCTCAAATAGAGCCAAAGCGTCCAGGCGTGACAGAAGAACACCATCGTCACCGGCAGTATGCGCGGGATCAGATTGCGCCACGGTACGTCAGCGCGCTCCTTCGCCAGGACGAAGAGGGGCAGTTCCGCCAGCACCTGCGTCGTAACGCCGGCGTGTTCCCTCGGATCGTCACGAAAATATAAGTACCAGACGAGCGCCCACACGAGGCTGATGCAACCGAGTATCGCAAAAGCGCCTCGCCAGCCAACGAAGGGAATCATGACCACGATGAGCGGCGGCGTTACGGCTGCGGCAAAGCGCGCGCACGTGTGGGTAAACCCCTGCGCGAAACCGCGACGCTGACGCGGCACCCAGTTGCTCATCGCACGTGTAGCGGTTGGGATCGTGCCAGCTTCGCCCAGACCGACGACTACGCGCGACGCGACGAGCGAGTAGAACCCGCTGCAGAAAGCCGTCGCAAGCGTCCCGAGCGACCAGAGGACTCCGAGAATCGACAACACTTTTCGCGGTCCGAAGCGATCGCCGAGATAGCCGTTGACGATCTGCAGGAAGGCATAACAAACACCGAACGCCGAAAGCGCGATCCCGAGCTGGGTATTGGTGAGGCCCATTTCCTCCTTGATCACCGGTCCGGCGACCGAAATGTTCACGCGGTCGATGTACATGATGAAATACATCAGACACAGCAGCATGAAGACTCTGCCGGTCGCGCCGGTGAACATTCGCCTCATCGCAGATGCTCCCTAACTGTTGTCTAACGATGATTAGACGGAGGCATGGCGCCATTTCTGTCTATGCGCGCCTCCCCGGGGACAGAGAACCTACACCGCGCGATGCAACGCGTCAATTCGACTTCGCCGATTTTGGAATTGAGATCATCCTATGTGCGGACGCGTTGCTACAAATTCCGTTTCAGACAATCTGATTGCGCAGTTTGGCCTCGCCCTGCCACAGGTGATCGAGATTTTCTTCGAGAATATCCAGCACATTGTCCTCATACCGTCTTGTTTCGCCCGCGGTGTGCGGGGTGATGAAGGTATTCGGCAGATCCCACAAAGGCGACCCAGCCGGCAATCGTTCCTCCGCCGTAACATCGATGGCGGCGCCGGCGATGCCACCGGCTCGCATCGTCGCGATCAGGGCCGCGTCGTTGACTATCCTGCCGCGCGCGGTGTTGATCAGGAAGGCGGATTTCTTCATCCGGCCCAAGGCGTCCGCATCGATAAGGTTTTCAGTCTCTTTCGTCAGCGCGCAGGTCAGCGCGACGATGTCGGCTTGCGGCAACAGCCAATTCAGATCGGCCATGGCATGGACGCTGTCGGCCGCATCCTTGCCGGCGGCCGGATCGCGCCGCACGCCGATGACGTGCATGTCGAAGGCCTTCGCCAAGCGCGCGAGCCGCCCGCCGATTTTGCCCAGCCCTACGATGAGGAGCGTCTTGCCGCCAAGCTCGTCTTCGCGGCGTGTCAGATCGCCGATCATTCCGCGCCAGTGATGCTTGGCCTGGTTGTCGCGGGCTTCGGGAAGGCGTCGCGCAAGCGCCAGAATCAGCGCCATCGCGTGCTCGGAAACCGCCTTCATGTTGACGCCGCTGGCGCTCGCCAGCCGGATCCCTCTCGGAGACAGCACGTCGCGTCCGAACTGGTCGGTTCCTGCACCGATCGACTGGATGAAACGCAGCCTGGTTGCCTTCTCGACGAGGTCGTTGCGCCATAGGCCCGAGATCACCAGCACGTCGGCCTCGCCCACCCGGGCATCCAGCTCGTCGCGGTTCCAGACCTGAAAGGAACGGACGCCGCTGCCTCGCTGTGCAAATCGTGTTTGCAAGTTATATGCGACGTGCGCGAAGCAAACCGTCACTTCATCTTTCGGAGGGATCATCGGATATTTTCCTTCGTTCGGTCGCGTGTCTAACGGCGATAGCGCCGCAAGAACTGCTCGAGCCGCGGGCTGGTGACATGACTGAGCATGCGGGCGGTCGGTCCTTGTTCGACGACGACCCCGGCATCCATGAACGTGACGTCGGTGGCAACCTCGCGTGCGAAGTCCATCTCGTGCGTCACCACGACCATTGTCATACCCTCTTGCGTAAGCTTGCGAATGACCGCCAGTACCTCGCCGACGAGTTCGGGGTCCAGTGCCGAGGTGGCCTCGTCGAAGAGCACAACTTCCGGCGCCATCGCCAGCGCGCGGGCAATGGCGACGCGCTGCGCCTGGCCGCCAGACAGGTGCTTGGGATAGACATCGCGCTTGTCGGCCAATCCCACCTTCTCCAGCAGCCCTTCGGCGATCTCCAAAACTTCGGCTGCCGGCAGGCGCTTGACCGTCCGTGGCCCCTCCATGACGTTCTCCAGCGCGGTCATATGGGGAAACAGATGGAATTGCTGGAAGACCATGCCGACACGAGCGCGATAGAGCGCCTGTTCTCGCGCCGACATCGGCTTGGCGCCTTCGCCGAACCGCATGGCGGTATCGCCGACCCGCACCATGCCCCGAGTCGGCTCTTCCAACAGATTGATGCAGCGGAGCAGCGTGGATTTGCCGCACCCACTGGGGCCAATGATGAAATGCGCTTCGCCTCGGCCGACTGTCAGTGACGCACCTTTCACGGCCTCGAGCTTGCCATAGCATTTGTGCAGGTTTTCGATCTCCACCATCGGCCCGCCCCCAGACTTGGCGCCAGCCTCAGATGTCATCGCGCCGCTCCAGCATTTTCGCAAGCTTCTGCATCGGATAGAGGATGATGAGGTAGATGATGCCCAGCGTGGTGTAAATCTCCAGCGGCCGGAATGTATCGGACACGAACACCTGCGCGGTATACATGAGGTCCGGCACCGCGATGATCGAGAGCAGCGAGGTGTTCTTCAGCTGCAAAACCGACTGATTGACGAAGGGCGGCATCATTCGCCGCGTCGCCTGTGGCAGCACGACGCGAGACATGACCTGCCAGGACATCATCCCGATGGCCCGGGCGGCATGCCACTGCCCACGGTCGATCGACATGATGCCCGCACGAAAAATCTCGGCCGAGAATGCCGCCATGTAGAAAGTCAGCCCCATGCCGGCGGCAAGCCAGGCAGGAATCGTGAGATTGACGGCGACCGGCAGTGCGTAATAGAACCAGATGATCTGAATGAGCAGCGGCGTGCAGCGGAAGACTTGCACAAAGGCACTTACCGGAGCGCGGAAAATCCAGTATCTGCTCAACAGCATCATGCCGCAAATCACGCCGAGAAGAAGCCCAAGCACGGTCGTCGCGACAGCGTACACAAGGGTGACCCACAGCGCTTTCGACCACAGCTCAGGGTGCAGGAAGGCAGCTCGAAAATCCCACTCATAGCCC
>Ga0157379_10004036_pt1 | contig 12512 bp, 12 predicted proteins | sample S25metaG_FD_121802 | JGI IMG/M metagenome (GOLD analysis project Ga0157379, IMG submission 121802) | Switchgrass rhizosphere microbial communities from Kellogg Biological Station, Michigan, USA - S2-5 metaG | ecosystem: Host-associated > Plants > Roots > Rhizosphere > Soil | place: USA... | reverse complement strand
GGCCGCGACTGGTTCGACACGGTCGTGCCCGCGCTCGAGCGTCTGGACGCCCGGCGCGCCTTCGCCCGGGTCGTCTCCGGCGTCGAGCCGCCCCGCGACAGCCTCGAGACCTACGTCCAGACGCGCGACGGCGAGGACCGCAAGATCGCCTGGCGCAACGCCCCGCTGTTCGACGAGCAGGGCGCGATCACCGCGGTCCTGCGCTCGGGCGAGGACGTCACCGAGCGCCGGCGTGCCGAGGCCCAGGCCGCCTACCTCGCCTACCACGACGCGCTGACCGGCCTGCCCAACCGCACGCACCTCGAGGAGCAGCTCGAGCGCGACGTCGTCCGTGCCCGGCGCACCGGCGGCACCATCGCGCTCCTGTATTTCGACCTGGACAACTTCAAGCTCGTCAACGACTCGCTGGGCCACGCGGCCGGCGACGAGGTCCTCCGCGAGACCGCGCGGCGCGTCTCGGAGCTCATGCGCGGCGGCGACGTGCTGGCCCGCCAGGGCGGCGACGAGTTCCTGTTGCTGATGCCCGACGGCGCCGACGCGGAGGCCGGCGCGGAGGTCACCGCACGGCGCATCACCGAGGCGCTGAGCGCGCCGTTCATGATCTCCGACGCCGAGTTCCACATCGGCGCATCGATCGGGATCGCGCTCTACCCCGAGCACGCCGGCGACGCCGAGACGCTCCTCAAGCACGCCGACGGCGCGATGTACCAGGCCAAGCGCAGCGGGGGCAGCTCGATCGCCCTGTTCGAGCCCCAGAGCGGCGACGCACGCCAGCGCCTGTCGCTGACGACGCGCCTGCGCCGCGGCATCACCGACGGCCAGCTGCGCCTGTTCTACCAGCCGATCATGGATCTCCGCGGAGGTCCGCTGAGCGGCGTCGAGGCGCTCGTCCGCTGGGAGGATCCCGAGCAGGGCATGGTCCCGCCCGGCGACTTCATCCCCATCGCCGAGGAGACCGGGCTGATCGACCTCATCGGCGACTGGGTCGTCGATGAGCTCTGCGCCCAGGGCGCGCGCTGGGCTGCGGACGGCGCGCACCCCAGGTTGTCGTTCAACCTCTCCCCCCGCCAGCTGCGCCGGGCCGACCTGGTGGCCTCGATCGCCGACCGCATCGCGGCCCACGGCCTGGCCGCCGGGCAGCTGTGCGCCGAGCTGACCGAGACGGCGATCATGAGCGACGCGCACCGGCACCGCTCGGTCCTGGACGAGCTCAGCGAAGCGGGCCTCGCGATTGCGATCGACGACTTCGGCGCCGGGCACTCCTCCCTGGCCCGCCTGCGAGACCTCCCCGTGCACGTCCTCAAGGTCGACCGCTCGTTCCTGGAACGGGTGCCGGGGGATGCCGAGTCCTCGGCCATCGTCACGGCCGTCCTCGGTCTCGCCGAGGCCCTGGACATGGAGGCCGTCGTCGAGGGCATCGAGACGGTCGACCAGCTGCAGTTCCTGCGGGAGCACCGCTGCCCGCTCGGCCAGGGCTTCCTGCTCGGCCGCCCCATGCCCGCCTCCGCCCTACCCCTCGAACTGCTGGTGCAACGATGAACGTCGCGAACGTCGCCAAGGACCTCGACACGACCTGGGTGATCATCACCGGCGTGCTGGTCATGTTCATGCAGGCCGGCTTCGCCTGCGTCGAGATCGGGTTCTCGCGCGGCAAGAACGCGGGGTCGGTCGTCGCCAAGATCCTCACGAACTTCTCGGTCGCGACGCTCGTGTGGTGGGTCTGCGGCTTCGCGCTGGCCTTCGGCGGCGGCGCGCGGCTCGCCGGGGACTCGGGCTTCCTGCTGAGCATCGGCCACCACATCTCCTCGGGCAGCCCGGTCGCCGGGCCGCTCGACGCCCACGGCGCCGGGTTCGCGTTCTTCCAGCTCGTCTTCTGCGCCGTGTCGCTGGCGATCGTGTGGGGCACGACGCTCGAGCGCATCCGCTTCGTCGCCTACCCGATCTACGGCGTCGTCTTCGCCGGCCTCATCTACCCGCTGGTCGCGCACTGGATCTTCGGCGGCGGGCTGCTCGGCCACGTCGGTGCGGGGATGCAGGACTTCGCCGGGTCGACGGTCGTGCACCTGACCGGCGCAACCGGCGGCCTCGCGGCCCTGCTCCTGCTCGGGCCGCGCAGGGGCAAGTACGGCCCCGACGGCCGGCCGCGCGCGATCCCCGGCCACTCGATGCCGATGTTCGGCCTCGGCGTCCTGATCCTCTGGCTCGGCTGGTTCGGTTTCAACCCCGGGTCGACGCTGAGCGCCGCGAACGGCCGCTTCGCCGAGGTCGTGTTCGTCACGAACCTGGCCGCCGCCGGCGGTGTCCTGGGCGCGGCGGTCGTCGCCCGTCTGACGACGCGCAGCCTCGACGTGGGGATGATCGGCAACGGCGCGATCGCGGCGTTGGTGGCCATCACCGCACCGTCGGGATACATCGAGTTCTGGGCGGCGCCGATCATCGGTGTGATCGCGGGCGGGCTCGTCGTCGTCTCCGTGCTGGCGGTCGACCGGGTCCTCGACGACCCGGTGGGCGCGCTCTCGGCCCATGGGGTCGCCGGCATCTGGGGCACGCTGAGCTGCGGGCTCTTCGCCTCGCCACGTCTCGTCGGTGGCCCCGACGTCGTCGGCGATCCGGGGCTCGTCTACACCGGGTCCTTCGCCCAGCTCGGCGTGCAGGCGCTGGGCGTGACCGTCGCGTTCGTCGTGGTCTTCCTGTCCTCCTACGTCATCTTCGCCCTCATCAAGGCGACGATCGGCCTGCGCGTCACCGAGGAGGAGGAGCGCGAGGGGCTCGACATCGTCGAGCACGGCATGTACGGCTACCCGGAGCAGTACGTCGACGCGGGCGACATCGCGACGTTCCCGCTGGCCGGCGGCCTGCTCGCCGTCGACGAGGCCGCCTGAGCGCCGCTTGACCGGGGCACCGCTTTGACGTTACCGTCGGTAACGTCAATGTCCGCCCGTCCCTACACCCAGACCGCCCGCGCCGCGGCCCAGGACCGGACCCGGGCCGCGCTCCTGGACGCCGCCGAGCGCGCGTTCTTCGCGCCCGCCGGCTGGGACGGCGCGTCGCTCGAGGCGATCGCGGCCGAGGTGGGCAGCACGAAGCAGACCCTGCTGCGCCACTTCGGCAGCAAGGACGGGTTGTTGATCGCGGCGGCCGACCGGGCCTTCGCCCGCGTGCGCGACCAGCGCATGGCCGCACCGCAGGGCGACGTCGCGGGCGCCGTCGACAACCTGCTCGAGCACTACGACGAGCACGGCGCCCGGGCCATCCGGCTCGCGGCGCCCGACGGCGACGGCCCGATCGCCGCCTACGGGCAGCGCGGTCGCGAGTTCCACTACAACTGGGTCGAGCACGCGTTCGCCCCCTGGCTGCGTACCCGTCGCGGCAGGGCGCGGACCCGGCTGCGCGCCGCTCTGATCGTCGCGTGCGACGTCCACGCGTGGTGGATCCTCACCCACGACCTCGGGCTCGGGCGCGACGACGTCCGGGCGACCCTGATCCTGACCATCGAGCGCCTGCTCGAGGAGGACGCATGAAGATCCTCGCCTACACCTCACCCGCGCGCGGGCATCTCTTCCCGCTCGTGCCGATCCTCGACGAGCTCGCGCGCCGCGGGCACGCGGTCGCCGTCCGTACGCTGGCGTCGCAGGTCGGGCTGCTGCGCGAGCGCGGGTTGTCGGCGGCGCCCATCGCGCCCGGAATCGAGGCGCTGTCCCACGACGACTTCCGCGGCCGCACCCCGCCGGCCAAGCTCAAGCGGGCGATGGGGACCTTCACCGCCCGCGCGCCGATCGAAGTGGACGACCTCCGGGCGGCCACCGCCCAGGAGCAACCGGACGCGCTGCTCGTCGACGCCATGACCTGGGGCGCGACCGCGGCCGCACAGGCCTGGGGCGGGCCGTGGGCGCAGTGGATGCCCTACCCACTACCGGCGAGCTCACGCGACGTGCCGCCCTTCGGACCGGGACTGAAGCCCGCGGCCGGACCCCTGGGGCGTGCGCGTGACCGTGCCCTGCGCCCGCTCCTGGTCCGCTCGATGGCGGGCGCGGCCCTGCCCGCGCTCAACGTCACCCGCCGCGCGGCGGGCGTCCCGCCGCTGACTGACCCGGACGGCCTGTTCCTCGGGGCGCCGCTGTTGTTGTACATGACGGCCGAGCCGCTCGAGTACCCGCGCTCGGACTGGCCCGCGTCGGTGCGGATGGTCGGGCCCTGCGCGTGGGACCCGCCCGCGGCCGCCCCCGCCTGGCTGGAGGACATCGACGGCCCGCTCGTGCTGGTGAGCACGTCGTCGGAGTTCCAGGACGACGGCCGGCTCGTGCGCACGGCGCTCGACGCGCTGGCCGGTGAGGACGTCACCGTGATCGCGACCCTTCCGTCGGCCGAGCTCACAGGGCCGGTTCCCGCCAACGCCCGCGTCGAGCGCTTCGTGCCGCACGGGCCGATCCTCGAGCGGGCGGCGTGCGCGATCACGCACGGCGGCGCCGGCGCGACGCAGAAGGCACTGGCCGCCGGGGTCCCGGTCTGCGTCGTGCCGTTCGGGCGCGACCAGCTCGAGGTGGCGCGGCGCGTCGAGGTGGCCGGCGCCGGCTCGCGGCTGCCCGCCCCGCGGCTGAACCCCCGGCGCCTGCGGGCCAAGGTGCACGAGGCGATGGGCCGGTCGGCCGGCGCCCGGCGCGTGGCGGCGGGCTTCGCCGCGACGGGCGGCGCCGCGACCGCCGCCGACGCGCTCGAGGAGCTCGCCGGCGCATCGCACCCGGTCTCCTAGATCGAGACCGCGACGCGTGCGTCAGCCGCCACCACGGCCTCGCCCGCCAGCGCGAACAGGTCCTTGAAGGCGGCGGGCGACTGAGCGAGCACCGACCGGCGCCCCGCGACCACCAGCGCGCCGATCCGCCCGTCGGCGAACGGCAGCGGGACGCCGACGAGAGCGGTCTCCCCCAGCGACCCGTCGGCCGGCCCCGGGACGATCACCGGCAGCTCCGCGTTGATCGCCAGCCCCGCGACCCGGACGGCGAACGACTGGACGGGGCCGACCTCGCCCGGGCCGTGTTCGCCCACGACGGACAGGTGCCCGTGCTCGGTCGGCGTCGCGAAGACCCACGCGCGGCGGCCGCGTACAGCGGCGCGGGCGCGGCGCGCGACGTCGTCGCCCGCGTGGACCGGCTCGTCGTCGACCGCCGGGCACCGCCCCCCGTCCTCGGCCGTCACGAGCACGCGGTCGCCGCGCGCCGCTGCCGCGCAGAGCGCCAAGGCCATCAATCCCGCCATCGCCCCTGCGACTCCGGCGGCTACGATCCAGCCCACCTGAAGCTCCACTTCTCTTGCCCCCTGAATGGTCTGCGCCGCGGCGCAGCTACCCCGAGCCTCCCCCTCTACCCCCTGACGCGCCGATTTGAGCACAACTCGTCGCGCGTTGTCCGGGGAGCAGCCGCGGCGCATCGACCCTCAATCGCGCACGAACGACCGCCGCGGGACGAGCGGCCGGAGCGATCGTCGGGCGAGGCACCCGCGCAGGACCCCGGCGCCGTAGGCGGCCTCATCCAGCAGGCAGGCGGCGGTGAAGCGCAGCGGGTCGAGCGCCGGGCGCCCGCGCCGCCACTCGTCCAGCGGCAACGCGAGCAGCAGCGCGGTCGCGGGCGCCCGCGTGCGGCCGCCGCGCAGCACCCCGGCCAGCAGCGCGGGCGTCGCGAACCACGTCGCCGCCCGGCTGAGCCCGATGCCGGTCGCCCACACCGTGCCGGCGCCGGCCCGCAGCGCGAGCGTCGCGGGCAGGCCGCGCCGCCGCAGGCGCCCGACCGCCGGCACCATCGGCGCGAGCGCCGCGGCCGTCGCGGCGCCCGGACGCCGGGCCAGGAGCAGCGCGACCGCCGCGGTCGGCCACGGCGGCAGCAGCAGCGCCGGGACGCGGCCGGGATGGCGTTCGTCGAGCGGGGCGACCGACGTCCCGTAGGCGAAGCGCCGGCGCAGCATGGTGCTCCAGTCGCCGGGATGGTCGTGGACGACCAGGGGCTGCGCCGTGTAGCGCACGCGCGCGCCGTCCGCGCCCAGGCGCCAGACCGCGTCGACGTCCTCGCCGACCCGCAGGCCCTCGTCGAATGCCAGGGCGCGGCGGCGCACGACCAGCGCCGCGGTCGGCACGTAGGCGACCGGCCGCCCGGGTCCGGCAAGCCCCTCCACCGGGCCCAGGTCGAGCGGGAACCGTGCGGCGACGTAGCGGCCCACGACCGAGTGCGGCCGCGGCGCCGGCCCCGGCCGGACGCGTGGTGCCACGGCGACGACGCGCTCGTCGTCGAAGTGCGGCCACAGCCGGTGCAGCCAGCCCGGCGCGGCGACGCAGTCGCTGTCCAGGAACGCGACGAGCGGCGTGACGGCTTCCTGCAGGGCGCGGTTGCGGGCGGCCGCCGGCCCGAGCGAGCGGTCGTGGCGCACGACGCGCGCGGCGTGCCGGGCGCACACGGCGGCGATCGCGTCGGCGTCGCGTGAGCCGTCGTCGACCACGAGCACGTCCACGCCCGCGCCCGCGCCGCCGAGGCTCGCGAGGCAGCGGTCGAGCTCGGCCGGGCGGTCGTGCACGGGCACGGCGACCGTCACGGTCCCGGCGGGCGGGGCGGCCGAGGGCGGGTGCGGATGCGCCAGTCCCGTCTCCACGAGCCGCCCCCCCAGCCGGCGCGCGTTCTCGCCGAGCGAGTCCCCTTGGCCGTCGCGCGTACGGCGCAGTTCGGCGAGCGCCGCGCGGCCCCCGGGGGCGAGGCGCAGCAGCCGCGCCGGGCGGCCGCCGAGCACCCACGCGCCGTCCGGGCCGACCCGGGTCGCGCGATCCAGCGCGACCGTCCAGCCCGCCGGGAGGAGGTCCATCAGATCGCGAGGCCGCCGTCGACCGGCAGGTTCGCGCCGGTCACGCCCGACGCCGACGGACCGGCCAGCCACGCGATGAGCGCGGCGACCTCGGTCTGGTCGAGCAGGCGGTCGAGCGGCTGGTGGGCGGCGAACTCGGCGGCGGACGCCAGCCCGTAGAGGCGGGCGCTCTCGTCGAGGATCGGCGTGGCGGTCGAGCCCGGGCTCACCGCGTTGGCGGTCACGCCCGTGCCGCGCAGCTCCGCGGCCAGCGCGCGGACCAGGCCGGTGACGCCGGCCTTGGCGGCGCAGTAGGCCGCGAGCATCGGCAGGCCGCGCGTCGCGGCCGCCGACGCGATCGCGATGAAGCGCCCGTCGCGCGGCTGCGGCCGGCGCAGCAGGGCGCGGACGCCCACGCTCGCGGCGGTCATGACCGCGAGGAGGTCGACCTCGATCACGGCCTCGACCTGCTCGGGCGGCATCTCCCAGTGCGGTACGCCGCCCGCGATGACGCCCGCCGAGGCGACGACCGCATCCAGCCCGCCGAAGCGCTCGTCGGCCAGCGCGACGGCGCGCTCGAGCGTCTCGCGCCGCGCGACGTCGCCGATGACCGTCGCGACGCGATCGCCCGCGAGCGCCGCGAGCTCGGCCTCGGTGCCCAGCGGATAGGGCAGCCGCGGGTCGTCGGACGCGCGGTCGACGGCGACGACCGACCAGCCCTCGGCGGTCAGCGCGCGCACGGTGGCCGCGCCGATGCCGCGAGCGGCCCCGGTGATGAGCGCGACCCGGGTCACGGCGCCGGCCACCCGTCGACCTCCGCGGCCAGTCGCGCGGCCGCGCCGTCGAGCAGCGCCCGGCCCTCGTCGGCCGACGCGCCGCCGGGATCGCCGAGCACGCCGTTGGCGCTGACCGATCGCACGCCGCCGGCGACGAGCGCGGGCAGCAGGTCGGCCAGCGGCGCCGTCGCCCCCGCCGCGGCGTGCGCGAGGTCGACGCGCTCGGGCGCGAGCGCCAGCATCAGCGAGGTCTCGACACGCCCGGCGTGCGCGTCGCCCGGCCACGCCGGCGACCACGCGCGGGCATCGCGGCCCTCCTCGCGCAGCAGGGCGACCGCGCGCCGCAGGGCCTGGTGGTTGCCGCCGTGCGCGTTGACCAGCAGCAGCCGCCCGAACGTCGCCGACGCCGACCGGCCGAGCTCCACGAGCAGCAGCTCGGTCGCCGGGGCGCCGATCGACAGCGTCCCGGCGAAGCCGTCGTGCTCGCCGCTGGACCCGTAGGCCACGGCCGGCGCCGCGACCACGTGCGGCCGCGCGGCGGCGAGCCGCTGCACGAGCGCAACGGCGATCTCGGTGTCGGTGGTCAGCGGCAGGTGCGGCCCGTGCTGCTCGGTGGCCCCGACGGGCACGGCGAGGACCGCGCCGGTGGCGGCGGCGCGGACCTGCGGCGAGGTGAGCTCGGCGAGCGAGGCGCCCATGGGCGCTGCAACCCTACGTCCGCGCGAGGTGCGATGCCGCGGGCGCGCGCGTGAACCCGGGCGGGATGACGAGGTCGTCGGGCGTCAGCTCGTGGATCGACGAACGACCCAGCGCGTGCAGCGTCTCCTGGATGCCGCCCCGGAGGATCTCCAGGACGTTGTGCACGCCGCGGTCGCCGCCGGCCGCCATGCCCCAGAGATAGGCGCGGCCGATGAGCACGGCGCGGGCCCCGAGGGCGAGCGCCTTGACCACGTCGCTGCCGCGGCGGATGCCGCCGTCGAGCAGGATCTCCACCTCGCCGGCGACGGCGTCGACGATGCCGGGCAGCGCGCGGATCGTCGCGGGCGCCCCGTCGAGGTTGTTCCCGCCGTGGTTGGAGACCGAGATCGCATCGGCGCCGATGGCGACGGCCTGGCGCGCATCGTCGGGGTGCAGGATGCCCTTGAGGACGAACGGGCCGCCCCACGTCTCACGCATCCACGCGATGTCGGCCCACGACGGCGCGGGCGTGAACATCCACTCGCCGTAGGCGGCGAAGAAGCCCGGTGCGTCCTCGCCGAGCGGTACGACGTTCGGAACGCTCAGCGACGGCGGCCCGCCGGCCCGGGCGAAGTCGCGCAGCCAGCGCGGCTTGGTGACCACCTGCGGCGCGAGCTTGAGCATGGTCTTGGGGTCGAGCTTCTCGGGGATCGCCGGGCTGCCCCAGTCGCGGCGATGCGCGAACGACCAGTCGAGCGTGACGATCAGGCCCTGCGCACCGGCGGCGCGGGCGCGGTCCATGAGCGCGGCCATCCGCTCACGCGTGCCCATCCAGTACATCTGGAAGAAGGCCATGGGGTTGGCCGCGATGACCTCCTCGACCGGCTTGCTCGCGAACGAGCTGACGCCGAGCGCGGTCCCCGACTGCGCCGCGCCGCGCGCAACGCCGACCTCACCGTCGGGATGCACGGCCTGCACGCCGGTGGGCGAGACGATCACCGGCAGCGACAGCTCCTGGCCGAGCACGGTGGTCGCGGTATCGCGCCCGCCGAGGTCGCCGGTGGCGATCCGGGGGATGAACCCGATCTCCGAGAAGGCCGCGACGTTGTCGGCCAGCGTGACGCCCGCCTCGGCGCCGGCGTGCAGCGCCGCGTAGACCGACGACGGCAGGCGCTTCTTGGCCCGTCGCTGCGCCTCGGCGACGGACTCGAACCAGTCCTTGGTGCTAGCCACGGTGCAGGACCAGGTCGATCGGCGTCGTGAGATCGCTCAGCGGGTCCTCGTCGCAGGCGCGGGCCGGCGGCCGCTTGCGCGAGTGGTCCACGGCGCTGCGCGGCACGTCGGGCGCCTCGCCCAGGGCGGCCAGGGCCGCCTCGCCGTGGCCGAGCACGCACTCGGGGTCGGGCCCGTCGAGCGGCAGGCCCGTGAAGAACTTCGCCGCCATGCAGCCGCCGCGGCAGGCGTCGTAGTGCCCGCAGCTCGCGCACGCGCCGCCCGACTGCGGGCCCCGCAGCTCGGTGAAGAGCTCCGAGTCGCGCCAGACGCCGGCGAAGCCGCCGGGCTCGCGGACGTTGCCGGCGAGGAACGCGTCGTGGATCGCGAACGGGCAGGCGTACACGTCGCCCACCGGGTCGATGAGGCACACGACCCGGCCCGCACCGCACAGGTTCAGGCCCGGCAGGGCCTGGCCGTAGGCGGCGAGGTGGAAGAACGAGTCGCCCGTCAGGACGTCCTCGCCGCGGGCCACGAGCCAGTCGTAGAGCTCACGCTGCTGCTCGGCGGTCGGGTGCAGCTCGGGCCAGACGTCGGCGCCGCGGCCCGAGGGCCGCAGGCGCGTGATGCGCAGCTGCGCGTCGAACCGGTCGGCGATCGCCTTGAAGTCGTCGAGCTGGCCGACGTTGTGGCGCGTGACGACGACCGAGATCTTGAAGCCGCGCATGCCGGCCGCCGCGAGGTTCTCCATCGCCCGCAGGGCGGTGTCGTAGGACCCGGCGCCGCGGACGGCGTCGTTGACCTCGGCGGTCGCGCCGTCGAGCGAGATCTGCACGTCGACGTAGTCGTTGGCGGCCAGGCGCCGCGCGACCTCGGGCGTGATGCGGCTGCCGTTGGTGGAGAACTTGACGCCGACGTGGTGGGCCGTGGCGTAGTCCACCAGCTCGAAGAAGTCCTTGCGGACGGTCGGCTCGCCGCCGCCGATGTTCACGTAGAACACCTGCATCCGCTCGAGCTCGTCGATGACCGAGCGGCACTCGGCGGTCGTGAGCTCGCGCGGGTCGCGCCGGCCGGAGCTCGACAGGCAGTGCACGCACGCGAGGTTGCACGCGTAGGTGAGCTCCCAGGTCAGGCAGATCGGCGCGTCGAGGCCGGACTGGAAGTGGTCGACCAGCCGCTGGGGCGGCGTGGCAAGGGCGCTCATCGGATCTCCGTTCCGCGCGGCTCGATCATGTCGGTCGCGGCGAGCCGCGCGAGCGCGGCCTCATAGGCCGGGACCTCGGCCGCCGCGATCCCCGCGGCGGTGATGGCCTCACGCGCGCTGGCGTGGTCGGCCAACGCGCGGACGACCGTCACGAGCTCCGGCCGCTTGAGGAAGGACAGCCGGCGCGTGCCGAAGTGGTAGGCGAGCGCGCCGAAGGGCTCCGGCCGCAGCGCGACCTGCCCCGCGAGAGCCCAGGGCCCGTCGACGTCGAACACGGCGGTGGGCCTAGTAGACGCCGCACATGCCGTCGATCGACACGTCCTCGATGAGGCTGTCGTCGGCGACGAGCTCGTCGGCGGCGGGCGCCGCATCGTCGGTCGCAATGGGCTCCACGGCCACGGCGGGCTCGGTCAGATCGTGATCCATGCGAATCTCTCCAGTCACGTCAGGTTGAACGTCCGGCCCAAATAGTTACCGCACTCCGTGCCACAACGCAACATCACGCCCTCACGCGGACGGCCCCGCAGCACGACCCACGACGAGGTCGCCAGGGTCGCTCTCGAGCTGTTCGCCACGCGGGGCTTCGAGGAGACGACGGTCGACGACATCGCGCGCGCCGTCGGCGTCGGCCGCCGCACGCTGTTTCGGTACTTCTCCTCGAAGAACGACACGGTGTGGGGCGATTTCGACGCGGTGTGCCGCCGCCTACACGACGACCTCGCAGCCCAGCCGGCCGACATCGACATAATGACGGCCCTGCGTCATGCGGTGATCTCGTCGAACACGTACCCCGACGAGGCCCTGCCGGAACTGCGCATCCGCATGACGCTCATCACGAGCGTGCCGGCCTTGCAGGCGCATTCGATGCTGCGCTACGCGGCCTGGCGGGCGGTCGTCGCGGACTTCGCCGCCGAGCGTCTCGGCGTCGATCCGGGCGACCTGCTGCCCCAGACGCTCGGGCACGTCGCCCTCGGCACGTCGATGGCGGCGTTCAGCGAGTGGGTCGGCGGCCACGAACGCGACCTCATCGCGGCGCTCGACGCCGGCTACCGGGCGCTGGCCGCGGGCTTCCGGGTGTGAGCGGCGCGGGCGGCGACGTCAACTACGACGCCGCCGCCGGCACCGGCTACGCGCTGCGCCGCCGCGCCGACCCGCGCATCGCCGAGCTCCTGCACGCAGCGCTGGGCGACGCCCGCACGGTGCTCAACGTGGGCGCCGGCGCGGGGTCCTACGAACCGGCCGACCGCGACGTCGTCGCCGTCGAGCCGTCGGCGGCGATGCGCGCCCAGCGACCGCCGGGCGCCGCGCGCGTCGTAGACGCCGTCGCGGAGGACCTGCCGTTCCCCGATGGGACGTTCGACGCGGCGATGGGCGTGTACACACTGCACCAGTGGCCCGACCTGGAGCGCGGCCTCGCCGACCTTCGGCGCGTGACGCGCGGGCCGATCGTGCTGCTGACCTCGGACCCCGACGCCCTGGCCGGGTACTGGCTGGCCGACTACGCGCCCGAGCTCATCGCGGCCGAGCGGCGCCGGATGCCGTCGATCGCGACCCTCACCGCCGCGCTCGGGCCGGCCACCGACGTCGTGCCGGTCCCGGTCCCGGCCGACTGCGCCGACGGCTTCGCCGAGGCGTTCTACGCGCGGCCCGAGCGCCTGCTCGACGACGCGGTACGCCGCGCCCAGTCGGCGTGGAGCTTCATCCCGGCCGTGGCGCAGGCGCGCGCGGTCGCCCGCCTGCGCGACGACCTGGCGTCCGGGGCGTGGGATGCCCGGTACGGCGCGCTGCGCGCCCAGCCGACATGGGTCGGGTCGCTGCGGCTC
>Ga0157379_10004034_pt1 | contig 12514 bp, 6 predicted proteins | sample S25metaG_FD_121802 | JGI IMG/M metagenome (GOLD analysis project Ga0157379, IMG submission 121802) | Switchgrass rhizosphere microbial communities from Kellogg Biological Station, Michigan, USA - S2-5 metaG | ecosystem: Host-associated > Plants > Roots > Rhizosphere > Soil | place: USA: Michigan... | reverse complement strand
GGTTGCGGTCTTACGGGGGCTCCACCAGCGCTTAGCCGCGCTCGCGCCACCTTGCCGTGAGCGAGCGTGTCGGCGTTGCATGCCCATCTGGTGTTCGTAACCAAGCACCGCCGGCCGGTGTTCACCGACGACACGCTCGCCTTCGCCGAGAACACCATGCGCGCCATGTGCTCCGAACTCGACGCCGCGCTGTTCGAGTTCAACGGCGACACCGACCACGGACACCTGCCCGTGCAATACCCACCACCTTGGCGATCTCGACACTCGTGCAGCGACTGAAAGGTCACACCGCCGGCCGTTGCCCGTCGAATGGAGCCCAGGTCGTTCTCCTCGACGATTTCGCCGTTGGTCAATGAGGTGGCGTGTGTGGTTGGCATGGCCGAAGCCTCCGCCGAGATCAGGCTGGTTGCGCGCAAAACGGGGAGAACCGTTGGTTAACTCTGATCTCGACGGTGCGGGGGACCACCGCGTTCTTCGATTGACTTTTCGTCGGGCATGCGCTGCCGAAGACTGTCATAGATCGGCGGGGATCCCGCGACGTACGCGGCGAACACCGCCGCTGCGGTCGCGGCCATCATCGGCACGAGCGACTCGGTCGTCGCCGTCATCTCAGTCACCAGCACCATCCCCGTCACGGGCGCGCGCACGGTAGCCGCGAAGAACGCCGCCATTCCGACGATCGCCATCGGAACCGTCAACTGCGTTGCGTCTCCGGGCCATACGGCGTCGAAGCCTCCGACGAACAGCACTCCCCACAGCGCACCCACGGCGAGCAGCGGCGCGAATATTCCGCCGGGCACAGCAGCCGAGTACGACAATGGGCCCGCGATGAACCGCACCGCAAGGTAGCCGATGACGGCGGAAAGAACGAACTGGTGTCCGCCGAGGATTCCTTGTGTCAGGGGGTCGCCGCCGCCGACCGCGAGCGGGTACGCGAACATCGCGAGCCCGATGATGGCACCGATGACGGCCGCTTTCGCCAGGGTCGGGACTCGGCGGATCGCTGCGACGTGGTCGAGGAACCACAACAGCAACCGGTTGTACACGGCACCCAGACCTCCGGTCAGGAATCCGAAGACGACGAAAAGCGGCAACCATGCGAGAGCTGGAGCGCCGAAGGTTTCGACATGAAAGTCGGCGTGGTTTCCCAGGATCAGCCGAGAACAGCTCACGGCTGCGACAGCCGAAAACAGTGTCGCCAGTACGGTTTTCACCCGAAACGACTTCGTGACCTCCTCGAGGGTGAAAAGGGTGCCGCCGATAGGTGCATTGAACGCGACAGCGAGGCCGGCCCCGCCCAATGCCGTCTGAATCATCCTGACCTCGGGATCGGGCAGCCGGGCGCGCCGCCCCGCTTCGGCGCCGATCGCCGCGCCCATGTGGACCGTCGGCCCCTCCCTGCCCAACACAAGCCCCGATCCGATGCTCAACACACCACCGATGAACTTCGCCGGGAGCAAGCGGATGAGCGGCAGCCGAGCTTCTCCCCGAAAGACCGCCTCGACATGCTGGATACCACTTCCAGCAGCCAGCGGCTCCCACCGCACGATGAGGGCGGCAAGGGTTGCGCAGGCCGCGACGGCAGCCATCGGGACCAGCCAGCCTGGTCCCGGTAGCCTGTGCGCCCAGTCGACGAAGTCGATGCGCAGGTCATCGGCTGTCTGCAAGCACCACCGGAACGCGCCGCCAACGAAGCCGATGAGCACACCCGCGACGATCGCCGTAACGCAGATGTGTACCGAACCCCGCATCGAATCGTCGGGCTGATCAGGGCCCGGTGTCGGTGCCGTCATCGTGCTGCGCGAATCAATCCGTGTGGACGGCGATCGTCCCTGCCGCGATGATGCACGAGCAACCGTTCTCCTTCACCGCCAGATTGCCGGGTCCAGTCTCGCAGATCGCTGTCCGCGGTTTCGTTACGTGCGGCGCTCGATGCCAAGTATCCGGCACGCAGTAAATCGGGTACCTCGGTACTCATGCCCGCGGTTGCCGGCTCCCATAACGTGCGTCTTATCAGGCACTTCAGAGAGGAAACGGTTGCCATGACTGCACGCATCGCTATCGTGGCTGCGCTGGCGCAGACGACATCAGCACCGCGCCGCCGCGCGACGGCCGAGATCAAGACGTCGAATCGGCGGTTCCGGCGCCGGCGATCGGAGACTCAACAGTAGGTGGTGACGCGGGCGATGATCGCGGCCTTGCCGTCCTCGCCGACCGCCCGCGCCTCCGCTACCCCGCTGCTGCGTCCGACGTGCAAAGCGGTTCCCTCGTAACGGGATTCGGCGCCGCTAGGAACGGTACAGAACTGCCGCAGGAAGTTCACGCGGAGCGACGCGGTGTGCAACGGCTCATCTTCGCGGCCGGCGTTGACGGCGGCCGAGCCGACCAGCTCCAGCGCCATCGCCGACACTCCACCGTGCACGATGCCGAGGCTGTTGTTGAGCACAGGATCCGGATCCTGTACGAGCACCTTCGCCGCGCCGCCGCTCTCGGCGACCCGAACCGCCATCCGCTCGGCGAGCGAACCGGGAGGCAGCGGTCCGGTCGGTCCGGTGGGCCATTTGGCGAGATGGCCGGGAGCCTGGATGTAGAACGAGCGCACGGTGGCGGTCGCAATCACGGAGTCGCGGTGCGTGATTTCGCACAAGCCGAGCGCATTCGGACCCTTGCGCCCACACGATCGCGCGGTGGCGACCACCGGGTCGTCCGGTGCCGCTGCGATCTGCGCCAGCGCGTCCGCGAGCTCGAGCGACAACTCGCTGCTCACCGTCCACTCACTGGGCCCGCGGCGGTGATGGTTGACCAATCCACCGACGTGGTCCACCAGCATCGCCAGCGCGGCGACGGTCGGCTGACCGGACAGCGGGTTGGTCATTCCGCCCGCGGGAATGGACGCGATGCACCGCTGCGGGCCTTCCTTGGACGTCACGATGCCGAACCGGCCCAGCGGCGTGTTCAGCGGATGTGACATCGCCGTCAAGGGTGACGTGCACGAGGCTGGGCATATACCCCTAGGGGGTATATAGTGGCGGCCATGACCGAGGTCAACCACTCGCAGCATCAGATGCACGTCGACCACGAAGAGCACGGTCACGGCGGTCACGGGGATCACGTCGCGCAGTTCCGCAGGCTGTTCTGGACCATGCTCGTGCTCGCCGTCCCGACGGTCGCGCTGTCGGGCATGTTCGCGATGATCCTCGGCTACTCCGTACCTGCCTTCCCCGGATCACGATGGGTGTCGCCACTGCTCGGCACTGTGATGTACGTGTGGGGCGGTCGGCCGTTCCTCACCGGAGCGATCAGTGAAATCCGTTCCCGCACGCCGGGGATGATGCTGCTGATCGGCCTCGCGATCACGGTCGCGTTCATCTCGTCGTGGGGTGCCAGCCTCGGCGTGCTGCCACACAACCTCGACTTCTGGTGGGAACTGGCGCTGCTGATCGTGATCATGCTGCTGGGCCATTGGATCGAGATGCGGTCGGTGGCGCAGACCACGTCGGCGCTGGACTCGCTGGCGGCGCTGCTGCCCGACGAGGCCGAGCGCGTGACCCCCGAGGGCACAGAGACGGTCGCACCGTCGGAGTTGCGGGTCGACGACATCGTGATCGTGCGGCCCGGGGGCAGCGTGCCAGCCGACGCGGTGATCGTCGAGGGTGCCGCCGAGATGGACGAGTCGATGGTGACCGGCGAATCCCGGACTGTGCGCCGCGGCGTGGGCGACTCGGTGGTCGCGGGCACCGTCGCCACCGACTCCGGGTTGCGCGTCAAGGTGACCGCCGTCGGCGACGACACCGCGTTGGCGGGCATCCAGCGGCTTGTCACCGAGGCGCAGAACTCCTCGTCACGGGCGCAACGGCTCGCCGACCGGGCGGCCGCATGGCTGTTCTGGTTCGCCCTCGGAGCGGCGGTCGTCACCGCCGTGGTGTGGGGCTTCCCGGGCCTCGGGGGTCAGCCCTCTGAGGCCGTCATCCGCACCATCACGGTGCTGGTGATCGCCTGCCCGCACGCCCTGGGCCTGGCGATTCCGCTTGTGGTGTCCATCGCGACCGAGCGCGCCGCCCGCGGTGGGGTGCTGATCAAGGATCGGCTGGCGCTGGAGAGCATGCGCACGGTCGGCGCGGTGCTGTTCGACAAGACCGGCACGCTGACCAAGGGCGAGCCCACGGTCACGGCTGTAGCCGCCGCGGGCCGCTTCTCTGAAGACGACGTGCTGGCGATCGCGGCCGCCGCCGAGTTCGACTCCGAGCATCCGCTGGCCAAGGCCATCATCGAAGCCGCTCACCGCAGAGAGCTGACGGTGCCTGCGTCGTCGGAGTTCATCTCGGCACCGGCCGTCGGCGTGACGGCGCGGGTCGACGGCAGGACCGTGCGGGTCGGTGGGCCCCGTCTGCTCGAGGAGGCCGGCCTTGCCGAACGGCCCGAGGCGAAGACGTGGCGTCATGACGGCGCGATCATCCTGCACGTGCTCTTGGAAGAGGACGGAGCCGGCCTATCCGTCGCGGGAGCGCTGGCGCTGGCCGACGAGGTGCGTGAGGAATCCCGGCAGGCCGTCGACGCCCTGCACAAGCTCGGCATCCAGGTGGTGATGATCACCGGCGACGCACAGGCGGTCGCGGAATCGGTCGCCACCCAGCTGGGCATCGACCGTGTGTTCGCCGGGGTGCGGCCCGAGGACAAGGCTGCCAGGGTGGCGCAGCTGCAGGATGAGGGCCTGAAGGTGGCGATGGTCGGGGACGGCGTCAACGATGCGCCAGCGCTCGCGCAGGCCGACGTCGGCATCGCGATCGGCGCAGGCACCGACGTGGCGATCGCCTCAGCGGGCGTGATCCTGGCCAGCTCGGACCCGCGCTCGGTGCTATCGGTCATCCAGCTGTCGAAGGCGGCGTATCGCAAAATGAAGCAAAACCTTTGGTGGGCAGCCGGATACAACTTGATCGCGGTGCCTCTCGCGGCCGGTGTGCTTGCGCCAATCGGCTTCGTCATGCCGATGTCGGTCGGAGCGATCTTGATGTCGATCTCGACGGTCGTGGTGGCGCTGAACGCTCAGTTGCTTCGACGCCTGGATTTGCGTCCCGAGGCCAGCGTGCAGGCCATTCTCTAAGAATCTGACTAGGCTTTTCGCAAACGAATGCGACGCAATCGCCGCAGCGCACACACTTGGGTGTCCATCACAGCAAACATAGTTCAGGAATGGACCAAAGATGTGATCTACCACTCACGAGACAGGCAGTACCGCAACCTCGTCGAAAGTGCAACAGCGGCAACGTTATTCAATTGTTATAGGAGCCGAATCCTCGGCAGAGCCAATCCCCGCGAAGAGTATAGTTAGGTTCGACTAAGTTGGCATGTCAGGCGGTGTTTGTCATATCGTTTTCTCCACTTGTGGCGAGTGGGATAGGGCCATCGTTCGATGCTGCACGAAGGCACCTCCATCGCCGGTCCGGCTAATTGCCGTCGCTGACGGCTGCCTAGCACAAGCTTCACGAAGGGTCAGGTGGGAATGGCGCCCAGCAGTCAAGGGCTGTACAACCCCGCGTTCGAACATGACGCGTGTGGCGTGGCGATGGTGGCCGACATGCATGGCCGCCGCAGCCGCGACATCGTCGACAAGGCCATAACGGCCCTGGTCAACCTGGAGCACCGCGGTGCCCAGGGCGCTGAACCGCACACCGGCGACGGTGCAGGCATCCTGCTGCAGGTCCCCGACGAGTTCCTGCGTGCCGTCGTCGAATTCGACCTGCCCGAATACGGCAGCTACGCCACCGGCATTGCGTTCCTGCCGCAGTCCTCCAAGGACGCAGCGACCGCCTGTGAGGCCGTGGAGAAGATCGCCGAAGCCGAAGGCCTCGAGGTGCTCGGCTGGCGCGAGGTCCCGACCGACGAGTCGTCGCTGGGCGCCCTGGCCCGCGACGCGATGCCGACCTTCCGGCAGCTGTTCCTCGCCGGCGCCACGGGCATGGATCTCGAGCGCCGCGCGTACGTCGTGCGCAAGCGGGCCGAGCACGAGCTCGGCACCAAGGGACCCGGTCAGGACGGCCCCGGCCGCGAGACCGTTTACTTCCCAAGCCTTTCCGGTCAGACGTTCGTCTACAAGGGCATGCTGACCACGCCGCAGCTCAAGGCGTTTTACCTTGACCTGCAAGACGATCGGCTCACCAGCGCGCTGGGCATCGTGCACTCGCGGTTCTCGACGAACACGTTCCCGTCGTGGCCACTGGCCCACCCATTCCGGCGGATCGCCCACAACGGCGAGATCAACACCGTCACCGGCAACGAGAACTGGATGCGGGCGCGCGAAGCGTTGATCAGCACCGACGTGTTCGGGTCCGGGGCCGCGGCGAGCCGCGACAAGGGCAAGAGCCTCGACAAGATCATCCCGGTCTGCACGCCGGGCGCCTCGGACACCGCGCGCTTCGACGAGGTGCTCGAACTGCTGCACCTCGGGGGCCGCAGCCTGCCGCACGCCGTGCTGATGATGATCCCCGAGGCATGGGAGCGCAACGAGTCGATGGACCCGGCGCGCCGGGCGTTCTACGAGTACCACGCGTCGTTGATGGAGCCTTGGGACGGCCCGGCGTCCATGACGTTCACCGACGGCACCGTGATCGGCGCGGTGCTGGACCGCAACGGCCTTCGCCCGTCACGCATTTGGGTCAGTGCCGACGGTCTGGTGGTGATGGCGTCCGAGGCCGGCGTGCTCAACCTCGATCCATCCACCGTGGTGAAGAAGATGCGGCTGCAGCCCGGCCGGATGTTCCTGGTCGATACCTCCAAGGGCCGCATCGTGTCCGACGAAGAAATAAAGTCCGAACTCGCAGCTGGGGTTCCCTACCAGCAGTGGCTCGACGCAGGCCTGTTCAAGCTCGATGACCTGCCGCCCGGCGACTACGTCCGGATGCCGCATCACCGGGTTGTGTTGCGGCAGCAGATCTTCGGCTACACCTACGAGGAGCTCAACTTGTTGGTGGCGCCCATGGCGCGCACCGGCGCCGAACCGCTCGGCTCCATGGGCACCGACACCCCGGTCGCCGTGCTGTCACAGCGGCCGCGGATGCTCTACGACTACTTCCAGCAGTTGTTCGCCCAGGTCACCAACCCGCCGCTGGACGCCATTCGCGAAGAGGTGGTGACCAGCCTGCAGGGCACCGTCGGGCCCGAGGGCGACCTGCTCAACCCAAACGCCGACTCGTGTCGACAGATCGTGTTGACACAGCCGATCCTGCGCAACGCCGAGCTCTCGAAGCTGATCTGCGTCGATCCCGATCACGAGATCCGCGGCCACAAGCACGGCATGCGCGCCGCGGTGATTCGCTGTCTGTACCCGGTCAACCGCGGCGGGCAGGGCCTCAAGGAGGCGCTCGACAATGTGCGGGCGAAGGTGTCGGCCGCCATCCGCGACGGCGCGCGCATCATCGTGCTGTCCGACCGCGAATCAGACGAGTCGATGGCGCCCATCCCGTCGCTGCTGAGCGTTTCGGCCGTGCACCACCACCTTGTTCGCGACCGAACCCGCACCCAGGTCGGCCTGGTCGTGGAGGCGGGTGACGCCCGCGAGGTTCACCACATGGCATGCCTGGTGGGCTTCGGCGCCGCCGCGATCAACCCGTACATGGCGTTCGAGTCGATCGAGGACATGGTCGACCGCGGCGTGATCACCGGCATCACAAGCGACAAGGCGAAGGCAAACTACGTCAAGGCGGCAGGCAAGGGCGTGCTGAAGGTGATGTCGAAGATGGGCATCTCCACGCTGGCCTCCTATACCGGCGCCCAGCTGTTCCAGGCGATCGGCATCAGCCAGCAGCTGCTCGACGAGTACTTCACCGGGCTGACGTGCCCCGTCGGCGGCATCGAACTCGATGACATCGCCGATGACGTCGCCACCCGTCACTCGCTCGCGTACCTTGACCGACCCGACGAGTGGGCGCACCGCGAGCTAGAGGTCGGCGGCGAGTATCAGTGGCGCCGTGAGGGTGAGTACCACCTGTTCAACCCGGACACGGTGTTCAAGCTGCAGCACTCGACGCGCACCGGGCAGTACTCGATCTTCAAGGAGTACACCAAGCTGGTCGACGACCAGAGCGAGAAGATGGCGTCGCTGCGCGGCCTGCTGAAGTTCAAGGACGGCGTTCGCCCGCCGGTGCCGTTGGACGAGGTGGAGCCGGCCAGCGAGATCGTCAAGCGCTTCTCGACCGGTGCGATGAGCTACGGCTCGATCTCCGCCGAGGCGCATGAGACGCTGGCAATCGCGATGAACCGCCTTGGCGGGCGGTCGAATTCGGGTGAGGGCGGCGAGCACGTCAACCGCTTCGACCGCGACGAGAACGGCGACTGGCGGCGCAGCGCGATCAAGCAGGTGGCGTCGGCGCGGTTCGGTGTCACCAGCCACTACCTGACCAACTGCACAGACATCCAGATCAAGATGGCTCAGGGTGCGAAACCCGGTGAGGGCGGCCAGCTTCCGGGTAACAAGGTGTATCCGTGGGTGGCCGAGGTGCGGCACTCCACACCGGGTGTCGGCCTGATCTCTCCGCCGCCGCACCACGACATCTACTCGATCGAGGATCTGGCGCAGCTGATCCACGACCTTAAGAACGCCAACCCTCAGGCACGTGTGCACGTCAAGCTGGTCAGCGAGAACGGCGTCGGCACGGTCGCCGCGGGTGTGTCGAAGGCACACGCTGACGTGGTGCTGATCTCAGGCCACGACGGAGGCACCGGTGCGACGCCGCTGACGTCGCAGAAGCACGCGGGTGCGCCGTGGGAGCTCGGCCTGGCCGAGACGCAGCAGACGCTGCTGCTCAACGGATTACGCGACCGGATCGTCGTTCAGGTCGACGGCCAGCTCAAAACCGGCCGTGACGTCGTGATCGCCGCGTTGCTCGGCGCGGAGGAGTTCGGGTTCGCGACAGCGCCCCTGGTGGTGTCCGGCTGCATCATGATGCGGGTGTGCCACCTCGACACCTGCCCGGTCGGCGTCGCCACCCAGAATCCGGTGCTGCGGCAGCGGTTCACCGGCAAACCGGAGTTCGTCGAAAACTTCTTCATGTTCATCGCCGAGGAAGTCCGGGAAGTGATGGCCCAGTTGGGCTTCCGGACCGTCAACGACATGGTCGGCCAGGTCGGCTCGCTGGACACCACGAGGGCCGCGGAGCACTGGAAGGCCTACAAGCTGGACCTGTCGCCGGTGCTGTACGAGCCCGAGTCGGCGTTCATGAACCAGGACCTGTACTGCAGCTCGCGTCAGGACCACGGCCTGGACAAGGCGCTGGATCAGCAGCTGATCGTGATGAGCCGGGAGGCTCTCGATTCGGGAACGCCGGTGAGGTTCGCCGCCGCGATCGCCAACACCAACCGCACCGTGGGCACGATGCTCGGCCACGAGCTGACGAAAGCCTATGGTGGGCAGGGACTTCCCGACGGCACCATCGACATCACGTTCGACGGGTCGGCGGGCAACAGCTTCGGCGCGTTCGTGCCGAAGGGCATCACCCTTCGCGTGTACGGCGACGCCAACGACTATGTCGGCAAGGGCCTTTCGGGCGGCCGCATCGTGGTGCGCCCATCGGACGATGCGCCGGCGGACTACGTCGCCGAGAAGAACATCATCGCAGGCAATGTGATCCTGTTCGGCGCCACCAGCGGCCAGGTGTTCCTGCGCGGTGTGGTGGGCGAGCGGTTCGCGGTCCGCAACTCCGGCGCGCACGCGGTCGTCGAAGGTGTCGGCGACCACGGCTGTGAATACATGACTGGCGGCAAGGTCGTCATCCTCGGGCCCACCGGACGTAACTTCGCGGCGGGCATGTCGGGCGGCGTTGCGTATGTGTACGACCCCGCGGACGCACTGGGTGAGAACCTCAACGCGGAGATGGTCGACCTAGATGAGATGGACGAGGACGACATCGACTGGCTCCGCGGAATGGTCCAGGCCCACGTCGATGCGACGGATTCGGCAGTGGGACAACGCATCCTGTCCGAGTGGGAGAACGAGCTGAAGAATTTTGTGAAGGTGATGCCGCGCGACTTCAAGCGGGTGCTCGTGGCGATTGCTGAGGCCGAACGCACCGGCTCAGATGTCGACGAGGCGATCATGGCGGCTGCCAATGGCTGATCCCAAGGGCTTCCTCAAGTACACAAAGCGCGAGACCCCGCAACGGCGGCCGGTCCCGCTGCGTTTGCTCGACTGGAAAGAGGTGTACGAGGACTTCTCCCACGACGTGCTGCGCGATCAGGCGGCGCGGTGCATGGACTGCGGTATCCCGTTCTGTCACAACGGGTGTCCACTCGGAAACCTCATCCCTGAGTGGAATGACCTGGTGCGCACCGACCGTTGGCGCGATGCGATCGAACGGCTGCACGCCACCAACAACTTCCCGGAGTTCACCGGTCGGCTGTGCCCGGCGCCGTGTGAGGGCTCGTGCGTGCTCGGCATCAACCAGGATCCGGTGACCATCAAGCAGGTCGAGGTCGAGATCATCGACAACGCCTTCGACCGGGGCTGGGTCGTTGCGTTACCGCCCGACAAGCGGACCGGCAAGACGGTTGCCGTCGTCGGATCGGGGCCGGCAGGCCTGGCCGCCGCACAGCAGCTGACCCGTGCCGGTCACGCCGTCACAGTGTTCGAGCGTGATGACCGCATCGGCGGGCTGCTGCGTTACGGCATCCCCGAATTCAAGATGGAGAAGCGGCACATCGACCGACGGCTGGCCCAGATGGAGGCCGAGGGCACCGTGTTCCGCACTGGTGTGAACGTCGGCATTGACATCACCGCCGCGCAGCTTCGTTCCGAATTCGACGCCGTGGTGCTGGCCGGCGGCGCGACCGCGTGGCGCGATCTGCCGATCCCGGGCCGCGAGCTCGACGGCATTCATCAGGCGATGGAGTTCCTGCCTTGGGCCAACCGGGTGCAGAACGGCGACCCGGTGGCCGACGAGGATGGTCTGCCGCCGATCCACGCGAAGGGCAAGAAGGTCATCATCATCGGTGGCGGCGACACCGGCGCGGACTGCCTCGGCACCGTGCACCGGCAGGGCGCCGCCAGCGTGCACCAGTTCGAGATCATGCCCAGGCCGCCGGAGACGCGTGCGGAGTCCACCCCATGGCCGGTCTACCCGCTGATGTTCAGGGTGTCCTCGGCGCACGAGGAAGGCGGCGAGCGCGTCTATTCGGTCAACACCGAGGACTTCGCAGGCGAGGACGGTCGCGTCACGGGCCTGCGTGGTCACGAGGTCAAAATGAACGCGGGCAAGTTCGAAAAGATCGAGGGCTCCGATTTCGAGTTGGAAGCCGACCTGGTGCTGCTGGCGATGGGCTTCGTCGGCCCCGAGCGTGAAGGCCTGCTGACCGATCTCGGCGTCGAAATCAACGAGCGCGGCAACGTCGCGCGCGACGCTGATTTCGCGACGAATGTACCCGGCGTCTTCGTCGGGGGTGACATGGGCCGCGGGCAGTCGCTGATCGTCTGGGCAATCGCCGAGGGCCGCGCGGCCGCCGCTGGTGTGGACCGGTATCTCATGGGCCATACCGCCCTTCCTGCGCCGATCAAGCCCACCGCCGTGCCGCAACGCTAGCTCGTGCGTTAAATTGGGCCCGCTTGCGTTGGGGACAAACAGCTGCGACACGCAGTTGAATGACGGGGTGATCGGCCATCTCCACCACCTGCCGGTCACCCACGTTGACGTGATCCGATCGCCAAAACCCGGCAGGCGGGTGCGACCCTGTGTGACGTCACATTAGTCACATCAGTCACTCCAAAAACATCAGATTATTGTTCGGCGTGCCTAGTTCAGTTTGCCAGGTAATAGGTATCTAATGACTTCATGAGGGTTCTGCGGTAACGTAGGCCCCCGGTTCAGCTATTGCTATTTCGCAGGAGTGAGCACCGTGTACCTCAACCCGCTAACTCGGTCTCGGGTGAGTCGAATCGCCTGGTCATGGTTCCGTCACCCGGTCAAGAGCCGTGAATTCCCCGCCAAAGCCGAACGCCTGATCACGCCGGCCGAGCTACTTCGTTATGGCTTCTAGCTAATTCCGGCCCGGCTGGTTACGTCAAACAGCCGAGATGTGACCTTACGTTTGCCTAACCGTTATATTATCGTTATCGCCCAATGTCTTTGCTGGTGAGCAGGCCGGAATCCCTGATCGCCTCGGCGAGCGGTTCCAGGACCGTCGGGGTGTGCGGCGTCGGCAGGTACACGATCGCCAGATCCAGGCCTTCCTTGCCGAGCGCGGCGGCCTCCTCGATCGCGTGACCGAAATCGATCTTGGTATCCGGATTGTGGTGATCCGGGCTCAGCCGGATGTGCGAGGACAACATGATCTCCTTGGGATCGCGCCCGATGTCCGCACAGTGCGAGGCGAGCACGTCTCGCTTGCGTGCGAACTCCTCCGGCGCACCGCCCACGAAGTTCCAGTGCTGGGCGTACTTCGCGGTGATGCGCAGCGTGCGCTTCTCACCGCTGCCTCCGATGCATATCGGCGGGTGCGGCTTCTGCGGGCCCTTCGGCTCGTTGCGCGC
>Ga0157379_10004033_pt1 | contig 12515 bp, 7 predicted proteins | sample S25metaG_FD_121802 | JGI IMG/M metagenome (GOLD analysis project Ga0157379, IMG submission 121802) | Switchgrass rhizosphere microbial communities from Kellogg Biological Station, Michigan, USA - S2-5 metaG | ecosystem: Host-associated > Plants > Roots > Rhizosphere > Soil | place: USA: Michigan... | reverse complement strand
GATGAATACTCGCGAGCGCGTCGACGATCGGTTCAACCGGCGACGCCGGCGAGCCGAGCGCGGCCACCAGCGGCGTCACCGCGTCTTCGTCGCCAATCGCGCCGAGCGCTTCGGCGGCGACGCCGGCCAGCATGTCGTCACCGAGCAGGACGGCCAGCCGCGGTCCGACCAGCGCGTCGCCGATCTGCACCAGGGCGGCGATCGCCGGGAACGCCAGGAAGAAATCGCCGGACGCCGCGATGTCGGCGAGACGATCGATCGCCCCGGCCTGCGCCAGCTTGCCGATCTTGCCGATCGCTTCAATCGCGTGGAAGCGGACGTTGATGTCGGGATCGTCGAACGCGACAATCAGCGCCTGGGTCGCTTCTGGCCGCCGCTGCGTCCCGAGCGCGAGCGCCGCCTGAATCCGAAGATCGGCGTCCGGCTGTCCCAGCAGGGAGATCAGGGCCTCGGTCACGTCGACGCCGGTCAACGTCAACAACTGCAGCGCACTGCTCAAGAGATTGAAATTGCGATGGCCGTCTCGGATCGCGGCGACGACGGCGTCCACCAGCGGGGCATCCCGCCTGGTCGAAAGCGCGCGCACGGCCGTCCGGCGAACCTGCCAATCCTCGTCGCTCAAGGCCAGTTCGATCGGACCGAGCGCGTCGGTCACTTCAAGCTCGGCGAGCATCCGAACGGCCCGCATGCGGTCAGCCGGATCGGCGTCGCGCAGCTGCCGGGCGAGCTGACGCTCGCGCTCGAGCCTCGACGTCACATCCTCGATCGTCAGCGCCAGGCCGACCGCGCGATCGTTGTCGCGCAGCGCGCCGACGACGACCCGCTGCTGCATGCGGTCGAACTCCTTCGACGGCTCGAGTGGCGGGCACGGGATGAGGAATTTGTGAAGCGCGGGCGCCAGAACCTGCACCGACCCCGACACCAGCGGTTCATGCAACAGCTCAACGGGAACGCGGGTGTGCAGGTCCGGCACGACCTCGTCGAGGCGGCGGCCGACCGACTGATCGGCCGACATCCCGGTCATCTGCTCCAATGCGGCGTCCCAGCTCCTGATCACGAGCTCGGTGTCGGTCGTCAGCACGCCGATGCGGCGCGGAACCCCGCCGGGCGAGTCGCTCATGCGCGGGTCGCGCCGTTGCCGCGGCGCATCCGGCCGTTGGCGGGGTCCCGGCCGAGGACCGCGCGTAGTGCGTCGGCGTGCGACACGAGAGTCCCGGTGCTCTCTCGCGTCTCCTGGGCAGCCTGGCCGTTGCGCTCGCTGATCGCGCGAGCGGATTGCAGCTGACCGATCAGTCGCCCGGCTCCGGCCGAATGTTCCTGGTTCGCCGCCGCGATCAGCCGGAGCTGCTTGGTGATGATCTGCGTCGCCTCGGAAATCTCCGAGGTCGCGCGCGTCTGCGCGACCATCGCGCGGGCCGCCTGATCGGATTCCTTGCGCATGCTGTCCACGGCCGACGTAATCTGCGTCGCGGCCACCGCCTGCTCCGACATCCCGCGGCTGACGGCGGCGATCATTTTCGCCAACGAGTCGGTCGCCTTGACCACCTGGTCGGAGGCTTTGGTCTGCTCGGCCAAGGCCCGGGTCGTCGTGGCCGCGCCTCGCCGAATCGACTCGGTCGCGTTGACGATCTCCACCGCTCCGCGCGCCTGTTCTTTCGAAGACTTGTGCAGCTGCGCGGCCAGCCGGCTGGTGCTTTGCGCGGCTTTCAGCACGTCGCGGGCGGCCGTCCCTTGCTGCGCCACAGCCTTGCTCACCTCCTGCGCGATCTTGCGCATCTGCGTCGTGCTCTGCGCGATCGTCGTGGCCGACGTCGCCTGCTCGGCCGTGGACGAGGCGACGAGGCGCGCCTGATCGCTGGTCGTGCTCACAGCCGTCACCACCGTCCGCGCGGCCGCCTGCTGCTCCTCCGTACCGCGGGCGATCTGCGACACGACGCCGGCGATTTCGCCCAATCCGCCGAGAATCTTCTTGAGCCCTACCGCGCCGCCTTCCGCCAGCGCGTTGCTGTCGTCCGCAATCCGCATGCCTTCGGTCGAAGCCGCCACCGCCTCCTGCGCGACTTCCTGCAGCGCCTTGATAATCGCGCCGATGTCGGCCGTGGCCTTTGCCGATCGGTCGGCCAGGTTGCGAATCTCTTCCGCGACCACCGCGAATCCACGGCCCGCATCTCCGGCGCGGGCGGCTTCAATCGACGCGTTCAGCGACAGCATGTTCGTCCGCTCCGCGATGAGGTCGATGGTGTCGACGATGCTGCCAATCTCGTTGGTCCGCTTGCCCATCTCGCGCATGACGATCGAGGATTGGAGCATCGAATCCCTCAGGCGCCCGATCCCTTGAATCGCGCGTTGAATCGTCGTAGCACCGTCCTCGGCTTCGCGTGATACGCGGCGGGTCACCTCATCGCTCTGTCTGGCGAGCATGGCGACCGATTGAATCGAACGGTCCAGCTCGGTGGCGCTGGTGGCGGCATCGGTCGCCGCTTGCCCGATTGACCGCCCGCTGGCGGCGACGGACTGCACAGAACGCGCCATCTGTTCGGTCGACACGGAGCTTTGTTCGACCGCCGATGCGAGGCTCTCGGTCATCGCCCCGACTTCTTCAATCGAGGCGGCCAGTTCATTGATCGACGACGTCGTCTCCTCGGCGGCCGTCGACAAGTCGGTGGCGTTGCTGGCGACGCCTTCGATCGATCGGGACATCTCTTCGACCGTGGCGGCCGTCTCGTTGACCGACGCGGCGAGCGCCTCGGTATCGTGCATCACGTTCCGCGTGCTGCTCGCCATCTGGACGATCGACGCCGCGACCTCCTGCGACTCCGATGACATCTGCTCGGCGGTCGTCGCGACCGACTTGATCGACGCCGCGGTCTCCTGAATCGATGCGGCCGTCTCGGCGACGGAGCTCGACAAGCTCACGGCATTCGCGGACACCTGTTCAACCGAGGCGGCCATCTCGTTCATCGAGGCCGCCAGTCCGTCGACCGACACTCTGGCCACTTCGGCCTGCGTGGCGGTCTCGCTCAGCGACGCCGCGATCTGATTCACCTCGACGAGCGTCGAGTCGAGGCTGCGGCTCTGTGTCGCCACCGCGGTGGCCACCTCTTCGGCGATGTGGCCGATGCTGGCGGCCGAGTCGGCGACCTGATTTACGCGGAGACGAACGCTCGATGTGGCCAATGCCACGTCGGCGCCGCGGACGGCCCCCGTTCCGTTGGTGCGCTTGCGCGTCTGTCCAGCCATGTCGTTCTCCAGTGTCAGGCCGCGATCAGCGGCTCCGCGAAATTCAGCAACTGCTCGAGCTGCAGCACGAGAATGAGCCGCTCCCCGAGGGAGGCGATGCCGTGCACATAGCTGCTGCTCAAACCGGCCAACGATTCATTCGGCGGCCGAACGGCACTCACGGGCAGACGAATGAACTCGCGGCTCTCATCCGCGATCAGGCCGACCGATCGGTCACCGGACTGCACGACGATCAGCCGCGTGCGCAGATCGTAGGGTCGCCGCTCGAATCCGAACCGGACCCGGAGATTGACTGCCGGAACGACCTGGCCGCGCGAAAAGACCACGCCGTCGACAAACGGCGCCGCGTTCGGCACACGAGTGACGTGCTCAACCATTTCCACGTGCTGCACCTCGGTGCTTCGCAGCGCGTAGGCGGTCCCGGCGACGGCAAACACGATGTAGGCGTCGGTCGCTGTCGGAGCGTCCATATGATCTCTAAGCGCTCACGCGGCCCCAGCGTGCCACGTCCCCAATCGTCTTCGCGGCGCGCTGGCGGGTCAGGCGGGCAATGGACATCGGATCCAGAATCAAGACCACTCGCCCGTCGCCCAGGTCGGTGGCGCCCGCGATGCCCTCGACCCGAACCAGCGGATCCACAACCGCCCGCACCACGATCTCGCGCTGGCCGACCACCCGATCGACTGCGATGCCCAGGGCGGCGGCGCCGGCGCCGATGACGAAGACATGAAAGCGCGGGGGAGCCTGGACGTCGATGCCGAAGAGACGCGACAGTCGAACGATTGGCAGGGCGGTGCCACGGTGAAGGACGATCTCGTTCTCCTCAATCAGTCGGACGTCGCCGGCCGCCACTTCGATGACCTCACGCACGACGCTCTGCGGCACGGCAAACGCTTCGGGGCCGACCCGTCCAATCAACGCATCCGCGATGGCCAGGGTCAACGGCAGCTGAATCGTGAACTTGGTGCCGGCGCCGGGCACGCTCTCGAGCGCGATCGTACCCGACAGCCGCTCGACCGTATCCTTGACCACCGCCATCCCCACGCCGCGGCCGCTGGCGCGATCGGCATCGTCGCGGGTGGAGAATCCAGGCGCGCACAGCAACGCGAGCAGCGCTGCCGAATCCAGCGCTCCGGCCGGCACCGGCAACCCGGCCTCGCGGGCCCGCGCCGCCACAGCTCCCGCGTCGACGCCTCGTCCATCGTCTTCGACGTCGATGGTGACCAACTCGCCGGCGGCCGTCGCGGTCAGGGTGATCGTGCCCTCCGGCCGCTTCCCACGCTCGATGCGCTCGTCGGGCGGCTCGATGCCGTGGCTGACGGCATTGCGCACCAGATGCAGCACCGGATCCATCATCCGCTCGATCAGGTACTTGTCGATTTCCGTCGCCTGCCCGTGGAAAAGCAGCGTGATCTTCTTGCCGGTTTCCCGCGCCAGGTCGCGGACGACAAACGGCATACGGCGGAAGATTTCCCCGACCGGGACCAGGCGCACCCTCATCAGCGCGTCGCGCAGCGTGCGCAGCTGGCGGTCGATCGTCATCGCGCTTTCCTGGACGGCGCGCCACTCGCCGGCCGGCACGTGCCGCTCGATGCGCGACAACGTATCGAACAGCCGGGCCCGGCTGATCACCAGGTCGCCGATCTTGCGCATCAGATCGTCCAAGCGAGACATCTCGACGCGCACGACGGGAGACACCACGGCCGACGGTGCGGCGGTGCCGTCCACGTCGGGAGGCGCTGACATCGGCTCGGGCTCCGGCGCGGCGGTGGCTGCCTCGCGCACGCGCTCGACCGTGATCGGACTGCCCTCGAGCGCGCGCGCCAGGTCGATCTGCGCTTCGGTCTTGATGGTGAAGTGGAACACCACCGAGCCCGCAGCGCTGACCTGCGGAGCCGCGCCGACGATGGTGCCGAGATCGGAGAGCTGTTTCCGAATCGTATCGACGCCCAGCCCTGCGGCCAGCAACTCGCGCGTCGGGGCAAACGCGCACTTCCAGGTCACCAGCTCCGCGGCTGCCTCCACGCCGGCGTGGGCTGGTCGATCGCCGGCGATGTTCTCCGGAGGTGCCGACTGCCGGCGAGGGATCGCGGCCTCGATCCGCTCCACGAGGTCGTCAATCGGCGGTTGCGCGCTCTTGGCTCGGAACGCGTTGACGATCTGCTCGAGCAGCTGCGTCCCCTCAATCAGCAGGCTGATCGCGGCGTCGGTCACCGTGAGGTCGCCCGCACGCACCGCCCGAAGATAGCTTTCGAGGTCGTGGGCCAACTGCTCGGCCGATCGCAATTCCACCATCGCCGAGATGCCCTTCAACGAGTGGAAGTACCGGAACAAATCGTCGACGATACGGCGTTGGCCCGCGGAGTCGCCGGCCGACGCTTCGAGCGACAGCAGCGCGCTTCGCGCCGCGGCCAGATGTTCTTCGCATTCGGCGAAGTAATCTTCGAGAAAGCCGTCGAACAGCTCGTGAGCCACGTCGGCTAGGCCCTGAGCGCGGATAAGGCCGCGCTGTCGAGCAAGGCGCGGGCGGTGGCCGCCAGGAGGTGCGGGGCGAACGGCTTGGTCATGTAGGTCGTCGCCCCGGCTTCGGTCGCCGCCTGCCGACTCGAATCGTCTCCCCTGGTCGTCAGCACGATCACCGGGAGAGCCCGGTACTGCTGGTGGCGCCGCACGAACCTCAGTACATCGATGCCGTGCATATCGGGCATGTTCAGGTCCAAAACGACCAGCTGGACTGCAGCGACAGCCAGCTGCTCGATGGCCTCGAAACCGCTCGCCGCTTCCAGGAACTCGGCCCCCTCCACCGCCTGCAATGAAGCGCGGATCATCTTCCGTATGGTCGCAGAGTCGTCGGCAATGAGAATTCGGGGCATGGAAGGACCTAACTGCGCCTTGGCCGCCGGCAGGCGTTTCCGGATTGGCGGGAACGCCGGATGTCTCCGGAGTGTGCCCGTGAGCAAGAGGCGGTCCAACCACTGGCCCTGGCAGTCGACGGGTACCTGGGCCGGCCGTCATTGCTTATCGGTCGAAATCTGATGGGCGTGTATGGGGAGGCGAAAGGCCAGCTGCCGAGCGGTGGGTTCGCCGGCCCGAGTCGCGAGTCGGTCAATCTGTCACTGGCACAAGTCCTGCTCTTCGTTTCGACAAGCGAGGGTACAGATGCCAGCCGATTTTGCCGTGGGTCAAGCCGCGCTCGTCGTCATCGCGATCGGCCTCTCCATTCAAAGTCTTGTCTTGGTCGTCGGTGCATGGCTCGCGGTCAGGGCGTGGAACGATATAACCGCAAAGCTGGAGCGTCAGCTGGAGGTGGTGCTGGCGCGCTTGGACCAACTGACCGATGCGACGCAGCAGATGGCGGGGACTATCGAGCGCTGCGTGAACAAGACCTCAACCCTGCTTCAACACGGCGAACTTCTCGCATCGGTGCTGGCCACGACGGTGGCTACGCCGAAGGCGCTGCTGATTGCCGGCGCAGCATCAAAGGCCGTTTCAACGTGGCGGCGCCGGCGACGTCTACCCAGCTCGTAAGTCGCGCGCGTTCCGTCTCTTGCCGATCCGTCAGCGCATTTCATTCGCTCTCGAATCATCGCGCCACCACTCGATCAGATCACAAACCGCCGCTGAAACGTGCCGACCAGCGCGACCACTAACGCCAGCAGCGGCAGCAGATGAATGAAGCCGTACATCGTCACCGATGTCATGAGTCCGAGACACCAGACGAAGAGCAGCGTAATAAAGAATGTCCACAGCATTGGCGTCCCCCATCGATTGGTCCAACCCCGCGGTCGGCACTCACCGACCCGGCAGCCGCTTCCTGATTTCCGGCCAGAATTCCTCCCACAGATTGCCGACGAGGCGACCCGCGAATCCCTGGACTGAGCGCACGGTGGTCTGTCCCGGCGTCGTCACGCTCGGCGGCAGCCACGTGTTCTCGATCACGTTGTTGAACACGTTGCCTGCAACCCGGCCCCACGCTGGGGCGAGCCGGCCGTCGGCGCGCTGGGCCAAGAAGACGGTTTTCGCTGCGTAGCGGGTCCGGGGCCAGAAACCGCGGCGGTGTGACGGGATGTACCGCGGCTCTTCACCCCAGAACGCGCCCACGCCGGCTTCGATGGCGCTGGAAATCGCCACGTCGGCCTCTCGCTCCAGATAGCGTTTGCCGAAGCCCGACCACGAACGACCCCATTCTTCAGGCGAGTTGATCGCCGTATCCCACGTACCCGCCAGCACACCGATGCCGAGGCTGCGAAAGCCGACTGTGCCGTCGACGATCCACTCCACCCGCTGACCACCCGTGATCGGGACGTAGCCGCTGCCCGGAGTGGAATCTCCCGGCCGCGGCGCTTGGACGGCCGCCGACTCCACGAAGGAGCTGGTCGTCTGAGCCAGCATTGACTGGGGAAACAGAGTGAGACCGCAGGCCAACCCCAACATCCCAAACACGTTCCGTTGATACATCACCGCGTTGACCCTCCAGAGAGCAATATTCGAACCGCTTTACCAGCACCAGATTACTTTGAGAATTTGCAGAGATGGCGAGCAGCCTAGTCCAGGTACGTTGCGGCTTGCTCTTCTTGTGTCACGACATGCCCACACCGCTGGGCACATTGTTCGACGGCACGGCAAACGCGTTCTCCAATCGTTCGGACGACGGGCCGCGTGGCGGTGAAGGTGAACGGTCGCCGAGCACGACCGTCAAGGTGTGGGTCCGACCATCTTCGTGGAGAGGAACGCCGTCGGCGGGCACTTCGACGCCATCAAGAATCACCGAGCCAACGCCTCGGCAGCGCCGCTGCGGATTGGACACCCGAATTTCATAGTGCGTGGCACCGATCCGCCAGTTGATCGCGTATTCACTCCACGCCGATGGGATGCACGGATCAATGGCGAGCACCGCACCGCGGCGGCGCAGTCCGAGAATGCTCTCGAGTCCCGCGCGATACATCCAGCCGGCCGCGCCTGTGTACCAGGTCCACCCGCCTCGGCCGGTGTGAAGGCTGTTGGCGTAGACGTCGCCGGCCAGCACGTACGGCTCCGCCTTGTATCGGTCGAGCGCCGCACCGGTGCGCATTCGGTTCACCGGATTGAGCATGTGGAACAGCTCGACCGCTTCGTCACCGTTTCCGAGTTGCGCCGACGCCATGACCACCCACATGGCGGCGTGGGTATACTGCCCGCCGTTTTCGCGGATACCTGGCAGATAGGCCCTGATATAGCCCGGATCGTGGTCGCCCCGGTCGAACGGCGGTGTCAGCAACAGGATCGTGTGCGATGAGCGCCGCACCAGATGCGTCCGCACCGCATCCATCGCGCGCTCCGCAAACGGCAGCGGCACCGCTCGAGACAGGACCGCCCAGGTTTGCGCAATCGAATCGATCTTGCCTTCGCTGCTCTGACTCGATCCGAGCGGCGTGCCGTCGTCGTAGTAGCCGCGGCGGTACCATTCACCGTCCCAGCTCAATTCGAGCATCGTCCGCAGGCGCGCGGCCTCGTGACGATAACGTTCGGCGCGTCCGCTGTCGCCACGCGACTCGCAGCGAGGCGCGAATGCGCTGAGCACCGTGTGCAGGAAGAAACCGAGCCAGGTGCTTTCGCCCTGACCACCCTCCCCGACTCGATTCAAACCGTCGTTCCAGTCGCCGTGGCCGATGAGCGGCAGGCCGTGAGCGCCAGCGGTCAGCCCCTTGTCGATCGCACGAATGCAGTGTTCAAAGATTGAGGCGCTCTGGGCGGAAACTCGAGGCTGCGAATACGCATCCTTGGCGTCCGGCGCCAACGGGGCGGCCTCGATGAATGGCACCTGACTATCGAAGACCTGCTCATCGCCGGTCGTGCGGGCATAGTGATCGGCGACATACGGGAGCCACAGTAAATCGTCGGAGCATCGCGATCGCAGGCCGCGACCGCCCGGCTCGTGCCACCAATGCTGGACGTCGCCTTCGACGAATTGCCGGCCGGCCGCCTTCAGCAGCTGGTTTTTCGCCAAGTCGGGCCGGCTGAGGCAGAGCGCCATGCTGTCCTGGAGTTGATCGCGGAAGCCGAAGGCGCCGCCCGGCTGGTAGTACCCCGACCGAGCCCAGAGCCGGCAGCTCAGTGTCTGGTACAGAAGCCACCCGTTCATCATCAAGTCGAACGAGTCGTCAGGCGTACGCACCTGGACGGCGCCCAGAATCTCGCCCCATGCCGCACGCACCTCATTCAAGGAAGCCTGGGCCGACTCGACCCGTCCGAAGTGCCGCACCAACTCGCGTGCCGACTGGAGGTCCTGGCCCTGGCCGAGCAGAAACACCAACTGACGGGTCTCGCCCGGCCCGAGCATCAGGTTGACGTGCAGCGCCGCGCACGGGTCGAGTCCGGCGCCGAAGCGCTGCAAAAGCGCCTGACGACCCAGCGCGGCGGGGCGGGCCAGTGAGCCCCCGCGCCCGACGAATTCGGTGCGATCTCCGGTCGCGGAGACGAGCGGCTCGCTGACGTGAGCGAACGCCACGTGCTCGACGAAGTCGCGGTTGAGCACATTGGTGGCGAAGAGCGCCCCGCATTCGCCGTCCAGCTCGGTCGTCACGTGCCGCTGCGAAATCGCGCCAGGCGGGCTGAGCGTCCATTCGTTGTACCCGAACACACTGAGCCGGCGAGACGATCGGCCTCGATTGGTCAGGGTGAGCAGCGACATCCTGATTGGCGCGGATCGATCGACGAACACCTGCAACTCGTGCGCGATACCCGACACGATGCGGCTGAAGGAGGTCACGCCGGCCGCGTGCCGGATGACCGAGCGGCCGCTGCCGCGTGTTCGGCGCATCGGCCCGGGCGTCGGCGACCAGGCTTCTCCCGTCTCGTCGTCGCGAATGTACAGCGCCTCCGCGGTCGGGTCGGTGACCGGATCGTTCGCAAACGGCGTGAGGCGGTTTTCGCGACTGTTGGTCGCCCAGGTGAATGCCGAGCCCGACGCCGTCACGATGGTCCCGCAGGCAGGGTTTGCAATCACGTTGGACCAGGGCAGCGGTGTCTCGGCGTCCCCTTCCAAAACGACGACGTATTCGCGGCCATCGGGCGTGAAACCGCCGAGATCGTTGAAGAGGTTCAGAGCAGGACGTTCGACCTGCTCTGACGCCGGTTGGGTGGCGGGCGGTACGCGCGACGCTTGAGGCCACGACGCATCACCCGCGGCTGGTCGATGACGACCCGCATACGGCCGATCGAGCTGGTTCGCCAGCGTGCCCCGATCGCCGTGGAGCACGGCGCGCGCCAGCGTCAACAGCAGCAGCTGATCGCCCTCCGCCATGTGGTCGGCGCGGCGCAGATAGACGCCGCCTGGGCGGTCCTTCCACGTCCGCCACGGGCCGCCATCGAGCAGGCTCTCGATGTGCGCGTGCGTCTCGTCTACGTAGCTGACCGGATGCTCGTTCAGGATCACGATGTCGGTCTCGAGCCCTTTCAAGCGCCAGTACTCCTGAGCCAGCAGGATCTCGCGGATCAAGGGCAGCGCATCCTGCTCCCCGACACGAACGAGCAGGATCGGGTAGTCGCCGGAGATGCTCTGCGCCCAGAGCGCTTCGCGGCCGAGCGTGTTGCGCGCCTGCACCGCGGCGTCGGCGCGGAGCGAGCCGTCGAGGTAGACGACCCGCGAGGCGAGCCGCTCATAGGCCAGCGCATCCTCGCTGGTGATGCCCAGGTGGCCGAGCGTGCCGTGCCCGTGCGTGGCCGCCAGCGCGAACGTGCGCGCGGCCGCATTGGGTTCCGAATACTTGCGAGCGAGTGCGACCGCCGTGTCCTCGCTCGAGGCAATGCCGGTCGTGAACGACAGCCGCACGAATCCCCCCGGCGCAAGCCGGACCCTCTGCCGGAGGCTGACGATCGGATCGAGCGGGGCGCCGACGGTGTTCGACAGCGGACGCCCGTCGAGCGCCTGTGGATTGTCAGTAGTCCGCCCGCGCCCCAGGAAGCGGCTGCGGTCGGTCTCGTATTCGAGCGCGCCCTGCGGCCGCCCTTCCAGACTGAGGACATGGACGGCCCAAATCTCTTCGCCGTCGAAGCCGCCCGGCCGGCGACGACAGAGCAGCGCGGCACAGTCCGGACGGAACGCAGTCTCCACGAACAGCTTGCCGAATGCGGGGTGCGCCAGATCCGAGGCCGTCGCCGCGAGGACAATCTCGGCGTAGCTGGTGACGTCGATCTCGCGCGTCCGGTCGCTCCGGTTCATGATCGCGATCCGCCGCACCTCGACATCGTCCTCGGGTGACACGGCAACTTCGAGGTTGGTCGCGATGCCTTCGTGAAGGAGGTGGAAGGTGGCCCGTTCGGGCGCCAGCGTGACCAGGTAGTCCTCCGGATCCGGGCTGAAAGGCTGGCCGGTTGGCGACCATACGGAACCGCTGCGGGCATCGCGCAGGTAGATGCAGTGGTTGAGCGGATCGCGCGTCGCGTCCCGGCTGTCGCGGGTCACCGCCCGACCGCGGCAAAAACTTGCCCCGCCGCCGGCGTTGGTGACGATTGCCACGTAGTGACCGTTCGAGAGGAACGTGGCGTGGGGGAACGCGGTCGTCGGCGAGCGGAAGCGGCGCACGGCGTCGATCGGGACCGGCGCCGTGATCCGGGTGGCTTCGATCGGCCGCGGCTGCATGACCGGAGACTGGCGTGGCACGCGCTCCTGGAGCAGGAGCTCGGTCGCTTTGATGCGCGGGTCACTGTGGAAACGCTCGACCATCGGCGATCCGAGCAGCGCGTTGGCAATGGAGACCAGCGTCATCCCCTGATGGTGGGCCATCACGTTGCGCACCACGGTGCCGTTGCCGATTGCGCGCTTCGTGTCGAGAGCTTCGGCGGAATCGCCTCCGCGCGAGGTGAAGTCCACCGCGTCGTAATAGCCGAACGGGCCGTCGAGGCCGAGCGTCCGCAGCCGGCGCAGGTTCTTGATGGCCGCGGCCGGTTCGACGATCGCGGCGAGGGCGGTCGCGTACGGCGCCACCACCAGATCGTCGCCGAGGCCGCGACGAAGCCCGAGCCCCGGCACACCGAACGCCCGGTATTGATAGGTGCCGTGGCGATCGACGACGTTGTAGGCGGATTCGGAAATGCCCCAGGGGACGCCGCGCTGATCGCCATACTGAATCTGGCGCCGCACCGCCATCCGACACGTCTCGTCGAGCAGCGTGTCCTCGTAGCGCCGCATGACCAGCAGCGGCATCAGGTACTCGAACATCGTGGCGCCCCACGACAACAGCGTCGGCACGCCGTGAACGCTGGTGATCGGCCGTCCCAGCCGGAACCAATGACTG